>Ga0172382_10000985_pt1 | contig 52570 bp, 46 predicted proteins | sample Leawel138RmetaG_FD_122245 | JGI IMG/M metagenome (GOLD analysis project Ga0172382, IMG submission 122245) | Leachate microbial communities from a municipal landfill in Southern Ontario, Canada - Leachate well 138R metaG | ecosystem: Engineered > Solid waste > Landfill > Unclassified | place... | reverse complement strand
CACTTCGAGTCCGAAAACTCGAAACGTCACATTTATTGGCGGAATGTACTCCCTCAAAAAAAGAAGCACATCCAATCATCACTATCCAGTTGACAAAGAACAAGGCAGCTGATTCGCTGCTGTAACGCCCGGCCAGCGCCGGGGCGTAAAAAGAATACTAGCGAGGTTGTCGGAGGGTGTCAACCCTTCTTTGCGGATTTTCCTTAAATAATCTTTAAAACCGCACCAAGTCTAGTTCTCTGGTGGAAGAACTTCGACCTGAATCCCCTTGGAAGAAGAGTATTGAAAAATCTTGAGCCCGTATCTCTCCGGATTGGGGCTAGCTACGATGTATCCGTCGGCCAGTTGCTTGTAGGTATAGTTCTTCCCCGTTACGGGATCTTGCGGATGGCGCTTGATGTATTCCGGATAAAGATCGTCTAAGGTCTGGGGAAACGTACCTTGATTGTCCTTGGCGTACATCTCCACCTGGGTGGCGATGGTCTCGATGTGAAACTTCGAGAGCTTCACCATCTCTTCAAAACGTCGCTGCTCCGCCCGCAGTGCCAGCCAACCCCAGGAGACCGGTCGCAACTCGAAGTCTGCGGCAAGTCCATACTTCGAAGGGTCCGGAAAGCTGATGGTATAGCCCTTGCGGTTTTCTGCCGCCCGATACACAAACTCTTTGCCGGTGGCCGGATCCTTAGGCAGGGGTACCGGGCGCGCTCCTCTGGGCAGCTCGGCGTTGAAGGCCAGGTTTAGCTCTTTCAAGGTAGGCGGATAGACCCCGGCCTCCATGAAAAAGAACTCCAGCATCGCCTGCATTGCACTGAGTTCTTGCATCCCTCCCCGAAGCGACTTGTCCGGCTCGGGTGAGTTTTCCTCATTCGCGACCGCCCCCAGCGTCGAGAACAGGATGAAAAATCCAACTATAAAGAGCCTTAAACCGCTCACTGGCCCATCCAATAGTCCTTGAGCCATTTGCTCCGGGTAGGGTGGCGCAATTTCCGCAGCGCCTTGGCCTCGATCTGACGAATCCGCTCTCGGGTAACGCCAAACTCCTGGCCCACCTCTTCCAGGGTCCTGGAGCGACCGTCTTCCAGTCCGAACCTCAACTGCAGAACCTTCTTCTCTCGCTCGGTGAGGTTCTCCAGCACGTCTTCCATCTTTTCCTTGAGCAACTGAGAGGAGGCGGCTTCTGCCGGCGCAACCGCATCAGAATCCTCGATGAAGTCACCCAGATGAGAATCTTCCTCATCTCCGATGGGGGTCTCTAAAGAAATGGGCTCCTGGGCGATTTTCATAATCTCCCGAACGCGCTCTTCAGTGAATTTTTTCTTCCGGGCGATCTCCTCTTGAACGATGGGATCCTCCATATCCAACTCCCGCCCATAGGACTTGGAGGCGGCCGAGCGGATCTCTTCCACGTCGATGGGGTACATCTCCCTGGTGATCTCCTCCACCGAGGGGTCCCGGCCCAACTCTTGCAGCAGTTGGCGGGAAACCCGAATCAAACGGTTGATGGTTTCCACCATGTGGACCGGAATCCGGATGGTACGCGCCTGATCGGCGAGCGCCCGAGTGATGGCCTGGCGTATCCACCAGGTGGCGTAGGTACTGAACTTAAAGCCTTTTTTGTAATTAAACTTTTCCACCGCGCGAATCAGGCCCAGATTGCCTTCCTGAATGAGATCAAGAAAAAGCATGCCCCGGCTGATGTACTTCTTGGCGATGGACACAACCAGACGGAGGTTGGCCTCGGTCAACTTGCGCTTGGCGACGCCGCCGTCATTGATGAGAAAGTCTAATCCGTCCAAACGAGTAAGTATTTTGTCATTCTTCTTTTTGGTATCCTCGCGCAATTTGTCACGAAAGGCCCGCTTGCCCAACTCCCAGTACCGCTCCACGGTCCGATTCTTCTCCAGCAAGTCCTTGATAGCGGCCACTCGATCTTCGGCTTCATAGGCCCCCTCCAACCGGCGCAAGACCTCCTCGGCCTTAGCGGCTTGCTGGATCGCCTGGCGGTGTTTAAATTCTGAGACTGCTTGCTCGGAACTGGTCAACTGACTGCGGGCTTGCTCCCCCGCCTCGATCAACTCCTGTAGGGAACCCACCACCGTCGGCCACAGGTCCTTGATCTCCAACATCTCACCGAGCGCCTCGTCACCGGACTCGATGCGCTTGGCCAGATCGATCTCTTCCTCAGGAGACAGCAGATCAACCCGGCCGATCTCTTTGAGGTACATTCGGACCGGATCGTCTAGAGAGATCCCGGCGGTCGAATCTTTCTTCTTTTTCTTCTTCTTCTTTTTGGCGGCTTTCTTTTTATCGGCCGGCGCTGCGACTCTCTTGGTCTTACTCTCCACCGGAGATACGTCCACGTCGTCTACCCGAGCATCGATCACCTCGATGCCGGCAGCAGCCATTGTCTCCAGCACTTTGTCGACCTGTTCTGGTCCGACATCCTCACGCTGATACAGCATCTCGGAGATATCTTCGTAGGTAAGCGTACCCGTCTTCTTACCCTGGGCAAGTAACTTCTTTACTGCCTTCTCCAGGCTGACTTCTGACTTATCCGACATTTTCGTCTGACTACTCATTCCTTGTACCTTTAAGTCTTTTTTGCAGGTATAGATACTCTCTATATAGCTCGGAGTTCGGACCGACCGTCCCCTCGCTCATACCTTCCAATACCTGTTGACGAATCACCTCGTAACGGGGCTCAAGCCCATTTCGTTTGATATCGCTGAGAAGCCTTTCCATGTCGGCCTGACTTGACTCAGGAACTTCCGCAGCCATCAAACGAGCCCAGGTGGCTTCGTCGGACTGTCCATCGAGATCAGTCCAGGTTAGAGGTCTTTCAATACTCCGAAACTGCAAAAGAACCTCCAGGAAAGGCCGAAGTTCAGGTCTAGAAAGGTCTTCCGGTCGTAAAGAATCTGCCACTAACTGATTCCACTCGGGCCGTTTCAGCATCAGACTCAGCAATCTCTCCTCGGCGTGCAAACTCGACCTGCCCCGAGACCGCAGTACTGTACGGGTCCTGGACTTCGTGGTTTGCCGAGGATCGTGGTACTGTTCTTCATCGGGCTCTACAGGGGGCTCCTCGAAGTCCAACTGAGGAGAGACGAGAGGCCTGGGAGTCGTTCGCTGAGACTGCAATCCCTTTCCATATCGAGCGACCTGACTCAAAATCACGTGCTCGTTTAAAAAAAGTAGTCCGGCCACCTTACGAGCGTATTCGTCTCGCGCCTTCTCGTCTCTGACTTTGGCGATCGCGGGCAGGACGCTTTCAGCAAAATCGTCTTTACCTGCCCTGGTGGTGAGATCGAACTCTTCACTTTTTCTGGCCATCAAATAGTCGACCACCGCCACGGTCTCTTCTTTTAATTTCCCAAACGCCTCCGGCCCCTGCTGCCGAATGATGGAGTCCGGATCCTCCCCTTGCTCCAACTGGCTTACATTTACCAGCAAACCCGCCTGCTCGAAGAGATCGATCGCCTTCTCGGTAGCGCTTCTCCCTGCCCTGTCAGCGTCATAGAAAAGATGTACCCGCCGGGCGTAACGCGATAGCAACTTGCATTGCTCAGCAGTCAAGGCCGTCCCCAGGGAGGCCACCGAGAGGGGATAGCCTGCCTGACTCACCGCGATCACGTCCAGATAGCCCTCCATCACCAGGGCCTCTTTGGCACGGGAGATCTCGCCTCGATGAAATGACAGTCCGTAGAGGTGCTCCCTTTTGGAATAGATCGAGGTTTCCGGGGTATTGAGATACTTCGGAGTTTTCTTGTCGGGATCCGGGGTAATGATACGCCCTCCAAAGGCCACGACTTTCCCGGGAGCGCTGGTGATGGGAAAGACCAGGCGCTCCCTCAGCAGGTCTCGCCCTCCCCTCTGCCTCACCACCCCGGCATCCGCCCCCTCCTCCATACTATAACCGGCACCCTGTAGTTTGCGTACCAGGGCGTCGCCCGAGGAGGGTGCCCAGCCCAAACGAAACTTCTCCGCCGTCTCTAAAGTTAGCCCTCGTTCTTGTAAATAGTCCCGAGCCGGTTGCCCCAGTGGAGAACGCAACAGGAGTTCGCTGTAGTACTGAGCAGTGCGTTCGAGCAACTCCCGCAGCCGGTCCCGATACCTGGCCTGGGGGTCTTCCTGCTCCGTTAACTCCAGGGCCACCCCTACCTCATCGGCGAGTTTCTTTACCGCCTGGGGAAAACTCAGACCCTCTATCCGCATCAGGAAATTGTAGACCGACCCCCCCTCGCTGCAGCCGAAGCAGTACCAGAGTCCACGCTCTAAATCCACCGAAAAGGAGGGGGTTCTCTCCCCGTGAAAGGGGCACAGTCCTATAGCTTTCCGCCCCCGAGTCTTTAGCTGGACGTATCTTCCGATGACCTCGGCGGCGTTGACCCGAGAGGATATCTCATCCAGTTTTTCCGAAGCGATACGGCTCACGTTTTTTCCTCCCAGGGAGAACGATAGCCGCCTCTCCAAGCGCGAGGTAGGTAGTAATAGGCGAGATCCAGGTTCAGCACCAAAAGTCTGACCAGCGCCACTGCAACATCCAGGTTCGCTCTCAATTCCGACATAGGGCCTCCAAGGACGCCACCTCTTCGGGAGTTAGTTCTCGACAATCTCCGGGAGCCAACCCCCCGCTATCGAGCCCCCCGAATCTTAGTCGTTCTAATCTGGTGCAACGAAGTCCGACCGCTTGCAGCATGCGCCTGACCTGTCTTTTGCGACCTTCCTTTATGGTTAGCAAAATTCTCTTCCCTTTGACCTCCACCTTGGCCGGCGGACGAGTCGGGCCGTCGTCGAGGGGTGGTCCCGCCTTCAGTCTTTCCATCGCCAGAGGAGTGAGGGAGCCCTCGACTTGAGCAAGATACTCCTTCTCCACGCCTGATGAGGGGTGCAAAAGACGATGGGCCAACCCGCCGTCATTGGTGAAGAGCAACACCCCCAGAGTCTGGCGGTCGAGTCGGCCGACCGGATACACGCGACCCTCCCCCACCCTGGAATTTTCCGGTAAGAGATCCATCACCGTGAGCCGCCCCTGCGGATCGGCCACCGTGGTCACGTAACCTTCCGGCTTGTTCAGCAACAGATAACGCTTGGCGGGAAAGCCACCCACCGGCTTCCCGTCGACCGCCAGGTCCCATAGTTGGTGTTCATCCACGCTCTGCCCAATCTCCATCGGTTGGCCGCTCAAGGTCACTCGTCCCTCAGCCACCATCTGTTCACAGCCGCGTCGCGAACCGAAACCCAGGTGGGCAAGCGCTTTTTGAATCCTCATCGCCATTGCGAGAGAGTTACAACTTTGCAGGCTCGGAGTCCTACGAAGAATCGCTTTCGGTGAACAGACTCGGTCTCGGAGAAGGAGCCGACCTCGGACCATCAGAACAATATGCAATAGAACCCACGAGACAACATGTAAGTCCAGAGGGATGGAAGAGATTTGAGGAGTCTGATTTGAGTGAGCGCAGCGCATTATTAAGTAAGTCCATCAGCTACGACGGAGAAGACTACAACCGTGACACGCTTGAAGCGATGGTCAAGGATTATGGCGAGAAGCACGAGACCCGGATCGGTGAACTCGAAGAGCTGAAAAAGACCCACGACAGCATCAGTCGGGAGATGACCGACGAGTTGGCCGAACAGAAAACGGTGTGGGATTGTGTCAAGGACATGACGAGCGGCGAAAAGGGTGCCGTCAGTGCGAATATGCGCCTGCTACTCGAGCGCATTCCTATGCTCAAAGACCGTTTGCCGGACCGTCCCATTTCGGAGTTGTTGCAGCAAAAAATTCATGTAACCGAAACGCGGATCCGCGAAGTCGGAGGATTCTTGGACCGGATGGAGTCCGAGATAGAGAATGTTCGTCAGGACATCGTACGCCTCAATAAGAAGATGATTGTGGCTGCCCAAAACGAAGAAAAAGCCGCCGAATACGTGCTGCAGTTGCGCCAGATCAAGGAGCAGGCCGAAGAGGAACTGGCCGCCATGGGCGACACCACGACGGCCGCCCACCGGGAAAAGGAAGCTGAGATCGACGAGATCAAACGTGCCATCTGGCAACACGGCGGCAAACTGAGACTTTACAGCAACGCCGAAGACCGGATCGCCAGTATCGTGAAGATGAACAACCACTTCATGGAGTTGTTGACCAACCTGCACACCAACATGCAGTCTCTCTACGATGCTGGTCAGGAAGTTTTAGATGAACTACGAGGCAACTTGAGTTCCTTGAGTACCGCCACCGAGGCCAGCGAACTGACCCTGGAGATGCAGAAGTCCATGGAGAGCCTGAAAGTCAGCGTAAACCGCGTGGCCCGACTGGCTTCCGACACTTCCCTGTACCTCACCCAAAACGTGGACCGCATGACCAGTCAAATGAAGATCTACGACGAGGAAACCGAGGCTCTGGTCTCTGCCAATCTGGAAGCTGAACGCGAGGTGCGTGAAGGTCGTATCGACGAAGTTTTGAAACTCGCCGAGGCCGAGCAAAAATCCAGACTCTTGGGAGACGGTGGCGGCGGCGAGGGAACCCCCGCCTGAGTCAAGCCTCAATTCGTCGGAAAGGTTAGCGGTGACTTTCGAATCCCCCGCTCCTCAATATGAAGAGCTTGACCCTCCCAGCCTGCCCCAGGCGGGTGAGGGTCAAGCTAGTTTTAAGCGCAACCCGGTCCAGATACTTTCAGGCCAACAAGCAGAAACCTACTGCCAGATGGTTGAAGGTCTGATTCGGGGTGGGAAGCCTAATAACTCCTACCCCTCCGGTCGGGGTGTGGCTAATATCCTTTACCTTTTGCGACCCTCTACAAATCGAGGGCTCAGCAATGAGATTCGGGTCAACCTGACCAACGGGATGCCCGACGAGCCGGACATCGGTCGCGTGATCGCCGATAAGGACATCTGTGAGAAAATTTTGAGGAGCCACGATCTTGCCACGGTGAGAGGTCGGACCGACGAGGCTTCCCGCCGCTTGGTCAGCCGGCTTGACTATTACCAGGATGTTCAAAAACGAGAGTTGCCCCAGCGATTTAGTCTGGATCTAAAGCTAAAGCGGGTTGATGAGAAGCTTCAAATCGCAGACTTCATTGCTGTTTTCGAGCGGTTTGATCCTGGCGAAGGGCTCTTCACTCGCTACAATATCCACTTGCAACACACCAGCGACCGCTGGTCCAGACCGATCGTAGAACTCAAGGGCGACGATCTGAAGTACACCGAGGAATTCCGCAACGTGATCTCTCGCTACTCCTCTCACGAAGCGGAGTTCGCATTTTTTCTTCTTTCAGACGTACCTGGAATCACCGTTCAAGAGATCAGCCGCGGTCGAATCGGACCGCTGTGGATGACCGGGGTGCCGTGTCCTGAACCGATTAAAGCACTCCTGGATAAGCACCCTGGAAACGTCATCATGAACTTCCCCTTCGAGAAAGTCTTCGTACCGGAGGTCGAAGGCAAGGAAGATGACAACCGAGACCCCTTTGCTCGCCTATACCGCCACAGTCTGAGTGAAGAGAACAGGGAAGTGGCCGATGCCAAAGCCCGAAAACTTGGGTACATCGTGCACAAAGAGCGAAAATTTGCTTGCTCCAAACCGATCTTGAACCCCCTGCGAAATCTGTGCAAAGAAATGGGTAGTCCCTGCGTGATCTATCCGGGGCGATAAATAATGAAGCGAAGAGAACTTATATGCACCGAAGCCGATCTCAGCCAGGAACTCCCCCTGGCTCGCGCCTACATTAAAGGCCAGAATTTTCACAGCTTTATCATCTCATGTTGCATGGGCCCCTACGGACCGACCCACGATCACCTCACCCTGCTGGATGCGGTCGAACACGCCCTGGCCCAGATGATGGAGATCAGCAAGAGGCTCGCTAACATCATCATGAACGAGCGCCAGGCGGCGGGATTTGCCTTTGAATCCAAGACCAACCCCCTGGACGAAGCCTTCTGCCAGTACTTTGCCAGCTTCGTGGCAGCCGATGCTGCTGCGGCCCGGTCCCTGGTTTTGTCTGAAGAGGACCCGGAAGTGAAGGGTGCTTTCCGACAACCGTGGGTCCGCTACTTGGGGGAAAACGACGCCAAGAGCAACTGCAAGACGGTCCTATCGGAACTTTCAGCGTTTCTGGATTTCCACCAGATGCACCCGGACAAGGAGCGACGGATCTCAGAACCCAAGCAGTTGGCCAGTTGCATGTCAGCATTTTTCGTCTTATTGGCTAACGGAATCAAGGAGATCGCCACGGACGCCGAGTTTGAACGCCATCGCGTGGCTCTGGAATCCATGCAAGTTGACATATGTGGAAGGCACTACGCCGGTTTCGACTTTTCGGCCAAATCCGCTGAAAATGAAGAGCCCGGGGAGCTTCTCCCTATCCATTTCACCGATGTCGTGGGCAACAAAGAGTATATCGATGCCGGACTGAGGCTTGCCCGAGATGTAGCCGGCTTTGACTTTACGACTGGGCAAAACCCGAAAAAGATCAACCCCGTGCTCTTCGGCCAGGGTGCCCCGGGTTGCGGGAAGACCATCACCGCTCACGCCATCGGAAACTTTTTTCTGGAGTACTGTCGAAAGCGCAATGTGCCGGCTCGCTTTCTGGTGATCCGCCGTACAGATTGGGCTTCCTCCTACCAAAACGCTTCGGCCAACCGATTGGTGGAGATCTTCAAGGAAGAAGTGCAAAACTACCCCGGAGTCGTGGGCGTGTACTGGCCGGATATTGACACAGCCTTCGCGGCACGCTCGTCGCCCGGCCTGCGGGCCGAGGAGAGCAACATCCTGGGAGCCTCTTTCGGGATCTTCGACGGCACCTTGATCCCCAAAAACGGTAAGTGGTTTTTGATGTGCGACGCCAACTACATGAACATGGACGAAGCCACCCTGAGCCGCATCTCCCAGGACCCTTACAAAATTCTGGGCCCAACCAGTGTGGACGATTTTGTCGAACTCATGAAAGAGAAGAAGCTCAATGAGTTCCAGGACTTAATGCACCTGAGCGACGAGGAGTGGCGTGAGGTCGGACAACTCTGTCTGGACTACGAATTTTCTGGCCGAAACGTGGACAACATCTGTCAAAAGATTCAAGTCGAGATTCAGGACGTGGAGCCCCCCGACGAATACTACGACGCCGATTTCGACACCCGCAAGAAGATGCTGAGAGAGTTGGCCAGGCCGATCGATTCGACCCGATTAAAGGCCATGCTCAAGCAGTACAAGGAGTTTGAAAAGGTGGCAAGCGAACAGGTGGAACAAGAGCGCTTCCAGGCCAGAGTGGAAGAGATCGTGCTCAACCTCTCGGCTCAACGAGCCGCCATGCAGGCCTTTGAAAGCCAGGTTTAGGGATGAGTAGCCTCTGGCGCATCGGCGAGTGGGGGCTCTCCAATCTGGAAGAAGTTCAACACGACTGCCCTGCACCTGGACCTGGAGAGGTCCAGATCGGCCTTCAGGCAGCCACCCTCAACTATCGCGATCTTCTGGTGGTTGAAGGCAAGTACAACCCCAAATTTCCCAGACCCCTGGTCCCCTGCTCCGATGGCTTTGGGAGCGTGGTCGCGGTGGGAAGTGGGGTGAATGAAGGCCTGTTGAAACGGAAGGTCATCACCAACTTCTGTCCTGATTGGGTGTCCGGTGAACCTCGAGAGGAGCTCCTGAGACGAACTTTGGGCGGTCCTTTACCCGGGGTGCTGCAGCAACGACGAAACTTCCGTCCCTCCGAGCTACTCTTTCTCGAAGAGCCAACCGCCCTGACCCCCTTTGAATGGGCCTCCCTGCCCTGTGCGGGAGTGACCGCCTGGAACTGCCTGCAAGGTTTGAAGCCCGGCCAGACGGTTTTGCTCCTGGGAACCGGTGGGGTTTCACTGTTCGGTCTTCAGATCGCCAAGATGCACGGGGCCCGAGTCCTGCTATTGAGTTCTTCAACCGAGAAACGACAGTGGGCCCGGGAGATGGGAGCCGACGCCGTGGGCGACTACACCACCGCGGAGTGGGGTCGCTGGGCGCTGGAACAAACCGAGGGTCGAGGGGTCGACCTGATCTTGGAAACCGGAGGCGCGGGTACCCTGGCTCAGTCGCTGAAAGCCGTCAAAGTCGGGGGGAAGATCACCCTGGTGGGAGTCCTGAGCGGGCACCAGGAACCCCTCAACATCTTGCCGCTGGTGATGAAGTCGGTACACGTCCAGGGCGCCGTGGTGGGCAATCACCAGCACGCCCGAGAGTTGGTGCACGCCTATATGCAAAGCATGCAACGACCCGTGGTGGAAAGGATCTTCTCCTGGGAAGAGGTGCCCGAGGCCTTCCAAGCCCTGGCCTCGGGCCGGCAATTCGGAAAGATCGCTATCGAATTTCCGGAATAGGGGGTTTTCTTTCTGTTCGATTTGGGGTATCTTGGCTACTGCGTGCACCGGTAGCTCAGGGGATAGAGCGCTTGCCTCCGGAGCAAGAGGTCGGAGGTTCGAATCCTCCTCGGTGCGCCACCTTACAGCCTTGCGAATCCTCCTCGGTGCGCCACCTGGGAGTGCAGTCTCGACGTCGGAGAAACATGAGGACTGCGCTCCTTTCGTTTTTTAAGCCAACTGGGAGACGACCCGGCATCACGGTTGACGATCCCTTTGCCGGGATCTGAACCCTGAAGTCGCTGCCGAAGACTGATTTCAACCCCTCTGAAATCAGTTTCAGCGGCCTTCCGGTGTTCAACTGGTCGAAGGACGGCGTAGATATTTTCTCCAGGCCAGCAGACCTGAGGCTCCAGGCTCTCGCCCTCAAACACCTCTTCAGGAGCCACTCAGAGCCTCTCTGCGGCACTCCTTCAATCTTTTGGAAGATTCTGTCGTCAGCCTCTTTGTAAACCCCTTAAATCATCTCTAAAAAATCGCTCAAACGGCTTGGTTATGCAGTTTTCTTGCTGTCTATTTTTTGACTAAGATGGCCCCTAGGCTATTGTAGGTCAGGAAGAACCGGGACCCCTAAAGCGACGGCATTGTCTCGGATGCGCAGATCGAGAGATACTATCCTGAGATCAGGAATTGCCGAGCGTAAGTCTAGAGCCGTGACCAGATGAATGGCGTCGAGTGTGCGAACAGGCTCGATAGGAAAAGACTGTCCTACCTGTGCCAAGAGTCGAAAATGGATCGGCACCGTGTCCCACCGGCTCTGGAAAGCAGTCAAACGTTGAGAGGCGATGCTAACAGAGGGTCCTCCCATGCATCGCAAGGCCCGCCAACACTCCGCTAAAGTAAGCTCAGAGGTGGAGAGGCAGCGAGCTTGCCTGATCGAATCTTGCACCGCCTGTCCGTCAGGCTCTTCGAGTACCCAGCTTAAGACTGCGCTCGTCTCTAGATAGGCGTTCAGCGCTCTCCCCTGTCTTCATCGATCAAGCGTTGAGCTGTCCCGGCAGGATGGCTGGAACCTCGTGGAAGGTTGTCATAAAAATCGGAGGAGTTCACCTGGGGAGCGCGTCTCAACTCACCACTTGCGATCTTCTCCCAATAGAGCGGCGGAAAATCCTCAAAACCTGGAACGGTGGCCATCGGAGGGCGGAGTTCTGCTACCACCCGTCCACGATCAGTCACGTTGATCACTTGCCCGGTTGCCACCTTGCGCAGATAGGCGCTCAGGTTGTCTTTGAGTTCACGAATTCCGACTTTTTCCATGTAGCCATTATAGCTACATTTGAAAAAAAGAACAAACGTTCATCAGTTACCCATCATCTCGGTCCAGTTCAGCCAGTTGCTGCTTGATCCGGTCTTGCCACTGCCAACAGCCGAGGGACAAGAACAAGGGTGGCACAAGGAGCAGTAGCCAGAAGACAACGAGCCATGTCCTGCCAACAGGCAAGAACGCAAGCGACGCCCCAGCGATCACTATAGCGAGTTGCCCACCCAAAAACCATCTAAGGCCACCGGATTCTCGGCGAAACGCTTCCAGAAACAGTAGACAGGTTAGCAGTCCAAACCCTGGCATCCACTCGCCCGCAGGTAGTAGCAGTAGCGGGGCCAGCAAAAGTATCCGACCGGTGTGGCCGGCAAACCTGATAAAGATAAGCACCAGGGCCACCAAAATCACAAACACCGAGAATAGTACCAGGAGAGATTCCCACTCAGCGCTCGACGAGAACTGCGGAACAAATAGAAGCAGAGAAACAGCCAGAAACCCCAGCCCCAAGACCAGCAAGCGCAAACCAAAGACCAGCGCCATCAGACGAGGTTTTGAGCTTGCGCCGGTCACCGGCTCAAGACCGGACGGGCCTGTATGAGAAGAAGAAAAGGCTCTACTCTACTTTGAAAATTGCACAAAAAATCGGGAGAAATGGCAGCTCGTGCAAACTTTGACGGCCACCCCCAAGGATTGGTCCCCCTCGCCCACCGGAAGTTTTCCGGCGAGTGGCAAGGTAGCCCATTCCACTTTGTCACAACAAGGGCACTTCTTGTCGTTGTTCTCTCCGGATACCTTTTCGATAAACTTGTCCATCCATCAACCTCCACACATTCCTAACGTAGACCATTCATTTTTTCAACCGCTGCCGACCTCCTTCACAAGGCCTGTCGAACTCACAAATCGAACGCCGGGCGTATGAAATTGGCGATGTCGGCAGCCCACGGAGGTTTTGGATCCGAGCGTGTTCCACTGGGGGGTGGAGCGGCCGTCTTCGAGCGCCTGATCGCCAGTGGAGTGTTTGCCGACACGGACTTCCATCTTTTGGGAGCCGGCCCGAGACACTACTCTACCGGGACGTACCATCAACTAGCGGGTCTGGAACGGTCTCCGAGTGCACTGGGAATGATGGAGTACTCCCGGTTCTGTCAGGAATTTGGAGACGCCACCACCCGCAAAGCCCTGGCCCTCAAACCCGACGTCCTGCTTTGTCACGACATCTCCGAGGGCCCGAACGTAGCCTCACTGGCATCTGCCGGGATCAAAGTCGTTACCATCTTTCACGTGGACGTGGTAGACATCTTCAGTCGCCTCTATTTGAAAAGCGCACTCTCCCCTAAACGCCTCACCCATTACTATCGCACCTTTCGCTCTCTGCCCTGGCCTTCGCTACTGAAGCTGGTCTTTGAGAAGCAGCAGGAGGTGTGCGACCGGGGTGCTCTCTCCATCGTTCCCTCTGGGGGGGCAGAGCAACTTTTGCGCGACTGCTATCCCCACTCCAACACCCCCATTCAGACCATCGGATGGGGTGCCCCGGCGTTGCCCTTCGTCGATCAGCAGATCGTAGAGCAGGCTCACTCCCTGCGAGCCCAACACGAGATACCACAAGATCATCGGGTGCTGCTCACCTTGAGCCGACTCTCCCCGGAAAAGGCCCAGCATAGATTGCTCCAGGCGGTAGCCTTCGCCGAAAAGAATGATCGCATGCCGGCCGACATCACAGTGGTGATCGCCGGGGCACCAGCTTTCATGGAGGGTGAACGCCACTTCCGCAGGCTGAAGGAACTGTCTTCCCAGCTCCAGACCCGGGTGGTCTTTCCCGGCCACGTGGGCGGACTGGAGAAAGCAAGTTGGTACCGAACAGCCACCCTCTTCGTGGTCAACTCCCTCCACGAGAGCTACGGACTGACCACCCTGGAGGCCATGCAACAGGGCTGCCCAGTGGTAGCCGTCAAATCTTTCGGCACCACCGATACGGTGAACTCCCAGGTGGGAAGATTGGTATTACCAGGTCCTGAACTCGAAATTCGGTTATGGGGTACAATCGAGCTCATGCTACAAAGCGATCTTGAAGCGATGGGCCACAACGCTCGAGAGTATACCGGACGCCATCGCTTTCAGGATGCAGCTAGTGAAGTTCGCAAAATCCTGGATTCCCTTTCCTAAAGATTATTAATTTTTGTACCAAGGGAATACCGTAATCGCTATGGAACCGCGCCCGACATGAAAGACAACAACAAACGATACGGAATCCTGGTGGGTGGTGGTCCCGCGCCAGGCATCAATTCAGTCATTTCGTCGGTGACCCTGGAGGTACTCAAACGAGGACACTCGGTCATCGGGATCTATGAAGGGTTTCGCCATTTGATGGCCGGGCGAACGGAGATCGAGTTTCTCACCGTGCCCAAAGTAACCCGCATTCACCGGCTTGGCGGTAGCATTCTCCGCACCTCTCGCTCCAACCCCACCAAAAAAGAAGAGCATTTGCGCAACACTGTGGAAACTCTGCGAGATATCGGGATTACCCACCTGGTGACGATCGGAGGGGATGACACCCTGTTCTCGGCCACCAAGGTCGCGGAGTATTCTGCCAAATTTATGAACTATGACCTCAAATTTTGTCACGTTCCCAAGACCATCGACAACGATTTACCGCTGCCCACGGGCGTGCCCACCTTCGGGTTTGAAACCGCCCGCTCAGAGGGAGCTCGGATGGTCCATACCTATTTTTCAGACGCCCGCGCTACCCTGCGCTGGTTTGTGGTGGTGGCGATGGGACGAAAAACTGGACACCTGGCCCTGGGGATCGGAAAATCGGCCTCGGCCACTTTGACCTTGATCCCGGAAGAGTTTGACGAGATCACCCTCAAGAAAGTGGTGGACACAATCGCGGCCTCGGTCTTCAAGCGAAGAGCCGTGGGCACGCGTCACGGCGTGGCCATCGTGGCGGAAGGCTTTCTGGAATTTATCAAAGAGGAAGAGCTCAAGAATCTGGTCACTTCCCACCAATCGATCAGCTACGACGAGCACGGCCATTTGCGACTGGCCGAGCTAAACTTCAGTGATATCCTGAAGTACGCTCTCCTTCAACGACTGGGGGAGTTCGGGGTGAAGATGCGAGTGGTCGACCAGGAGATCGGCTATGAACTTCGCTGTGTCGCCCCCTGCGCCTACGACATCGACTACACCCGTAATCTGGGGTTTGGAGCGGTGGAGTTTCTGGAAGGCGGAGGTTCGGCGGCGATGATAACCATCCAGGAAGATCAGTTCGTGCCCATGACCTTCGAGGATCTCCAGGATCCCCAGACCGGCAAGACCCGAGTGAGAATGGTGGACATCGACTGCCTGAGCTATCGAATCGCCCGGGAGTACATGATCCGACTGGAAAAGAAAGACCTGGAAAATCCAGAGATGCTCAAGAAGCTAGCTTCTGCGGCCCACTGCTCCCCCGAACAGTTCGTCGAAGAGTTCAGCTACGTGGTCAGCGAAAAGTAAGGACGAATTAAAGCGGGATATTGCCGTGTCTTCTGGCCGGTCGTTCAACCCGCTTGCCCCGCAGGGTACGCAGAGAGGCGATAAGCCTCTTTCTTGTATCAGGGGGCTCGATGATGTCATCGATGAATCCCCGAGAGGCCGCCACGTAAGGAGAAGCAAACCGCTCCTTGTAGTCCTGGATCAGCTCTTCTCTTCGGGCCTCGGGGTTCGCGGCTTCGGCCAATTCTCGGCGGAAGATGATGTTGATCGCTCCCTGGGGGCCCATCACGGCGATCTCCCCAGTGGGCCAACTCAGGTTCAGGTCTGAGCGAATGTGGGAGGAGCACATCACGTCGTAGGCCCCTCCGTAGGCCTTGCGGAGAATGACCGTGACCTTGGGCACGGTGGCTTCACAGTAAGCGTAGAGTAGCTTAGCCCCGTGCTTGATGATGCCTCCGTGCTCCTGGGTGACTCCGGGAAGAAAGCCCGGAACATCCACCAGGGTGACCAGCGGAATATTGAAGGCGTCGCAGAACCGTACGAAACGAGCAGCCTTTTGTGAGGCATCGATATCCAAGACCCCGGCCAGGTGCAACGGATTGTTGGCCACCACCCCGACCGAGCGGCCGTCCAGGCGGGCGAATCCGACCGCGATATTCTGAGCCCAGTCCGCCTGCACCGAAACGAAGACACCGTCGTCTACGATCTCCTCGATGACCCTCTGGACATCGTACGGCTTGTTGGGGTTGGCCGGTACCAGTTCCTCCAGTCCTCGGCAGGCCCGATCCCAGGGATCGGAAGTGGGGCCGAGGGGGGGATCGTCGAGATTGTTGGAGGGGATAAAGTCCAGAAACTCCCGGAGAAACGACAAGCAGTCCGCTTCGGAGTCGAAGGTAAAATGATTGACGCCGGACCTGGTGGCGTGGGTCATGGCTCCCCCCAGTTCCTCGAAGGTGACTTCCTCATTGGTCACCGTCTTGATCACGTCCGGCCCGGTGATGAACATGTGAGACGATTCCTTCACCATAAGCACGAAATCGGTAATGGCCGGGCTGTAAACCGCCCCTCCCGCACAGGGACCGAGGATGACGGAAATCTGAGGAACCACACCGCTGGCCTGGGTGTTGCGGTAGAAGATCTCGGCGTAGCCACCGAGGCTCTCGACTCCCTCCTGGATGCGAGCCCCTCCGCTATCATTGAGGCCCACGACCGGAGCGCCGTTTTGCAGGGCCTGGTCCATGATCTTGCAGATCTTCTGAGCGTGAGCTTCGCCCAAGGCGCCTCCAAATACCGTGAAATCCTGGGCGAAGAGGTAAACCGTTCGGCCGTTGACGGTACCGTGTCCAGTAACGACACCGTCTCCCAGCATCTTTCTCTCACCCATCCCGAAATCCTGACAGCGATGGGTGACAAAGCGATCGAGTTCAATGAAACTGCCGGGGTCTAGAAAGTGTTCGATGCGTTCCCGGGCCGTCATCTTGCCCTGAGCCCGCTGCTTCTCCTGGCGCTCGGTGCCTCCGCCTATTAGGGCTTCGGCCCTGAGTTCGACCAGCCGTTCCAGTTTGTCTTGGTAAGTATCCATCAAGATTCTTTAGGACATTTGATGCTCGAGATACAAAATCCGAGAGCCGTCCTCATCCTTCCAAAGTTGTTCGAGATCGGCCCAGCCCTCGCGTCGCCGCACCAACGGAAATTGGCAGGCCTTTAAGAACGGCTCGGCGGTCTGGAAGTCGGGGAATTGGGTGCGAGATGAAAACGGAGTCGCAAAGTGCATGGGAACCACCAGGCGAGGATTCAACCGGCTCACCACGCGAGCCGCCGTTGCTCCGTCCACGGTGTAGCCACCCCCCACGGGGATCATCAAAAGATCCAGGTCTTGCAAACGCTTTTCCTGCTCCTCATCCAGCTTGCACCCCAGATCACCGAAATGGGCGATCCGTCGGCCAGCCCATTCCAGCACCGTGAGGGAGACCGGATCGGCGTCGTCCGCCTCCCCGTGCCAGCCGACCTCTCCCCCCAGGATCAGTGGCCCAAAACTTCGTCGGGCGACCCCTCGAGCCACCTGACAGGCTCCTGAAACCTGGGACACGGCGTTGTGGTCGTGGTGATCGTGACTCACCACCACCAGGTCTACTGAGAAAAGCCTCAAGGGCGGATAGCCAATGACCGGGTCGTAAGGATCGAACACGACCCGATATCCGTCGTGCTCGAGCAGAAAACAACTATGGGCCAGATAGTCCAGGCGCATGCAGGCTGATTGCACCGGGTTGCTCAGAATCCTGTCTCCAATGAGAGATCCTCAGGCCCGCTCCTGCTCGGTTCGGTACCAGCGATAGAAATAGACCACGAACCCGGCCATCATGTAAATCACCGCCACCAGCTTCATGATCACCCCGCCCAGGACCTGATCGCCGTGGGCGGTCAATCCTTCGATGTATCGAGGTGCCTTTTCGTAGGCGGGATAGAGCACCGAGGGGCTGAAAGTGATGACCCCGAAAAGAGGTAGTTGCGCCAGTCCGACTGCCAGAATATACAAAATCTTCAAGCCGTTGTGCATAGGCTCCACGTCGCTTCTTCGGCCCAGCAGAGGCCAGTACATGAAGATGGAAACCACGACAAAGGAGACGTGCTCCAACAGATGCACGAAGCTATCGCGCAGAGCCAATTCATAAAAGGCCGGCACGTGCCAAATGATCAACGCTGCGTTGAAAGAAATGCAAGCCACCACCGGATGCACAAAAAAGCGGAGCACTTTCCCCAGCCCTTCCGTGCGAAACAGAAAATCAGAAAGCCAGACGGGTGTGCCGTGAATCAGAAAGGGGGGGAGAACGGCCATCAGGATCACGTGCTGGAGCATGTGGACAGAGAAGAGATAAGTCTCACCGATGTGGTCGATGGGGGTGGCCACCGCTCCCACCAATATCAGAAACCCAATCCCAAAGTAGATCGCCCGCTTTTTCTCAAACGGCTCGTCCGGGGCCAGAATTTTTCTTCCCGGTCCCACCACCAGAGCATACAAAACGGCCAGAGCAAGCAGGCCATCCACTACTCCGGGGTCGGGGGTGAAGAGCCCACTGAAAAACTCACGCATCAGGCTTCTCCTCTCGCAAGGTGAGGAGCCATTGGACCAAGCTTTCCAGTTCCTGTTCCGTCATTTTTCCCTTGAAACTCGGCATACCATTGATAAAACCCTCATGCACCACCTTGGCGGGCTCCAGGATCGACTCTCTCAGATACTCTTCCCCGTTGTGTTCCGGATCATACTTCCGACTTCGGTTTCCGACATCGTCTAGTCCCGGCCCCAACACCCCTCGGGAATTTGGGAGTTTACTCACGGTATGACACGTCACGCACTGGTGCTGGTAAAACAGAACGACTCCCGGTTCATTCTTGAACTGCTCCGGAACTTCGATCTGCGCGGTTTTTGTGCGATAGGCAGAAAAAAAAACGGCTGCTCCCCCTATCAGTAAGATCATTGGAAGCAGCCGTTCCGGTTTCATATCTCTAAGCCGAGATCACCAGACCCATCGGAGGTGGAATCCGGTAGGCGTGATCCCCATCGGCCTCGCCAGAGTGCCTCTGGCGTCGCTCCTCGTAGATCTCCTCCATGGGGGGGTGCTTGACCGCGTTCTCCGGTAGCGGATAATAGGTGAAGCAGGCGACCAGTCCCACCAACGTACCCGCTCCCAGAATCATTCCCAGAACGAATATGCCGGTAAAAAGTGGTGAGTCGCTCCACAAGTGCATGAACAGAGCCACAACGACCACAAACTTCCCTATACTCAAGAACGCTAAGAGCGCGATCTTAAAGTTGTCGCCCGCCGCCGCCAGCGGCGGGTAGAGAACGAGTACTTCGATGGCGGTGAGTAGACCCAAAGCCAGGGCGGTAATCGTGTATTTTGCGACCTGAGAAAGACCGCGTACTTCCTTATCTTCTTCGTGCATAACTCACATCGCTCCTAAATGATGTACTCGAGCAGGTAGACACCCACGAAAATCACGATCCAGACGATGTCCACGAAGTGCCAATAAAGACCAGCGATCTCGACATCGAGCGCTCTTTTCTGAGTCACCCCTCCGGTGAAGGAGTAGAAAAACAGCGCCATCAACCAGAGCACCCCGATGGCCACGTGGCAACCGTGCGTTCCGGTCAGTACGAAGAAGCTGGTTCCGAAGAGCGAACCCTGCATGGTCAGACCGGCGTGATAGAAGTGGCTGAACTCGTAAACCTGGAAGCCCAGGAAGATGGATCCGAAGAAAGCCGTTCCGAGACAGTAAATCCGAAACTTGCCGATGTCTCCCCGCTCAACTGCGTTCAAGGACAGCACCATCAAGTACGAACTCATTAGCAGCACGAAGGAACTGGTGGAAGTCAGAGGGATGTCGAAGATCTCCTCCGGCGTCGGCCCGGTGACACTACGCCCCCGATAGATCAGATAGGTACTGATCAACGCTCCAAAAAACATGCAGTCTGAGGCCAGAAACAGCCACATCAGGATCTTCCGGTGAGGAAGACCGGTGCTACCTATTTCGTGAGGATTCTCAATAAGATGTGCAGCGTGAGCGGCCATTTACTTATCCTCCTTAACGTCGGACTTGCCGTCTTCATCAGACTTCTCCGCCTTCTTTTTCTTCTTTTTCTTCTTCTTTGGCTTGGCCACAGCGGTCTCTTCAACCACTTCGGTAGCTTCAACCTTCTCGGAAACCTCGGCGGTTTCAGCTGCAGCAGGCGGCTCGGCTGGTTCGGCCGGGCTTGTCTCTACAGTTTCCGCCGGGGTGGACTCGGTAGGCGCCACAGCGTCTTTAACCTCAACCTCTTCCGCCGGCACGACTGCAGTAGCCTGCTCAGCCTCTTCGGTCTTTACCACATCCACTGTGGCAGCTTCCTGAAGAGCTGTTTCCTTTTCAACCGGAGTAGGGACCGGTTGCTCTTGCTTGCCTTCACCGCCGCCATCTCGGAAGTGGACATAGTAACCACCGATCGGTTCCAGCGCCCAGGCGAAGATCGACAGTACTCCAAAAATGAAGCCCGCGATCGCGATCCAGAAGCGCCAGAACAGTATCTGGAGGTACGAAATGTGATAGCCGTGATTGGCCATCTGGTCGTAACGAACAAACTCCGTCACCATCTCGCCGGCTCGCTCGAACTCGATCACGCTTCCGAACAGGAAGTAGCCGTTGAAGACCACGCCCAAGCTGGCCACGAAGAACCCGAAGGCAGCCAGCATCGGAAACCACGACCCGCCGGGCATGTGGATGCCGTGCTCATCGTGGTGGGCGTGCGAGGCCGTGTGATCGGAAGGGTGCATGTGCGAAGTCTCATCCTCGTAAGGAGATTCATCAGCATCGTCTTGATGGAGGGACTCGGGGTACTTCTTGTACCACCAGTCGTCCAGACTCTTAACCTGAGGCAGTTCTTTGTAGTTGTAGACCGGGGTGGGGTTAGGGATAGACCACTCCACGGTCCGGGCATCCCAGGGGTCCACTTCGGCGATCTTACCGGAGACGGCTGTCTTAAACAGGTCGTAGTAGAAGATGATGACCGCGATAGCCATCAGGAAGGCTCCGCAGGTGACCACCAAGTTTACGTCACCCCAGTCGTTGCGAGCGGCGTAGGTGTAAATTCGGCGAGGCATTCCGTTCAAGCCCAGCCAGTGCATGGGCAAGAACGCTCCGTTGAACCCGATGAACAGGAACCAGAATACAAATTTACCCTTTTTCTCATCGAGCATGCGCCCGGTGACCTTGGGAAACCAGTAGTAGATACCGGCGAAGGTACCGAACAGCGCTCCCCCGATCAGCACGTAGTGAAAGTGGGCCACGATGAAGTAGGTATCGTGCTGCTGCAAGTCGTGTGCCGCGTTGGCGTGCATCAGTCCAGAGAATCCACCCATCATGAACTGATAGATGAATCCCAGGGCGAACAACATCGGGGTCGTCATGAGTAGTTGACCACGGTACAGCGTACCTACCCAGTTGAAGATCTTCACCCCGGTCGGCACCGCGATCGCCATGGTGGTCAGAGCGAACGCCGCGGTTGCGATGTTGCCCAGACCACTGGTGAACATGTGGTGACTCCACACGGTAAAGCCCATAAAGGCAATAGCCGCACCCGAGCCAACCACGAGGGGGTAACCAAAGAGCGGCTTGCGGCTGAAGACGGGAAGGATCTCACTCACCATACCCATGGGGGGCAAGATCAGGATGTACACCTCGGGGTGACCGAAGACCCAGAACAAGTGCTGCCAGAGAATCGGCATACCACCAGCGGACGCTTCGAAAAAGTTGGTATCGAACAGACGGTCGAAGGTGAGTTCTACCAGGCAGATGGTGATGGCCGGGAAGGACAGAATCACCATCAGGGCTGTGAACAAGGTCATCCAACTGAACACCGGCATGCGCATAAACGACATTCCGGGCGCCCGCATGTTGATGATGGTGGTAATGAAGTTCAGACCGCCGATGATGGAGGATACACCCAGTACCTGTAGACCCATCACCCAGAATTCACCGGCCAGCCCTGGTGTATAGGTTGTGTTGGTGAGAGGTGAATACCCCGTCCATCCCATATTGGGGGCTTCCCCGAAAAACCAGGAGATGTTAATCAGGACACCTCCGAAGAAGAACATCCAATAACTGAAGGCGTTGAGGCGAGGAAACGCTACGTCGCGCGCCCCGATCTGCAACGGCATAATGTAGTTAAAAAACGCCACCGCCAACGGCATGATGACCAGAAAAATCATGGTCGTGCCGTGCATGGTGAAAAGCTGGTTGTAGGTTTCCGCTGATACAAAGTCCTGATATTCAGGCTTGTGAAGTTGCCAGCGTATCATCAACGCTTCCAGTCCACCCACCAAAAACCAAAACAGGGCAGTGATCAGGTAGAGAATACCGATTCTCTTGTGGTCCACGGTGGTTATCCAACCGATCAGACCCTTCGGCTCTACCTGGCGGGGAAGTATATTATCGAAGAACCCTTTTTCAGGCGCGGGCTCTATGTGCATATTTGCAGTAGACACTTTAGATCCTTACTCCTTACTCAAGACTCATCAGGTACTCGACGAGAATGTCCTTCGCCGCTTCGTCTAGTTGAATTTTGTAATTATTGATAGGCTCGCCGTTTTCGTCTTCTTGGTAATATCCAGTTTTATACATAATATTTCCAGGCTTCACGTCATCGGGATGCATTAACCAGTGTCCCAAATTGTCCGGAGTATTTTCGAGCCAACCCGCAGCCACTGAAGTTCGAGAACCGAAGTGGGTCAAGTCGGGCCCGACGATACCCCCGGCGATGGTGCCGCGGACCGTATGGCATTGGGCACACATATTTTTGCGAAAGACAGCAAAGCCTTCCTTTTCCTTCTCGGAGTCCAACGTCGACCGGACATCGGACTTCTGCCAATCCACCCATTTCCGGAAGTTGGCGTCATCCAGGACCAACACGCGGAACTTCATGAAGGCGTGGGAGTCGCCACAAAACTCGGCGCACTGCCCGTACAGAATGTAACCCTGAAACGGATAATCATCCGGAAGATGCTCCCAGCGCTGTCCTTCCTTATTGTCCCTGGTGGAAAGTTCGTCGTCATTGGCGGCCAGCATAGCCGGGTCTGCCTCGAGCCAGATCCAGTTCTCCTGACCGGGCAACAGGTCCATCTTGCCACCCAGGCGAGGGATCCAGAAAGAGTGCTGAACATCGGCCGAATTCAAGTTGAAGCGGACCGGACGTCCGGCTGGAATGGCGAATTCATTGGCCGTAGAGATCCCAAGTTCAGGATAGTCAAACTTCCACCACCATTGCTGGCCGGTGACCTCGATGACCATGACATCCTGATTCTCGGGTTCCGTCCCGACCCAAAAGATGCCGGTGACTGTGGGGAGTGCGATCACTCCCACCAGTCCGACGGAGACCAGGATAAGCGCGATTTCCGTGACGGCACTTCCGTGCCCCTGATCGGGCAAAGCGGTGCCCCGGGTTACTTCACCAACATGGCGGAACTTCACGATGCAGTAGACCAGAAAGCTGCCTACCACCGCGAACATCCCAAGACTCACCCACAGGGTGACCATGAAGGTACTCATCTGACGTTCGGCCACCGGTCCGAGAGGGTCCAGAGTACTTTGTACTCCGCCCACACAACCGGCCGTCGTCAGCGCCAAAAAGGCGAGGAGACTCTTGATTCTGTTTGGCATTATTTTCCTCATCTGAGTGTGTTAGCTCGATTAACTTGTACGTTTGTAATAAATCTTCCCTGACCTGCTCAACTCATTTGCCGACTACCATAACGCCGTATAACAGGGGCAAATAGATGACCGAGGTCAGGAGTAGTTTACGCGCCTTGGCCGTGGTCCGGTCCAGGCAGAGAGCGGCTCCGGCGTATAGATACACCAGGCCCAAAATTAAAGCACTATAAAAGTAGACCGGCCCGGTCATGCCGGCCAGGGTGGGGGCCAGCGAGACCGGGATCAAGGCCAGGCTGTAGATCAAAATTTGCGAAGCGGCCAAGCCGCCTTTGGGATCAATGACGGTGACCATAGGCAGTCCGGCCCGAGCATAATCCTCTCGACAGAGCCAGGCGATGGCCATAAAGTGGGGCAACTGCCACAGAAAGAGGATGGCAAAAAGAATCCCTCCGCCGAGATCGACCGTTCCGGTGCGCGCCACATAACCGATCAGGACCGGCAACGCTCCGGGAATTGCACCTACCACGGTGCAACTGGGGCTGTAGCGCTTCATGGGGGTATAGATCAGCACGTAACTGGCAAAGGCGGCAAAAGCCAGCAGACCGGCCCAGGGCTGCCACAACCCCAACACCAGGGTCCCGGCCGCCACCAGCAACCCCCCGGTGCGCTCGGCCACCGCGATGTCTACGCGACCGGCTGGAAGTGGCCTGTTTCGGGTCCTGTCCATCAGGGAGTCGGTCTCCACCTCAACCACGTGATTGAGCATCCCAGAGCCTGCACCCAGCAGAGAGACTCCGACCACGGCGACCATCACCCCTATCCAACTGAAAGCCGTGCCGCCCAAAAGATAGCCGCACAAGGCCGTGAACACGCTCATGGTCACCAAGCGAACCTTGGTCAACTCTTTCCAGTCGTCGCGGGAGACATCTCGCAGCCGGCGGGCCACCCCTTCGTCCGAAAGCGGCGGTCCACCAGCCTTGACCTGGCGAGTGAGTCTCCAGGTCCACAGAGAGATCGAGAAAGCCGTACCCAGCACCAGCGCCCCATTCATCACGTGCAGGCAGGTGGGCCAGAAGCCTTGCCCGCTCCACACCGTGAAAGCTCCCAGCGTCCCTTGAAGAACGACCAGTCCGACTAGGGCAGCCCCCAGGGCGGACAGCGTCGATTGCTGTCGGTGAAAGCGAAAAATACGCGCACACAAGAGACAGGCCATGCACAAAATCGCCAGAGCCAGCACGCGGTGAGAAAAATTGATCGCCACCGGCGCCGAAGACAAGGGCGGAATGACCTGACCCAGCGAGAGCGGAAAATCTGGAATGATGCTGCCGGCACCCATGTGTCTCATGGTGGCCGCGACCAGCAGTTGCAGGAAAATGAGCCCCGTCATCCCGTGAGCTGCGATCCGCAGGTTACGGCCCGCCTCCCCCTGGATCTCGGGTTCGGTGTCAACAAAGGAGCGGGTGGTCCACCAGACCAGCGCCAGGGTTGTGCAAAAGAAGATCTGGGCCACTGTCCCGTGAGCCACGGAGACCGCGGTGGGCAGTCTCATGTGAACCGTTAAGCCCCCGAGCAATCCCTGAAAAATTACCAGGCCCAGGGACAAAAAGGCCAACCGCCGCACACTGGAATCGGTTCTGCTGTAGGCCGCCCAGATAGCAGCGATCAAGACCAGAAAACCCACTGCGGAAGCCACCAGACGGTGTCCGTGTTCGTAGTAAACACCCCCCGCCATGGTGGGGTTCAGCACTCCAAAGGAAAAAGGCCAGTCGGGCACCGCCAGACCGCTACCTGTGGTGGTAATGGTGGCTCCAACAAAGATCAATAGAGCTGTCGATAAAGCGACAACCCTACAGAAGTAGGCAAAGGGGCACGGATAGACCGTATCCCCCAAACTTTTGGATGCCTCTGCCACTGAATAAATAACTCCCTGTCCCGGACCAATTGTGAAGGATTTCACAATTGATGTCAACCTTCTTGATCACTTCATCCGCATGCGCTCATACATCAGAATCGAGGCGGCTACTCCGGCATTCAAAGATTCGGCCCGGGAAGTCATAGGCAAGGTCAGACCTTTCGTGGTCTCCAGGATCTTTTCCGGGACCCCATGGGTCTCATTGCCAATAAGCAGTGCATCCCGATCGCTCCATTTGACTCGAAGTGGAGACTCCCCACCCCTGGGGGTCGCCGAATAGATGGTAAAACCAGCCTGCCGGACCTTCTCGAGCGTTGGATATGCCTTCTCCAGAGAGAGTTGAGCTACGGGAATACGAAGCAAGGCTCCGGCCGAAGAGCGGGCCACTTTGGAAGACCAGGCCCGGCACCCCCCTACTGCCAGGACCGCTCCTTGTGCCAGCCCGGCGCAAGAGCGCAAGACCGTCCCCAGATTACCGGGGTCTTGCAGTTGCCAGGTGATCAAGATGAAAGAGGCCTTCAACAACTCCTCCAAGGATGATTCCCGAGGCTCATAGAGCCCACAGAGACCACTGGAACTCTTCACCGAGAGAAGACCGTTCAGAGCCTGATCTTCCAACAAAAACCACGAGCTTTCCGAAGCGTGCGCCAACTCTTCCCAGCGCTGAGGTTCAGAATTGTACAGCGAAGTACTCAGTAGCACCTGAATGGGTGGCAAGCCCTGTTGAAGCGACTCCAGGACCGCCTCCCGGTGCTCCATAAAAAAGGAGGTACCTTTGCCCTGCCCGGCACGCCGCCACTCTTTCCAACGACGACTGTGCTTTCCAGGAGTGGTCAGGGACAAATGGTGGCTAACCGCCGTCCTACTTCATCCACCGATTGCCCCAAACGAGCCGCATAGTCTTCCAACTGGTCACGCCCGATCCGCCCGATCCCGAAGTAACAACTCTCGGGGTGATGAAAGATCATTCCACTGACCGAAGCGGCAGGCCACATGGACCCCGAATCCATAAGCTTGATGCCAACTCGCTCCTCCACCTCCAGTATCTCCCAGATGGCGTGCTTGGTGAAGTGGTCGGGGCAAGCCGGGTAACCGGGGGCAGGGCGAATCCCAGAATACTGCTCTTTGATCAACTCTTGAACCGAATATTGACGGCGCTGCTCCAGACCCCAGGCCGTGCGAGCCTCTCGATGGGTCCATTCGGCGGAGGCTTCGGCCAACCGATCGGCCAGAGCCCTGATCATAATGCCGTGATAATCGTCTTGCTCTTCCTTGTATCGCCGGACCTCTTCGTCGCAACCAAAGCCGGCGCTGACGGCAAACAGACCTACGGTATCCGCCCCTTCCTCCCGGGACAGAAAGTCAGACAGACACAATTGAGGCTTGCCGTTTCTTCTCTTGACCTGCTGCCGGAGCATGGGCAAGACCCGCTCTCCCAGGATCACGTCGTCCCCCCGACCCCAGGCCGGGAAGGTCCCGTAGATGGCCCGCGCTTCCAGGGTAGAGTTTGCAAGCAACTGATCCAGGAAGCGGCGGGCATCGTCGAACAACTCCTGAGCTTCAGGCACTTCCAGAATCCGAGGATAGGCACCCCGCATTCCCCAGGCAGTAAAAAACGGGGTCCAATCGATCAGTTCCACCAACTCCGCCAGAGGGATCGGTTTGACTACCTTCACGCTCTCGGAAGGCGCCGGTAGACCTCCCGGAGGAGAAACCCACTCCCAAGCTCTCTCTCGAGCCTCCTGTAGAGTGATAATTGTTTTGTCATCACGGTTTGCAAAACGCTCCCGCAGGTGCTGATGGCGCGCATCCACTTCAGCCCGATAGCTGTCCCGGATCCGTTGATCCATCAGCTTTGAGCACACCCCGGCCGCCTTGGAAGCGTCGATCACGTGAACCACGATTTGCTCCGTCTCCGGCGCGATCTTCAAAGCGGTGTGAGTGGCACTGGTGGTGGCGCCACCAATCAGCAGAGGCTTGCGGTAGCCGCTGCGTTGCATAGCCTCGGCCACCCGAACCATTTCGTCTAAGGAGGGAGTAATCAGCCCGGACAGTCCGACCATGTCCACTTCCTCTTCCACTGCCTTTTGCAGGATCTCCGCCGTCGGCACCATGACCCCCAGGTCGATGACTTCGTACCCGTTGCAGCCGAGGACCACCCCCACGATGTTCTTGCCGATATCGTGCACATCGCCCTTTACCGTCGCCAGTAAAATCTTACCCTGGCTGGACATGGCCCCGGCCGCCTTTTCGGCATCCATGAAGGGGGTGAGATAGGCCACTGCCTTCTTCATAACCCGCGCGCTTTTGACCACCTGGGGAAGAAACATTTTTCCTTCGCCGAAGCGATCTCCGACGATCCCCATGCCAGCCATCAAGGGACCTTCGATCACATCCAGTGGCCGCTCGTACTGCTGACGAGCCTCCTCGGCGTCTTGCTCCACGAAGTCCACCACCCCGTGAATGAGCGCATACTCCAGGCGCTTCTCCACCGACTCCTCTCGCCAGGCCAGGTCGTCGCGCTGACTCTTCTTGCGCTCCCCCCCTTTGTAGGTCTCCGCCAGATTCAGCAGATTCTCGGTGGCCTGAGGGTGGCGAGCCAGAATGACGTCTTCCACGGCCTCTTTCAGTTGCTCGGGAATATCCTCATAAATCCCCAGCATTCCGGCGTTTACGATAGCCATATCTAAGCCGGCCTTGATGGCGTGATAGAGGAAAACGGTGTGCATGGCTTCTCGCACCGGGTTGTTGCCCCGGAAGCTGAAGCTGACGTTGGAAATACCCCCAGAAATCGAGACCCCCGGGCAAGCTTCTTTGATCAACGGGATGGCGTCGATGTAGTTCTTGGCGTATCCGTCGTGTTCGGAAATACCGGTGGCCACCGTCAAGACGTTGGGGTCGAAAATGATATCCTGGGGAACGTATCCCGCTTTCTCCACCAGCAGTTTATAGGCTCGCCGGCAGATAGCAAGCCGTCTCTCTGTATCGTCCGCCTGGCCTTGCTCGTCAAACGCCATGACCACAGCCGCGGCTCCGAAACTACGCACCACGGCGGCTCGCCGGAGGAACTCTTCCTCGCCGTCTTTGAGAGAAATGCTGTTGACCACGCATTTGCCCTGGCAGCTTTCCAGACCCGCCACCAGTACCTCCCAGCGGGAGGAGTCGATCATGACCGGTACCCGAGAGATCTCAGGCTCCGAGGCCATCAACTGCAAAAACTTGCGCATCAGATCTTCAGAATCCAACAGCCCTTCATCCATATTGACGTCGATCAGGTTAGCCCCGTTCCGGACCTGCTGCAGAGCCACCGAAAGGGCACCGTCGAGATCGTTTTCCTTCACGAGCTTGGCGAACTTGGGAGAACCGGTCACGTTGGTCCTCTCCCCCACCACCATCAGCCCGGTATCCACGTTGCGGCTGAACGGCTCCAAACCACTAACCTCGAAGCTGCGGGGCAGTGCGCTCAGAACCCGAGGCTTCTTTCCCACCATCTTCTCAGCGATGGCCTGAATATAAGAAGCGTCGGTCCCGCAACAGCCTCCCACCATATTCAACCAGCCGTTATCGGCAAAGCGCTCGAGAACCGAAGCCATCTGCTCGGGGGTTTCGTCGTAACCACCCAGAGCGTTGGGAAGACCAGCGTTGGGGTAGCAACTCACGTAGGTATCGCAGAGGCGCGAAAGTTCAGCCAAGTAAGGCTCCATTTCGCCTGCCCCCAGGGCGCAATTCAGCCCCACGCAAAGGGGTCTGGCGTGACGCACCGAGACCCAGAAGGCCTCCAGCGTCTGGCCGGAGAGCGTTCTACCGCTGCGGTCGGTGATGGTCACAGAGATGAGTACGGGCACTCTTCGCCCGATCTTTTCAAAGACTTCATCGGTAGCGATAAGGGCAGCCTTGGAGTTCAGGGTGTCGAAAATCGTCTCCACCAGGATGCAATCCACGCCACCTTCCAGGAGTCCCTCGATCTGTTCGGCATAGGCCTCCCGCACCTGGGTGAAGGTGACTTCCCGAGCACCCGGATTGTTGACATCAGAAGACAGCGAAAGAGCCTTATTCATGGGCCCCAGGGCCCCGGCCACCCAGGCTTTGCACCCGCTTTGCTCCACCGCTTCTCGGGCCAGCCGGGCGGCTTCGACGTTGATCTCCCGGGCCAGATGCGATGCCTCGTAATCGGCTAACGAGACGGCATTGGCGTTGAAAGTGTTGGTCTCCAGGAGGTCGGCTCCGGCCTTGAGATAGCCGGCATGCACAGCGCGCACGGAATCGGGCTGAGTGAGACAAAGCAGATCGTTGGCACCCTGGAGAGAGCACCCCCAGTCCGCAAACCGTTCACCCCGGAAATCTTCCTCTTGAAACTTGTACGATTGAAGAGCCGTCCCCATAGCTCCGTCGATAATGATGATACGTTCGGATGCTAGCCGACGGAATTCTTGTTCCATGATGAATATGCTAGGCTTCGGGTGCTTCCCCGGCCGCTTCAGCTTCGGCTGCCTGGCGAGTAGCCTCCTCAATAGACTGCTGAATGATGCTCAAAGCTTTCTCCGACTGCTGCATCTTGATGGCAGCCGAGCGCACCTGGCGAACACCTTGAACCAGAGTGTCTTTGTCGCGGGTCTCAAAAAACGACTGCAGCGTTCCCAGAGCAACCCTAAAATCTTCAACGCCGCTCATCATAACACCCCGCTGCTCATGCAGATCTTCGGAAACCAGTTCAATCTTTTTCACGGCATCTTCATTGAACTCGGGGCGAGGTGTCATGTTGGGGACTTCCGGCATGGTGGCCTGAGCGTTGGCCAAAAGATTGTCCATCCACACCAAAACTTCTTCGAACTCTTCATCGCTACAACGCTCCTCGGCCACCTCATTGATGGCGTGGAAAAGGCGCTCGAGGTTGGTGGTTATCTCCAGGTCCCCGGTGAAATCGGCGGCCCCGTCAGCCTCTTGATACGACATGGTGGACCGTACGCCGGTCTGTTGCGGGAGTTGGGCGCCGCAATTGTTGCAGACCCGGCTGCCCGGTTCATTCATGTTGCCGCAACGTACACAGGAGACCTTGCCTTCGTTCTCACCGATGGCGATGAGGGCTTCCTTGTGATCAGAGAGCTTCTCGGAAGCCTCGATCAGGCTCTTTTTGGCGTTTTCAAACTCCGCCGGATCGGCCTCACCTTCCAGGATCTCGTGAAAAAGTGCCAGAGCGTCTTCGTGGAGTTCATAGGCCTCTCTGACTCCCTCTATCTCCTGCTGCACCGCCTCAGAGTCGTTAGGCATCCCGGCCAACTCTTGAAATTTGGAAGACTCTTCTTTCAGGTCGGTTTCAAAAAAGTCAAGAGACTCAGCAAAACCGTCGGCCCCGATACCGCCTTGCTGAAAGGTCTCGGCCGCTGAAAGCAAGATGTTGGTTCGGGGCAGTCGGCAAGGTCCGGCACTCATCAGTGCCGCGTTCAGGGATCCTATGGCCTCCTTCACCCCGTTGGAGGTGGCCAGCAACTGATTAAACACCTTTTCCAGGGCTTGCTTATCACCGGCATCCACCGCCTGCCCAACCTGAGCGAGGCTCTGAATCTGCTCCTCGTAGGCGCGGACCAGACCATCGCGCTGGGGAGGTTGCTGACCTTCGGCGGCCAGCAACTCTTCGATCGCCTTCTTGGTCATATCCACGATACCGGCCAGGGCGTTCTTCAGGTGCTCGGCCTGAACACCACCACGGATAAACCCCTCTTTCATCTTAAAAAGAGCGTTAAAAAGGGGCATGTCGGTGGGACCATCGGCAAACTGGGCCTGCTGAAGACTGGTCATGGCAAAGACGGTAGCGCTGGCTGCTCTAAAAATCGAACCCCGAACTGATTCGTGGGCTTCAGCACTGGCCGAGGCGGCAAACTCTTCCAGGTCTTCGAGGGCTATCTGCATCTCCTCAAAGCTCCGCTCAAAAGCGTCGAGGACTTCTGACTTCGCCCCATCGCGCTCGAGATTGGCCAGGGTCTGGACGCGAGCATGCTCCAGGCTCTCCAGTGCCTGGGAGACGCCTTCCCGCAAATCTTCCTCGGATATCTCCTCCTCGAAACGAAGACGAGCCTGTTCCAAAAGATGGTTGCATAGCGGAGAGGGAGTTTCACCCTGCAGCGCGGGTTCGGAAGACGTCGATTCAGTACCAGCCATTAGACCTCCAACAGATAAGCCAGACCATCATGAAGTCCGAGCAGGGGCCTATTAGAGGTAGTGGGAGTTGTTTCCTTCGGTAAGAATCCCTGAATTGAACTAGGATCAGTTGAGAACCGGAAGTCCGGTAAGGCAGCTAACCATATTATTCCTGGCCTGGTCAGGGCAAGACGGGTTCGACGATTCGGGTACCATCCACAGCAAATCCTGGTTAATGTAATGATCCAAAACTTCCTGGTGTTTGTCGTCGACCAACTCCCAACTGAGCACCCGCCGGTCGGAGGGATCGGTGTTCTCCAGTAGACCATCGAGCTTTTCTGCAGCTTCGGAGTCAGCCAAATGGCCCTCCAGGATAAAGCCACCGGCGTATTCCGGCTTCTTTAATTCGGTTTCCAGGCAATCGATCTTTTCATTGGTCAGGCTGATCAACGGCAACCCGACCTCCCGGCTGAGCTTCTCGCCCCAATCCTGACCCGGGTCGATCAGCAGATGCACCACCTGAGGAAAAGCTTGGAGTGCGACCCTCATTCCGCTACGCGCAGATTCTCTCCGCATATCCTCGGTAGGTGGCGCGGTCGACTCCCGGCCGTCGGATCGCTCGAAGCCATCAGTTGGCTCGGCGGGCGCCCTCTCCTCCAGCTCAACAGGCCGGTCACTGCCGCCCAGGTACGGACGAACAGCCGAGAACGGACCGCTGGAGAATATTTTCGAGAATATATGAGTCACGACGATAGTCTAACCGACCACCGAAGAGCGATGTTGTCTAAGATGTGAACATGTGCCTAAAGGTCAGGCTCGTGGAGCATTCGCAGGAGATGCTTGGCGTGTTGATCGTTGGCGTTGAGCTTCAAGACGTCCTGGAGACCGAAGCGCGCTTCGTCGAATTCACCGATCCGATAGCAGGTAACGGCCAGGTTGTAGGTCGCTTCCATGTGAGACTTGTCGTACTCGAGAGCTTTCTTAAACTCTTCTTTGGCCTGAGGCAAAAACTGCTCGGTTTCCGACATGCTTAAGCCCAACATAAAGTGTACGTCGGCCTGCTTCGGGTCCGGCCCACTCTTGCCGGCTTCCCCTTTAGCAAAGAAGCTCATCATCTTCTTCAGGAAACTTTGCTTCTGGGGCTTCTTCTTGCTCCAGTCGCCCTTTTTGGGCTTTTCCCGGCCCTTAGCAAAGCGCCGCAGTTGAAAGACCGGCTGATTGTCATACTCTTTGCGCTTCCCCTTATCGTTGAGCACGCTATAGGCCGCCACGAGTTCTTTCATCTTGTCGTCGGAAGCCGCTTTTTTTCCAGGGTTCAGGTCCGGGTGATACTTCTTCGACAATTCGCGGTAGGCTTTGCGAATCTCATCGGCAGTTGAGATCGGTTTGACATTCAGCACCAAGTAGTGGTCGCGCTTTTGCAACTTCTAGACTCTCCTTCAATTCTGTCCTTCTGATTCCCACCCGGGTCGGTCATTCCTCCGTGCTCTAAATGTACCGAACAGGGAAGCAAAGCCTTGCTATGGTAGATTCATTTCGTGCAGAATCTGTTTCGTAGCTGGGTCAGTCGATTTTCTCCACCGGACTCGACGACTAACCCCTTGGCTTCTCCCTCCGGCCGGCTCCATCTTCAACCGATGAAGATCGAAGAAATTCGGCTGGTCGAAGGATGGTTTAACGACCGCGAAACCTGCGAACTCGCTTTTGGGGTGAGGGCGTCCTGGGACATCCTTAACTCCATGCGGTCCGAGTATATTGAGGAGCTTCAAAGAGATAAGGTTGGAGTCCTGTCTATCCGATTAGCCGACCCTATAAAATGTTCCGGCCTCGTGGGCTTCGTGAGGTACAAGCTCTTTCACCGGGGTCGCCACAAAGGAGCGCGGGTCGGAATCATCCTTGGCCCTCCGGAAATGCGAGGGAGCGGAATCGGGCGAGAGGCGCTCCAGACCCTGCTCGGCTACCTGTTTGAGACCCGGGGGGTACGACGAGTCGAGCTCGATACAGCGCTCTTCAACACCCAGGCCCGCCAGTGCTTCGAGGCTTGCGGGTTTGAAGCGGTGAGGGTCGTAGAGTTCTCCACCATCCACAGCCCGGATGTGGAATCGCGCCTGATGATGCAACTCGAACGAGAGCAGTGGGTCCGACGCAATAGCGGGCAAGCGTAGAGTAAACTATTTTCCAGCGATGACGGTGGATTCGGTCTTTCTCTGAAAGCTGTCCTCATAGGCCTGGCTCACCGGAACTTCGGCTTCTTCGGCTTGGGGGCACAGTTGGCCAACAACCCAGTCGTAATCAGAGGCCCTGCCGCTGCGCAGGCGTACCTGGTGGACCTGCCCCAGCTTATCGGTAAAACTTACCCGCCCTACCAGCGAGGCATTGCTGTCGGCTTCCGATGCCGCTTGAAACTCCTGGACCTCGAGCACCGACTGATGCTTGGAGAAGGCCGATAGGGCCAGTCCGTCCAGAGCAGTGACTGCGGACATGGGTAGCCTCAACGGTGAGCTTACCCTAACCACTTCCGATTCTGTCTCCGGCCGGCTGAGAAACCCCAAATCCTGGAGAAGTTCCGGGTCACCGACCAACTCACAACCGGGACCTGCGGCAGCGAGTTTGGACTCTAATTTCTTTGCATCGAGAGCCGGGGTCTGAGCGATCTCCCCTCGATACAGCTTAAGTTGAAAGGTTCCGCTCACGGCGTCGTAGAGCACCTCACCAGAGCTGTAACGGGTTGTTCCATCTCCCCGCCGAAACGCGTAGCCGGTCGTCTCTCGATTCACCGGAAAATACATACGGGCAGACCAGTCGGGGGTGGGCTCACCTTGCTCCAACCAACTATAGGAGGAGTTCTGTTGCCCGCTCGTAGCGGCAAACTTCTGCCCCTGCTGCTTCCATGGGCCCCATCCGCTGGTGAAGGCCTCTAGAAAACCGGCCACTCGGAAGGACGCATCCACTGGGGCCTGCTCCTTATTCTGGGCCATGAAACCGGTACCGGAGTCGTAGTAGAAACTCTCCGACTCCAGCTTAAAACTATCACCGGTGGTCCGATAGCCGGCGGCCGTCGAGATTTCCGAAGGTATCGCGGGGTATCGTCCGGTCTCGGCCATTTCGGTCTCCAGTCTCTCCACCTCGGCCAAAAACGGTGCCGTCTCCTCCACCGGAACAGGCTTCACCGAACGCGATACAACAACGACTCGCCGTTCGGATGCACCCTGGCGACTCAGGGAACGCAATTCGGCCTGTGGCACCCCATCGGTGCCAACCACCGCCCCCATCAATTGAGCAACCACCTGGGGCTCCCCTTCAAACATCACTTGCTTTACGTTGCGGGGTCCGGCCGGGATCTCTTCGACCTCCTGCCCGGGATTCAAAGCCCAGGCAGCCCCTACGGTCGTCATCACCACCAGCCCCACCCATTTCAAGGGAAATCCTCGATGGGTTAAACCGGTCTGTTCCGATCGCCTGGATTTGGGGAACGAAATAAGATTAGAACCGGTTTTTTTCACTGCTTTTTGCCCTCAAGAAAATGTTTCAAAAATATTAACGAGATTATTCAAGCATCCTCTACGAGAAAGGGAAAGAAAATCGATCCATGGGTTAAACTTCTTTTGCACCCGACGGGCTTTTGAAGCTATAATCGGGATCGTGGCTTCCAATCATATATCCGGTCCGAACTTAGGACGTTACAACCCTCAGCATCTTCAGGTCACGCCCAAGCTGCATTATGAGAGTGTTGCTCCTAATGTTCTTCGCGACCTGAAAAGCAAGTATGATCTCGATCTCGAAGACCTCGATGTCGAGGAACTCTTAGCCTTACTCACTCGAGATGAGGTCGAGCTCTCCGAAGAAGCCATGGATCTTTTACTCAAACACAAGAAGAAGAAAAAGCGTGGACGTGGTCGCCATCAAGACGACAGCGAGGAAGCCTTTCTGGAACTCCTGGAGCAACTCGAGGAACAGGAAATCCGACCACCCGTGGTGATCCCGAACAACGATGAGACCCCCTTCCTTCCTCCGGTGATTCAGCTCTCCAACTACAGCCCGGCGGTGGAAAACTCCCGCCCTCGACGAACTTCCGACAATTCTTCAAAGAGTCCTGAAGACGACTACTTGCGCCTGAGTCGAGCCGGCCGCATCGCCATGGCCATGATCGCCGACTGTCCTAGCAAGAGCAGTGCCAAGCGAGTCGCCAAAGACTTAGAAGTCTTCGGTTCTCAGGTACTGGCGGAGGTCAAGCAGTTCGGAACCCGGATTATCGTCATTCCACCTCATCAGTCTCTCACCTCGATCAAGCTCGGAGGCCTCTTTCTGTTCGGCGCTGGCGAAAAAACCCACGACGGGCGAGACTGGTCGGGGGTGCGGGGAGCCTACTCCGCCAAACGCCGGGTTATCGTTCTAGGCGAAGAGCTGATCGATGAAAGCCGACGTACCGGGCGCTCGGTCGTTCGGCACGAATTTGCCCACGCCTACGAAGACGCCTGGAGTAAAAAGCGACAGCGCAAGTTTCCTCTGGGGGTGGAGCTCTGGTATCGCTTTGAAAAGTCGCGAAAAGCCTTCATCTCGGAGTACGCCTCCACCAAACCGGCCGAATACTTCGCAGAATCGGTGGAAGCCTACTGCAGTTCCCAGCACCGCCAGCGGTTGCGCGCGGCCGATCCTGAAATGTACGAATATATCTCCACCCTCTTCGAGCAATGACAGCCATCACAGACCAACTCCGAGCAGCTTTGCGCCACCTGACCACAGGCGGTGCCTTTACCGCTCAACAGATGTCCGACATCGTTACCCTGTTGATGCAGAGCGATCTCAGTCAAGAGCCGCTACCCCAGCTTGCCGGTGCCTTCCTCTGCTCTCTCAAAACCCGGGGAGAGACCCCCGAAGAGATTTTTGGTGCTGCAGATTGTCTTCGTCGGCACCAGATCAGTGTACCGGTCGACACCCCCGAAGGAGTGCTCCTGGACACCTGTGGCACCGGGGGCGACGGGGCTCATCTCCTCAACATCTCCACCATCACCGGGATCGTGCTGGCAAGCCTCGGGGTCCCCATCGCCAAGCATGGGAATCGATCCGTCTCTTCGGCCTGCGGAAGTGCGGATCTGTTGGAAGCCATGGGTTACCCCTTGCTCAGCTCCCAGTCTCAAGTGGCGACCCTCATCCAAACCACCCGCTTTGGCTTTCTCTTCGCTCCGAATTTTCACCCCGCCCTGAAAAATCTCTCCGGGTTGCGGCGCTCCCTGGGAGTACGGACCATGTTTAATATGCTGGGTCCGCTGGTCAATCCGGCTGGTGTCACCCACCAGATGATCGGCGTCTTCGACCGGGAGATCGTGACTCCCATCGCCGGTGCTGCCGCCAGAATGGGCCTCAAGCGCTGTCTGGTGGTGCACGGTCAGGGCGGACTGGACGAACTCTCTCCGGAGGGCACCACCTGGGCGACCCTGGCCGAGGAGGGCCGACTGACAGAATTGGAGTGGACCCCCAGAACGTTCGGGGCCGACCCGGTGCCACTGAAGGAGCTTCAGGGAGGAGACGTAGCCCGGAACGTCTCCCAAACAGCGGCTCTTTTGCGGGGCGAGTTGAGATCCGCTGCCGCGGCGGTAGCCATGAACTGTGGAGCCTGCTTGTGGCTGGTGGAGAAGGTGAGTTCTCTGGAGGAAGGATACGGCCTGAGCCTAGAGGCCATGCTATCAGGGGCTGTGGAGCGTTATTTCGAAGACTGTCTCCGTGCTGCTCAATCCTCCTGGCACTCCTCCAACGGTTCATCGACCTCTCCGGCGCTCTCCTCACCCACAAATCCGTCATCGCATTGATTGATCAAGTGAATGACGTAGTTGCCCAGCAATTTCACCTGCTCGGTATCCATTCCCAGAAACAGTAAAGAATGCAGATACTGAGGGGAGCCCTCCGACTCCAGCAGGTCTTCCCTCACCCCCATGACTTTGCACGGTAGCCGCAAGGGAGGCAATATTCGCCACAAACAGATTTCGCAATGAATCTGGGTATCCTTATCGAGGGGAGTCTCACTTGCCAGGAGCGCCCCCCCCACTCCCAGATTGAGCACTTCGCCCGTGATAGTCTCCCCCGGATTGACCGTATAGATCCGAGCCGGGACCCGCCCCCCTGCTCGCAAATACTTCCGCTTCTGAAAAGTCTTGGATTCGTCGAAACCCAACTGTTCCAGAACGTACCGAATCCAGGAGTCCTCTTTGCCCACCTGGCTCTCGTCGAAGGAAAGCCCAACCTCGTAAGAGGCCCGCCCAGCCGGACCCAACTCCGTGACCCAGATGACGTGACTGTCGATCGCCCGGGTGTTCTGGGTATTCTCCGCCTCGGGGAAAGCGACTTCCACCGGGTCGCCCTGCTTCAATCCAAGGCTGGTCCGAATCCGCATACCGCTCAGACTGAGGTCGGTGATGATCGCCGAACTTTTGGACGCACCTGCCTGTAAATCCATACGAATATACGTTCGTACCCTGAGCTTCTTGCGCCGCTCGGCAAGGGAGAGTTGAGGGAAATCGGGATCGGTAGCTTCCAGGCCTTGGATCTTATTGCGCAACATTGTAGTGCCAACGATTCTTCGGCAGGGCCTCTCATACCTTGCCCGAAATATCTCCGGCAAAATATGAGTGATTATCTTTTCGTCCTTCACTCCCTAAAGCCCAAAGGGGGGAGTGAAATTGCCTCCGCATGGATGCTGCAGGCACTAGCTGAGCGAGGCGGGGTCACGGTTTTGACCCACATGCCCGACCACGACCTGGCCATAACCGACGCCGTTTGTGGGACCACCCTTGCCAACTGTTCCTTGAAGTGGATCCATACAAATTCGAAGTTAATTCGCTTGATTAAGCGGTGTGGGATCAAGCACCACACCTTGTGGTTCCGTTCATTCGTTCGAGAAGCTCGCCGCCAACGGCCCTACCATCGGTATCTGGTGACGTCGTTTGGGGAGGCAGACTTTGGAACGGGCTTTCCCAAGGCCATACAGTACTTGCACGCCACCCCGGGGCGCCACAGCCACTTGATGAATCGAGATCAGTTCGTTGGGCGCAGCCTTCCCATGATGATTTTAGCGTGGTTTAATTTGAAACTCTGCGACCTCTTCGCCCCTTGGGATGACGAGCGAACAAAGGAAAATTTCACCGTCGCCAACAGTTATTTCACGTCGGAAAGTTATCGCGCTTTGTACGGCAAGGAGGCAGATGCCGTTGTTTATCCTCCGCCCGTCGGGTCGGCTAGGACAATCGAACGCGCACACCGGAAGTTGGCATTCCTAGCGATGGCGAGAGCCGACCCCCAGAAGGGATGGGATGATACAGTGGGGATCGTGAAAGGTCTCCGAGACAGAGGGCACAATGTGACCTTAACGATGTTCGTGCTGACATCCTCGTCAGCGCCCGTCACTTTACAGTGGATCAAAGAGAATGCAGAATCCAACTCGTCCTGGCTAACGTTGAGGTTGAACGCCTCCAGGGCCGAGATTGACCGGGCGATTGGTGAACACAGGTTCGGTTTGCACTGCGGATGGGGAGAAACCTACGGAATGGCCGTCGCTGAGATGCTTCTGGGTGGCTGCCTGACAAGTGTCCGCGAATCAGGCGGCCAGACCGAAATCGTAACTGAGCTCGAGTTACGGTTTCGGAGGAGAAAGGATGCGATTGAGAAATGGGATGCGATCCTTCGTGACCCGGAACTCGAAGCCCGCTTGTTATCCTCGCAGGCTGCTAGAAGAGAACTCTATTCACGCGAGGCATTCTTCAAGAATTTCCACACAATGATGGACCAGTTTGAGGCCCGTTATCCGGTGCCGCCATGAGTGATTTTCTGTTTGTCGTTCCTTGTCTAAGGCCGCTCGGTGGCAGGGAAGGTACGGCTGCGTGGATGTTAGAGGTTCTACTTGAACGAGGCTCTGTGACCGTCTTGACCCAGACGGGCTACGATCTGTTGGGCCTGGACAGGGTGTTCGGAACAAAACTTGCTAGCAAGTCGTTTGAGATAATCCGAGTGGATTCCTGGCTTACCAATCTCATGGCTTCGAAAGGGGTGTCTCACCACGTATTAGGCTTCAGGCTCTTCCTCGCCGCCGCCAGAGCGGAGCGGCGGAAGCACGGGTTTTGCGTCTCCGCTTATAACGACCTTGATCTAGGGGCGGGCAGTGCCTGTTTAGAATATATGCACAGTCCTCCTTGCAACCACAGCGGGCTGCTTCGTCAGCAAAATCTCGGCGGTCGTAGATGGGTGGGTAAACTGTTGGCTCTAGCCAACATCGCCGTCTGCGAGGCCCTGGTTCCCTGGAACGACGCCCGAGTCTCTCGCAATTGGATCGTTACCAACTCGTCTTGGACGAGTTCGAAATTTAGCCAGCTTTATGGGAAGCCGGCCGACCGCGTGATCTTTCCACCTCCCACACTCAACCACTGTGCTGGCAATAATACCAGCATCAGACCCGCAGACCATGCGGCGAGCGAGCGTTTACGAACTAAGAGTCACGGCTTCATTGCTATTGGCAGGGCTCACGAAGAAAAGGGCTGGCTCGACACGATTTCTATTGTCAGAGCACTGCGTGAGTTGGGGCATCATGTCTTTTTAACGATGTTCATATTGCCGTGTAATCAGGGCCTGCATGCTATGCTGGAACACCAGGCAGAAATGAATAGTTCGTGGTTGCAGCTTCACGTGAACGCTCCAAGAGAGCAAATCGAGGAGGCCATCGCCACCCACAAGTTTGGGCTCCACGCTGCGACGGCCGAATCTTACGGGATGGCAGTGGCCGAGTTACTCCAAGGCGGCTGCCTGACGGCCGTCAGGGATTTAGGGGGCCAGGTCGAGATCGTCACGGAGCCAGAACTCCGGTTCGTCGATATTGAAGACGCCGTCACTAAGCTGGACCGGGTACTCGGGTCACCGTCGTTGCAGCAGCGACTTTATTCGAGTCAGCAGGCTCGCCGGGATCGTTACAACAGGGAGGCCTTTCTAAGCTCTTTTCGGAGTTGCCTCGATGAGTTTAGGGTACACGCCAGGATCACAATGGCCGGGAATGAAGGGCAATCGACTGGGATTAGTCGTCGGCCATCCCGAAGTTGCGTATCGTGACGTAACTTCGGTTTCCCCACGATTGCCACTCTTGCTCATCAAGTGGTACCGGAAACCCATTTAAAGTAGTTTCCAATAAAACCGTGTCGGAGTAGGATTTAAAAGTTTTTCGTTTCGAGGCGAGGGCAGCACCCGAAAGGTTTGGAGCGCGATTTTGAATGTCATACGCCGACCACCAGGCTCGGTTGTAGCGGTTTGAGGCAAACAGCCGGACGGCATCGGCTGTGGCCTTATGGTCGCAGTGGTCGCCAGGGTTCCTTGTACTGTTATAATCCAGGGCGTTCACCCACGGATTCTCGGTTCCGATCTGAGAGCGCTCGAGTTCCATAATCATCTCTAAAGTCTTACAAAAATCTTGCCAGCCATGGTACGTGGTGGAGTTGTCAACGGCTGTTAGTGATGCGAGCTTGTTGTCGCGCAAGTTCGAAAGGGAAGCATCTCCTACACCATCGGGAAGCCTGAGACAATAATTAACAGTATTCCCGCACGTATAGACCGAGACTTTGTGCCCATTGATCTGATGAATACTGAAGGTCAAGGGTGCCGCCGGCGTGACTGCACGAAATGAAGCAAGCGCCCCCCGCTCCCTGACTTCCCACCATCCATCGGATCGGCCTCCGTCTCCAGCCGTGGTGTGAATGAAGACGACCTTCTTGTCAGGCTCTTTTAGGTCAGCAACGGCCTGCTCTCCACAAAACAGTTGCCAGTCATCTTGATGGGCGGAAACGTAGAATGCAATGTCATTGGGCTGTGTACATTGCGATTCGAGTCGAATCACGAGCCCTAAGATAGATGTCGCAAGTACGCTTAATGGGTTCTTCACATCTTGTACTTTCAATGTTGGAGGTGCCCAGGTGGACCGGTCGCTTCAGTATAGTGCCAACGATTCTTCGGCAGGGCCTCTCATACCTTGCCCGAAATATCTCCGGCAAAATCATCCATCATTCCGGAGGAAATCTTGATTACACAGACCGATCGAAGCGCCCAGGAAATCATTCAGCAAAACCGAGAGTACACTCTCTTCTCCTGGTCCGTGCAGCAAGCTGCCAACCCCCATCCTATTGTCAGTGCGAAGGGGTCGTGCTTTTTTACCGCAGACGGTAAGCGCCACATCGACTACTCTTCGCAGTTGATGAACGTGAATATCGGTCACGGACACCCCAAAGTGATTGAAGCCATTAAGAAACAGGCCGACCAACTTGCCTTCGTCTACCCTGGCGCCGCCACCACGGCCCGGGGTGAGGCTGGTGAACGACTGGCGGAGATCACGCCCGGCAAGCTGAAAAAGAGCTTTTTTACCCTGGGCGGTGCCGACGCCATCGAGAACGCTATGAAGATGGCGCGTTTAGTGACCGGGCGCCAGAAGGTTATGACCCGTTATCGCTCCTACCACGGGGCCACCTTTGGAGCCATGTCCGCAGGCGGCGACCCCCGCCGCCTGGCCAACGAACCCGGGGTTCCCTGGATCGTGCGGATGCTCGACCCTTACGCCTACCGGAGCCCGTTGTACCGGCACTGTACCCCGGAGCAAGGAGACCAAGCGCTGGTCGATCTCATCCAAGAGCAGATCGAGATGGAAGGTCCCGACACCATCGCAGCTATTTTGCTGGAAGGCTACAGCGGCTCTTCGGGGATCATCGCTCCCTCCTCACCCGCATACTGGAAAGGGGTGCGTGGACTGTGCGACAAGTACGGAATCAAACTCATCGTGGACGAGGTCATGAGCGGCTTCGGCCGCACCGGTGAGTGGTTTGGAATCAACAACTACGGGATCGAGCCGGATCTCATGGTTTGCGCCAAGGGCCTCACCTGCGGATACGTGCCCCTGGGAGCGGTGGTGGTCTCCTCGGAGATCGCCGAATACTTTGAAACCAATCCTCTGTGGTGCGGCCTGACCTACAGCGCCCACCCCATCTGCTGTGCAGCGGCCGTGGCCTGTATCGACGTCTATAAGGAGGAAGGACTGATCGAGCGAGCCCGCGTGCAAGGCGACAAGATCGCCAAACATCTGAACCGACTGCACCAGGAACACCGCAGCGTGGGTGACCACCGGGGTATCGGCCTCTTCCGTGTCCTGGAGCTGGTCAAGAATCGAGAGACTCGGGAGCCCATGAGCGGGTTCAACAAACCTCCATCCGAGCCCATGGCGAAAGTGGCCGGGCACCTGAAAAGCAAAGGTTTTCATACCTTCGTCCGCTGGGACTGGGTCTTCGTGGTCCCGCCGCTCTGCATCACCGATGAAGAGATCGAAGAAGGAATGCAGATCCTGGATGAAGCCCTGAGCCTGGCCGATCCCTACGCTGAGGGGTAGCCCTCTTCAAGAGGGGCAGTCCGCGACGCCGGAACCGGATCGTTCCAAAGCGTCGCGGACTGCCCCCGCGGAGAAACCTTTGCGGACCAGGGAGGCAAGGACCTTATCGGGGTTCTTGCCTTTCTGGAGCTCCCGTTCGATCAGGCCTTGGAGCTTGTCCCTCAGCGACTCCGGGGAAAGCTCCGGAACGGCCTGGAGCACCTGGGATACCACCTGAGAATCGACCCCGCGTTGCAGCAGTTCCTGGCGGTAGCGTATCCGCCCCCAGGCCTTACCTGCTCGGTAACGCACAAAGTTTTCTGCAAAGCGCACGTCATCCAGATAACGACACTCTTCCAGTTCATCCAGGAGCGGCTCGATCTCATCGGCCGAGCCTCCTTTTTGCAGAAGTTTGCTACGAAGCTCTGACCGAGAATGATCGCGCCGACTCAAAAGGTCGAGAGCACGCTCTCTAAGCTTGCGCCCGGAGAGCGGCTCTCGAGACGACGAGTCCGTGCCGCCTAAGCTTCTCAACTTTATGCTTCGACTTCTTCGACTTCTACTTCGTGGGCTTGACCGTTCTGAACACCTCGATTGAGACCAGCCATAGCTCGAACCTGACGTTCGATTTCATCGGAGATTTCAGGGTTCTCTTCCAGAAAGACGCGAGAGTTGTCGCGCCCCTGGCCGAGTCTGGTATCTCCGAAAGAGTACCAACTTCCTTGCCGCTTGGTCACCCCTATCGAAGTGGCGACATCGAGCAAGGAGCCTTCCCGGGAGATCCCTTTGCCAAAAATGATCTCAAACTCAGCCACCTTAAAGGGAGGAGCCAGTTTATTCTTTACCACCTTGACCTTGGCCCGGTTTCCGAGCAGCTCTCCGTTTTGCTTGATGCTTTCAATTCGTCGTACTTCTACCCGCACCGAGGAATAGAACTTCAAAGCGCGACCACCCGGCGTGGTTTCGGGACTGCCGAACATCACTCCGATCTTCTCCCGAATCTGGTTGACGAAGATGACCGCCGTCTTGGACTTGGAGATGACCGAAGTCAGCTTTCGCAAAGCCTGCGACATCAAGCGGGCTTGCAGCCCCACGTGGGCATCCCCCATGTCTCCTTCGATCTCGGCCCGAGGCACCATGGCCGCCACCGAATCCACCACAATCACATCCACGGCGTTGGACCGAACCAGAGTCTCCACGATCTCCAAGCCCTGCTCTCCAGTGTCAGGCTGAGACACATAAAGATTCTCAAGATCCACTCCGATGTTGGCCGCGTAGGTCGGGTCCAGGGCGTGTTCGACATCGATAAAAGCAGCGATCCCACCGAGTTTCTGGGCCTCGGCCAAAACGTGCAGAGTCAAAGTGGTCTTACCCGAGGACTCGGGTCCGTAAATCTCGGAAACTCGTCCACGAGGAAACCCGCCCACTCCCAGAGCTACGTCGATAGCGATCGATCCGCTGGGGATCACCGGAACTTCGAAACGTCCTCCGGCTTCCCCCAATTTCATGATGGAACCTTTGCCGAATTGTCTTTCAATTTGGGAGAGGGCTACCTCTAAAGCTTTCTTCTTATCCATAAAACTACTCCAAAACTTTCATTAGTGAACAACCTTTCACCTAGTGAACAGATTTTCACCTTAGACTATTTTCCCTTCCGTGTCAAAATATTTTTTAAACTCGGAACAGAACCTACTTCTCTCCCCTCTTGGGCAGTCCCCCAGAACAAAAGGTTAACAATGGTCGAAGGTCTTGGGGTGCTCAAGTCGGAAGCAATCGACCTATATGAAGAAGCTATCTTGCGCACTTTCGTGCCTATTATTTATCGCCCTGACCGCTGCAGGTCTGGCCCAGGAACTTCCCAAATCCATGAAGGAGGTGCACTCCCTGGGAGGCCTCACCGAGTACCGGATGGACAATGGACTGAAGGTGTTGCTCTTTCCCGATGCTTCCGCTCCAAAGACCACCGTAAACATCACCTATCTGGTGGGCTCACGCCACGAGGGATATGGGGAAACCGGCATGGCTCACTTGCTGGAGCATCTCCTCTTCAAGGGTACCCCTGACCATCCGAACATCCCCCAGGAACTCACCGAGCACGGGGCCCGGGCCAACGGGACTACCTGGTATGATCGCACGAACTACTATGAAACCTTTCCCTCCAGCGAGGAGAACCTGAACTGGGCTCTCTCTCTGGAGGCCGACCGCATGGTCAACTCATTTGTGGCCAAAAAGGATCTCGACTCCGAGATGACCGTGGTTCGAAACGAGTTTGAGCAAGGGGAGAATAGCCCCACCGGTATCCTCAGTGAGCGCGTCTTTTCCACCGCCTATCTGTGGCACAACTACGGTCAATCCACCATCGGGGCACGTTCGGATATCGAAAACGTCCCGATCGAGGCGCTGCAGGCGTTCTATCGCAAGTATTACCAACCGGACAACGCGGTTTTGATCGTAGCCGGAAAGTTCGATCCGCCAGCCACGCTCCAACTCATCGCCGAAAAGTTCGGGGCGATCCCTCGCCCCCAGCGCACCCTGGTCGGTACCTACACTCAGGAGCCGGTTCAAGACGGGGAACGTCGGGTGGAACTACGCCGGACCGGAGACTCCAGGGTGGTGGCGTTAGCCTATCACGTCCCGGCCGGCTCCGACCCCGAATTTGCAGCGGTGGAGGTGCTGGGTGAGATTCTCGGAGACACCCCTTCCGGGCGGCTCTACAAGAAGCTGGTCAGCAGCAAGCTGGCCACCGAAGTGGGCGGAGGAGCCTACCAACTGCACGACCCCGGTCTTCTTTACCTGCGAGCCTCCACCACCAAGGACGGAGACCTGGATCGCCTGGAGAAGGCGCTGATCGAAGCGGCCCATAGCTTCTCCTCCGAGCCTCCCGGTGTCGAGGAGGTGGAGCGTGCCCGCACCGCCCTCCTCAACGGAATGGAGCAGGTCCAGCGAGATAGCCAGCGACTGGCCCTGCAGCTTTCCGAATGGGAAGCCATGGGAGACTGGCGTCTCTTCTTTCTTTATCAGGACCGATTGAAAGAGGTGACGGTGGAGCAGGTGGCCCGGGCCGCCGATCGCTATCTCAAAGAGTCTAACCGCACCGTCGGACGATTTCTTCCCATCGACGTCCCGGACCGATCCGAAATCTCCGAAGTGGATCGTGAGGCCCTGCAACAAACCCTGGCTGAACTAAAGGTGGACGAGGGTCTGGCCCAAGGAGAAGACTTTGACCCGTCGCCAGTAAATATTCAGGAACGAACCACCTTCTTCAATTTGAGAGACGGCCTGGAGGTCGCGTTTCTACCCAAGAAAACCCGCGGTGAGACGGTCACGGTCCGCATGGTCTTTCAACACGGCAACGAAGAAGTGCTACAAGACAAGGGTGCCCTGGGCACCTTTACGGGTGCCATGCTCCTCCGGGGAACGGAGAGTATGACCCGCGAGGAGATCAAAGATACCCTGATCGGACTCTCCGCTTCAGGCTCAGCCTCCGGAAATTACGATTACGCGGTCGCCGATTTTGATACCACCAGGGAAAATCTGCCGGCGGTCATCAAAATCGCCGCCGAACTCATGAAAAAGCCGGCCTTTCCGCCGGAGGAGTTGGAGACCATGTTGGCCGCCTATCTGGCCGAACTGGAAGAAGCCAAGACCGATGTCAACTCCCGCGCCGGCCAGGAGGTCAATCAACGGTTAGACCCCTTCCCTGCAGGTGATCCCCGGGAGGACACCACCATTGAGGAAGACATCGCCAACGCCAAGGCTATCACCGTGGAAGCTATGCGAGAGTTTCATAAGACTTTTTACGGTGCCAACCAGGGGCAGATCGCAGTCGTGGGAGATTTTGAGCCCGAGGAGATCCGGCCGCTGCTGCAAGAGCTGTTCTTGGAGTGGACCAACGACCAGGCCCCCCCTTACCGGAGAATGGAAGACAAGGTCAAGGTCGTGGATAGCGGACATCGCTCGAGTATCAATCTCCCCGACAAAGCCAATGCGGTTTATTACGCGGTCCTGCCCCTGCCCCTCAACGACGAGCACCCGGACTACGCTGCCCTGCGACTGGGCAACTACATTCTGGGTGGTGGTTTCTTGAATAGTCGTCTGGCCACTCGGATCCGCCAACAAGAAGGGCTCTCTTACAGCGTCAGCTCTTCCCTCTCGGCTCCCGCGCTGGACCCGGCCGCGAACTTCAGCGTCTACGCCATAGCCGCTCCGGAAAACATCGAGAAGGTCAGCACGGCGGTCCGAGAAGAGATCGACCGGGTGCTACAAGACGGGTTCACGCCCGAGGAAGTGGAGGCTGCCAAAAGAGGATATCTCGAATCTCTCAAGGTGGCCCGCTCCCAGGACGACAACCTGGCCTCCCTGCTGACCCAATACATGAACATCGATCGTGAAGTGAAGTGGCTGGACAATTGGGACAAGACTATCCAGGATCTGACCGCCGACCAGATTCACCAGGCCTTCAAAAAGCATATTGACCCGGATAAATTGACCATTGTGACGGTGGGTACTCTTCCCGAGTAAAATGGACTCCGACACGCGCTTGGAGCAGTTTCTTGCCGGTGAAGCCGCCAAGGGACTCTTTCTTGGGGAAGGAGAGTTTCAGGTCGCCCTCGACAAGGCCCTGGAGAAGCTAAGCCGTTTCTCTCTACCGGTTCCTCAGTTGTGGGTGGCAAAGATGGTCCAGGCGGCCGTGGTGATAGGTGCACCCAAAGTGGACTTCGTTTTTGAACGTCGCAAGGTTACCGTCACCTTTGCCAATGTGCGAGGTTGGGAGGCCGAGAATCTACTCCAGCAACTCTTGCAGGTAGGCCTACCCGCTGATTCGGCACTCCGCCATCTGTTCACCGGATTTCTGGGAGCGGCCATGGGGTTTACTCATTGTATCGAGTGGGCTTGCGGGGAAAAGGGGGTGACGGTGGATAAGCTCGGCCCCCGGGTCGGGTCGGGTGGACCCGGCGGTCAGTTCGTCTTCACCGCCCGTCGCCCCGGGAGATCCATTCTCCGGGCCGACGTAATGAACAGCCCCATTAAGTATCTGCTCCGTCAAACCGTGGAGGAGTACATGGTTCTGATAGACCGCTGCAGTGTGGCCCCAATCGAGATCACCGTGGACAAACGGAGGCTACCGGGGAGCTATTTTTCCGGCATAGGCTCTTTACTCACCAAGCACGGATACGATTCGGATAAACCCAGAGGGAGAGAAGTGTTGCTGGCCCAGGTTCCGATAAGCGGCACCACCTACCCGAGCCTCCCCTACCCTATCGACTCTCTTCCCCTGTTCGACGAAACGACGGAACGAGAAGAGTTCGAGCCGCTTTATTTGTCTGCCCGGTCTGAGCCGGTTCAGGCGGTGATCTGCGTTTACTCCTGCCTGCAACGAGAATCTCGACTTAACCTCGTTATGGACGGAATTCGTATACAGCAACGCGAACTGTTTCACGACCAGTTCAGCGACCTGTTTGATCTTCAAAAAGCTCTGCTAAGTGGCTCCGAAGATCTGGTTCTCGATGTTTATCTCGGGGTATCGTGGGCTGATCTCGATCTTTCTCAATTCGACATCCAAGATCGGCCTCTCGCCGATCGGGTGCTCGACTGCCTACCTGAGATCGTAAAGGCCCTGGAACTGGTTCATCGAGAGTGTTCGAAGAAGTGGAACCTGCTCAAAGAACCCCCGGAGAAAATTCAAATGCCGACCTCCATCGCTGGACTGCTCGCGATGGGATTCATGCCGCTCTTTGTCCCCCACGTGATTTTAATCGGTAGCGTCGTGGGCTGTTTTTACCTCGGTTACAAAGCCGTAGAATGGACGAATCCGGGATCAAAGTGGCTGAACAACAGAGAGAGCCAAGCGCACGAGTCTAAGGTCGCCAGGTTGCGTGACACCCTCGAACTGGTGCTCGAGAGGTTGAGAGCGATTATTGATTCACGACCCGCAAATGCCGAGTCCTAGTATCCCTGCTCCTGCTCTGGTGGCGGGCCAACAGATCCACGATGGCAGTAGCCAGGCGTTTGCTGTCGTGACGCACCAAGTCGAATTCGGACAAGAGGTCGGCTCCCACGACCTTGACCCCCATCTTTTCCAGGCGGTCCAACTGGGGGTCCACCGGGGTGGCTCCCTGTGCCTCATACTTCTTGAGTAGCTCTTCGGAAGGTGGAGTGATGTTGACCACGATGGTGTCCACCACCCCTGCGCCGATATGCCGCTCCAGAGCCTCCAGATGGTCGGCTGCGCCGAAGCCGTCGGTCTCACCCGGTTGGGTCATGACGTTGCAGATATAGATACGGGGTACGTGCAGTTGGCGCAGCGCTTCTTCCACTCCCCCCACCAGCAGGTTAGGGATGATGCTGGTGAAGAGGCTACCCGGGCCGAGCACCACCGCATCGGCGGTGCGGAGACTGGCCAGGACCTCGGAGGTTGGCTTGGATGTGGCCGGTTCTAAAAACACCTGGTCGATCACCCCTCTGGCCTCAGGAATCGAGGACTCCCCTCGGACCGTACGACCGTCCTTCAGCCGGGCACACAGGGTGACAGTGTCGAGGGTGGTGGGCAGGACCTTGCCCCGGGAAGCCAGGACCTGGCTGGAGACCTGAATGGCCTCCTCGAAATCGCCCACCACATCGGTCAGGGCGGCCAGGAAAAGGTTGCCGAAAGAATGACCGGAGAGCCCCTGGCCATCTTGAAAGCGATAGTTAAAAAGCTCGCCCAGCAGCGATTCGTCATCGGCCAGAGCCACCAGACAGTTGCGGATATCGCCGGGCGGCAGCATGCCCAGGTCCTTGGAAAGTCGCCCACTGGATCCGCCGTCGTCGCAGACCGTGACCACCGCCACCAGATTGGAGGTTATGGGCTTGAGGCCTCGCAGCAGACAGGAGAGTCCGGTGCCTCCTCCCATGACCGCGATCTTCAAGCCCGATTCCAGTTGTTTACGCTCATACAAGACGTCCACCAGTTTGCGCCCGGGGTTAGGGGCCACCGCTCGATACATGGTCATAAAACCCCTAACCACGCCCAGCACAATCACCATCACTCCGGCCGTGGTGGCGCCCACCCCCAGGGTGGTCCGGACCGAAAAGCGCGAGCGCAGGCTAGTCCAGAGTTCGGACGGCACGTCCACCAGAATGAGAATCCCGCAGATAAAAAGACAGATCCCGACTAACGACAGGCCAAACCAGCGCTTCACCCCCATGCCCGGACTGAGCCACTTCCTGAGTACCACCTCGCGCCGGGCCGTGGGGGTTAACACCGGGCGACCGCTGCGTCTTTCAAAGATGGCTCTACGATGCGGCACCTCTCGCCCTCGAGCTCGGGCCTCAGGGTGGTGTCTCGGTGATGGAGCGAAACCACATAGCCCTCCTCTTCACAGCGTAAGGCAAGCCTTTCCACGGCAGCCACCGAGCGGTGCTGCCCCCCCGTGCAGCCTATCGCCACGGCCACCTGCCGACGACCGTGCTCCACGTAGCTCGGCAAAAGCTTGAGAAAATGCTCGATCTGGCCGTCCACCCAGGCCGCCAGTGCGGGGTCGCTGAAGACCACCGAACTCACCTCGTGCTCCAACCCCGAGCGGTCCCGCAAAGCCAGGTCGTAATACGGATTCGGCAAAAACCGCATGTCCCACACCCACTCCGCGTCGGGGGGGGCACCGTTCTTGAAGCCAAACGACTGAAGGTGCACCAGCAATGGTTGAGCGTGTCCGGAAAGAGAGGTCTGGATCGACTCCAAACGCATCATGAGAGAATGAGGAGACAGCGAACTGGTATCGATCACATAGTCGGCCTTTTCCCGGAGAGTGGACAGAGCTTCGTTCTCTTTGCGGATGGCTCTCAGCAAGCCCATCCCTTCGGCCACCAGGGGGTGCTTTCGGCGACTCTCGGAGTAGCGCTTGACCAGGGTCGCTTCATCACACTCCAGAAAAAGCACGCGTGTGGTAAACACCTTCTCCGGCAAATCACGCAGGGACTCTTCAATCTCCTGGAGTTGCTCGATGCCTCGGATACCTAAAGCGCGCCAGGAGCCCGACGGCTTATCCTTGGCCGCTTCCTGGTCGATATAAGGCTTCATCAAGGTGTACGGCAGGTTGTCCACACACCAGAACCCGAGATCTTCTAAACTTTTCAGGGCCAGACTCTTTCCGGCGCCCGAAAGCCCGGTGACAATCCACAATTCGCGACTCATAAGCTCCCCTAGCGGCTCACACTATACGCCATAATCCTTCACCGGTGCAAGGGTCGTTTTGCTAGGTTTTCGGCGCAAAAGTCGAAGGGTCGAAGATGAGTTCACAATTGACCCCGTGGCAGGTGAAGAAGTTTAAGGACCTTTTTGATTTGTTCGACAACGACGGCAGTGGCACCACTGACGAAACAGAGTTGGATGGTCTCATGGAGAGGCTGCAGGTCGATACGGGCTGGCCCGAACACAGCAGAGTACTCTCTCACGTATCAGCTCGCTGGAAGCTCTTTCTCCGAAGTGTCTTTTCCGGCTCCCCCATTCTGACTGAGCAACGATGGCTGGAGTATTTGGGTCGTTATCTGCAAAAGGATCGGGAAAGTCGGAGCCGGGATGCAAACTTTCGCGGTGCCCTGGAAGAACTGGCCCAGCTCATGTTCTTGCTGCTCGACCGGGACCGCAATTCCCTGATCGACTATCAGGAGTTTCTGATCTTTTTCTATGCCCTGGGCCGAAACGACCACCAGGCCGATGAATGCTTTGAAAAACTGGACACCGACCAGGATGGGTTCCTGTCCAAGCGAGAGATCGAGGACATGACCCTGGAGTATTTTCATAACATCCAACCCGCAAGCTCCGGAGACTGGCTTTTCGGACCACCTCCGACGGTCTAAGTCCTAAAGGTGGGTCTGGAAAAAAACTGCCAGTCGTTGGGCCACTTCGGGTGACTGGAGGATACGGTGATGCCCGAAGCCTTGAGTCTCGTAAAGTTCGGCCCCCAGTCTGGAAGCCATCCCTCGTGCCCTTCCGATAGGAACGTCGCGGTCATTGACGTCGTGGACCACCAGTCGAGGCAGGGCCCAGTCCGCCAAATAGAGATCAGCGGCGTGGTCTTGGACAGGTTCACCCGAAAGTTTCTCGATCCGCCCTTCCAGATTGCGCACGATGTGAGGTGGTGCGTCCATCAATTGACGGGCGTAATCGAGCATAAAATCCAGTCGGTCCGGCGCACCTATCAAGGCCAGCGCTTTAACCCCGGGAAGTTTGGGTGCGGTGTAGGCCGAGGTGTAGGCTCCGAAGCTGTGCCCCAGGAGCCCGTCGACCCGGCCGATCTCTTGGGCAACTCGGCAAATGGCCGCAGAATACTCTAGCATGTTGGTCCGTTGGCCCAGCCGATAGTGGCCGGGAGCATTGAATGTCACCACCGAAAAGCCAGCGGCCAAAAGAGGCTCCAGAAGATCTCCGAAAACGTGAGCCCGGCCACCCCAACCGTGAATCGCCATGAGGGTGGGGGCGGTCTCTTCACCCCAGCGAAAGCACTGGAGTTGCTGACGGTCGAAACTCACTTCAAAGGGTTTGGCCCGGGCCATGGACTCTTTCTGGCTGGGAGTCGGCTGGGAAGCCCACAAGGGAGTGCAGAAGAGTCGCCAGGTGATCCGAGTGGCCACCGATGGGGCCACCGACGCAGTGAAGCGCAGGGCGTTCTGAAAAACCTTTTGGGGAGTGACTACTTTTGACATCTGTTTACAAGTAAACCTTCTTTGCCAACCGGTGGCTTGTAAAAATCTGCTACAAGTGCTCTGTCAATCTTTGGAGTTCGGTTGAGGGTGGCCAGACGCAATTTCTATCTAAATCGATTTGAGTGCGCGTATCGGGAATACGTAAGCGAAAATCGATGACGATAGAATT
>Ga0172382_10000984_pt1 | contig 52578 bp, 44 predicted proteins | sample Leawel138RmetaG_FD_122245 | JGI IMG/M metagenome (GOLD analysis project Ga0172382, IMG submission 122245) | Leachate microbial communities from a municipal landfill in Southern Ontario, Canada - Leachate well 138R metaG | ecosystem: Engineered > Solid waste > Landfill > Unclassified | place... | reverse complement strand
GTGGAGGCCAGGGTTGCGGCGATCTTGCGCGCGATGTGCCCCGATTTGCCGATACCGGTGACGACCACGCGCCCCGGGCAGGCGAGGATGGCCGTGACGGCGTGTTCGAACGCCGGCCCCAGCCGGGCCTGCAGCGCCTGCAGGGCCTGGATCTCGGTTTGGAAGGTGCGCCGGGCGCTGGCGCGCATGGCATCCGGGCGCAGTTCGGGTTGTGCGTGCATCCGCGCATTTTATCAGTCTGCACGAAAAGCCCATGGGTGGCGCACGGCTTGTTAAACTGGGCGCGCGATTCACATTTTCCCCTCAGGGTGTTGCCATGCAAACCGATCCGGCCCAGTACGTGCGTGACACGATACGCACGGTACCCGACTGGCCGCAGCCCGGCGTCATGTTCCGCGATATCACGCCGGTCTTCCAGGATCCACGCTCGTTCAGAGTGCTGATCGACTTGTTCGTGTACCGTTACATGCGCCAGCGCCTCGATCTCGTGGCCGGCATCGACGCGCGCGGCTTCATTATCGGTTCTGTGCTGGCGTACGAGCTCAACCTGGGCTTCGTGCCGGTGCGCAAGCAAGGCAAGCTGCCCTTTCGCACGGTGGCCGAGCAGTATTCGCTCGAATACGGCAATGCGGCCGTCGAAATGCATACCGATGCCGTGCGGCCCGGCCAGCGGGTGTTGCTCATCGACGACCTGATCGCTACGGGGGGCACCATGCTAGCGGCGGCCCGCCTGTTGCAGCGCCTTGGCGCCAACGTGGCCGAGGCCGCGGCCATCATCGACCTGCCGGATCTGGGGGGGTCGCAGGCGGTACGGGATTCAGGCCTGCCGGTGTATACCGTCTGCGCGTTTGGCGCCGAGACAGACGCCGCCCCGAATCCGGCTTCATAACGGGGCCGTAAAGGGGCCGTTCCACCGCCGGCCTGCGGCGCGCCCGCAGCCGGGCGCATGGCCCGCTCACAGCCAGCCTGACAGCCAGGGCCAGCTGTGCAGCAGGGCGGCCGTCATGATGATGTAGCGCAGGCACTTGCCGATCGCCATGTACATCACGCTGCGCCAGAATGGCAGGCGCAGCCAGCCTGCCACGGCGCACAATGGGTCGCCGACGATGGGCAGCCACGACAGCAGCAAGGCGGGCGGGCCCAGGCGCTCGAACCAGTTCGAGCCCAGCTGGTGCCAGCGCCCGCCGGCCCGGGCCGGCGCGCCCCGATCATCGGGCTGGTTGGCCGGCGGGTACGCCCGCTCTGCCGCCGGGGGGCGGCGCCACTGGTGCCACAGGGTTTCCGCGCCGGCGCCCATCACGTAAGTCACCACCCCGCCCAGCGTGTTGCCGACGGTGGCGACGGCCACTGCGGGCCAGAACATGTGCGGGGCCAGCTGCACGAACGCGAACACGGCGGGTTCCGATCCCAGCGGAAGCAGGGTGGCCGAGATCAGGCTGACGAAGAAAATGGCCGGCAGGCCCACCTGGGGCAGGGCCATGGCCGCCAACACGGCCTGGATGAAAGAATGCAGCCAGAGTTCCATGAGAGGGGGTTTGCCATTCGAGCGGCTACTCTACGTTCTGGCGGGCGATTTGTCGAGCTGTGATATTCTTTTTTGCTTTCGGCCTGTGTCGGGCGCCGTTTCTGGAAGGCCGCCCGCCAAAGCCGCGTGCCCCCAAGGGCCTAACCGCCGATGCCTCTGCCATGTCCGTCGATTACCTGAAACGCATTCTGACCTCGAAAGTGTACGATGTCGCCCACGAGACCGACCTCGAACCCGCCACGCGGATCTCCCGGCGGATCGGCAACACGGTGCTGCTCAAGCGCGAGGATACCCAGCCGGTCTTCAGCTTCAAATTGCGGGGCGCCTACAACAAGATGGCCAACCTGCCGGCCGATGCGCTCAAGCGCGGCGTGATCGCTGCGTCGGCGGGCAATCACGCGCAGGGGGTGGCGCTCGCGGCCAGCCGCCTCAAGTGCCGCGCCGTGATCGTCATGCCGGTGACCACCCCGCAGGTCAAGATCGATGCCGTGAAGGCGCTGGGGGGCGAGGTCGTGCTGCATGGCGACAGTTTTACCGATGCCGCCGAACACGCCGCCGGGCTGCAGGCCCAAGAGGGCCTCACTTTCGTGCACCCGTTCGATGACCCGGACGTGATCGCGGGCCAAGGTACCATCGGCATGGAGATCCTGCGCCAGCACCCGGGGCCGATCGATGCCGTGTTCGTGGCGATCGGCGGGGGCGGGTTGATCTCGGGGGTGGCCGCGTACATCAAGCAGCTGCGCCCGGACATCCAGGTGATCGGGGTGCAGACCGAAGACTCCAATGCCATGATACGCAGCGTGCAGGCGGGCCGGCGCCTGAAGCTGGCCGACGTCGGGCTGTTCTCGGATGGCACGGCGGTCAAGCAGGTGGGGCAGGAAACCCTGCGGCTGGTGCGCGAGTACGTCGATGATTTCATTACGGTCGACACCGATGCCATCTGTGCCGGCATCAAGGATGTGTTCCAGGACACGCGCAGCGTGCTCGAGCCGGCGGGTGCCCTGGCCCTGGCGGGCCTCAAGCGTTATGTGGCGCAGCACAAATGGAAAGGCAAGACACTGGTGGCGATCACCTGTGGCGCCAACATGAATTTCGATCGCCTGCGTTTCGTGGCCGAGCGGGCCGACGTGGGCGAAGCCCGCGAAGCCTTGTTCGCCATCACGCTGCCAGAGCAACGCGGCAGTTTCCTGCGCCTGTGCGAAGCCGTCGGGCAGCGCTCGGTCACAGAGTTCAACTACCGCATCTCCGATGCCGAGAAAGCGCACGTGTACGTGGGCCTGCAGATCCGCTCGGAGGCCGAAATCGAGAAGCTGGCCGCCCATTTCCGCAAGCAGGGCTTCCCCACCCTGGACCTGACCGGCAACGAAATGGCCAAGACCCACTTGCGCTACATGGTAGGCGGGCATTCCGAGCTCGCCAGCCACGAGGTCCTGTACCGCTTCGAGTTCCCCGAGCGCCCGGGCGCTCTGATGAAATTCCTGGGGGCGATGAATCCAGAGTGGAACATCAGCCTGTTCCACTACCGCAACCAGGGCGATGACTACGGCCGTATCCTGGTGGGCATCCAGGTGCCGCCGTCCGACAAGAAAGCCTTCAAGGAATTCCTGACGACGCTGGGCTACCCCCACTGGAACGAGTCGGATAATCCGGCCTACCAGCTGTTCCTCTAAGCCTGCGCCCGGGCCTGCGCCGGCGCTGGATCCGGCCCCGCGGCCGGCCCGGCGGGTTGCGCGGCCGGCGCATCGTGCGGCGGGCCGGCGGCCAGCACGCGGGCGGGCGGCAGGATGATGGAAAACGTGCTGCCTTGCCCGGGTGTGCTTTCGATCTGCAGCTCGGCGTCGTGGCGCATCACCACGTGACGTGCGATGGCCAGGCCCAGGCCCGTGCCGCCTGTGGCCCTGGAACGCCCCCGGTTTGCACGGAAAAAGCGCTCGGTCAGGCGCGGGATGTCGGCCGAGGCGATACCGATGCCGGTATCGGCCACCCGGCAGGCGGCGGCCCCGGAGGCGAGCCGCTCCCAGGTGACGGTGATCGAACCCTCGGCGGGTGTGTAGCGCACGGCATTGGTGAGCAGATTGCCGATCGCCGAGGCCAGTTCGCCGGCTTGTCCGCAGACCTGCAGTTGATCGTCGATCCGGCTCTCGAAGCGGTGCCGCCCCTGCGAAAGCGCCAGTGCCTGTTCCAGCGCCGCGCGGATCAGGGCGGCCATGTCCACCGGTGAACCCGCCTCTTGTGTCGTGGATTCCAGGGCCGACAAGGTCAGCAGGTCGTCGACCAGCGCCTGCATGTTGTGCGCCTGCTCGGCCATCAGCTCCAGGTAGTGGCGTTGGGCTTCGGGGGCCTGGTCTGCCGCAGGCCAGTCGAGCAGGGTTTCGATGAAGCCCGACAGCACGGTGAGCGGGGTGCGCATTTCGTGCGATACGTTGGCCACGAAATCTTTGCGCGTGTTTTCCAGGCGCTCGATCTGGGTGATGTCGCGCGTCACCATCAGGTACTGGCCCACGCCATAGGGCGCCAGGTGCAGGGACAGGGTGCGCTGCTGATTGCCATAGCCGCGCGACAGGATCAGCGGCTTATCCCATTGGGATTGGCTGGCATACTGCGCAAACCGGGGGTCGCGCAGGATGTTCAGGATGCTGTGGCCCCGATCGCGCTCGAGATCCAGGCCGAGGTGGCCGGCTGCGGTTTGGTTGCACCAGATCAGGGCCTGGTCCGGGCCCAGCGTCAGGGCGCCGTCGGGCAGTGCCTCGGCGGCGAGCAGGGCGCGGTTGAAGTGCCGGGTGCGTTCTTTCAGGTCCAGCCGGTTCTGTTTGAGCTTGCGATAAATAGGGGCCAGGATTTCGTCCCAGGGCCCCACGGATGGGGGCGGCGGGTCGTCGATCTGGCGTACCCATCGGGCGATGCGGGAAAGCTGCAATCCGCTGACCAGGATCATCGTCAGCAGGCCCAGCGCAAACAGGGCCCAGCCTGTGGCAGCGCCCAGCCAAGTGCCCAGAAGCCAGCCGCCCAGGGCCCATAGTGCGATCGAAACGAGAGTCTTGCCCATGGTGTTCTACAGCGTGTCCGGGGGCTCGAAGCGATAGCCCGCACCCCGTATCGTCTGGATGCTGTCCTGCAGCCCGGCGCGTGCCAGAGCCTTGCGCAGGCGGCGCACATGCACGTCTACCGTGCGTTCTTCCACTGCGGCGTGTTCGCCCCAGACCTGATCGAGCAGCTGGCTGCGGTTGTAGACGCGCCCGGCATGCGTCGCGAGAAAGTGTAGCAGGCGAAATTCAGTGGGCCCCATCGGCAGCGCCCGCCCGTGGCCGCTGGCGCTGCGGGTTTCGGGGTCGAGCCGCAGCGGACCGGCCTGCACCGTATCCGGGCTGAGCTGGGGCGTGCGCCGGCGCAGCAGCGAGCGGATCCGGGCGAGCAGCTCGCGCACCGAAAAAGGCTTGCCGATGTAGTCATCGGCGCCGGCCTCGAGCCCGGCCACGATGTCCTGTTCGCTGCTGCGCGCCGTCAGCATGATCAAGGGGATGGCCTGCGTGCGCCGGTGGGCGCGCAGTGCGCGCGCCAACCGCACGCCCGAGCCATCGGGCAGCATCCAGTCCAGCAGAACCAGGTCGGGCAAGGACTGCTCGAGACTGGCCTGCGCCTGTTTCAGCGACCCGGCGCATTGCACCTGGTAGCCTGCGCGTTGCAGGTTCAGAGACAGCAGGGCCTGGATGGCCGGCTCGTCTTCGATGACCAGAATGGTGGCCGTCATGCGGGGGTGTGGAAGTGAAAGGTCATGCCGGCATTATTTCACTGTTGCGGATGCGGTACGATACACACATCATGCACAAGCCTGTTCACGACACCGGCCCGGGGCCGCATACGCACTTTGGTTACCAGTCCGTGCCCGAATCGGAAAAGGCCCGGCGGGTGGCCGACGTCTTTCATTCGGTGGCCTCGCGCTACGACTTGATGAACGACCTGATGTCGGCCGGCCTGCATCGGTTCTGGAAGCACTTTGCCGTGGCCCGGGCTCAGGTGCGGGCGGGCATGAAAGTGCTCGACATCGCAGGCGGCACGGGCGATCTCGCGCGCGCCTTTGCGCAACGCGCCGGCGCCCGGGGCGAAGTCTGGCTCACCGACATCAACGAATCCATGCTCCGGGTGGGGCGCGACCGCCTGCTGGATGCCGGGTTGGTGGTGCCCGTGGCGGTGTGCGATGCCGAGTGCCTGCCATTTCCGGATGCTTATTTCGATCGGGTCAGCGTGGCTTTCGGCCTGCGCAACATGACCCACAAAGAGCAGGCCCTGGCCGAGATGCGGCGGGTGCTCAAGCCGGGCGGCAAACTGCTGGTGCTCGAGTTCTCGCGTGTCAGCCCGGCGCTGGCAGGGGCCTATGACTGGTATTCCTTCAATGTGCTGCCACGGATGGGCCGCTGTGTGGCCGGCGATGAGGCCAGCTATCGCTACCTGGCCGAATCCATCCGCATGCACCCCGACCAGGACACGCTGGCGGCCATGATGCGCGATGCGGGTCTCGAACGCGTCCAGTATTTCAATCTCACGGCCGGTGTGGCGGCCCTGCACGAAGGGGTTCGCCTGAGCTGATTTTTATGGTACCGTCCCATCTCGTTCAGCTTTTTGTCAGCTTGTATGGCTGACGAGACGGAGACATCATGAATCAGTCCCTTGTTCGCCTGCTTCCTGGCCTGCTGCTCATTCTGGCAGCCGTGGTCATGCTGACCGTCACCCAGGATGCCGAAGCGCGGCGGTTGGGCGGGGGTCTGAGCTTTGGTCGCCAGTCTTCCAACATCATGAAACAGCGCCAAGCGGTGACCCCGCCGGCGGCCCGCAGCACGCCGCAAACGGCGGCGCCGGCAGCGGGTGCGGCCGGCGCCAAGGCGGCCGGGGCGACGGCACGCTCCGGCATGTCGCGCTGGCTGGGCCCGATCGCCGGCATCGCCGCCGGCCTGGGCATTGCCGCCTTGCTGTCCAGCCTGGGGTTGTCGGGCGCCTTGCTCGAATTCCTGTCCAGCGCCCTGCTGATCGGTCTGGTGGTGTTCGCCGTCCTCTTCCTGGTGCGGCGCCTGCGCGCTGCCCAGCAGCCCATGGCGGCCGCGCGCGCGGGCCAGGGCGCCACAGGATCGCACAGTTACCGCCAGGCGCATGAAACCGCCGGCCCGGTCGCCGCATCGGCGGCTGCGGTACCGGCCATCGAGGCCGTGGCATCGACGGCCACGCCGGACGCCAGCTGGTTCATTCCGGCGGATTTCGACGTGCCGGCCTTCCTGGCCCAGGCCAAGCAGCAGTTCGTCCGGATCCAGGCCTTGTGGGATGCGGGTGACCGCGACCAGCTGGGGACGCTGCTCACCGACGACATGCTGGTAGAGATCACGCCCAGCCTGCCGCAGCCCGATGAGGGCAACACGACCGAGGTCGTGCTGCTCAATGCCGAGCTGATGGGGATCGAGACGGTGGCGGGCGGGCATCTCGCCAGCGTGCGCTATTCGGGCATGCTGCGCGAGAGCGCCGGGGCCGAGGCCTCGCGCTTCGAAGAGGTCTGGAATCTCTACAAAGCCCAGGGCGCCGGCTGGCTGCTTGCCGGGATACAGCAGATCGAGCCGCGCTGAGCCGGGGCCCCGGGCAGGCCGGGTGACGGGGCCTCAAAACCGGTAAACTGAAACCTTTACGGGCTCTGGCGCGCCAGGGGCCGATCCGCCTGCCGCGGGTCAGTTCCCCAGTGCGCGGGCGCCTGGTTTTCCGTAGTCCCGGTGCACCCATCCATGCGTATCCCGTCGTTTCTGCCTACACCCTCCACGTGCCTGCTGCGGGGCATCAACCACCTGCTGGCGCAAGAAGCCGGGTCTGCGGCGCAGCTGGCGGCGCATGCGGGCAAATCCTTCCGCCTGGCGGCTGGCGCGCCGCTGCACTGGCAGGCTACCATCACCCCGGCGGGCCAGCTGCAGGCGTGTCCTGCCGGTATCGTGCCCGACGTCGTGCTCTCCATCCCGCCCGCCCGGCGCGCCGAGCTTCTGCCCGCCTGGCAACAGCGCGGTCTGGCCGGGGTCGCGGGCCTGGCCCGCATCGAAGGGGACGCCGCACTGGCGCAGGCATTGTCCGAACTCGCGACGACCGTGCGCTGGGATATGGAAGACGACCTCGCGCGGGTCGTGGGCAACTGGCCCGCGGTTCGGCTGGCGCGCGGCGTGCACGCTCTGGCGCACGGCCTGCGGCGCACGGGGCAAGGGCTGCAGGGCACGGTGGCCGAGTATCTGCACGAAGAATCCGGCCTGCTCGCGGGGCGCACCGGTCTGCAGGGGCTGCAGGCCCGCAGCCATGCATTGCAGGGGGCGCTGGATGCGCTGCAGGCCCGGCTGCAGCGGCTCGAGCATTCCACGCCATGACCCTCTTTCGCCTCATCTACATCCTCTGGGTGGGTCTGCGCTATCGTCTCGACGAACTGGTGCTCTCCAGCCTGCAGCACCCCTGTGCGCATGCCTTGTTGCGGGTCGTGCGCCTGGGCATGCGCCCGCGCCGTCCACGGGGCGAACGCCTGCGGGTCGCGCTGGAAACGCTGGGGCCTATTTATGTCAAGTTCGGCCAGGTGCTGTCGACGCGCCGCGACCTGGTGCCGCCGGACATCGCCGATGAACTGGCCCTGCTACAGGATCGGGTGCCGCCTTTTCCGTCCGACGAGGCGGCGGCGATCATCCACGAGGCCCTGGGCGATGCGCCCGAAAACCTGTTCGCCCAGTTCGAACGCGACCCCGTCGCTTCGGCCTCCATCGCCCAGGTGCACTTTGCCGTTCTGCATGACGGCCGCGAGGTGGCCGTCAAGGTCTTGCGCCCGGGCATGCGCGATGCCATCGAACGCGATCTGTCCCTGATGCGCTCGTTGGCGGCGCTGGTCGAGCGGCTGGCACCGGATGGCCGGCGCCTGAAGCCGCGCGAAGTGGTGGCCGAGTTCGACAAATACCTGCACGACGAGCTCGATCTGGTGCGCGAGGCGGCCAACTGCAGCCAGTTGCGGCGCAATTTCGGGCCCGGCACGGGGCGCGAGCACTTGCTGCGGGTGCCCGAGGTCATCTGGGAATACTGCGCCACGCCGGTGTTCACCATGCAGCGCATGTACGGGGTGCCGGTCAGTCAGGTGGCCCGCCTCCAGGCCCTGGGGGTCGACATCCCGCGGCTGGCCCGACAGGGGGTGGAAATCTTCTTCATGCAGGTCTTCACCGATGGGTTCTTCCATGCCGACATGCATCCGGGCAACATCTACGTATCAGACGAACCCGACACGCTGGGCCAGTACATCGCGCTGGACTTCGGTATCGTCGGATCACTATCCGAGTTCGACAAAAACTACTTGGCGCAGAACTTCCTGGCCTTCTTCCGGCGCGACTATCGGCGCGTGGCGCAGCTGCACATCGAGTCGGGCTGGGTGCCGGCCGCAACCCGCGAAGAAGAGCTCGAAGGCGCCGTCCGGGCGGTCTGCGAGCCCTATTTCGATCGCCCGCTGGCCGAGATCTCGCTGGGCCAGGTGCTGTTGCGCCTGTTCCAGACGTCGCGCCGGTTCCACGTCGAGATCCAGCCTCAGCTGGTACTGCTGCAGAAAACACTGCTCAACGTCGAAGGCATGGGCCGCGAACTGGACCCGGACCTCGACCTTTGGCAGACGGCCAAGCCGTTTCTCGAGCGCTGGATGCACGAACGCGTCGGCTGGCGCGGGCTGCGCGAGCGGCTGGATCAGGAAGCCAGCCAATGGTCGCAGCTGCTGCCGCAGATCCCGCGGCTCGTGCACACGCAGCTGAGCCGGCCAGACCAGGGCAGCGCCCTGCATGCCGAGCTGCAGGCGCTGGTCCGCGGCCGCGAACGTACGAATCGCCTGCTGATCGTCGTATGCGCCCTGCTCGCCATCGGGCTGGGGGTGGCCGTATGGGCTCTGATGCCGCTCATGGGCGGGGTGTCCTGATGCCGCTGATGCAGCCCCCGCGCTTCGAAGCCAAGATCCTGGGCCGGGCCGCCTGCCTGCAGGCCGTGCGCGCGCGTCTCTGGCCGCGGCCGCTGGTGTTCACCAATGGGGTTTTCGACGTGCTGCATCGCGGGCATGTCACCTATCTCGATCGGGCCGCCCAGCTGGGGGCGACCTTGATCGTGGCCGTCAATAGCGATGCGTCGGTCCGGCGGCTGGGCAAGGGCCCCGACCGGCCCCTGAATGGGCAGGCCGACCGCGCAGCCGTCCTGGCGGCGCTGGCCAGCGTGTCTGTCGTTACTCTGTTCGACGAAGACACTCCCTTGCAACTCATCGAGGCGTTGCGCCCCGACGTCATCGTGAAAGGGGGCGATTACGATATGGACCGCCTGCCGGAGACCGCCGCGGTACGCGGCTGGGGCGGGCGAGCCGTGGCCATTGCGTTCGAGCATTCGCGCTCGACCACGGCCTTGTTGCAGAAAATCAGGGCCACGCGCCCCTGATGCGCGGGCCTGGTGCGCGGATTCAGAACTTGAAGCGGGATCGGCACGTGCCGCGCAATGGCTTGGCCCAGGTATCGAAGAGCTGGAGGGTCTCGAAGTTGGCCGCGCTGGTGCGGGTGATACGGCAGGCCGTCATGATGGGGTTGTGCCCGACGATGGCGACCAGGCGCCCGCCAATGGCCAGTTGGTACTTCAGGGTATCGGGGACCACGGGCACCGAGCCGGTGATCACGATGGCGTCGTACTCGGCAGACCCCCAGCCGGCATGGGCATCGCCGGTTTCGAGGGTGACGTTGCCCACGCCGGCACGGGTCAGGTTGGCCCGCGCGAAGGCCGTCAGGCGGCTTTCGATCTCGATGCTGGTGATCTGCTGGCACAGGCGCGACAGCAGGGCGGCCTGGTAGCCCGAACCGGTGCCGATCTCGAGTACGCAATCGGTGGGCTGCAGCTGCAAGGCCTCGGCCAGGCGCGCCTCGACCTTGGGCGACAGCATGGTTTCGCGGGTGTCCACGCCATCGATGATCAGCGGCAGTTCGGTGTCGGCAAAGGCCAGCGCCCGCAGTTGCCGTGGCACGAATTGTTCGCGCGGCATGTCGAAGATGGCTTGCAGGACGTGTTCATCTTGCACGTTCCATGGGCGGATCTGCTGCTCGACCATGTTGAAGCGGGCACGGTCGGCCCCAGAAATATCATTGACATTCATGTCGCTATCCGGAATTTCATGTGCCCCAGATTATAGGACAGCCTGGGGATGGCCCGGCCACCAGGCATGGAAATGCTGCACAGGCCCATGGCCCGAACCGACCTGGAGCTGGTCGGACGCCTGAATGGCGCGCACCAGATAGGCTTTGGCCTGGCGGGCGGCTTCGGGTACCGGGCTGATCTGTGGCAACAGGGCCGCCAGCGCGGCCGACAGGGTGCAGCCGGTACCGTGGGTATTGCGGGTCTCGATGCGCCGCCCCGGCAGTTCGACGAGCCGGTCGCCATCATGCAGCATGTCGATCGTGTCGTTGCCCGGCAGGTGTCCGCCTTTCAGGAACACCCAGCGCGGGCCGTCGTCGGCCATCAGGCGGCGCAGGCGCTCGGCCACCCGGCGCATGGTCTTGGGGGAGTCGGCTGCGTTTTCCCCAAGGAGCACGGCGGCTTCCGGCAGGTTGGGGGTGATGACGGTGGCCTGGGGGATCAGGGCCTCGCGCAGGGCGTCCACGGCGCTGCGCTCGAGCAGGTGATCGCCGCTTTTGGCGACCATGACGGGATCGAGCACGACGTGGCCGGGCTGCCAGTGCTGCAGGCGCTCGGCCACGATGTAGGTAACGCCGGCCTGGCCCAGCATGCCGACCTTGACGGCGTCCACGCGCACGTCGTCGAACAGCGTGTCGATCTGGGCCGCCACGAAATCGGGCGGCACGGGGGCGATATGCGTTACCGCGCGGGTATTCTGGGCCGTCAGGGCCGCCACGACCGCCATCCCGTAGGCGCCCAGGGCGCTCATGGTCTTGATGTCGGCCAGTATGCCGGCCCCTCCGGAGGGGTCGACGCCAGCGATGGACAGGGTGTTGGGGATCAGCATGCTCGAAAGCCCTGAAAAGGGCAGGATGGGGAAAAGTTCAGGCCGCGTGGGTCGAGGGCAGCAGCCCTTCGGTGGGCGAGCTTGGGTCGGCGTCGTAGTATTTGCGCCGAACGCGGCCCGCGAGGAAGGCTTCCCGCCCGGCACGGACCGCCATGCGCATCGCGCCCGCCATGCGGATGGGGTCGCGGGCGCCGGCGATGGCCGTGTTCATGAGGATGGCGTCACAACCCAGTTCCATGGCGATGGCGGCATCCGAGGCCGTACCCACCCCCGCATCGACCAGGACGGGCACGCGCGCCTGATCGATGATGAGGCGCAGGTTCCAGGGATTGAGGATCCCCATGCCCGAGCCGATCAGCGAGGCCAGCGGCATCACCGCGGCGACGCCCATGTCTTCGAGCATGCGGCACTGGATCGGGTCGTCGCTGCAGTAGACCATGACATCGAAGCCGTCTGCCACCAGCGTGCGGGCGGCGGCCAGGGTTTCGGGCATGTTCGGAAACAGGTTGCCGGCGTCTCCAAGGACTTCCAGCTTGACGAGCGTGTGGCCATCGAGCAGCTCGCGCGCCAGGCGCAGGGTACGCACGGCATCTTCGGCGGTGTAGCAGCCGGCCGTGTTGGGCAGCAGCGTGTATTTTTCGGGTGGCAGGAAGTCCAGCAGATTGGGCTCGCCCGGCGTCTGCCCGATGTTGGTGCGGCGAATGGCTACGGTGACGATCTCGGCGCCGCTGGCCTCGATGGCCAGGCGGGTTTCTTCGAAATCGCGGTATTTCCCGGTGCCCACCAGCAGGCGGGAGTGAAAAGTGCGTTGGGCAATGGTGAGGGGGTCGGAAGCGTTCATGATCGGCGTGGGCGTGCAATACGGTAGAAGTGGCGGGTGCGGGATGCAGGCGCCATGTACAAGGATAATCCATCTGCTTGCCTTGCAGGCAGGTGTCTTGTCGTGCGCTTCAGGGCATGACCGCGCACAGGGCCTCGGCCGCGTCCACCAGACGGGGCCCCGGACGGAACAGCCAGTCTGCCGGGATCGCCTCGATCCGTCCGGCCAGGGCTGCCGGCAGCCCATATCGGGCCCACCACGCCCGGCGTTGCGACAGGCCTTGTGCCGTGTCGGGCGACACGATGACCAGGTCCGGATCCTGCCGGAGCACCGCTTCGACGCTGGTCTGCGGTGCGGCAAGCGGGCTGTCGGCATACAGGTTGCGGCCGCCGCAGCGGTGCAGCAGATCGTTGATGAGGGGATCGTTGCCCAGCGTGTAGAGTGGCGACTGCCCGACCTCGATATAGACCGAGGCCTGCTGTGCGGGATGCCGGTCCAGCGCCGCAATGCGGGCCTGCAGGCCTGCGGCGGCCGTGTGGGCGACGGACGCCGTCCCCAGCTGCCCGCCCAGCCAGCGGATCCACCGTGGAATGTCGTCCAGCGTCCTGGGCTCGACATAATGCAGTGGGATGTTCAGCGTGGCCAGGCGGCGGGCCAGCGCCCGGGTTGCGGGCGTGTCCTGCCAGCCCAGCACGAGCGTGGGCTGCAGGGCCAGAATGGCTTCTTCGTTGAAAAGCAGGCCGTCCCCGATCCGGGGCAGCTGGGTGGCCTGGGGGGGATAATCGCTGCTGAGCACCGTGCCCACGATCCGGTCGCCGGCTCCGGCTGCGAACACCAGTTCGGTCACGCTGGGCGCCAGCGTGACCACGCGCGGCGTGCGGGCGGCGGGCGCCTGTCCGCTGGCCAGGCCCGGCCACCAGACGAGGAATGCCGCCAACAGGCTGGCGCACAGGCGGGGCATGATGCGGGCCCGCCAACGGGCCCGCCCGAGCCGGATCATGGGGTCTTCCAGGACAGGTTCACGAACACGTTGGATCCCGGCGTGTTGTAGCCGTTGACCAGGGTGTAGTGCTTGTCGAGGATGTTGTTCCAGCGCACCTGCATGCCCAGGGATTTCGTGAAGGCATACTCTGCCGTGAGGTTGACCAGCGAATACCCGCCCAGCCGCGTGCGGTTGTACAGGTCGTCGTAGCGGTTGCCCGTGTATTGATATTCGGCACCCAGGTTCCAGCCGTAGAGGCGGTGCGTCACGCCCAGGTTGAACACCTGGCGTGCCCGGCGGGGCAATTGTGCCCCTTCGGCGGGCAGGCCGGCGGCTGCATCGGCGGGTGCGGGATCGTCGTTGCGCGGGTCGAGCAGGTCGAGGCTGGCATGCAGCGTCGTCTGCCCCAGGCGCTGGCTGCCTGCCAGCGTGAGGCCCTGCAGCGTGGCACGATGAACGTTGTCCATGGTGCCCTCGAAGGTGAGCGGGTTCGACACGTAGGTGATCAAGTCACGGATCTGATTGCGGTACAGCGTCAGGCTCACCTGCGTGGTCTCGTCCTCGTAGCGCAGGTGAACCTCGACGTTGCGCGAGGATTCGGGCTTGAGGTTTGGGTTGCCGCGATACCAGGCTTCTGGCAGGTTCTGGTACAGGTCCGAAAAGGTCGGCATGCGAAAGCCGGTATTGGCGGCCACACCGATCTGCCAGCGGTCCGTCAGGTCATAGTCCAGGGCCAGGCTGCCCGTGGGTTTGTTGCCATGGCCCGTATAGTTGTCGTTGCGCAGGCTGGCCTGGGTGCGCAGCTTGCCCAGCTGCGCCTTGTAGATCAAGGCCACCGCATTGGTCTGGCGCTGGGTGAGGTCGAAGGCGGAGCTGGCCTCGATGCGTTCGGTGCCGTGTTCGGCCAGCAGCGACAGGCGCTGATTTGGCTGGATCTGCCAGTTGTTCTGCCAGGACAGGGTCTGCCGCGTGCTGGCGGTCAGGTTGTTCGACATCGGCGTGCGCGATTCATTGGACTCGCGGGCCCAGGTCCAGCGCACGATGCTGTCCCAGCCGTCCGTGATCCGGTCCTCGGTGCTCAGTGTGTAGACCTGCTGGCGGTAGTGGCTGGTGACGTTGTCCAGCCCCGGGTACAGCATGAAGGTATCGGCGTCGTAGTACGACGAATCGAAATCCGCCCGGCTGTAGCTGTTGAAAGCCGTCAGACCCAGGCGATGGCCGGCCGCCCAGGTCCGGCCCAACGTGCCGCTCCAGGCGTGGCTGCGATAGCCGTCACGGTCCTTGTGGTGTTCGCTGTTCGGGCTGCCGTCGGCGTAGTGACTGCGGGTGGCATCGAAACCACGGCTCTGGTCGGTGCTGCCCGACAGGCTGTAATCCCAGCCCGCCGTCGCGCCCGAGAGCCCCAGGCTGGTACGGGCCGTGGCCTGGCTGCCATAGCCGGCGTTGGCCCAGAGGCTCAGGGGCGTGTCTTCGCGGCTTCGGCGGGTGATGATGTTCACCACCCCGCCCAGGGCATCCGAGCCATACAGGCTGCTGGCCGAACCGCGCAAGACCTCGATGCGTTCGATCTGGGAGGGATCCAGGGCGGGAAAGAGCGACAGGCCGGTGATCGAACTGTTGATGCGCACGCCATCGACCAGAATCAGCGACTGGCTGGGGCCCGCGCCCCGGATGAATACGCTGGTGGCCGTCTGGGGGCCCCCATAATCGGTGAATTGCACCCCGGGGGTACGGCTCAGGATCCGGGCGACGCTGTCGCCGCCGGCATTCTGCAACGTGGTCCGAGGGACCAGCGTGACGTCGCCCACCACGTCGGCCAGGGGTTCGGGGCTGCGGCTGGCCGTCACGACGATATCCTGCAGCATGGGGATGGATGGGGAGGCGGGTTCGGATGGCGCGGTGGCCCAGGACGGGCAGGCCAGGAAAAGCGGCACGAGCACCAGGCCGCGCCGCAAGGGGAAGGAGATAGACATCTGGATGAGTCCCTGCAAGGTGCGCGTCCCCGCACACCGGATCGATCGGCCCCGTTCGGGGGGGTGTCGGGGCCCTGCACGCAGAGGGCGCCTTCGTGCCAGGGGGCCTGGCGACCGCCGAAGGGGATTCAGGTAACGACACAGCTCGGTATCGGGCTGGCAAGTGGCGTGTCCGGCACTTGCACACCGTTGCGGGGGCAGCACAGCCCGGTTCCTGGTGGAACCGCTTGTTTCCCGTTTTACAGGCCCTGTCATGGGGCACGGCCTGCCTGCATCGTGTCGGGATTCTAGCATCCGCCGATGCAGGGGCGGGCCCGGACCCCGATCCCACGAGGGGTATGGCGTCGGGCCCGGTGCCGCATTGCTTGAGGCCAAAACGATACAATGCAGGTTTCACCTCTGCCCGTACAGCCTGCCGTGACCTACCCTGCCTTGCCCTATCCCGCCGATGCCTACACCCGAGGGCGCGATTTCGTTCACTTGCTGGGGCAGCGCATTGTCGTGCTGGATGGCGCCATGGGGACCATGATCCAGCAATACAAGCTGGCCGAAGCCGACTTCCGGGGCGAGCGCTTCGCCGATCACGCGCGCGACCTGAAGGGCGACAACGAACTGCTGTCCCTGACCCGCCCCGACATCATCCGCGACATTCACCGCGCCTATCTCGAGGCCGGGGCCGACGTGATCGAAACCAATACCTTTGGCGCAACCCGGGTCGCACAGGGCGATTATGGCCTGTCGGAGATTGCCTACGAGCTCAACGTGGCAGCCGCGCGCCTGGCGCGCGAAGCCTGCGACGCCATCGCTACGCCCGAGCACCCGCGCTTCGTGGCGGGGGCGCTGGGCCCACAGCCGAAAACGGCCTCGCTGTCGCCCGACGTGAACGACCCGGGCGCGCGCAACGTGACCTTCGAGGAACTGCGCGTGGCGTATGCCGAGCAGGCCGCCGGCCTGATCGATGGCGGGGTCGACCTGCTGCTCATCGAGACGATCTTCGATACGCTCAACGCCAAGGCGGCCATCTTCGCCATCGAAACGCTGTTCGAAGAGCGGCAGATCCGCCTGCCCGTGATGATCTCCGGCACGGTCACGGATGCCTCCGGGCGCATCCTGTCGGGGCAGACGGTGGAAGCCTTCTGGAATTCGGTGCGGCACGCGCGGCCCGTGACCATCGGCCTGAACTGCGCCTTGGGCGCAGCGCTCATGCGGCCCTACGTGGCCGAGCTCTCCCGCATCTGCGATACGTGGGTCTGCGTCTATCCCAATGCCGGCCTGCCCAACCCCATGGCCGAAACAGGTTTCGACGAAACACCGGCCGACACCTCGGGCCTGCTCGAGGGTTTTGCGCGCGATGGGCTGGTCAACGTGGTGGGCGGTTGCTGCGGCACGACGCCCGAGCACGTACGGGAAATCGCGCGCAAAGTGCGCGGCCTGCCCATGCGCCAGCCGCCGGTGATTCCGGTTCAGACGCGGCTGTCGGGGCTCGAGCCGCTCAACTTCGATCGCGATAGCCTGTTCATCAACGTGGGCGAACGCACCAACGTCACTGGCAGCAAGCAGTTTCTGCGCCTGATCCGCGAGGAAAAATTCGACGAGGCCCTGACGGTGGCCCGCCAGCAGGTCGAGAACGGCGCCCAGATCATCGACGTCAACATGGACGAAGGCATGCTGGATGCGTTGGCCATCATGCCGCGCTTTCTCAACCTGCTGGCGTCCGAACCCGATATTTCACGGGTGCCGGTCATGATCGACAGCTCGAAATGGCCGGTGATCGAGGCGGGTCTGCGCTGCGTGCAGGGCAAGTGCGTGGTCAACTCCATTTCCATGAAAGAGGGCGAGGCGCCGTTCATCGAGCAGGCCCGCCTGTGCCGCAAGTACGGCGCGGCGGTGGTGGTCATGGCCTTCGACACCGAGGGCCAGGCCGATACGCTCGAACGGCGCCAGACGATCTGCGCCCGGGCCTACGACATCCTGGTCAACCAGGTGGGGTTTCCACCCGAAGACATCATCTTCGATCCCAATGTCTTCGCCATCGCCACCGGCATCGAAGAGCACGATCATTACGGGATGGACTTCATCGACGCTACGGGCTGGATCGTCGAGCACCTGCCTCACGCCCGGGTCTCGGGCGGCATCTCCAACGTGAGCTTCTCGTTTCGCGGCAACGAGGCCATGCGCGAGGCGATTCATACGGTGGTGCTGTATCACGCCATCCAGAACGGGCTAACCATGGGCATCGTCAATGCCGGCCAGTTGGGGGTGTATTCCGATCTGGACCCCAAGGTGCGCGATCTGGTGGAAGACGTAGTGTTGGACCGGGCCGAACCCCTGGGGCGCAGCGGCCCCGAGGACACCCGCACGGCCACCGAGCGGCTGGTCGAACTGGCGGAGACCCTGCGCGGCGCCGGCGTGAAGAAAGAAGAAGATCTCGCCTGGCGAAACGGCCCGGTGCGCGAGCGCCTGACGCATTCGCTGGTGCATGGGATCACCACCTATATCGTCGAGGACACCGAAGAGGTGCGCCTGGAAATCGAGGCGGCCGGCGGGCGCCCGATCGAGGTCATCGAAGGCCCGCTCATGGACGGCATGAACGTGGTGGGCGACCTGTTCGGCTCGGGCAAGATGTTCCTGCCGCAGGTGGTCAAATCGGCGCGGGTCATGAAGCAGGCGGTGGCCCATCTGCTGCCTTTCATCGAAGAAGAAAAGCGCCAGCTGGCCGAGGCCGGCAGCGACGTGAGCTCCAAGGGCAAGGTCGTCATCGCCACCGTCAAGGGCGACGTGCACGATATCGGCAAGAACATCGTCACCGTCGTGTTGCAGTGCAATAATTTCGAAGTGATCAACATGGGGGTCATGGTGCCGTGCGCCAAGATCCTCGACATGGCCAAGGAAGTCGGCGCCGACATGGTCGGCCTCTCCGGCCTGATCACGCCCAGCCTCGAGGAAATGGCCTACGTGGCCACCGAAATGCAGCGCGACGCCTATTTCCTCGAGCGCAACATCCCGCTGCTGGTGGGCGGCGCCACCACCAGCCGCGTGCATACGGCGGTAAAAATTGCGCCGCACTACGAGGGGCCGGTCATTTACGTACCCGATGCCAGCCGTTCGGTCGGGGTGGCCACCAGCCTGATGTCGCAGAACAAGGCCCGCTATCTGCAGGACGTGGCCGATGAATACGCGCTGGTGCGCGAGCGCCATGCCAAGCGCAAGGCCAATCCCATGCTGAGCCTGGCCGAGGCACGTGCCGCCAAGCCCCGCATCGACTGGGCCGATTACACGCCGCCACGGCCCAAATTCATTGGCCGGCGAACCTTCCAGCATTACGACCTGAACGAGATCCTGAAATTTCTCGACTGGACGCCGTTCTTTCAATCCTGGGGGCTGATGGCGCAGTACCCGGCCATCCTGGACGATAAAGTGGTGGGCGAGCAGGCGCGCAAGCTGCACGCCGACGGGCTGGCGATGATGAAGCGCATCGTCGAGGGCCGCTGGCTCACGGCCAGCGGGATCGTGGCCTTCTATCCGGCCAACAGCATCAATGAAGATGACATCGAGATCTACCGTGACGAGACCCGCAGCGAGGTATTGCTCACCTGGCGTGGCGTGCGCCAGCAGACGCAGAAGCGCGAGGGGGTGGACAACAAGTGCCTGGCCGATTTCATCGCGCCCCGGGAAACGGGTCTCACCGACTACATCGGCCTGTTTGCCGTTACGGGCGGGTTGGGCATGGAAAAATACGAAAAACAGTTCCAGGCGCAGGGCGATGATTACTCGGTCATCATGCTCAAGGCACTGGGCGATCGCCTGGCCGAAGGCTTTGCCGAGACCCTGCATGCCCGGGTGCGGCGCGACCTCTGGGGATATGCCGCCGACGAGGCCCTGAGCAACGAGGAGATCATCGCGGAAAAATACCAAGGGATCCGCCCGGCGCCTGGATACCCGGCCTGCCCCGAGCACGTCGTCAAGCGCGAGATGTTCCGCCTGCTGGACTGCGCCGAGATCGGCATGCAGCTCACCGAAGGCTATGCCATGATCCCGGCCTCCAGTGTCTGTGGCTTCTATTTCAGCCATCCGCAGTCGAAGTACTTCAACGTGGGCAACATCGGGGCGGATCAGGTCGAAGACTACGTGCGCCGTACGGGGCGCGACGAAGAAGACGTGCGTCGCACCCTGGCGAGCACCTTGCGCTAGGGGCGGGGCCCATGGGCGCGGATGCACAACGGCGCAAGGCTCTGGGCGCCTTCCTGCGCAACGCCCGCGCCCGGCTGCAGCCGGCGGATCATGGCCTGCCTGCCGGCACGCGGCGCCGCACGCCCGGCCTGCGGCGCGAGGAGCTGGCCCAGCTCAGCGACATCAGCCTCACCTGGTATACCTGGATCGAACAGGGGCGTCCGGTTTCTGTCTCGGCCGAGGTCTGGTGCCGGCTGGCGGATGTGTTGTCGCTGTCGCACGCCGAGCGCCATTACCTGTTCAACCTGGCGGGCGCCACGGATCCGCGGGCGCGCAGCAGCCACCCCGCGACCCTGCCCGAAGGGTTGGACGATTGCGTGCACAGCATCCGGGCCGCGGCCTATATTCTGGACCAGTGCTGGAACATCCTCGCGTGCAATGCCGCGCTGCGGGACGTATTTTGCGGCTGGCCGGGCGATGCGCCGGCCAATCTGCTGCGCTACATTTTTCTCGACCCGGCGGCGCCCGCGCGGATCGTCCACTGGGAGACCCGCGCGCGGCGCGTCGTCGCCGAGTTCCGGGCCGACATCGCCAGCGTGGTCGATACGCCCGAGATCCAGTCGCTGGTCGCCGAGCTCCAGGCGGCCAGCCCGGCCTTTGCCCGATTCTGGAATGGCCAGGCGGTGACCGAGCGCGAGGGTGGCTGGCGTGCCTTCGAGCACCCCGCGCGGGGCCGCCTGATGTTGCGCCAGTTCACGTTCCGGCTGGCGGTGCGTCCCGATTGCAAGCTGGTCATTCTGCTCGATGGCCCCAATCCGGCACCCGACTGCAGTACACTGGGGCGCATTTGATCCACCCCGATTCATGAGTACATCATGGCCCGTCATTACGAATCCCCGCTCACACAGTTTCTGAAACAGTACAAGACGCAGCATGCGGACACCGAGGCGCGCCAGCGTGCCGGGCGCGGCCGGCTCTGGGACGTCGAGCTCGATCCCGAGCAGCAAGAGGGGTTCCGGGGGGCCTACGTGCCCCAGGATCCCTACGTGTACTACCAGAACGCTTGATGGCCGGAGACGTGCCTGCCCAGGACACCCTCCTGCCCGGCCTCTGCGCGCCCATTGAAAGCGATGGCGCGGCACGGGCCGGCCAGGCGGCGCTGGCGCGCCTGTATGGCGAACCGCTGTTCGACATCCCGCGCGACCTTTATATCCCGCCCGAAGCGCTCGAGGTCTTTCTCGAGGCCTTCGAGGGGCCCCTGGACCTGTTGCTCTATCTGATCCGCAGGCAGAATTTCAATGTGCTCGACATCCCCATGGCGGTACTCACCGAGCAATATCTCGCGTATGTAGAGCAGGTGCGGCAGCACAATCTCGAACTGGCGGCCGACTATCTCCTGATGGCCGCCTTGCTGATCGAGATCAAGTCGCGCATGCTGCTGCCCCGCCGGCCCGATGGCCCGGATGATCAGGCCGACGAAGACCCGCGCGCCGAGCTGGTGCGCCGCCTGCTCGAATACGAGCGTATCCAGCAGGGTGCCCGGTCTCTGGATCAGCTGCCACGGCTGGGGCGCGACTTCGAAGTGCCCCGGGTCCCGGCCGGTCTGTCGCGCGCTGTCGCGCTGCCCACCGTGCAGGCGTTCGAGCTGCACCAGATCTGGCTCGACTTGCTGCAGCGCGTGCAGTGGCAGGCCAGCCACCGCATCACGCGCGAGCAGCTGTCGGTGCGTGATCACATGAGCCACATCCTGCGCCGGCTGTCCGGGGTGCGTTTCATCGAGTTCTCCGAATTGTTCCAAGAACGCATTCACACCGGGGCGCCCGCGGCCGTTCTGGTCGTGCATTTCCTGGCATTGCTCGAACTGGCCCGTGAATCCTTGCTGCAGGTCACGCAGGCCGAGCCGTATGCCCCGATCTACATCCGTCTGTCCCCTATGGCTGCGGCCTGAAACCAGGAGACCTTCTTGAAAGTCGTCCATTCCATCGAAGATCTGCGTGACCAACTGCGGGGCCAGCTGCGGGTGGCCTTCGTCCCCACCATGGGCAATCTGCACGCCGCGCACTTGTCCCTGATGCGCCTGGCGCGCCAGCACGGCGATCCGGTGGTGGCCAGCATTTTCGTCAACCGGCTGCAATTTGCCCCCAACGAGGACTTCGACCAGTATCCGCGCACCCTGGCCCAGGACGTCGAGAAGCTCGAAGCCGAACGGGATGTCTACGTGCTGTTTGCGCCGGACGAGAGCGTGCTGTATCCAGAGCCGCAGAACTTCCGCATCCAGCCCAGCAACGCCCTGGGCAAGATTCTCGAGGGCGAGTTCCGTCCGGATTTCTTTATGGGGGTCTGCACGGTGGTGCTCAAGCTGTTTTCCTGCGTGCAGCCCAAGGTGGCGGTGTTCGGCAAGAAAGACTACCAGCAGCTGATGGTGGTGCGTGCCATGTGCCGGCAGTTCCAGCTGCCGGTAGACATCATCGCCCATGAAACCGTGCGCGATGCCGATGGCCTGGCCCTGTCTTCGCGCAACCGGTATCTCTCGCCCGAAGAGCGGGCCGAGGCCCCCAGGCTGTACGCGCTGTTGCAGCAGGTGCGCGACCAGCTGGCCCGGCATGGTCAGCGGGCGCGGGCCGAGGCCGATGCGCTGCAGTCTCTGCGCGAGCGCGGTTGGGCGCCAGACTACGTCTCGGTGCGCCGGCAGCGCGACCTGCTCGAGCCCACCGAGGCCGAGCTGCACGCGGGCGAGCCCCTGGTGGTGTTGGCCGCGGCCCGGCTGGGCCAGACGCGGCTGATCGACAATCTCGAGTTTAAAGTGTAGTCAAGCTGTCAGTTCTTGCAGTACAGGGCCTGATATCTGCGTGTCAGAATGAACGGACCTATATCGTGTCCGTATTCAACAGGAGTCAGGCATGTACACCACCCCATCACAGCCAGAACCCGAAGAACCGCCCAAACCGTGTTTTCCGGGGCTCACCCAGCGCGAACAGCAAGTGGCTCACTATGTGACCCGTGGCTGTCCCAACAAAGTCATCGCTGCCGAACTCGGGGTCTCACAGCGCACCATCGAGGCTCACAGGGCCCGGGTTTTTCAGAAGCTCCGGGTACGCAATGCGGTAGAACTGGCCGGGTATTACTGGTCGCGGCAATCTGCCGGGGGGGCCTCTGTCCGCCGTGCCGCCCCGCCCGCTGCGGGGCCATTGCCGCCCGCCGGCCCGCTCACTCCGTGGTCCCGCCTCAGCACGACACAGCAGGCTGCCCTGATAGCTCGGGGATGGGATCAATATCTGCCTGCCGGGTCAGGTGTGATTCCAGCAAAGGGGTCTTCCCACTCAACCAGCTGATGGCCAGCACGTTGGATTGCTGAAATCTTAATGTGGCAAGCGATTGCTCGCCCGTTTGCAGCACGATGCGGGTGGGTTGCGTGCCGATCAGGTGCCAGCATCCCATTTGTGCTGCGGGTGCGCCACCGCCATCCAGCGGCGTACGGCGGGCGCGCCATTGGCCGTCGGGGGCCAGCGTCAGGCTGATGCGCATCGCCGTGCAACCGCTGCCGGGTGGGCACGGGATCGTGCCCAGATAGCTGCGGGTGTCGGCCAGCTCTGCGGGCAGGGCTTGCCTGGCCGTACGTACCGGGGCTTCTGCCTGGCCTGATTCGGCGGCCTGCGACGGGGCCTGCGCCTGCTGCTGCCCAAACCCGAACTGCAACTGCGAGGGCGCCACCGTGCCGGCGCCGTCTCCGCGTGCCCGGTCGGCGGCGTCTGTTTGGGTGCTGCCCCGCGGGGTTTCATAGTAGCCGGGCTCGCTTTGCTGGGCACAGGCAGCCAGCAGGCCCAGCAGCACGATGGAAAAAAGGCGGGTCATCATCGACCAGGCAAGGCGCGTCATGGCATGTTCGTGTCAGGTCAGGAAACCTTCATTCTACGCATTTGCCAGCGGCTTGGCGATGCCCGGCACCGCGAACCCCGAAATCGCGGGCGGGCCCCCGGACGGGCCCCATTGAATCGCAGCTTGGCCAGCGCGCCGCGTGGCCTCCGCGTGGTTCCCGCGCAGCCCCCGCGTGGCCCCGGTGGTCCAGAGGCCGGCTCCTGCGTTACAGTCATGGTTGCGCAACCATCCTACAGGAGTCGGCATGCTCACCATCGGCCTGACGGGCGGCATTGGTTCGGGCAAATCCCAGGTTGCCAGCTGGCTGGCTGCCTGGGGGGCCAGCGTCATCGATGCAGACGTGCTCGCCCACGGCCTTACGGCCGCTGGCGGGGCCGCCATGGCCGCCATCCAGGCCCGTTTCGGGCCTGCGGCCGTGCGCCCCGATGGTGCGCTCGACAGGCCCTGGATGCGTGAGCACGTCTTTGCCGATCCATCGGCCCGGACGGATCTCGAAGCCATTCTGCACCCGCGCATTCGTGCCGAGATGGAGGCGCAGGCGGCTCGGGCAAAAGGCCCGTATCGGGTGGTGGTCGTACCACTGCTGGTCGAATCCGGCCAGTGGCGCGGTCGGGTCGATCGGGTCTGCGTGGTCGACTGCGACCCCGAGACGCAGGTGCGCCGCGTCATGCAGCGCAGTGGGCTGACGCCAGAGGCCATTGGGCGTATCATGTCTGCTCAGGCGTCTCGCGCAGATCGTCTGGCCGTGGCTGATGACATCATCGTCAATGATGGGGCGACTGATCTCGCTGCTTTGCAGCAACGCACGCGGCATATGCACGATGGCTGGTGCAGGCTTTCGGATGCACGGGCTGTCGATGGGCACTTCAATCAAACCTAGGGTCCAGGCCGCGTGATTCTGTACGAGTATCCCTGCAATGAACGTGTACGCTCCCTCCTGAGGGTCGAATACCTGTTCGACCGCCTGTTCTACTTCATGCAGGGCGAAGACGCACGCTGTCACCAGATCGCATTGGCGGCCCTGTTCGATCTGCTCGACGTCTGCGAACGCACGGACGTGCGCACGGCCATCCTGCAAGACATGGACAAGCACCGCGCCTCGCTGGCGGCGCTGCGCGATCATCCCGGGGTAGACGTGCACACGCTCGATGGCCTGCTCGAAGAGCTGCGCGTCGCATCGTCCGAACTCTCCGGGCATGGGCGCATCGGCCAGTGCCTGCGCGACAACGAATGGCTGGTCAGCCTCAGGGGCCGCGTGGCCGTGCCTGGCGGATCCTCGTCGGTCGACATGCCGTCTTATTATGCGTGGCAGATGCGCGCGCCCGAAGAACGCAATCAGCACCTCGAACAATGGGTCGCGCCGCTCATGCCCCTGCAGCGCTGCATGGCGCTCATCCTCAAGCTGCTGCGCGAAGCCGGGCAGGCCACCGACCATCAGGCCGAGCAGGGGGCCTATCAAGAAATGCTGGGTGGCAAGAGCTTCCAGATGCTGCGCGTCTGGGTCGACCCCGGCCTGTTCGTATTTCCTGAAATCAGCGCCAACAAATATGTCATCTGGGTGCGCTTTTCCATGCTGGACAGCGACTTCAAGGCGCATCCGGCAGGGCGCACCATCGCCTTCCGGCTGGCGCGCTGTAATCTGTAGGTCGGCCATCATGGGTGTCGTCTCGACGCAGCGGGGTGCTCTGCGCCGCAGTTTCCTCTGGTTGCTGGTCATCCTCGGGGCCGCCGCGGCCTGGTTTTTCTGGGGATCGGGTTCCGATACCGTCCCGCGCGTGGCCCGCATGGCGGCACCCAGCACGCCGGTGGCCGTGGCCCAGGCCCAGGAAGGCCACATCCAGCGCTTGTTGCGCGCCCCGGGCACCGTCACGGCACCGGCCGTGGTCACCATACGTTCACGCGTCGATGGCACGCTGTTGGCACTGCACGTCGAGGATGGCCAATATGTACACGCGAATGACCTCTTGGCCACCCTGGACCCGGAACCGTTCCGCATCCGGCTCGAGCAGGCGCTGGGTCAGCAGACCAGCCGCGGGGCGCAGCTGGATATCGCGCGGCGCGACCTGGCCCGCTACGAGGCGCTGTATCGGCAGGATTCCGTCGCGCGCCAGCAGCTCGAAGCGGCGCGAGCCGAGGTCCTGCAGCTCGAAGGCCAGGCGCGCAGCGACCAGGCCGCGGTCGACGAGGCGCGCCTGCAGCTGGGCTACACCGAGATTCGCGCGCCTCTTGAAGGGCGGCTGGGCCTGCATTTGGTCGATGTCGGCAACCTGGTCCGTGCGTCCGATCCGGACGGGCTGGTCGTGTTGACCCAGAGCCGGCCCATGGATGTGCTCTTTGCCATTCCACAAACGCGCCTGTCCGAGCTGCGCCAGGCGCGCAGCCGACAGGCGGATTTGCCGGTCCACCTGTATTCGGGCCCGGCGGGTGCTATCCGTGCACAGGGTCGCCTGCTTGCGGTCGACAACCAGATCGACGTCGCCACGGGCACCGTGCTGCTCAAGGCGCGTTTCGACAATGCCGATGAATCCCTGTTTCCCAACGAGTTCGTGCAGGTCGGCCTGGAACTCGGCATACAGGATGGCGTGGTCATCCCATTGCGCGCCGTACAGCGGGGGGCTCGCGGTGAATACGTGTATCGTGTCACGGGCGACGACAAGGCGCAGACCGTCACGGTCACCACGGGGGTGGATGACGGCCGTCTCGTGGTGATCGAATCCGGGCTGCAGGCAGGGGATGTCGTGGTGGTCGAGGGGGTGGACCGCCTGCGCGATGGCAGTCCGGTCGAGATCGTCACGGAGGCCGGGCAGGAACCCGCTTCGTGAACCTGTCGCGGCCTTTCATACTCCGGCCGGTGGCCACCGCCCTGGCCATGGTGGCGCTGGCCCTGGCCGGGTTGCTGGCCTGGCGCGAGCTGCCGGTGTCGGCCCTGCCCCAGGTGGATTTCCCGACCATTCAGGTGACCACGCTGTACCCGGGCGCGGGCCCCGATGTCATGGCGGCCAAGGTCACTTCGCCGCTCGAGCGCCAGCTGGGCCAGATGCCGGGCCTGCAGCAGATGCTGTCGACCAGCACCGGCGGGGCCTCCAGCATCACCCTGCAGTTCGAGCTGGGCCTGCCGCTGGATGTGGCCGAACAGGAAGTGCAGGCGGCCATCAATGCCGCCTCCAACCTGTTGCCCAATGACATGCCTGCGCCGCCCATCTATCGCAAGGTGAACCCGGCCGATGCGCCGGTGATCACGCTGGCGGTCACGTCGCCGACCCTGCCCCTGGACGTGGTGCGCGATCTGATCGAGGTCCGGGTCGTGCAGAAGCTGTCGCAGATCCGTGGCGTGGGCCTGGTCAGCGTGGCCGGCGGTCAGCGCCCCGCGGTGCGCATCCAGGCCGATCCTCTGGCGCTGGCCGCCCATGGCCTGAGCCTTGCGGATGTGCGTCGGGCGGTGACCCAGGCCAACGTCAACCAGCCCAAGGGCAGCCTGGACGGTTCCGAGCGGGCCATCACCATCAGCCTCAACGACCAGTTGCGCGACCCGGCCGAATACGCCGACCTGATCCTGGCCTACGAGCAGGGGGCGCCCCTGCGGCTGGGGGATGTGGCCAGCGTGCAGCGGGCCGCCGAAAACCGCGAGCAGGCGGCCTGGTTCGAAACCGAACCCGCTCTGCTGCTGAACATCCAGCGCCAGCCCGGGGCCAACGTGATCGAGGTGGTCGACCGGGTGCAGGCCCTGCTGCCGGCTTTGCGTCCCAGTCTGCCGGAAGGCGTCGATCTGAGGGTGGCCGCCGACCGCACGCAGACCATCCGCGATTCGGTGCATCACGTCCAGATCGAGATGCTGCTGGCGATCGTGCTGGTGGTGGCCGTCACCTTCGCCTTCCTGCGGTCGTGGCGCGCCACTCTGATTCCCTCGGTGGTGGTGCCGTTGTCCCTGGTGGGCACGTTCGCGCTGATGTTGTGGCTGGGGTTCAGCATCAACAACTTGACGCTGATGGCGCTGACGGTGGCCACGGGCTTCGTGGTGGATGACGCCATCGTGATGATCGAGAACATCGCGCGCCACATCGAGTCGGGAGAATCTGCGCTGTCGGCGGCGCTGCGGGGCGCGCGCCAGATCGGTTTCACGCTGGTGTCGCTGACCGTATCGCTGGTCGCCGTGCTGATCCCGCTGCTTTTCATGGAAGACGTGGTCGGCCGGCTGTTTCGCGAGTTCGCAGTCACCCTGGCGGTGGCCATCCTGTTGTCGCTGCTGATCTCGCTCACGCTCACGCCCATGATGTGCGCGCGCATGCTGCGTTCGGAGGTGGACCTGGCCGGCGCCGCAGCGAATCAGCCGACCACCGGGCAGGCCGCTTTGGGCTGGTTGCACGCGTATGACGTGGGGCTGCGCTGGGTCTTGCGGCATCAGGTCCTGACCCTCTGGCTTGCCGTGGGCACGTTGTTCCTGACGGGCGGGTTGTACCTGGGCATTCCCAAGGGGTTTTTTCCGCAACAGGATACCGGCTTGCTGCAAATCGTGACCCAGGGGCCGCAGTCGGCGTCCTTTGCCCGCATGGCGGATCTGCAGCGCCAGGCGGCCGCCCGCCTGCTGGCGGAACCCGACGTGCAGTCGCTCACCTCTTTCATCGGCATCGATGGCGACAATGCCACCTTGAACACCGGGCGCATGCTGGTGACCCTGACCCCGCCTGGCGCGCGCGGCGCGCCAGCAGCCGTATTGATGGGTCGCCTGCAAGACGCGCTCAGCGGTATTCCGGGCCTGCAGGCGTGGCTGCTGCCCGTGCAGGAGCTGTCCGTCGAGGACCGGCCCAGCCGGGCCGCCTATCAGCTGACCGTGTCCAGCCCGGACGACGCAGCGCTGGCCCGCTGGGTACCGCGGTTGCTCGAGGCCCTGCGTGGCGTGCCTGGGCTGCAGGACGTCACCAGCGATTTGCAGGATCGCGGCCTGCGGCTGCAGGGCGTCGTCGATCGGGATGCGGCCGCCCGGCTGGGCGTGTCGCAGACCGCCATCGATGACGCGCTCTACGATGCCTTCGGCCAGCGCCTCATCTCGACCATCTATACGCAGTCGGCGCAGTACCGGGTGGTGCTCGAGGGCGATGCCGCCTTGCTCGGGGCCGGTCCGGCTGCGCTCGATGCCTTGCACGTGGCCGCCCGAGGCGGCGGGGTGGTGCCCCTGACCGCCCTGGTGCGCTTCGAACCCGCGCTGGCGCCCCTGTCCATCCAGCGGCTCGATCAGTTCCCGGCGGTGACGGTCTCGTTCAATCTTGAAGCGGGGGTCGCCCTGTCGGATGCCGTGGCGGCCATCGACGCCTTGCGCCAGCAGATGGACGTGCCGGCGGCGGTAGAGTTCCAGTACCAGGGCGCGGCCCGGGCCTTTCAGGCATCGTTGTCCAGTACGCTGTGGCTGCTGTTGGCGGCGGTCGTCACCATGTACATTGTCCTTGGCGTGCTCTATGAGAGCCTGATCCACCCCATCACCATCCTGTCCACGCTGCCGTCGGCTGCGATCGGCGCCCTGGTGGCCTTGTGGCTGGGTGGCGCCGAGCTCGACATGATCGGCGTGATCGGCATCATTCTGCTGATCGGTATCGTCAAGAAAAACGCCATCCTGATGATCGACTTCGCCCTGGATGCCGAGCGCGAGCGCGGCCTGAGCCCGCAGGCGGCGATTCACGAAGCGGCGCTGCTGCGCTTTCGGCCTATTCTGATGACCACGCTCGCGGCCTTTTTCAGCGCGCTGCCCTTGATGTTCGCCACCGGTTCGGGGGCCGAGCTGCGCCAGCCGCTGGGCCTGGCCATGGTCGGCGGGCTGGCGTTCAGCCAGTTGCTGACCCTGTTCACCACGCCGGTCATCTATCTCTGGTTCGATCGCCTGGGTCACCACCGTGTGGGGGTCTGAGCCATGCGATTCTTTGCCCTGTTCCTGAAACGCCCCATCGGCACCGGTCTGCTGGCCCTGGCGGCGGTGCTGGCCGGGGTGCTGGCTTTGCGTTTCATTCCGGTGGCGCCCCTGCCGCAGGTGGATTTTCCCATGATCTCGGTGTCGGCCTCGCTGCCAGGCGCCAGCCCCGAGACCATGGCCTCCAGCGTGGCCATGCCGCTGGAGCAATCCCTGGGCGTGATCTCGGGGATCAACAGCATGAGCTCGCGCAGCAGCGAAGGGCAGACGTCCATCAATCTGATGTTCGACCTGGACCGGGACATCAACCGGGCGGCGCGCGACGTGCAGGCGGCCATCAACGCCGCGCGTCCGCTGTTGCCATCGGGCATGCGCGGCAATCCGGTGTATCGCAAGGTGAATTCGTCATCCTCGCCCATCATGACGCTGGCGCTGACCTCCGATACCGAGACGCGTGGGGCGCTGTACGATCTGGCGGCCACCGTGCTGGCCCAGAAGCTGTCACAGGTCGAGGGCGTCGGACAGGTCACGGTGGGGGGCAGTTCGCTGCCGGCGGTCCGGGTGCTGCTGGATCCGCGGGCATTGGACGCCATGGGGATCCCGCTCGATCGGGTGCGCGAGGTCTTGCAGGATGTGAATGCGCTGCTGCCGGTCGGTCAGGTCGCCCAAGACGGCGCCCTGCAGTGGCAGATCGATTCCGCGGGCCAGCTGCGCCGGGCCAGAGACTACGCATCCCTGATCGTGGACTGGCGCGATGGGCGCCCGGTCCGTCTCGTGGATGTCGCCCAGGTGGAAGACTCGGTCGAAGACCTGAACCAGGCCGGCTATTTCAACGAAGATCCCGCGGTCCTGCTGATCATCCGCCGCCAGGCCGATGCCAACATCATCGAGACCGTGAATGCCGTACGCGAACGCTTGCCGGCGTTCCAGTCGCTGCTGCCCGCGTCCGTCAAGCTGACCATCGCCCAGGACCGCACGCCCAGCATCCGCGCTTCGCTGTACGAAGCCGAGCTGACGCTGGTGCTCGCCGTGCTGCTGGTGGTGGCCGTGGTGCTCGCGTTCATGGGCAGCTGGCGTGCGGCGCTGATCCCCGCGGTGGCCGTGCCCGCCTCGCTGCTCAGCAGCTTCAGTCTCATGTGGTGGTTCGGCTTCACGCTGAACACGATCTCGCTCATGGCTCTCATCGTGGCGACGGGGTTCGTGGTGGATGACGCGATCGTGGTGCTCGAGAACATCATGCGCCATCTCGAGCGCGGGGTGCGGCCCGCGCGCGCCGCCCTGCGCGGGGTCACCGAAGTGGGTTTCACCGTGCTCGCCATGAGTGTTTCACTGGTGGCCGTGTTCATTCCGCTGTGGCTGGTCGGTGGCCTGGTGGGGCGCTTGTTCAAGGAATTCGCCGTCACGCTGTCGGTGGCCATCGCGATTTCCCTGCTGCTGTCGGTGACCCTGGTGCCCGTGCTGGCGGCCCGCCTGCTGTCCGAGGCTGCGGCGGCCGACGCGCCGCAGAGGCCGCGCGGCATACTGCGGCGCGCGCTGGCGCGCCTGGGGCATGTCAGTCAGCAGGGCTATGCACGCTCGCTGCGCTGGTCGCTGGATCATGGGCGCCTGGTGCTCCTGATTCTGCTGGCGACCATCGGCTTGAACGTTTATCTATACATCGACATTCCCAAGGGGTTTTTTCCGCAGCAGGACACGGGCCAGCTCACCGGGTTCTTCCGGGTCGATACCGGCACGTCGTTTCAGGATACGCAGGCCCGCCTCGAGCAGTTTCGCAATGTCCTGTTGCAGGATCCCGCCGTCGACACGGTCACCGCGTATGCCGGCGGGCGCGGCGGCAGCAACTCCAGCTTCATCCAGGTGCAGCTCAAGCCGCTGGACGCGCGGGATGCCACCGCCCAGCAGGTCGTCAACCGCCTGCGCGCAAAATTCGAGCACACCCCGGGTGCGCGGATGTTCCTGGTGCCCCAGCAGGATATTTTCGTGGGCCATTCGTCCCGGGCCGGTTCGTACAGCTATCTTTTGATGGGCAGCGACCTGGCTGTCCTGCGCACCTGGTTGCCGCAGGTGCGGCGCGCGCTGGCGGCCCTGCCCGAACTGGTGGATGTCGATGACGAGGCCGACGACGGGGGCCGCCAGGCCGAGCTGCGCGTCGACCGCGATGCCGCCCGGCACCTGGGGGTGGAGATGGCGGACCTGGCGGCGGTGTTCAACAATGCCTTCAGCCAGCGGCAGGTCGCGGTGCTGTATGAGCCCCTCAATCAGTACCATGTGGTCATGGCCGTGGCCCCGGAATACGCGCGCGACCTTCATTCCCTGCAGGCCGTGCATGTGATCAACAGCCGCGGCGAGCGCGTGCCGCTGGTGGCCTTCACGCACATTTCCGAAGGCACCGCCCCGCGTTCGGTGAATCACCAGGGCCTGATGGTGGCCGAGTCGATCGCCTTCGGCCTGGCGTCCGGGGTGTCTCTGGATCAAGCACTGCAAGCCATCGACCGCGCGGTGGCGCGTACCGGCCTGCCGACCCACGAATTGCAGGCCGGGCTGGACGAGAGCTCGGGCATGATGCGCGACGCAGTGGCCCAGCAGCCCTGGATGCTGCTGGCCGCCCTGCTGGCCATGTATCTGGTGCTGGGCATGCTCTACGAGAGCCTGATCCACCCCATCACGATTCTCTCGACCCTGCCTTCGGCCGGCGTGGGCGCGCTGCTGGCCTTGCGGGTGATTGGCATGGAATTCACGCTGATTGCGCTGATCGGGGTGTTCTTGCTGATCGGCATCGTGAAGAAAAATGCCATCATGATGGTGGATTTCGCCCTTCAGGCGCAACGGCGCGACGGGCTGGACCCACGCGAGGCGATCCACCAGGCCTGCCTGGTGCGGCTGCGGCCGATCCTGATGACCACCTTGTCGGCCATGCTGGGGGCGCTGCCCCTGCTGCTGGCCACGGGGGCCGGGGTGGAGATGCGCCAACCGCTGGGGCTGACCATCATTGGCGGCCTGCTGGTCAGCCAGGTGCTCACGCTCTACACTACGCCGGTGGTTTATCTCAGTCTGGATCGTCTGCGTCGTGCCGCTCGCCCCGCCTCCTCGTCTTCCTCGCGCCAGCGGGCCCCTTCGCATGGTTAGGGCGCTGGGTGTCGCATATCGGCGTGCAGGGGGCTGGCGCCGTTTCGGTGGCCTGGCGGCCCTGCTGGCCGGCGTGCTGCTGGGCGGATGCAGCCTGGCCCCTGATCGCCCTTTACCGGACGTGCTCACGGCCGACCGCTATGCGCACGCGCCCGAAGGCCAATGGCTGCCGGCCGATTCGGTGGCCGAGCGCGCCCCGCAGCGGTGGTGGACGTCGTTTCAGGATGCCGGGCTCGATCGGCTGATGGGCCGGCTGGCCGACGGCAGCCCTGACCTGGCGCAGGCCGAAGCCCGGTATCGCGAAGCCACGGCCGATTTGCGTGCCGCCCGCGCGGGGTTTTTCCCGACGGTCTCCGCCCAGGGCTCGATGAGCCGGGCGGGGCAGGGCGGCGGCGGGCCCGACAATCCGGCCAATAGCTACTCGCTCTCGGGCAGTGTCCAATGGGAAGCCGACCTCTGGGGGCGCGTGCGCGGCTCGGTGGCGGCGGCCCAGGCCGGCGAGCGGGCCAGTGCCGCCGACCTGCAGGGGGTGCGCCTGAGCCTGCAGTCCACGCTGGCCCAGGCCTGGTTCGGCCTGATCTCCGCCCGGCGCCAGGAGCACCTGCTCGACCAGACGCTGGCCGAATACGAAAAAGCGTTGCAAATGACGCGCAATCGTCAACAGGCGGGCGTCGCTTCCCCCGCCGACGTGGCCGCCTCCCGCGCCCAGCTCGAGCAGGCCCGGGCACAGCGCATCCGCCTGGCCTGGCAGACCGAGCAGCAGGTCCATGCCCTGGCCGTGCTGGTAGGGGACGTGCCGGGCGACTTCGAAGCGCAGCTGGCTCTTCCCGAGGCCCTGCCGGCAGTGCCTCAGGTGCCGGTGGGGGTGCCTTCGGTGCTCTTGCTGCAGCGGCCGGACATTGCCGCCGCACGCGAGCGGGTGGCGCAGGCCAATGCGCGCATCGGCGTCAGCCGCGCTGCCTGGTTCCCGGATCTCACGCTGGGCCTTCAGGGGGGCTTTCGGGCGGCCGAATTGGCGACCTGGCTGACGGCCCCGGCGCGTTTCTGGTCGCTGGGCCCTGCGTTGGCGCTGACGCTGTTCGATGGGGGCGCGCGCAGCGCCGCCACGGCAGCCGCCGAGGCGGCTTACGATGTCCAGGCGGCCGCTTGGCGCCAGACGGTGCTGGAGAGCCTGCGCGAGGTCGAGGATGCCCTGGTGCAGTCGCAGGCGCTAGTAGACGAACAGCAGGCGCGCGAGCGGGCGCTCGCCGCCGCCCGTGAAACCCTGCGCCTGGTCACCGATCAGTATCGTGCCGGCCTGGTCGATTACCTGAACGTGGTACAGGCTCAGGCCAGCGCGCTGTCCGCCGAGCAGGCCGCCCTGGATCTGCACCTCGAGCGCCTGACGGCGGCCGTGCGCCTGCGGGTAGCCCAGGGGGTCTGACACGGGCTCCAGGGTCGGCCTCAGGGCTGGCCGCTGCGCGCGAACCGGCGGCTGGGATGGCTCAGGGGGTCTGGAACAGGGGGCCGCGCAGGGCCGCGACCCCGTGAGCCCCATGCAGGCGCGCCGTATCCAGCGTGGCGGCCGACTGCCCCCCCAGGGCAAAGACCGGGCGGCCTGCCTGTGCCGCCAGCTGCTTGAATCCGGCCCAACCCAACGGCGTCTGCCCAGGGTGGCTGGGCGTTTCGAGCACGTGGCCAAGGACCACGAAGTCGGCGTGCAGTTCGGCTGCGCAGGCAAGATCGGCAAGATTGTGGGCCGATACGCCCAGCCACCCCGGCGGCCGCTGGTCCTGCTGCAGCACGTGGCGGGCGTCGCCTGCGCGCAGCTGCACGCCGTCTGCCTCGGCCCACCAGGCGTGTGGATGCACGCTGTTGATCAGGCAGCGGGCGCCGTATTGCCGGCACAATGCCACGGTGGCCTGGAATGCGGCATGCAGCGCTGCCGGGCTGCCTGTCCAGGCCGGTTCGCGAAACTGGACCAGGCGCAGACCACGCAGCAGTTCGCCGCGCAGGTGGGCCAGCCAGCCGTCGAGCCGGTCTGGGCGCTGGATCTGGCTGAGACGGTAATGGGTGGGCAGGCGCAGCCAGCGCAGCGGTGCCATGGCCGCCGGCAGCAGGGAAGCGCCGCCGGGCCCGATGGGATGGTCGGACTCATCGAGCCGAATCTGGGCGGGGTCGACCCAGTCGAGCGCCTGATCCTCGCGGCCGGTGGGTTCGCCCTTCCAGGCGGTGACCTGGCAAAAAGACAGTTCGACCACGGTTTTCGGGTATTCGTGCATATACACGACCCAGGGGTACACGCGCGTGGCCTGGATGCCCAGTTCTTCGTCGAGTTCGCGCACCAGGGCCTGCTCGACGCTTTCGCCGGCTTCGATTTTGCCCCCAGGAAATTCCCACCAGCCTGGCCAGACCTTGCCATCCGGGCGCTGGCCAAGCAGCAGGCGGCCGCGCGCATCGAAGATCAGGCCTGCGGCCACGCGGATGTACGGCTTGCCCTCAGACATGGCGCGCAGCCCAGTCGCGGGCAAACTGGCGCGCCACCCGCCCCGAGCGCGAGCCGCGCTCGAGCGCCCACTGAAGGGCTTCGGCGCGGGCCGCTTCGGCGTGTTCGGGCGGGCAGCCGTGGACCCCCAGCCAGTGGGCCACGATATCCAGGTAGTCTTGCTGGCCGAATGGATAGAAGGACAACCACAGGCCGAAGCGTTCGGACAGTGAAATCTTTTCCTCTACGGTTTCGCCAGGGTGGATCTCGCCGTCGGGCTGATGCTGCGCCTGCAGGTTTTCGTGCATGTACTCCGGCATCAGGTGGCGCCGGTTGGACGTGGCGTAGATGAGCACGTTCTCGCCAGGCGCCGCCACCGAGCCATCCAGGGCCGATTTCAGCGCCTTGTAGCTGGCCTCGCCCTCTTCGAAGGACAGGTCGTCGCAGAAGATGATGTAGCGTTCGGGGCGACCGCTGATCAGATCGATGATCTGGCCCAGGTCGCCGAGGTCGGACTTGTCGATTTCGATGAGCCGCATGCCGCGCTGGGCGTGCGCGGCAAGCAGGGCACGCACCAGCGAGCTTTTGCCGGTGCCGCGCGCCCCGGTCATGAGCACGTTGTTGGCGGGCTTGCCCTGCAGGAAGGCCAGGGTGTTGCGCTCGAGCACGGCCTTCTGCCGGTCGACGTGCTGCAGGTCGGCGAGCTGGATCGGGGCGATGCGGTGAATGGCCTCGAGCCAGCCACGCGCCCCACGGCGCTGCCAGCGGTAGGCATGGGCGGACCAGTCCATCGCGGGAGGCGCCGGCGGCAGCCAGGCCTCGAGCTGCGCCAGCACGCCATTGGCGCGTTTGATCAGGGTCTGCAATTGGGGGTCGGACACAAGGTTCTCCTGAATAAGATGCGGAAAGTATAATCTGGGTCTTTGTGGTCGACTTTCTCGTCCAGATTCCTTCCGTTTCCAGGTCTGCCTTGAATTTTTCCGAACTGTTCGTTCCCATCGCCGCCGACATGCAGGCCGTAGACGCAGAGATCCGTGCGCGCCTGGATTCCGAAGTCGTTCTCATACGCACCATCGGTGATTACATCATCGGCGCCGGGGGCAAGCGCCTGCGGCCCGCGCTGCTGCTGCTGGTGGCCAGGGCGCTGGGGTACCAGGGCGAAAAGCACCATGGCCTGGCGGCTGTGGTCGAATTCATCCATACCGCTACGCTGCTGCACGATGACGTGGTCGACGAATCCGATCTGCGGCGCGGGCGGGAAACGGCAAATGCCGTGTTCGGCAATGCGGCCAGCGTGCTGGTGGGCGATTACCTGTATTCGCGCTCCTTCGAAATGATGGTGGCCGCCGGCTCGATGCCGGCCATGGCGGTGCTGTCGGCGGCCACTACGGTCATTGCCGAAGGCGAGGTCCTGCAGCTGCTCAATGTGCATGATCCAGACGTCTCGCTCGAGCGCTACCTGCAGGTGGTGCGCTACAAGACCGCCAAGCTGTTCGAGGCGGCCGCACAGGTCGGCGCCATCATCGCGGGGGCCAACGTGCCCCACCAAGAGACCGCCGCCGCGTGCGGCCGCCATCTGGGCACTGCCTTCCAGCTCATCGATGACGTACTCGACTACAGCGGCGACGTCCAGGCGCTGGGCAAGAACGTGGGCGATGACCTGCGCGAAGGCAAGCCCACGCTGCCGCTGATCCGTGTCCTCGAAGTCGGTTCCCCCGAGCAGCGCGCGCTGGTACGCAGCGCCATCGAGACCGGTGAGGCCGATTTCGAAGCCGTGGCCCATGCCATCCACGCCACCGATGCCCTGGCGTTTACCCGGCAGGCGGCCCTGCACGAGGCCGATCTGGCCCGGCAGGCCATCATGCGCTTCGACGATTCCGTTTATCGGCAGACTCTGCTAAAATCGTGTGCTTTCGCGGTCGAGCGCGACCGTTGAAGTTTCCCGGGGCGCATCCTTGCATGCGCCCATGTCCCTAAGTCGGGGTGTAGCTCAGCCTGGTAGAGTACTACGTTCGGGACGTAGGAGTCGCATGTTCGAATCATGTCACCCCGACCATTCATGCCATCCATTCGCATCGGCCACCTTGGGGTGGCTTTTTCATGGCAGGATAGGGGGGTGGCCGGCACGGCCAGCAACCTCGAGGAGAAACCCGACATGAACAGCCATCCTGATTCACCAGGCCACAGCCGCCGGGACGATGTCTATGCGTCCATCGAGCTGGCCGGCCAGCTTCCCAAAGACCGCTTTCCTGTGCGCGAGCGGGATCCCCAGAATGTATTCAGCGCGGTGCGCGACGAGCTCATGCTCGATGGCAACTCGCGCCAGAATCTGGCCACCTTCTGCCAGACCTGGGTGGATGATGAGATCCGCGACCTCATGAACTTGTCGATCGACAAGAACATGATCGACAAGGATGAATATCCCCAGACGGCGGAAATCGAGTCCCGTTGCGTGCGCATGATGGCCGATCTCTGGAACTCGCCGGATGCCGGGGGCACGCTCGGCTGCTCGACCATTGGTTCGTCCGAAGCGGCGATGCTGGGGGGGCTGGCCATGGTGTGGCGCTGGCGCAAGCAGCGCAAGGCGGCGGGCAAGCCCATCGACCGGCCCAACATGATCACGGGGCCCGTGCAGATCTGCTGGCACAAGTTTGCGCGCTACTTCGATGTCGAACTGCGCGAGATCCCGCTCGCGGGCGAACGCCTTCTGATGAGCCCCGAAGAAGTGATCCGGCGCGTGGACGAGAACACCATTGGCGTGGTGCCGACGCTGGGGGTCACCTTCACGGGCCAGTATGAGCCGGTCAAGGCGGTGCACGATGCCCTCGACCAACTGCAGAAAGACACCGGGCTGGACGTCTCCATGCACGTGGATGGGGCCAGTGGCGGTTTCCTGGCGCCCTTCTGCGCCCCCGACCTGCTCTGGGACTTTCGCCTGCCGCGCGTGAAGTCCATCAATGCCTCGGGCCATAAATTCGGCCTGGCGCCTCTTGGCGCCGGCTGGGTGATCTGGCGCGAGGCGGGCGATCTGCCGGAAGAACTGGTCTTCAACGTCAATTACCTGGGCGGCAACATGCCCACCTTCGCGCTGAACTTCTCGCGGCCGGGTGGGCAGATCATCGCACAGTACTATAACTTCCTGCGCCTCGGGCGCGAAGGCTATCGCAAGATCCACGAGACCTGCTACCAGACGGCCCGGTATCTGGCCGAAGAGGTCGCCCGCCTGGGGCCGTTCGACATGCTTTATGGGGGCGACAGCCAGACCGGCATCCCCGCCCTGACCTGGGCGCTGAAGAAAGGGGCCGATGCGGGCTATACGCTGTACGATCTGGCTGATCGGCTGCGCAGCCGCGGCTGGCAGGTGCCGGCCTATTCCATGCCGGCCAACCGGGAAGACCTGGTGGTGCAGCGCATCCTGGTTCGTCATGGGGTCAGCCGCGATTTGGCAGGCTTGCTGCTCAGCGACATGAAACGGGCCATTGCCCACCTCGAGGCCCACCCGGTCAGCAAGCCGCTGACCGAGGCCGAGGCCGCGGGCTTCAACCACGGCTGATTCTCCCGCGGCTCTTGAATCTTCTGCTGCAAACCCCATCTATCAGACATCAGAATGATGCGGGCCCAGGTGGGCCGGTATCTGTCACCAGTATGGTAGAAAGGAGATTCAAGATGACCAACGATCTGACTCGCTTCAACCCGTTTGCCGAACTGTCCGGGTTCGAAGAATTGTTCAACCGCTTCCCCGTGGCGTCCCGCCTCGCCCAGCGTACCGAAGAACCACGGATCAACATCGATGTCACCGAATCGGATTCAGGCTACACCGTCAAGGCCGAAGTGCCTGGTGTGCGCAAGGAAGACGTGAAGGTCTCCATCGAGGGCAACACCGTGTCCATCCGGGTCGAGAAGTCGGCCGAAGATGTCGAGAAAAAGGGCGAGACCGTCTTGCGCCGCGAACGCTATCATGGCGTGCAGGTGCGTCGCTTCAGCCTGGCTCACGATATCGACGCCGCCCAATCCGAAGCGCGCTGCGCCGATGGCGTGCTCGAGCTGTCTTTGCCCAAGAAAGTGGCCGAGAGCACGTCGAAGTGGCTCGAGATCCGCTGATCAGGGCCGGATGGTAACCAGGGGCCGCCCGCCAGGGCGGCCTTTTTCTGGTGCGCGCGGGCCCGCAGGCGTCGTTGCCTGCCGGCCCCGCGATCACGGCCGGCCCGCAGGGCCTACAGGTTCATGTGGCGCGGGTCGAGTTTGACGTCGATCAGGCAGGGCGAGCGCCCGTCGCGTTCGTTGATGAAGCGCATGGCCCGCGCCAGGTCTTCGCTGTTGCGCACCGTCATGGATGCGATTCCCATCGCTTGCGCAATCGGGGCGAAGTCGGGCGAACCCAGCATGGTCAGGTCGGGTTCCATGCCTTTGGCGACGAACTGCTCGTACTCGGCGCCGTAGCTGCCATCGTTGCAGACGATGACCGCCAGGTTCAGGTTTTCACGCTGCGCGGTCATGAGTTCGGTCATGCCGCCGAGCTCCAGCCCGCCATCGCCCACCACCAGCAGGGTGGGCTTGCCGGCCCCCGCCACCGAGGCGCCAATGGCCGTGGACAGGCCCAGGCCGATGGCTCCATAGCAGATGGTGTGGACGAAATCCCGTGGCGTCTGGACCTTGACGTCCACCCAGGCGATGTATTCGTAGCGCCCCCCGTCGGTCAGGTAGATCCTGTCTTGCGGAAACTGGGTATTCAGGGTGTGAAACAGTTCAAGGATGTCGACCGTGCCAGGTGCGTTCTGGTCCGATAGCCTGGGCTTTTGCCGGTAGTTGCGGATGCGCTCGGCCAGCTCGTCGCTGCGGTTGGCGGCGGGCGGGATTTCGGCTTCATCGAGCAGGCGGACCATTTCATCGGCGATCCGGCCCAGGTCGCCGACGAGGCCGGCTTCGACGGGCGTGTATCGGCCGATGTCCCGGGCGTGCGGGCTGACGTGGATGATCCGTTTCTTGCCATCGAAGAAACTGCCCAAACCGCCCGTGTATTTATTCAGGCCGGCGCCAAAGGCGATGATGCAGTCGCTGTTCATCAGGACGTCGCTGGCGATTTCGTTGCTCAGCGTGCCGCAGATGCCCAGGTTGAAGGCGTCGTCCGTGAAGAGGTCCTTGGCGCGTACGGTGGTGGAAACGGGCGCGCCGATCCGTTCGGCAAACCGCTGTATGGCGCGTTTGGTGTCTTCGTCGGCGGCGGCGCGGCCCGCCAGCACCACCGGCTGGCGGGCGAATGCGATCATCCCGACGGCATGGTCCATGTCGTCACCCAGGGTGGGCGCCAGGGTGATACCGGGCAGGCGCAGGGTCTGGCGCTGGTACTCGGCCTCTAGCCACTGGAAGTTGTAGGGCATGTTGAACACGATGGGCCGGCGCTCGATCCACGCGCGGCGAAATGCGCGGTTCAGGTCCTGGGTGATGGTATGCGGTGCGCGCAATGGCTCGAAGCCGATGCCGGCACTCATGACCAGTTCGCGCTGGTTGATGAACTGGATGTGGCTGTGGTCTTCTTCGGCGGTATCGCCGGCCAGCAGCACCATGGGGGTGGATGACTTGACGCCTTCCAGCAGCGCGGTCAGTGCGTTGGTCAGGCCGGGGCCTTGCGTCACCGTCACGACCCCGACGGTGTTTCGCACTTGCGCGTAGCCCACCCCCATGGCCGTGGCGCCCGCTTCGTGGGCGGCGCGGATGTAGGCGCCGCCGCAGGCGCGCACATAGCTGTCGACCATGTACAGGTTGGCATCGCCGATCAGCCCGAAGAGATGCTCGATGCCGACGTCATCCATGGCATCTTTCAAGGCGCGCGCAATGACTTCATAGACCTTCATTTCATGACTCCTGAACACATCGAGCCGAACCCCGTGTCGCCCGCCTGGCGAGGAGGTCCGGCTCTTGAGGAATGGGCTGGCCCAGCCGGGCCGCGGTGTGGCCCGGCCGGACGTACCGGTTATTTCTTGATCAGCCCGAGCTTGTCCATGACCTTGCGGGTGGCTTCATCGCCTTCGATCATGAACTGAGTGAAGTCTTCACCGTTCAGGTAGACCACTTCATAGCCCTGGTTTTTCATGAAATCGCGGTATTGATCGCTGTGGTTGATCTCGTCGAGGGCTTGTTCGTATTTCTTGGTGACCTCTTCGGGCAAGCCAACGGGCGCCACGATGCCGCGCCACGCGGACGCCAGCCAGTCGCTGCCCGTGGCTTCTTTCAGCGTGGGCACGTCGGGATACAGGGCCACGGCATCGGTGGCCATGACAGCCAGCGGCGTGGCTTTGCCGGATTCGATCATGGAACGGGCTTCGGGCAGGGAAACAGGCACGAAATCCACCCCGCCCGCAACCAGTTCGAGCAGGGCCGGTGCGGCGCCCGCCGAGGGTACCCACTTGACCGAGTCGGCCGAAATGCCCAGGCTGTCGACCATGCCGGCCATGGCGAGGTTCCAGACCCCGCCCGTGCCGGTGCCCGATGATTTGAGCTTGCCCGGATTGTCCTTGATGGCCTTGACCAAGTCATCCATGTTCTTGTACGGCGATGAGGTGCTCACGATCACGGCAGAGGGATCGTTGTTCATCAGGGCCAGGGCGGTGTAGTCTTTTCCGCTGCGTTGGGTCAGGCCCACGTTGTGGTTCATGAAGGTTTCGGCGCTGACCAGGCCGATGGTGTAGCCGTCGGGCTTGGCGCCCGCGATGGTTTCCTGCCCTACCACGCCGCCCCCCGCAGGATGGTTGACGACGTTGACGGGCGTATCGAGCTTGTCTTTCAGCATACTGGCAATGATGCGGGCCGTGGCATCGGTGCCGCCGCCTGCGGCATAGGGCACCACCAGGGTGATGGGGCGCGTGGGCCATTCGGCGTGCGCCGCGCCGGCCGCTACGGTCAGGGCCACGAGGCAGGCCAGTTTTTTATATTTGGACAACATGGTGTGGGATCTCCGTCAGGTGGAATATCATGATGGCCGCCTGGTGTTGCGGGCCGCCATCATGACGGGTTGTAACGAGCCAGTGTAACAGTTTGCCAGCGCCATACGGCGATGGGTGCTCACCGGCCCGCGTGGGGAAAATCAGTGGCCAGGCCACGCGCTTCATTGGCCTGAATGCTGTCGATCTTGGCCTGCAGGCGCTCGGTACCCAGGCGGATCGCGGCCGCGCCCAGTGCGATGTTCAGGGGCGCGTTCTGTTCCAGGGACAGTTCGAGCATTAGTTTAGCGGCGCGAGCGGGGTCGCCCGCCTGCTTGCCACTGGCGTCCTTGATGCTCTGCATGCGCGCACCGGCGGTTTCTGCGTAGTCTTCGACCACGGCTGGCGTCTGGTGCAGCGAACGCCCGGCCCAGTCGGTGCGAAACGGCCCCGGTTCGATGTTGGTGACCTGGATCCCCAGCGGATTGCATTCCTGTGCCAGGGCATCGGCCCAGCCTTCGATGGCGTGCTTGGTGGCCGCGTAATAACCCGAGCCGGCAAAGCCGCGCAGCCCGGCCAGCGAGGTGATATTGAAGACGTGCCCGCTGCGCTGTTGGCGCATGATGGGCAGGATGGCGCGGGTCAGGGCGAACAAACCAAAGACGTTGGCATCGAACATGGCGCGGATTTCGGCGTCGTCGCCTTCCTCGATGGATGACTGGTACCCGTAGCCGGCGTTGTTCACCAGTACGTCGATGCGTCCGAACTGCCGCAGGGTCGCCGCGACGGCCGCGTCGATCTGGTCGTGGCGGGTCACGTCCAGTGGCTGGGCCAGGGCGCGATCCGCATGGGAGGCCACCAGGTCGCTCAGGCTGCCTGGCTGGCGGGCGGTGGCGACCACCCGCCAGCCGCGCGCGAGGGCCTGGCTCGCGAGTTCGCGGCCGAAACCGGTGGAACAGCCCGAGATGAACCAGACGGGTGTGGCGGAAGAGTGGTCAGAGGACATGATCGGCTCCTAGTTGGTGGGAAAGACGCTGGCAGATGTCTTTCAGAATGTGCTGTACATCGTCTATGGTCGGGGTGTGCGCGCCGTCGATGCGGGCGATGTAGGGCACGTTGATGGCGGCGACCCCATGATGCTTGAGGCCATGAACCGGAAAGGCGATATTGGTGACCCCCCGGATCTGCTTGCTGGGCATGAGCGAGCAGCCCGTTTCCCGCACCTTGGCCAGCAGCGCCAGCAGCTGGCCCGGATCCAGATCCAGCTCGCCCTCTACCCGCACGTGGTCGCGCAGCATGCGGGCGCGGCCGGCTTCGTCCTGATAGGCCAGCAGGATGTGGCCCGACGACGTGTCGGCCAAGCCCATCAGCGAACCCAGTTTCAGACCCAGCGACCAGCGCCCGGGGCTGTCCACCTGGGCGATGACCACGCAGTGGCCCTGTTCGTACACGGCCAGGTGGCAGGACTGCTGCGTACGCCCGGCCAGTTCGTGCAGAAGCGGCAAGGCTTTGTCGATCAGGTGCTTGATGGGCGGCTGGTGGTGGGCCAGGGTGAACATCCGCAGGGTGAGGGTGTAGCGGTCGTGCTCATCCACCTGGATGTAGTGCCGCCGCAGCAGCACCATGACCATGCGGAAGATCTGGTTGACGTTGCGGTCCAGGGCGCCGGCCAACTGCTTGAGCGTGAGCCCGTCGGGGCTGCGGCTGAGGGTTTCGAGGATGTCCAGACCCTTGTCGAGCGCAGGGGCGTTATAGCGCGACGGTTCGGTTTTTGCGGCAGGCGCGGCTGGGGCCGGTGTGGCGGATACAGGCTGAGCGGGGGCGCGGGACACGATGCGGGGCGATCCAGGATAGAAGCGCAGCGGCTTGTTTTCAGTTTTGGGGTTTGGTTTTCATATATGGAAGAAACTATACCGCAGTTACCCCTGCCGATCGGGCCCATCAGGGAAAATCCGCATTCATGGGCTGCCTGAAAGAAGAGAAATCGATATGGCGCGATAGTCGTGAAACACGGTATGATTTTTCTCTGTGCCAGTGAAATAAATTTTCATATAAAAAATTCCAGGAGCGTTCATCATGACAGGTCGTCTTGCAGGCAAGGTCGCGCTGCTCACCGCAGCCGGCAACGGAATCGGGCGGGCTACCGCCTTGCGTTTTCAGGCCGAAGGCGCGCACGTGATCGCCACCGATATCCAGGCCGAGGCCCTGCAGTCGCTGGCGGGCTGCGAGACCCACGTGCTGGATGTCACCGATGCCGCCGCCATCGAGGCGCGGGTGAAGGCGGCAGGCCGTATCGACGTCCTGTTCAATTGCGCTGGCTTTGTCGACAGCGGCTCCATACTCGATTGCTCGCGCGAGGCCTGGGACTTCTCCTTCCGGCTCAACGTCACGTCCATGTATGAAATGTGCCGGGCCGTGTTGCCGGGCATGCTCGAACACGGCGCGGGGTCGATCGTCAATGTGGCCTCGGTGGCTTCCAGCGTGAAGGGCGTGCCCAACCGGTTCGTGTATGGCACGACCAAGGCTGCCGTCATCGGCCTGACCAAGGCGATTGCGGCCGACTTCATCGGCCGTGTGCGCTGCAATGCCATTTGCCCGGGCACGGTCGAATCCCCTTCGCTGCATCAGCGCATGCACGAGCAGGCCAAGGCGCAGGGGCTCACGTTCGAGCAGGTGCGGGCGGCCTTTATTGCGCGCCAGCCGGTGGGCCGCCTGGGCCAGCCCGAGGAAATCGCGGCGCTGGCCGCCTACCTGGCCTCGGATGAATCGGCCTACACTACCGGCACCGCAAACATCATCGACGGGGGCTGGGTCAATTGAACCGGCGTTGATCAGGGCGTTGATCCGGGCCGCGCTCTGGGTCAGGCGCTCAGGCGCAGCATCTTGCCCGGGTTGAAGATGTTGTTCGGGTCCCAGGCCTGTTTGATCAGCCGCATCAGCTGCAGCGCCTCTTCGCCGTGCTCGAGTGCCAGAAAGCCGATCTTGTGCAGGCCCACGCCGTGCTCGCCCGAGCACGTGCCGTCCATTTCGATGGCGCGCCGTACCAGGCGGGCGTTGACGCCTTCGGACTTCTGCCACTCGGTCTGGTTGTTCGGGTCGATCAGCATTTGTACGTGGAAATTGCCGTCGCCCACGTGCCCGACGATGAGCCATGGAAACGGCATGTCCTGCAAGTCGGCCGCGGTCTGGGTAACGCACTCGGCCAGGCGTGAGATGGGCACGCAGACGTCGGTGGCCACGCTGCGTGAACCGGCGCGCAAGTGCAGCCCCGCATAGTGGGTGTTGTGCCGGGCCTGCCACAGACGGCTGCGGTCTTCGGGTTGCTCGGCCCAGTCGAAGTCCATGCCGCCGTGGGTGCTGGCAATGTCTTGCACGATGTCGATCTGCTCGCGGATCCCGGCCGGGCTGCCGATGAATTCGAACAGCAGCAGCGGCGTTTCCTTGAGGTTCAGCTGGCTGTGCCGGTTGACGGCGCGCACGGCGTTCTGGTCCATGAATTCGACCCGGGCGATGGCGACCCCGCATTGCATGACGTCGACCACGCACTGCACCGCCGAGGCCAGGTCGGGGAAATTGCAGACTGCCGCCATGGTGGCTTCGGGGCGCGGGTAAAGGCGCACCGTGACTTCGACGATGATGCCCAGCGTGCCTTCGCTGCCCACGAACAGCCGGGTGAGGTCGTAGCCCGACGACGACTTGCGGGCCCGGCCCGCGGTGCGCACGATCCGGCCTTCGGCGGTGACGACTTTCAGCGAAACCACGTTTTCGCGCATGGTGCCGTAGTGCACGGCATTGGTGCCGGATGCGCGGGTGGCCGCCATGCCGCCCAGCGTGGCGTCGGCCCCCGGGTCGATGGGAAAGAAGAGCCCGGTGTCGCGAATTGCCTCGTTGAGCTGGGTGCGGGTCACCCCCGGTTGTACCGTGACGGTGAAGTCATCGGCGTCGATGGCCAGCACGCGGTTCATTTCGGTGAAGTCCAGCGTGACCCCGCCCTGAACCGGCAGTACGTGCCCTTCGAGTGAAGAGCCGATGCCAAAAGCGATGATGGGGACGCGATGGCGGTTGCAGATCTGCACGGCCTGCACCACGTCGTCGGTGTCGTGCGGGAAGATCACGGCATCCGGCGGACAGACGGGGTAGGGGGACTCATCGGTTCCGTGGTGCTGGCGTACGGCTTCGGTGGTGACGAAGCGCGTGCCGAACTGCGCATGGAATTCGGCCAGGGCTGCGGGGGATAAGGGGCGTCGCTGGGTTGGGTCAAAAGGCGTCATGGTCGGGGATGGAGACAGGGAAAAGAGTAGCCGCGGCCCGACGTTGCATACAGGCCGCGGCGCGGCTCAGTGATTGTCGCGGGCTTCGCCGCGCTGCATGATGATATCAAGGTATTGCGTGGCGGGTTCCATGCACGCCCCGGTGCCGTGCTGGCCTACCGTCTTGCGGTAGATTTCTTCCCAGGGGGTCTGATTCTTGAGGATCGGTGGTTTCCAGGCATTGCGCCGCTGGCTGAGTGCCTCGTCGGATATCAGCACGTCGACCCGGTGCGCGTTCAGGTCGATGCGCACCATGTCGCCTGTGCGCAGCAGGGCCAGCCCGCCGCCCACTGCTGATTCGGGCGAGACATTCAGGATCGATGGGCTGGCCGAGGTGCCGCTCTGGCGCCCGTCTCCCATGGTTGGCAGGGTGTCGATGCCGCGCGAGATCAGGGCCGCCGGCGGCTGCATGTTGACCACTTCGGGGCCGCCGGGATAGCCCACCGGACCCACGTTGCGGATCACCAGCAGCGAGTGTTCATCGACCCCCAGCGCAGGGTCTTCGATGCGTTCGTGATAGTCTTCGGGGCCTTCGAAGACCACGGCCTTCAGATCCACCCGATTGGGGTGTTCCGGGTCGCTGAGGTAGCGTTCGCGGAATGTTTCGTCGATCACGCTGACTTTGATGATCGCGTTGTCGAACAGGTTGCCCGTCAGTACCACATAGCCGGCCGCCGCCTTCAGGGGATCGTCCCAGCTGCGTATGACTTCGCGGTCGGGTTCGGGCACCTGCGCCAGGTTTTCGCCCAGGGTTTGGCCGGTGACGGTCATGGCGTCCGCGTGCAGTTTGCCGGCCCGCATGAGCTCGCGCATCACGCCCGGCACGCCGCCCGCTCGGTAGAAAGATTCGCCCAGGTAGCGTCCGGCGGGTTGACAGTCGACCAGCAGGGGAATGTCGGGCCCCAGCCGCTGCCAGTCGGCCAGACTGTGTTCGACCCCCATGTGGCGGGCGATCGCGATGATGTGGATGGGGCAGTTGGACGAGGCGCCCAGCGCCGCGGCGGCCACGACGGCGTTGTCGAAGGCCTGCGCCGTCAGGATGTCGGACGGGCGCAGGTTTTCATGCACCATCTGAACGATGCGCTTGCCGGTTTCAAAGGCCATCCAGCTGCGGTCGCGGTACGGTGCCGGGATGGCTGCGCAACCTGGCAGCGACATGCCCAGCGCCTCGGCCAGCGAGTTCATGGATAGGGCGGTGCCCATCGTGTTGCAGTGGCCCACCGATGGCGCCGAGCTGGCCACGCTATCCATGAATTCTTCGTAGTCGATATCGCCTGCGGCCAGATGCTTGCGGGCGTCCCAGACCACCGTGCCCGAGCCGGCCAGCTTGCCGCGCCACCAGCCATCGAGCATGGGGCCGCCCGACAGGACGATCGCCGGTATGTTGACGGTGGCGGCGGCCATGAGGCAGGCTGGGGTGGTCTTGTCGCAGCCCGTGGTGAGCACGACGCCGTCGATCGGGTAGCCGTGCAGGACTTCGACCAGCCCCAGATAGGCCAGATTGCGGTCCATGGCCGCCGTTGGGCGTTTGCCGGTTTCCTGGATGGGATACACGGGAAACTCGAGCGGGATGCCGCCCATTTCGCGGATGCCGTCGCGCACGCGGTCGGCCAGCTGCAGGTGGTGCCGGTTACATGGCGCCAGGTCGGAGCCGGTTTGGGCGATGCCGATGATGGGCTTGCCGGACTGCAGTTCGGCGCGCGTGATGCCGTAGTTCATGTAGCGCTCTATATAGAGCGCCGTCATGCCCGGGTTGTCGGGGTTGTCGAACCACCGCTGGCTGCGCAGCCGGGGTTTGTCTGATGCGGACATGGATGGGCGTCTCCAAAAAAACGCCGATCCGGTGACTGCGCCCGGGCGGGCATGGATACCGGATCAGGCGGGGGCGGGTGATGTCGGATGCTGGCCTCGGGAGGCCCCGGGGGATGTGGCCATCGTACTGCTTCAGGCGCGGAATTGATACTGGGCCAGCGAGCCGCGCTTCATCTCGATGGAATAGCCGGGTGCGGTCGGTGGGATGTAGGCGGCATCGCGGATGATGCAGGGGTGCACGAAGTGCTCGTGCAGGTGATCCACGTATTCGATCACCCGGCCTTCCAGGGTGCCGGCAAAGCACAGGTAGTCGATCATCGACAGGTGTTGTACGTATTCGCACAGCCCGACGCCCCCGGCGTGCGGGCACACCTTGAGGCCGTACTTGGCGGCCATGAGCATCACGGCCAGCACTTCGTTGACGCCGCCCAGGCGGCAGGCATCGACTTGCACCACGTCGATGGCCGATTCCATGATGTACTGCTTGAACAGGATGCGGTTCTGGCACATTTCGCCCGTGGCCACCTGCATCCGCCCCTGCAATGCGTCGCGGATCCGACGGTGGCCGGCGATGTCATCCGGGCTGGTCGGCTCTTCGATGAACCAGGGCCGGGCAAAGGCCAGGTGCTGGAGCCAGCCGATCGCCTGGTCGACTTCCCAGACCTGATTCGCATCGATCATGAGATGGCGCTCGGGCCCGATCACTTCGCGGGCGATGTGCAAGCGCCGGACGTCGTCGGCCAGGTCACGCCCCACCTTGAGCTTGAGGTGCGAGAAACCGGCGTCCACCGCTTCCTGGGCCAGGCGGCGCAGTTTTTCGTCGCTGTAGCCGAGCCAGCCGGCGGACGTGGTATAGCAGGGATAACCGGTCTTCATCAGCGCGGCCAGACGCGCTTGCTTGCCAGCGGCCTGATGGGTCAACAGCTCGAGAGCCTCGTCGGGACGGATGCAGTCAGTGATGTATCTGAAATCGATCAGGCGCACCAGTTCTTCGGGCGACAGGTCGGCCACCAGGCGCCAGACTGGCTTGCCTTCGGCCTTGGCCCAGAGATCCCAGACGGCATTCACCAGGGCGCCCGTGGCCAGGTGGATCGCGCCTTTGTCGGGGCCAATCCAGCGCAGCTGGCTGTCGGAGGTGACATGCCGCCAGAAGCGGCCCATGTCTTCAGTGATCCAGTCCAGGTCCAGGCCCAGCAGCCGCGGCTTGAGCGCCTCGATGGCGGTGCAGACGATCTCGGTGCCGCGCCCGATGGTGAAGCTCAGCCCGTGGCCTTCCAGGCCTGGCTGGTCGGTGTGCAGGATGGCGTAGGCCGCCGAATAGTCTGGGTCTGGATTCATGGCATCCGAGCCATCCAGATGCTTCGAGGTCGGAAAACGGACGTCCAGAATCTCAATCGATTGGATCAGAGGCATTCGAATTGGTCAAACAGGTGGGTTGCCTATGACAGCGGCGAGCCGATCGCGGATAGGCGGCAGGTCAGCCATTCGATAGTCTAAACATTAAAACTGGTAATACCAGTCATGGATTTCCCTAATTTATATCAACCTGTCTGACCAAAGTGGTCTGCAAGCCACTTCGAGCGGCTAGAATGAGCCAGGCTTTGTGAACCACAGGAGTGGGCTGCATGATCCGGAACCGGCATTCCGCAGTGGCTGTAGACCCCGCGCGGGGCTACCTGCAGATCGCCGAGGCCCTGCGCCGTGAAATCGGCCGGCTGGCGCTGCCGGTGGGTTCGCGCCTGCCATCCGAGCGCGAACTGGCCCAGCGCCTGAAGGTATCCAGGCCCAGCCTGCGCGAGGCGCTGGTGGTGCTCGAACTCCAGGGAGAGATCGAGATCCGGGTGGGATCAGGCATCTACCTGCGCCAGGCGGCACCCCGCCAGGTCGCGGCAGCGGATGCGAGCCAGGCCGTCAACGAAAGCGTCATGGGCTACAGCCCGAAAGAAGTCAGCGAAATGCGGTTCTTCCTCGAAAGCGGGGTGGCCGCCCATGCGGCGCGCTATATCTCCCGCAGCCAGCTCAAGGATCTGGCCGACAGCCTTGCCGCCATGCGCGCCGCGCTCGAGCTGCAACGCGGCCCGGGCGACCGCGCCCTGGCCGATGCAGACCGCAGCTTTCACCTCACGCTGGCCGCCACGGCCGACAACCGTCTGCTGTCGCAGACTGTCAGCGAGCTGTTCGATCAGCGCTACATGCCGATCGCCGGCTCGATGCACCGCTTGTTCGAAAAGCAGACCGTCTGGGAAGATGCTTTGCAAGAACATGTAGACGTCTACCACGCCGTGGCCGACCACGATCCACTGCAGGCCATGGCGGCCATGCAGCGCCACCTGAAGCGGGCGCATGCCCGCCTCATGACGGTGATCGGATGATGCCCATGCCAGCCGATCAGCCCAGCAGGCCCCGCCGCGCCAGATTGTCCATGAACCAATGGATGCCGCGCGTCCATTCGGGCGCCTTCTCGCTGTGGGTCACCCGGTTGACCAGGCTGCCCAGGTGCGGCGATGAAATACGCACGACATCGCCAAGATGGTGCGTGAAGCCCTGGCCCGGGGCGTCGCGATCGGCGGTGGGCGCGAACAGCGTGCCCGTGAACAGCATGAAGCCATCGGGATACTGGTGGTGGCGGCCGCAGGCCTGGGCCACCAGGTCTTCCAGGTCGCGGCTGATGCGGTGGGTCGAGCTCGAAGCCGTCCGTGCCTGTTACGTTCAGGTGGATTTCCAGGTGGCGTGCCTGGTCGAGCGTAAACTGGCTGTCGAACAGCCGTATGAACGGGCCGATGGCACACGAGGCATTGTTGTCTTTGGCCTTGCCCAACAGCAGGGCGCTGCGGCCTTCGATGTCGCGCAGGTTGACGTCGTTGCCCAGGGTGACCCCGCGTATCTGCCCGCGCGAATTCACGGCCAGCACCAGCTCGGGCTCGGGGTTGTTCCACTTGGATGCCTCGAGGATGCCGATCTCGGCCCCGGGGCCCACCGCGGACAGCACGGGGGCCTTGGTGAAAATTTCGGCATCGGGCCCGATGCCGACTTCCAGGTACTGCGACCAGAGATCTTCCTGGATCAGGTATTTGCGCACCTGGGCCGCTTCTTTCGAGCCGGGGCGAATGTCGGATACCGCGGCGCCGACGGCCTTGCCGATTTGCGCACGGATGCGGGCGGCATCGGCCGGGCTGCCCCCGGCGCGTTCTTCGATGACCCGTTCGAGCATGCTGTCGGCAAACGTGACGCCGCAGGCCTTGATCACCTGCAGATCGCAGGGGGCCACGAAATGGGCGGCCTGGGGGTTGGCCTGGCGCGCGTGGGGCAGCAGGTCGTCCAGAGACCAGCGGGTGCTGGGCGATGTGTGCGCTACCATGGCGGCGACGTCGTCGCGCTCGAGCAGGCGCGATACCGTGGGGCAGATCGGGGTCAGGTCATGCAGGGCGCCGCGGTGGATCGCCACCACGCTGGGGCCCTGGTCGTCGGGGTCGTGGATCCGGCCCACCAGCAGGGCATGTTCCAGGTCGTCGGGCAGCAAGGAAGGGATGGGGTTCATGGCAAGGCGGGATTTTGGGTTTTTTTGGTAGAGGTGTCGGTGATATCCCTAGTAGTAGGGTTTTCATTATGTTCTTTAGGATCATAACCTCTTGTTGGCATCATCCGATGGATAAGGAGAATGACATGAAATGGTTTTCAATGGCAGGGGTTGCCACGGCAACGGCTTTGGCGCTGGTCTCGGTGCCGGCAACGGCCGCCTTCCCAGAAAGGCCCATCACGCTCATCGTGCCCTGGGGCGCCGGGGGCGGAACCGATGCCACGGCCCGCATCATCGGCAGCATCATGGAAAAAGAGCTGGGCAAGCCGGTCAACGTGGTCAACCGGGCCGGGGGCAACGGCGTCGTGGGGCACCAGGCCATTGCCGAAGCCAAGCCCGATGGCTACACCATCGGTCTGGCAACGGTCGAGATCACCATGATGCACTACATCGGCCTGACCGATCTCACCTACAAGGCCTATACACCGCTGGCGCTGATGAACTTCGATCCGTCCGGCGTCACCGTGGCCACCAGCTCGCCGTTCAAGACGCTCGATGATCTGCTCAATGCCGCCAAGGCCGATCCAGGCAAGCTCAAGGCATCGGGCACGGGCGAGGGCGGCATCTGGCACCTGGCCTTGGCCGGGATGCTCAATTCCGTCGGTATCCAGCCCGACGCCATCCGCTGGGTGCCGTCCAACGGCGCGGCGCCGGGCATGCTCGAACTGGTGGCTGGCGGTGTGGACGTCGCCCCCGTCTCCATCCCCGAGGCCCGCTCCATGATCGACGCCGGCAAGGCCAAGCCGCTGGCGGTGATGGCCGACGAACCCCCCGTGCTCTACCCCGACGTGCCCACGCTCAAGTCGCTGACCGGTTCAGACTGGACCATGGGTGCCTGGCGCGGCATGGTGGCGCCCGCGGGCCTGCCGGCCGAGGTCACGGCCAAGTACGTGGAAGTGCTTGACAAGATCAACCACAGCGAAGAATATCGCGACTTCATGAACAAGCAGGGTTACGGGATCGCCTGGGACGGCGGCGAGAAATTCGGCGAGTTCATGGCCAAAAGCGATGCCGACATGGGTGAGGTCCTGAACCTGCTTGGCATGGCCAAGAACTGATGGCCCGCGATCCGTTCTTTCAATGATGCACAACCTTTGCCGGCCGGGCAGTCC
>Ga0172382_10000982_pt1 | contig 52599 bp, 50 predicted proteins | sample Leawel138RmetaG_FD_122245 | JGI IMG/M metagenome (GOLD analysis project Ga0172382, IMG submission 122245) | Leachate microbial communities from a municipal landfill in Southern Ontario, Canada - Leachate well 138R metaG | ecosystem: Engineered > Solid waste > Landfill > Unclassified | place... | reverse complement strand
TGTAAATATACTTGCGTCGTTCACTAACTGTCATAGGATCCATTTCTGCCATCGCCACCTCGGTAACATTTTCATTTGACCTAACGATAGCATTTCGGTAACATTTTAGTTGAACTAATGCGACACGCTTGCGTGATCAGGGAAAAATGATATAATCAAAGACAATTCACAAACAGTTAACCAGAATCACCGGGGTATCCCCATTCACACTGTCACCTTTTAAAACTATGGACAATATTCAGACTTCAAGTCGTGCCGATGCCATTAGATTGTTAAGGAAAAATGGGTAGGTATTCTCAGCGCATGGTAAAGGAAAGAGATTTGCTCAAATGGAAATTATTGAACTAGAGAAAAAAACAAATAAAGAATTAAAGAAAATTGCCCAGGACCTCAACGTCGAAAATGTCAATCGGATTAAAAGAGACGGATTAATCGTTAAGATCTCGCAGGCATTAGCCGAAGCCGAAGGTATTGAAATGAGCGGCGGCGTCCTTGAGATTATGAACGAAGGCATTGGCTTCCTGCGCAGTAATTATCGTATTGGGCCGGACGATGTCTACGTTTCGCAGGCCCAACTGCGCCGCTACGAACTGCGGTCGGGTGATCTGGTGATTGGCAATGTTCGACCCCCCCGGGAGTCAGAACGCCATCAAGGGCTGCTGAAGGTCGAATCGATCAACGGGTTAACCCCGGATGAAGCCCGCAAAAGGCCAAAATTTGAGTCATTGACGCCAATTTTCCCTGAAAAACTGCTCGATCTTGAATATGACCCCAAGAACCTTTCTACCAGAATGATTAACCTGGTTGCGCCAATTGGTGGTGGTCAGCGCGCGATGATTGTCTCCCCCCCAAAAGCAGGTAAAACCGGCATCCTCAAGGACATCGCAAATGCGATCAGCAGCAATCATCCTGAAGTGAGGCAGATCATGTCTCTGATTGGTGAACGTCCGGAAGAGGTTACGGATATGGATCGTTCGGTGGAAGCAGAGGTTATTTCCAGCACCTTTGACGAACCTGTCCAGGCACACGTGCGCATGGCTGAGGTTTCGCTTGAAAGAGCCAAGAGGCTGGTTGAAAACGGGCTGGACGTGGTCATCCTGATGGATTCTCTCACCCGCCTCGCGCGCGCTTATAACATGGTGGTCAATCCCTCTGGCCGTACCTTGAGCGGTGGTATGGACCCTTCAGCGCTCTATCCTCCCAAACGATTCTTTGGCGCGGCCCGAAATCTGGAATTTGGCGGCAGTCTGACCATTATCGCCACCGCATTGGTCGATACTGGCTCCAGGCTGGATGATGTTGTCTATGAAGAGTTCAAAGGCACCGGTAACATGGAGATGATTCTTTCTCGTCGCCTGCAGGAGAGGCGCATTTTCCCCGCGATTGATATTGAAAAGTCTTCAACCCGCAGGGAAGATCTCTTGCTGCCTCCCGAAGTTTTGCAACGTGTCTGGCTGATGCGCAGGATGTACCTGCAGATGGTCGCGAACCCTCCCCAGGGGGCGGGCATGGATACCGCTGTGGCCACCGAAGCCATCCTGCAGAGAATGGAAAAGACCAAATCTAATGTAGAGTTCCTGGAAAATCTCGCGGATATGTAGTATATAAAAGCCATTGGATCGAAAATGACTGAAGAAAAAAAAGAATCCGGAAATCCCAACCGCGAGCTGGTGGTCACCGTTGCCAGCTGGGTTATCGCCATCATGATCAGCCTTGGCTTGCTGACCATGTTGTTTTGGCAGCCGAGAATTGCCAAATCGATGGAGATTTACAATCAGCCTGTGCCCATTGCAACGGTTGATTTTACTGCGGCTGAGAGCGATGCAAATCTGCCCGCCTTCGTCGGCAACGATCTCGAGAACGAATTGACCCGAGACCAGAACCTTTATACCGAAGGGCAGGCTAACTCGCGCCTCGAAATGATCTATCATACCGTGGTCAGTGGCGATTCCATTTGGGCGCTGGCTCAAACTTACAACGTTGAAATCGAATCGATACTGTTCGCCAACTATGACGTGCTGCAGGATAAATCAGATAACCTGATGGTCGGACAGGTGATTGCGATTCCGCCGGTGAACGGTATTTATCACACCTGGCGCAGCAAGGACACGCTCAGCTCGGTGGCGTCGCGTTACGGCGCGGAAATCCAGGATATTTTGCTCTTTATTGGCAATGATCTCGACCTCTCTAATCCGAAGATTGAGCCCGGCACCCAGGTGATGGTTCCTGGAGGACGGCGTGAGCTTGTCCCAATCAGTTTCGCGGCGGTCACGCGCGACGCTGAGGGGCGGCTGATCAGTGGTTGGAATGGCCCGGGGGCGTGCCAGATCGATTTTGTTGGGCTCTTTGGCAACGGTTTCTTCATCTGGCCCTCCGCCGTGCACTATCTGACCGGTAACGATTTCGGACCCGGACATAACGGCGTCGATATTGGCGCGGGCAGCGGTTCGCAGCTTTTTGCCGCCGACAGCGGCACGGTTGTCTATGCCGGATGGATGAACGGGGGGTATGGTAATTTTGTGGTGATTGACCATGGCAATGGTTACACTACCCTTTACGAACACCTTGATAAGGTGCATGTCAGCTGTGGAGAGAATGTTTTCCAGGGTAGTGTGATCGGATTGGCTGGAACCACTGGAAATTCGACTGGTCCGCACCTGCACTTTGAGATCCGCTATGCCAATATGCCGGTCAACCCCTGGGATTATCTGCCATAGAGATGGTATAATCGAGGACCTGCCCCAGTGGCTCAATGGACAGAGCGAGGCACTCCTAACGCCTAGGTTGGGGGTTCGATTCCCTCCTGGGGTACAAAAAAACCACCGTAAGGTGGTTTTTTGTGTTGTATCAGAATTTCTATCGCTTATGCGCGTTTATGGACTGCCAACTGAACTGAGACTCACGGCGTGCAGAGACTGTTACAAGTACGAGAAGCCTGAAATAAAACAAAAGGACCGAGCCCTTTAGCGCGTTCAGTCCCATCGTTCGATTATTCAGTTCAATTTCCAGCCCAGACACGGTTTGCACAACCGGATCGGGTCTTACTTAAAAAGGCACATCCGAATCGTCTTCATATTCTTCGCTCTCTTCGAGAGAGAGGTTTCTGCGAACCCACAAGAGAAGCATATCGCCATCTTCTACGGTTACCGCACGGGCAGCGATGATCGGGTCTTCTTTACGAAGACCGATGCGATCTTTATATTCAAGGTACATGGTCTGTTTGGCGGACCAGGCGTCCTTACAGCGTTCCAGCAGCTTTTGTGAATCAAAAGTGCGCACGTTGGTAAAAGCAGTCTCGAAGAGGAAAGGACCTTCAAGAACGCCGGTGACCCAGTTGAGCGAACCGTCGTTGAAGTTGTCTTCAGAGACGACCTGGAATTCAGGTGTAGGACCTTCGATGATAGTAATCTTGTTGTTCATGTCAGCCGAATGATACCATGAATCGTGCTTTGGATGAAGCAGGCAATTACAGAAAGTTTCAGGCTTAAAGTTAAGGATAGAAACCCACCGGATTTTAAGCGGTGGGTTTTTTTTAGGATAGAACAAGATCAAAAGCTACTTGTTTGCAGTCGAGTTCCAGAACCAGTTGTAGGCAAACCAACCACCGGTCTTGGCCTGCAGCCGAATAGCGATTCGGTCCAGACCTGTTAATTCTGCCGGGATGTCGAAGGTAGCTGTGATGCTGCCGCCGGTACCAGTGTTAAATTCTGCCACTGTGATGCCGTTGATGCCCTGGGTCCACATCTTGCCCATCAAGACTGTGAATTCCGTGTTGGCTGGGAAATTGATCCCGCTGACAGTCACATTTTTCTCCTTCTCAACAGCGGCAATGCTGAAGGTCGGATATTTGACAGCTGGTGACGGGGTTGGCGCTGGTGTTGGTTCTGTGACAGGGGGTGTGTAGCTCTTGTTGTAGAACCAGTTGTAGGCATACCAGCCGCCGGTTTTGGCATCCAACCGGATGGCGATGATATTTTCAGAGGCCAGTTCCGCCGGGATGGTGAAGGTTGCTTCGAATGAGCCAGTATCGCTGGAGGTCACCTCAGCAGCGACAATCCCGCCAATGCCGCGGGTACCATTTTTGCCCATGCGGACCACCCATTGGTGATTTTTGGGAAAGTCTTTGGCAAGGATGGTGACGGTACTGCCGGCGTCAACCGCCTTGATGCTGAAGGTGGGGTATACCACCGCAGCAGGAGGTTGGGTTGGGACCGGAGGTTTGCCACCCGGCCAGGTACCGTTGTCTTTGTCGTTCCAGAACCAGTTGTAATAATAATAACCACCGGTCAGGCTTTCGATACGGACGGAAATCATGGCACGGCCTTTCAGTGCCGCGGGAATATCGACGGTTACCTCAAATGAGCCACCGCTACCAGAGTCGAAAAGGGCTACTTCAATGCCATCCACACCTCTGGTGTTATATTCACCCAGCAGGACCTTAAAATCGTAGTCCTTGGGCATGTCCCTGGTCAATAGTGTTACCGTTTCATCCATCTTCACTTTAGAAATGGTGAAACTTGGATAGGAGGCCTGTACTTGACTGTAGCTAAAAATCGCAGGTAACAGCAAAGCAATGGCCAAAAGAATTGCAAATATTCGTTTCGTTTTCATTACCGCTCCTTTACTTGTTTATTGGGTAATTATGCTTGTTTATAGAATAGGACGTATAAAGGTTGTGATTAGTTCCAATACCTATGTGTATTATATAACGAGGCCTACCACACTTTCCACCCAGACCTTCTACGAAGGTTATGCGACCTTATTTTTTAGGAGAATTCTCAGCCTGAGCCCCTTCAGTGTCGGATTGTCCGGGACTTAATGGGAGCATGCAAGAAAGGAAGAGCACTTGAAGGCTGCAAGTGGAGTTCGTTTATAATCAGGCGAATGAACAAGAAAAGCACAAAGACTCTCATGATCCTGATCACAGTGATGGCATTGGGCAGCATTGTTTTGGCTGTAATTTTTGGTAGAAAGCTGACTGCTTACATCCGCACCTGGGCAGATGGCCGCAATAAAGCTGTCTTTGACTATATTCGCGAGCCTGAAAGGCACCGCGATTGGGAATTAGAAGCACTTTCACGCTGTGGCGATGCCCCTTTTTTGCTGCCGACCCACGGTTTCATCGGCTATCTTTACCAGGACTCCTTTACTCCCTTGAAGCTTCATACAGGTCTGGATATCTTTGGTGGAAACCAGGTCGGACAGACGCCGGTCTATGCCCCTTATGACAGTTACCTGACCCGCAAAGAGGGTTGGAAAGCGAGCCTCATCCTGCGAATCCCGGAAGACCCCCTTGAGCCCGGACGACAGATTTGGGTCTATATGACCCATCTGGCTGACCCCGAAGGCAACTCATTGATTGAACCGACCTTCCCGATGGGGGCGGAGGAACTTCCTGTAAAGCAAGGGCAGCTGCTTGGTTATCAAGGCAATTATTCAGGCTATCCTGGTTCTCCAACTGGCATTCACCTGCACATTTCTATTGTCAAAGACGATGGTGAGGGGAATTATCTCAACGAACTGCACATTGAGAACACGCTCGACCCTTCGGCCTACTTTGGTATGCCCTTAAACGCTTTGACCGCTCCAAAGTCGAGCCCGGCTTGTGAGCCGTAATTGTCGGTGGATAATTTCAGACGCATTGACTATAATTTCTCAACCCGGAGGTAAGTTATGCAAGAAATTGCTTCGAATGTATATATTGACCAGAACTCAATTGGGTTGATCATTGGCCTGATTCGCAACCGGAAAGAAACCGTTTTAATCGACGCGCCACAATGGCATGGGGAAAGCGGTTCGTGGAAAGGCTCGACCGCTCGTCTTGACGTGGGTAAACCGCGCTATCTGATTGTGCTGGACACAAACTATGACCGTCTGCTCAGCTTGAGGGGGTCGGATAGTGTTATTGTCGCGCATTCTGAAGCGATTTCTCCGATTCGCAACCGTACCAATGCGGTCAGGATTGCCGACGAGAGCCCATCTCAAACAGAAAATATGGACCAGGTGAGCAGCAACAACCGCATGCTCCCCCCTGAAATCATCTTTGACTTACAGCTCAGCCTGCACCTGGAGGATCTGCAGATCGACCTCGAACACCACCCGGGGTCCAATTATGCTGGTATTTGGGCGGCAATTCCAGAGCGGAAGACGATCTTCGTAGGTGACACCGTGATAGCAGAGCAACCTCCCTTTCTGGCCTACGCCAACCCAAAGATTTGGGTAGACGAGCTTGAGCTGCTTGCCTCCAGTAAGTACAAAGATTACCAGGTGGTATCCTCCCGCAGCGGCCTGGTTAGTAGAGAACAGATCAAAAAGATGACAAAAATGGTTGCTTTTATTCACAAAACATTCGAAAGCTTAACAGAAAATGCCGCGCCGCTGGATGAGTGGTATGCTCAGATTCCCCAGATACAGGCTAAAAATGGCGAAGTGGACCTCTTTAACAGCGAACTGTTCTACAATCGACTGCACTGGGGCATCTCTAAGTTTTATGAGCTCAATATTCGCGAGAAAGGTGAATAATGGATGTATGCGCAGGGTTTGAACCTCTGGTCGAATTGACCAGAGGAGGTATTGTTGAGAGTGTTCATCTGGGCGCGCTGGCAGCGGTCGATTCGGAAGGTAAGCTTTTGGCTGCTTACGGTAACCCTGATATGGTCAGTTTTCCGCGCAGTTCGATGAAACCTTTCCAGGCGCTTCCCCTGGTTGAAAACGGTGGGATTGAGACTTACGGGCTGACGGAAGAAGAACTGGCAGTGATCTGTTCATCCCATACTGGCACAGATGAACACGTGCAGGTTCTTAAATCGATTCATCAAAAGGTAGGTTTGAAGTTGAGTGATCTACAATGCGGTGTGCATTGGCCTTCGGACAAGAAAACCAGTTTTGAGATGCGTTCCCGCGGCGAAGAGCCCGATGCTTTCCGCCATAATTGCTCCGGTAAGCACAGCGGCATGCTCGCTCAGGCCAAACTGCTGGAGCAGAGCCTGGATGACTATTTGACACCCGTGCACCTGGTCCAGCAAAATATCCGCGAGGCAGTGGCTTCCATGTGTGGGATCCATCGGGATGATATGCTTTTCGGGGTGGACGGCTGCAGCGCGCCGGTTTACGCGATGCCCCTGAGCAGTTTCGCCTGGGCGAGCGCGCGACTGGTTGACCCGACGGAGTTAGATGAAGGGCGGCAGGATGCCTGCCACAGGATCAGCCAGGCTATGACAGCTCACCCCTACATGGTAGCCGGGCCAGAGCGTGTAGACAGCACGTTGATGGATGTGATGGCAGGGAAAGTGATCGCAAAGGGCGGCGCTGAAGGATACCAGATGATTGGCATCAAACCTGGAGAGTTGGGGCAGGGCTCCAAAGGGCTCGGCATCGCCTTCAAAATTGCCGATGGCGATCTCAACCGAAGGGCGACACACCTGGTCATTGTCGAGCTTATGAAGGCACTGGGCTTTGTAGAAGAGATGGAATCGGATGCGTTTGCGGACTTTAATCAGCCAGTGATCAGGAACTTCAGGGGCATTGAGGTGGGCAATGTCCGACTGGCGAGACCAATCCAGTTTTTCGCCTGAAACATGGAACTTACTGACGCAGACCTTGCCCGCGGCAAAAAGCTTGCTCAGGTCAGCCGCAGGTTGTTCGACTATTATGGAGAGCCTGAATGGCACGAGCTAATGCCAGCCGTGGATGAGCTGGTTTGCACTATTCTCTCCCAAAATACCAATGATATCAATCGGGACCAAGCCTTCGGCGCCTTGAAAGAACGTTACGGTTCATGGGAAGAGGTGCGGGATGCGGACCCGGAAGAATTACAGGATACTATCCGCATCGCCGGGCTGGCCCAGCAAAAGGGTCCCAATATTCAGGCCGCGCTGCAAACCATAAGCGAAAGAAATGGGCGAATCGATCTGGATTGGTTAAAAGACCTCAACGTGGAGGAGGCCCGCAACTGGTTGGTCAGCCTCAAGGGCGTGGGCCCCAAAACTGCCGCAATCGTGATGGTTTTTTCTTTGGGGATGCCGGCATTCCCGGTGGATACTCATGTTTATCGCGTCAGCGGAAGGATCGGTCTGCGGCCCCTCAAGTTAAGTGTCGAGAAAACACACACCTACCTGGAGTCGATTGGTAATCCGGCTGACTTTGGTCACCTTCACTTAAATCTGATCACCCTGGGGAGGCAGTTTTGCCAGGCAAGGAAGCCGAAATGTGCCAATTGTCCGGTGCTGGACCTGTGTGACTATCCTGACAAGCAATTTTAATTCGTGTCAGTCCAATTCGCCGACCATGGACCAGGGACCGGCCCAGGTGATGCGGACATCCCTGATCTGACCGGTCAGGTCAGCGGGATTTTCAACAAAAACCAGTCTGTTGGTGGGCGTGCGTCCCCTCCAACGAGCTTTTGATTTGCCTTCAAACAATACCGGCTGCAACTGACCCACAAATTTTTTATTGATCTCGCCCACTATCTGCTTCTGCAGGTCTTCGAGTGCCCGGAAACGACGCATTTTTTCTTCCGCGGGTACATCATCGGGCAAAAACCTGGCGGAATAGGTGTTGGGGCGGGGAGAATAGCGCGCCAGGTGGGCGACATCCAGCCGCAGGTCTTCCAGGAGTCGGTAGGTTTCCTCAAAAGCAGCCTCGCTTTCCCCAGGAAAACCAACGATGATGTCTGTGCCGATGGAGACATCCGGGATGATCTTACGGATGAGCTGAACCAGGTCGCGGTATTGCTGGTTAGTATAGCCACGGCGCATCATCTTCAGGATTTCATCATCCCCAGCCTGGACAGGCACCTCGATGTGCGGCATAACCTTCGGTAAAAGGGCCACTGCCTCGATCAACTCTTCAGTCATCCAGCCCGGATGTGAGGTCAGGAAGCGAATGCGTTTCAGCCCCTCAATTTGGGAGAGTTCCGCCAGTAATTGTGACAGACGGGTCTCTTCTTCGAGATCGAGCCCGTAGCGGTCGACTATTTGCCCGAGCAAAACAAGTTCTCTGGCGCCGTGGTCGACCATCACCTGGGCTTCAGCAAGTATTTTTTCTGGGTCGCGGCTTCTTTCTCTGCCACGTCGGCCTGGAATCACGCAGTATGCGCAAGCGTGAGAGCACCCCAGCACGATCGGCAGATTTTCGGAGACCGTGTGTCGGGCCGTGGTGGTCACGCCAAATTCGGCATCCAGGACTTGATCAACTTGTCTGCGCCAGGACTCGGAATCCTCAATTTCGATCCGGTTTTCCAGGAAGCGCAGGAAGGGTTCGGGATCTGAAGGAGCGGCAAAAATATCGACCCAGGGATATCGTTTTTCCATGGCTGCGTTGCCCTTAATCCCCACCAGACAACCCATCAGGCCAATGATCAGGTTCGGGTTTTCGGTTTTAAGCGGGCGCAGAGAACTGAGACGACCCAGGGCGCGGTCTTCGGCACTTTGTCTGACGACACAGGTATTGAGGATGATCATGCCCGCCTGCGCCGCGTCGTCGGTTTCCTGAAGCCCCAGCGTGCCGAACGCACGCGCGAGGCGGTCGCTGTCTGCGACGTTCATTTGACAGCCTTCTGTCCAGATGTGGTATTTCATAGTGCGTTATTATACCTGACTGGAGAATGTTTTCGTTTGGGTGCGAAATCCAAAGAAATTTGGCGATGCCAGTCAGTTGAGCCGAGTCTGCTGCCTGGCTCCCAGTTGCAGTTGTGGGCGGCGGGTAACAGCGGGCGTTTCCCGATAGCGTGGCCCAAAAACAATGCTTTAATCTGCTACTACACGAAAGACAATGTTATAATTTGGATAATAAACTGGAGGTTGTGAGCATGGATTTTAAAGTTAGTGATTACAAGCGTTGCAAAGTGGTAAAAACAGCCGGTCGAATAGACAGCGCGACTGCACCTGAAGTCGAAAAAATTCTGACCGAGCTGATTCAGGACAAAAAGACAATTGTGATGGATATGTCTGAGGTAACTTTTGTATCCAGCGCCGGTTGGTGGGCCATAATCCGGGCTTACAAAGAACTGCAGAAAGGTGGCAGCGGTGAGATCGTGCTGGCAGGTCTGAACGAGAATGTGCGCAGTTCCATGGAGCTGATCGGGATTCTGCCTTATTTCCCCACCTATGACAATTTGGTAGACGCTATAGCGGATCTTTAGTCCAGGTCTGCAATAAAAAAAGCGGTCTGTACGACCGCTTAATTCTTTAAGTTGAACGATCAGCGTATATCAATTTGATATCTGGCCTTCTCTCGTGTGACAGGGGTTGTGCCAGTAATTACCAGGGTAACCTCATCGTTTGCGTTCTCAATTTCGATTTCCAGGGTTAGTTTTTCACCAGCAGCCAGCTGATACTGCTTCACCGTAGGGGGGTTGCCAGAGAGGACCACGCTGACGGCGAAAGATTGCGGCAGACTGTTTTGGACACGCACAAAGCCTTCCGCCTCCCATCCGCCATCATCCTGCTCGAGGTCAGATGAATAGCCAATGGCGTCAAGCCGGATGTCATCGATGCTCATTCCCTTACCATTGACGGCAGCATCGGTGACATAATCAAAGCGAATGGTCACATACTCACCGATGAAATCTGAAAGGTCGACCACTTCATTGATCCAGCCAGCGCTCCTGCCGTTCCAGCCGCATCCATAACTGTTACCGGAGGGGTTGGCGCTGGTGCAATTTTGTGAATCCAAAATTTCCCAGTTAACGCCATCGCTGGTGGCAGAGACGTAAACGTAATCGTAATCTTCTTCGAGGTCATACCATGTCTTGAATCTCAGTTCTGCCGTGCCGTTAATTTCGGTCAAATCGAATTCACGCGTCAGACGCATGTTCGATTCATCGCCCATGTTCGACCAGAAATAATATTCGCCCGAACTCGGGCTAGAGAAAGGCATCAAACTGACCACTTCGCTGCCGGTGAACTCCAACGTGTGTGAGCCGGGACAGGCGAGCGTGACGTAATCGACGCCATATTGATAGACATCTGCTGAAATGGTGTCAGGGCAATCATAAATGGTGGAAGTTATATTCACTGAGAAGGGAGAGTAACTGAGGTAGTCAAAGCGCTGTGCTTCGATTCCGGAATTCTGCAGCATGTTGGCGACCGCCCAATCCGCAAAGAATTGGTTGCCAGTATAAGGCAAGTCGGTGGTTGGGTTTAAAATATCCAGATCCAGGAAAACCTCGTCGAGACTGGCAAAACCGTTCTCATCGTGGCTGACCAGCGACTTGGTGGCATTATCGCCGAAGCGGTCTAGGAAGTAGACCATGAATAGAAAACTGGCACCGTAGTGAGGTCCGTTCTGACCGGTGTCATCACCCCAATCGTTTAACTGCAAATCCGTATTGCGCAGATATCCCCAGTCAAACCCGCCGGCGTCATAGCCGTTGACGTGTTCTGCCAGCATTGAGAACCCTTCATTGACCCAGGTCTCCTCGTTTTTATCCTGATACCAGTGGATCATATGCTGGAATTCGTGTGCCATTGTGCCGTAGATATAGGGATCATCCAGAGGCACGTTATCCGCGCTGATCAAAAACATCTCATGCGCATTTGAGAAGGGATGGGCATCAGGGTGAAGCTGGTCGGCTGAAGAATAATAACCCGCCAGACTGCGTCCAAGACCTTTGGCGTACAAAACATAGAAACGGGGGTCTCCGTCTACGCCCGGGTTCCACTCCCTGCCGAAGAACTCGCGATTGGTGGGGATAATTTCCTGGTCAAAGGTGCTGGCTAACTCGTTGAGGTCAGACCGATCAAACCGGACATTGTCCTGAATCCAGAAATATAGGTTATCCCCGAGATACTGCAGGGTGGCAGGGATCTTGAAATTCTCATTGGTGTCCGTGTTGGTGACCCAAAACTCTTTTTTGGCACCGACCGCATAGGGCGCGTTCTCGTCGATCAAAACGCTTGAAACGTCTGGTTTACCACCCAGCCTGCTGACAAGGTCGATGGGATCGTTGATAGGTACGATATTTTCATTAAGAATCCGCAGAGAATCCTGCGCCTGTTCCAGTTCTACGGGCAGGAGGTCAATGGTTTGAGGGTCAAGCGTTGCATTTGGTTCCGGGTCGCTGGTCCAGATATCAGTAAGGGGTGTTTCAAAGGAAGTATCAATCTGGCTGGTGAAAAAACCAGAACTTACCACCATGACACCTGCGGCTGCCAGACAAAGACAGCACAGGCATAAAATCAGCACAATGGCTACTGTCGCGATGATCGGAAAAGACTTATCAGAATTCATAATTGACTCACTTTCATACTAAAAACTACCACCTGATTATACAGCGTAGTTACTACATTCAATTCTAAGCATAAGCCTGGACTGTCGCCATAGATTATCTATCCTTTTGGATAGTGGGTACAATTTAGCCACTATGAAATTGGGCAAGCCCTGCCGCATTGCGGGCCAGTATTTTAAACTGCTGCTGCTGTTTGTGACCCTGGCCATTTTGGTCACTTCTTCAGCTGTTTGCTTTGACAGCTCGTTGTCTTCACTGAGTAATCTGACGCGCTGGAATGAATTTAATTATATATCCTGGGTGGCTACGGCGCTGGTCGACAAAATCGCTAACGCCTCCATGGGGCTTGAGCACTTTATTGATGACGAAAAACAAGCCGAAATTGTTTTGATCTACCTCAATCAGGTCGGTAGAGTAGAAGCACTTGAAAATCAACTGGAGGAGCTCAATTTCAGGCCTGACCAGACAGGAACCAAGGAAGAGCGGCTGCTCGTGCTGACAAATCTGCAAGCGGAAAGCAAACGGATGCATCGCTATGGCCGCGTGGCTGAATCGATCCTGCAAAACCAGACCGAGCGGACACTGGTGGAACTGGGCTTTGGCCTGGGGGGGCAGGTTCTGCCACCGCTCTTGTTCAAGGTGACGGACCTGCCGCTTAACCTGATCCTGTCTCCGCGGGAACAAATCGGCAATCTGGGCAGCATCAGCCTCAAACCCGGCCTGAACGCGCTCGAAAAAAACCGGCTTGAGGATGAAATTTTGGTGAAATTTGACCTGGCGGCGTTGGTGGAACCTGTGGGGGGCGTGGGGGCGTACCCGACCATGGTGATGCGCACCCGAAGTATAAACTGGCTCACCGAGGTGATCGCGCACGAGTGGTTTCATAATTATCTCAGTTTCTATCCGTTAGGAATACGTTATTTCAGCAACGACCCTATCAAAACAATTAACGAAACAACCGCCAATCTGGCCGGCAAAGAAGTAGGCCGGCGGGTCATGAACCAATACTATCCCGCCTATGTCAACCGGTTTTATCTTCAAGGCCCCGACCCGGCAACGGTTTTGTGGGAAGGGAGGGAGCCAGCCTTCAATTATCGAAAACAAATGCGGGAAACCAGACTGGCGGTCGATTATTTGCTTTCCCTGGGCAGAGTGGAACAGGCAGAAGATTACATGAAGAAACGCCGCGAATATTTTTGGCAAAATGGTTATCGTATCAGGAAGATCAATCAGGCCTATTTTGCTTTTTACGGGTCTTACAACGACACCCCGGGGGGTGGGGCGGCAGGTGATGATCCGGTCGGACCTGCCGTGCAGGAGCTGCGCCAGATGGCTGCAGGATTGAAAAGTTTTATCGATGAAATAAAGCAAATAAAATCGTTTGAGGAGTTATTAAACAGGCTTAAGTAAAGCAGTTTTCTTTCATCCCGGTCTGAAATTGATTCTTAATTTATAATGAACTAAACAAACGACAGAAATGAAGCGTATGGAAGAACAAAACATGATTTTTGGGCCACTGCCCACCACCCCGCTGCTTATCGTGATATCTGGTCCTTCCGGGATCGGGAAGGACGCGGTGGTTGGGTTGCTGCGCAAGACCAACACTGACATCCACTTCGTGATCACAATGAATTCTCGCCAACCGAGAGCGGATGAAGTTGAGGGGAGAGACTACTTCTTTGTGAGCAGGGAAGAGTTTGTGGAAAAGATTGCAAATGACGAGCTGATTGAATACGCCAAAGTGTATTCAGATTACAAAGGCATCCCCAAATCTCAGGTTCGGGAGGCATTCGCCTCCGGGAAAGACGTTGTCATGCGCCTGGATGTCCAGGGAGCCATGACTATTCGAAAATTGTGTCCGGGCGCCATTTTGATCTTCCTGACCGCCCGCAGTCGGGATGAGTGGGTCAACCGGCTGCTTGAGCGCCGCAGTGAGACCCCTGAGGAGTTGGACCTGCGCATGCGTGTAGCCGCAAAAGAATTTGAGATGCTCAAGAATTTCGACTATCTGGTGATTAATTCTGACAAGCATCTTGATCAGACTATCGCGGACATCCAGGCAATCATCAGGGCCGAACACCTCAAAACCTGCCCGCGGTCAGTGGACTTATGAGCGATTACCAGCCTAGGCGGGCTCAGTCGGAAAACGAGCCTGTTCAGCAGCAACCTGACGTCCCATCCTCGGCGTCTTCGTTTCTGCGCACGCCAAAACGCCACAAGGTCATCCTGACCTATGTTCTAATAGCGGTCACAGTTCTCTTTTATATCGCCCAGGTTGTGGTGGAACGGCTGGTGGGCTTTGATCTGCTTTTCCTCTATTTTGGCAAACTCAACGAAGCAATTCGTTCAGGGCAAGTCTGGCGGCTGATCACACCGGTCTTTTTACATGCTTCTCCGCTGCATCTGCTGGCAAACATGTATGCCCTCTCGATTTTGGGGCGCTCTAATGAAACCATTAACGGACACCTGCGCTTCAGCCTTCTTTACCTGATCAGCGCCTTTGGTGGCAATGTTTTGTCATTTATGTTGGGAAATTATCCGTCGCTGGGTGCTTCGACCGCCACCTTTGGTCTTTTGGCGGCTGAAGCAGTTTTCATCTGGCAAAACAGAGAATTTTTCCCCAACCGCGGCACCCGAAACCTGACAAACATCGTCATGATTCTGGTCTTGAACCTGGTGATCGGGTTAAGCGCGGGAACGGTCATCGATAACTGGGGTCATCTGGGAGGCTTGGTTGCAGGCTTGTTTTTCGCCTTTCTGGCAGGCACCCGCTGGAAGATTGAACGGGTCGATGGTTTCCCCGCCTTTGTTGACCAGCGGACTTCAAAGGATGCCTGGATGGCTTTGGCCTTGGTATTTGTGGCTTTTGTCGCCATCGCCGCGATGCCATTTCTGCTCGAAAACAAGTGATGGCGATGAACGAACTTTTGAAAAAAGATGCTGAGTGGTCGCTTGGATTGGTGATCGCCGAAGACAAGCGAGTATCACGGACCGCTTTAGAGGCTATCAGTCATAGTTGCGATTCCTGGTATTGGTTGATTGGGCTGACAGTTATCTGGGCGGCAAGCGAAGGCACACCTCGACAGATGGCCTTGTTTACCGCTTTTGGGCTGACCGTGCTGGCAGTGATCGTTCTGGCGATCAAGTTCCTGGTCAGGCGACCGCGCCCCACAGGTGAATTCGGGCAGGTTTACCGGGTGACCGACCCTCATTCTTTTCCTTCAGGTCACGCCGCCAGAGCGATGGCAATCGCCTATATGTTTTCGGCATTAGGAAACTCGTGGCTGACAGTCATCGCGGTTCTCTGGGCAATCCTGGTCGGCTATTCCCGGGTGGCGCTGGCACTTCATTATGTGTCCGATGTGGTTGTAGGTTGGTTGATCGGATTGGTGAGCGGTGGACTGGCGATGCTGCTGTTCCCACACTTTATCCGGTTGGTGGGTGAGTACCTCCCCTCTGTTTTGTAGTGTGGTGTCCAAATTGCCCCAAGCCGTGCTGGTAAGATCCCTTGCCGCAGTTAACCTGAAAGATGGGCACCGTCACATTAATCCTTACTTATTCGAGGATCAATTCTATTCGGAAATAAAAGGAGACCCTTAAAAGGTCTCCCATGGAAGTTCTCGATCCTGGTGGTTTAAGCAAGAGCATCAGGTCAGAATATATCCGCTCTGGGCGGGGATGGTAATGTCTCTCAGCTGGTTGTTGTCGACTGTGAAACTGGCTTTGCCGATCTGGTCCTGCAGGATGGATTGGTCTTCGAAAGCACCGTTCAAGGAAATTGACACCGTCCTGGGGGTTTCCTCCGCATTGATGATGACCAGAACTTTATCCTCATGATGGTCACGTCTCAGGTAAGCCAGCACGCGCTCCTGTGTGTAGACGGGTTCATAGCTGCCACGCCTCAATACGGGCATTGAAAGGCGGACTGAAATCAGTTCGCGGATGTAATCGCGTAAATCGAGATTCCAGTGGCTTTTATCCCAGGGGAAGCTCTTGCGGTTAAGCGGGTCACGCCCACCAGTCAGACCGATCTCGTCGCCGTAATAGATGGTCGGCGCGCCGGGATAGGTCATCAGGAAGAGGTAGGCCAGCTTCAAGCGGCGCACGTCGCCCTGAACCAGGCTGAGGAAGCGGGGCATATCGTGGCTATCCAGCAGGTTCATCTGCGCGTAGGAAAATTCTTTGGGATACATCTCGAGCAGACGGCTGGTGCGGGCTGCGAATTGAGCGGCATCTGCTGGGTGGGGGGCTGGGAGACCCATCATGCCCTCCGCCAGCTGGCGGTCGATTTGGTGGCCGCCAAAGAATGCCAGCATGATATGGGTGAGCTGATAATTCATGACCGCGTCGAATTGTCTGCCGGTGCCGAGCCAGCGTTGCGCTTCGCTGGGAATTTCACCCACGATGTAGGCATCGGGATTGGCGGTTTTTACAACGTCGCGGAACTCTTCCCAAAACTCATCCTCATCGATTTCAAATGGAACGTCCAACCGCCATCCGTCGATACCCTTCTCAACCCAATATCGGGCGACATCGAAAATATATTTACGCACCTGAGGGTTTTTTGTGTTCAGCTTTGGCAGCGCTGGCAGATTCCACCAGCAGTCATAATTTGCCCTGGTATGATAAGCATTCAACGGAAGACATTTGATATTAAACCATTCGTAGTAAGGCGAGCTACTGCCGGTTTCCATAATGTGATGAAAAGGGAAGAAACCGCGGCTGGCGTGGTTGAAGACTCCGTCCAACACAATCCGGATTTGGCGTTTATGGGCTTCATCGAGCAGCGTAAAAAAGGCTTCGTTGCCGCCTAAAAGTGGGTCAACGCGGTAGTAATCGAAAGTATGATAGCGATGGTTTGACGCAGACATGAAGATAGGGTTGAAATAAATCGCGTTGATGCCGAGATCTTCGAGATAATCCAGCTTTTCATACACACCCATCAAATCGCCGCCTTTGAAGCCGTCGATAGTAGGCGGGGAATCCCATTTTTCGAAGTTACCAGGTTTGCTCACCTGGTTGCTCCAGGCAAAACGGTCCGGGAAAATTTGGTAAAAAACAGCGTTTTTGACCCAATCGGGGGTGTGATTATGGTGTTCGTTCATTATTTTCTTTCTACGCCTCGATTCAAGTTCCTGATTTAGTTTATCCAGCAACTACTTTATCACAACGTACAAAAATTGAACAGACAGGTAGTATAAGCCTTCCACACAGGGTAATGGGAAGGAAGGCAGCGATTTTTCGCAGCAGCCCGCACTTCAATTTCCGGCCTTAAGGTAATATTTTTGGGTTGACAATCAAGGCGTGACTGAATTATCCTTCATGTGGGAATGGTTAGGTCCTGGTGGGCTTCCTGGTCTTCAAAATCAGTGTCGGGTCGCAAGAGCCGAGGTGGGTTCGACTCCCATCCATTCCCGCTCTGGAGGCTGAATTGAAACGAACGTGGTATAGGAATTTAATCTGGGTTTTGTTGATCGGTCAGCTTTTGTTGGCCGGCTGTGCTGCTTTGCCTGTCGAAGCGCCGACTGCTGACCCGACTCAGACACGGCCGGTCGCATCGGCTGTTTCGACGCCCGAGTTGACGCAAGCCCCGCTTCCAACAGAAACTCGAGCGGTCCCTACCATCGCAATCACAGATAAACTGCTCAAGGGGCTGAGCATCACCGTTCGCCACCCTTTTTATGATAGCAGCGAACAATTCGACCAGATGATTCGCGATTTTAACGTCAGCAACCGCTGGGGCATTCATGTCGCCGGTGTGCCTTCGGGCGGGGTCAGCGGGGTTGCAAACCATGTTTTTGATGGCTTGCTGGAAGACCAACTGGTGATTGGTATGGGAACGGACCTATTGGCGGCTCAACCTGATACACAATTTCTGGCTCTGGATGATTACGCTCGCGACCCCAAGTTTGGTGTGAGCGCTCACTTTCAAGCAGACTCGCCTTTTGCGGCATTTTATACATCCTTTGGCGAATCGGTTCACTACACCATTCCCCTTGCTTATAACGCGGGAATTTTGCTTTACAACACAACCTGGGCTCAAGAGCTGGGTTTCGACAGCCTCCCCGTAACCAGAGAAGATTTAATGAGCGTGGCTGAGACGGCATTGAACCTCAACCTGGTTGACGGGAATTACAACAATAACGGCACAGGGGGGCTGTGGCTTTCGCAGGAGCCACTCTCCGCGCAAAGTTGGTACATCTCGTTCGAGGGTGAATTTGTGGAACAAGAGGGGAACTTTACCCCGCAGCCTGAACCTCTGTTGGCGTCGTTTAACTTCTTAAAAACAGCCTACGGGCTAAACCAGACCTGGAGAGGGGTCGAACCGCTGCCTTACCGCTACTTTTCGGACCGGTACGCGGTGGCTTACGAAGGTTCGCTGCTGAGTCTTCCCTTCCAACTTGCTTATCAGCGTTCGGGCAATTTTAAGGACGACTGGACTGCTCTGGCCTATCCGAATGCTGCCGGGGAAACGTTTCTTGTGCTTGAGCCGCTTTCTTTTGCTGTCCCCCGCACTGATCCGAACTCCGAACTGGCAGCCTGGATTTTTGCCAGCTGGCTGATGGAGCCGGATCAGCAGGCGCGGCTGGCTGAAATTCACGGATTATGGCCCTCTATCGGGCATCCGGTAGAAGTCGCTCCTGAATATGCCCGCGAACATCCCTATTGGACCGCTGCACTGCTGGGCGAGCCAGGTATTACTGTTGTGCCTGAAAATTCGGATTGGGCATCGGTCAGACTGGTCTTTCAAGATGCTTACCAGCGGGTTTACAACCTGGATTCAGCCTATTTCAACAGCATTCTGGAGGTTTTTGGAGAGACCACCAGGATAAATCTGGAGCAGCGACCTTGAACAAGCTGCCCGACATTGAAATCTACACTGATGGCGCCTGCAGTGGCAATCCCGGACCGGGGGGGTGGGCGGCGATATTGCGTTATGGCGACCATGAGCAGGAAATCAGCGGGGGAGAAAGAGAAACCACGAACAACCGCATGGAGGTAAGGGCTGCTCTGGAAGCTCTGCGAGCGCTCGAGCGACCCTATCGGATTCGATTTCACACTGATTCAGCCTATCTGCTTAACGGTGCCACCTCCTGGCTGGAGGATTGGAAAAGGCGCGATTGGAAGCGCAAGCATGGAAAGCTCCAAAATGTTGATCTCTGGAAGGAGATGGATGTCGAACTGGCCAGGCACCAGATCGACTGGGTATGGGTAAAAGGACATGCCGGCAATCCCATGAACGAGCGGGTTGACGCGTTGGCCAGAAAAGCGATACCTCTGTAATATAGAATGTGCCTGCCACCAGGGCAAGCACATTGACTTCAAGCAATATCCTCAATTTTCAATTAAATATTCGTCTGCTTATCCTTCTCAAAATTCTTTAGTCTCAGGCTGTTGGTCACCACAAAAATACTGCTGAGCGACATAGCCCCTGCGGCAAACATCGGATGCAGCAGTCCAGCCGCGGCCACTGGGATCAGGATCACATTGTAGATGAAGGCCCAAAACAAATTCTGCCTGATGGTGCGCAAGGTGCGTTTGGAGAGGCGAACTGCTTGAGAAATTGAAAGCGGATCCCCGCTGATGACCACAACAGACGCGGAGGCAATGGCGACATCCGTACCGGTGCCGATCGCAATCCCGCTGTTGGCCTGGGTCAGGGCTGGCGCGTCGTTGATACCGTCACCGACCATGGCCACCTTGCGGCCTTTGTCTTGCTCCTGCTGGATTATTCCGGTTTTATCCCCCGGCAGGAGGTTCGCGTGCACCTCGGTAATGCCGGCCTGACGCGCAATAGCCTCGGCGGTGGTTTGGTTGTCCCCGGTGAGCATGCCGGTGGTCAAGCCTGCTGCTTCCAGTTCAGCAACAGCCTCGCGGGAGGTCGGTTTGAGCGCGTCTGTGATGGCAAACAACCCCTCTATTTGACCATCGATGGCGATCAGCACGACTGTTTTCGCTTCGGCCTCTAATTTTTCCATTTTGGCAGCGATCTCAGGAGAGGAAGCCACCTTTTGAGATTCAATGAACCGGTTGTTGCCGACCAGAACTGTTTGGCCATCGATGTTTGCACGGATGCCTTTGCCCGGGTAATTCCTGAAAGAGTCCAGCGCCTGCAGGCTGAGGTTTCGGAGGGTGGCCTCGGCCACAATCGCGTCGGCCAGGGGATGCTCGCTGCCGCTTTCTGCTGATGCCGCCAGGTTCAATAATTGTTCCTCGCTATAGCGCGTGGAGAGCGGCAAAATATCTGTCAATTGCGGGCGCCCCACGGTGAGCGTGCCGGTTTTATCAAACAAAATGGTGTCCACACCGCCGGTTGCTTCCAGCCCCTCACCAGATTTAAACAAAATCCCAAGTTCAGACGCTCTGCCTGTTCCGGTCATCACGGCAGTCGGAGTCGCCAATCCCATAGCGCAGGGGCAAGCAATCACCAGCACCGCCACCGTGTTGATGATGGCGTTGGCCAGAGGAGTGATCGTCCCATGCATGGTCTGCTGGGTAGGTGGGGGAATAACGAAGTACCAGATCACAAAAGTGAGAACGGCGATCGCGATCACGATTGGCACAAAAACCGCCGAAATTTTGTCAGCCAGCTGTTGGATTGGTGCTTTGCTGGTCTGGGCATCCTCGACCATTTTGATGATCTGGCTGAGGAAGGTGTCGCGCCCGACTTTGGTGGCTTTGAAAACGAGGCGGCCGTTTTTGTTGAGGGTTGCGCCAAACACTTCAGAGCCAGGGGTTTTGTCGATGGGCTTGGATTCTCCGGTGAGCATACTTTCATCAATGCTCGAAAAGCCCTCTACCACGATGCCATCGGTTGGTAATTTTTCGCCAGGGCGAACAACGATCAAATCGCCAGGCACCAGGTCTCCGGAGTCGATTTCGGTTTCCTGTCCGTCGCGTAATATGCGGGCTGTGGTTGGCTTGAGACTGAGCAGTTTTTTGATGGAATCGCCAGCGCCAGATTTCGCCTTTGTCTCCAGGTATTTACCCAGCCTGACCAACGTAATGATCGTGGCTGAAGTCTCAAAGTAAACCATGCCGGGCAATACAGACAACATGACCAGAACCGAATAGAAATAAGCCACAGAAGTTCCCAGGGCGACCAAAACATCCATATTAGCTGAGCCGTTTCTAAGCGACTTCCAGGCGTTGATATAGTAAGACCGACCCACATAAAACTGGACCGGGGTGGCCAGTGCGAACAGCACCCAGTTCAGCCAGGTTGCCTGACTGATCACCGACGGCAGCAAGTTGAACTCGCTGCCCATCTGCAGCACGAAAATCGGGATGGTCAGGATCAATGAGATTGTCAGCAGACGGCGCTGCTGCTGGATCGCCCGTTGGCGGGCTTTGGATTCAGGGTCGTCCAGATCACGATCGGTGAGTGTCGGGGTGAAACCAGCCTTTAAGACCAGTTCCATAATCTCGGTGATGTTGGTAATGGTGGGGACGTAGACCAGGTTCAATTTCTCAGCGACAGGGTTGGCCTGGCTGGAGATAATACCCGGTTTGCCGATCAGAGATTTTTCAAGTCGCTGGGCATCCACCGGGTCACTCAATTCCGGAATTGATAATACCGCCTCTCCGGTGGCCACGCCGTAACCGGCACTTTCGATGCTCTCTACCAGTTCGGTTAGCGCGGTCTGGTCGCTATCGTAGGTTACAGCCACACGTTCTGAAGAGAGGTTGACCATGGCTTCATCAACCCCTTCGGTCCGTTTCAAAGCGCGTTCCACAGAAACCGCGCAATTGGCACAGGTCATCCCCAGGACTGGTAGATTAATATGCTCTTTTTCGCTCATGAGGAAGCTGGGTATCCGATGGTCTCCAAAGTTCGGCGAATGGTCATATCATCGGCTGGTGGTTCAAAATCTACCTTTACAGTCAGGGTCATCAGGTCGGTGTCGACGAAATCCACACCTTCGATGGCGCTTACTGCTTCTTGAATCCGGTTCACGCAGTGCATGCAACTCATGTTTGGGATAGAATACATTCTGGTTTCCATTGTTTAAGCCTCTCTATCTTAGGTTATTGTTAGTAGGTTAAAGTTGATTATAAAAATTCTACAGAAAAAATGCAACTGCTTGTGAAACACGACACCGTAAAGAAACCCTCCGCTTTGATCCTGGATATGGACGGCACCTTCTTTCTGGGAGATGCTCTTCTGCCGGGAGCGCTCGAATTGCTCGACTGGCTCAACCTGGTTGGGCTCAAGTTTACGTTTCTGACCAATAACACGTCTAAAAGCAAATCGGCTTATGTTAGCAAATTGACGAGATTAGGTGTGCGTCCAGGCGATGCGCGCATCTATACTGCCGGCGACGCGACCATCAGCCACCTGAATTGCTTTTATCCCAACCAAAGCGTTTTCCTGGTGGGCACCCAGAGCCTGCGCAGCAGTTTCAGCGAAGCAGGGGTCGAGTTAGTGCAGCAAGACCCCGACGTGTTGGTTTTAAGCTATGACACTGAATTGACCTATCAGAAACTGGTCGATTTCTGTAGTTTTCTCAGACAGGGACTGCCCTATATCGCCACCCATCCTGACTTAAATTGCCCTTCGCCTGAGGGACCGCTGCCCGATATTGGCGCTTTTATGGCGCTTATTGAAACCAGCACTGGCAGAAGACCCGATTTGGTGTTAGGGAAACCCAATCCGGGAATTGTGCGGGAATTGGCCAGGAATTGGGGTGTGGAAGTCAGCGAGATGCTGATGGTGGGAGACCGACTGTACACTGACATTGCTCTGGGTCAGACTGCGGGGGTGCAAACAGTCCTGGTATTGAGCGGGGAGACCAAACGCTCTGACCTGCCCGGTTCCCCCTTTAAACCCGACCTGATATTTGAGGACCTGGGTGGACTGCTGAAGTTCCTCCAATCCCGGTTGTGACCAGGAGGCGGTTTTTTCCGCTTATCAATGGCAGAAACCGGTTTGCGAAGTTTATCAGGGGAGTATGGGTGTAACAATGAAAGGGGGGTAATAAAAAGAGGCGACGATGGGAATTGAACCCATGATGAGAGTTTTGCAGACTCCTGCCTTACCGCTTGGCCACGTCGCCTAAAAAGAAGACTGATAACGTCTGCTATCAGTCTCGAAAGCGGGCGATGAGGCTCGAACTCACGACCTTCTCCTTGGCAAGGAGACGTTCTACCAATTGAACTACACCCGCAAGTAATACGCCATATCCGGTTCTGGTGCTGACGTGACCGAGATTTTAGCATAACAATTTTCAAATGTCAAACCTTTGAATGGGTTCAACTGTGAGGAGGTCAGCACATGGTATACACTTTATGAATTACAGTTACTTCTTGTAGAGAAATAGATGTCTGCAGTTATGGGGGGAAAGAGATCAGGATTTCGACAGCTGAACCAGGTACCGGTATACGTTCTACAGCAAAATTCCACTCTAAAAGAGCGGTTAGTAAGATTAAGATGACGAAGAGAGTATTGCACATTAATAAATGATCTTTTGTTTAACCAATCAGGATAAAACCGAAAAAAAGGAAAAAAGGAGAAAAGAATGAATAACTACAAGAAGTTTTTGATCATGGTTTTGACCGCAACAGTGATCATGTACGGATTGATGTACTTAAACACCTATGCGTGGGATCACGTATTTTTCAGTCAAACCCGACTTTTCATGACGCTGATTATGGGCGCGGTCATGGCAATTGTCATGCTGTTATTCATGCGCAACATGTACACCAATAAGCGCGCGAATACAGGCATTATTGTCGGCAGCCTGATCCTATTCGCGCTTTCGTTTTGGCTGGTGCGCAGTCAGACGACCGTCGCGGACATATCCTATATGCGGGCAATGATCCCTCACCATTCGATCGCAATTTTAACAAGCGAACGTGCTGACATCAAGGACCCGCGTGTGCGCGAAATTGCCGACGAGATCATCGAAGCACAGGTCAGAGAAATCGCAGAGATGAAGGAATTGCTGGCGGACCTGGAGGGCAAGCAGTAACAAAGAACGGATTTTTTGAGAAATTTTGCGGTAAGCGATCGTCTTACCTCCGGCAGGGAGCGTAAACTAAGCCTGCCCAGAGGAGGCAATAAGGCTGCTGGTCAATAGGTTAATTAACCAAGAATAAAATGGAAGGAAAAAACCATGCATAAAAAGATTGAGCGGAGAAAAAACCCTGACCGTTCACCCAGTATTCCACAACCTGTGCCTGGGCAGGAGGGTATGGTGATGGTCGACAGCACCTGGGGCGAACTTCAGCCGATTCAGGTGGCCGAAGGCGTTAAAACAGTGGGTGAATTGGAAGTTATCGAACATATTGAAAAGGGATTGCCGGTCTTCGACGGGCGAACTGAAGAATATTACCGCGAAGCAACTTTACCGGAAGCACAAAATATCCCTTACACCAAGGCCAAGGAAAGAGTGGGCGAGCTGGACCAGAATCAAATGAGCATCCTGTTTTGCAACGGCCCCCAGTGTGGACAGTCTCCTCGGGCGATTCGGGCGCTATTGGAAGCCGGTTACCCGGCGGAAAAGTTGATGTATTACCGCGGGGGGATGCACGATTGGATGACGCTGGGCTTGCCAGTAGAGAGACCTGATTCCGCAGGTCAGTAGCAAAGAAGCCGCGGCCTCACAGGGCTGAGCGAGAGAGACCATTCCCAAAGGCTCAGCGTGCCTGGTCTTTTCGTGTGACCTTTAAGATACTGATTTTGGTCGGATGGTTGAAAGGAGCCGGGTCTGCCGGGGGTTGGCTGCGGATGGTTTCGGGATATCCGGTAACGTCCTGAGGGATGTCGATCGTTTGTTCAAGGGAAATGTGCCCTGAGCGGCCCAACTCTTCGATTTCGCTGATAACCTGTCTACCGGGGACGTAGAGGGCGTTATTGATCAGGATCAGCCGGCCGCCGTGCGCCACCAGCGGTCTGGCCTTGTTGACCAATTTGACCTGTTCTTTTTGAAGGTCAACCTTGCCGTGCCGCGATTCAGAAAAGAAGGGCGCATCCAGAATCACGATGTCGAACAAGGCTTTGTTTTGTTTGAGGCTGGCGATGGCTTTGAAGTAATCGCTCTTCCACAGGCGCATCTTGTCGGGCAGGTTATTCAACTGGCGGGACTTTTGCGCGACCGCCAGAAAGCCAGCGTTTGAGTCTGTTTGCAGCACCTCTGCGGCCTCACCTGCCAGCGCCGCGACGCCCAGCGAACCGGTGTAGGCAAAGAAATTCAAAACCCGCAAGCCCTTTGAGTTTTGCTTGAGCCAGGCACGCAAATTGCGGGTGTCAAGATAGAAGCTTTCATCCTGATTGAGTCGCAGGTCGATGGCATAACGGACACCGTTTTCGTTGATTTCTGGGGGCAGCCGCTGACCCAACAACAAGCGTCCTTTTCTTGCTTCCAGGCCTTTGGAGTGACGAGTTTTGAGCAAGATTGACTCTACCTCTTCAACCGTGGATGTGCAGATTTGAACGACCTGATCTACCAGGGCTGCCAGACTTTCAGGCTGGCGGCTGTGATTGCTGATCAAAAGCGTTTTCCCATAGCGATCAATAACCAGTCCGGGTAATCCCTCGTAATACCCATTGAAAAGACGACAGGCATTTGTAAGAGCAGTGTCGTGGTCATTATTACGCTTCTCAAAGCACAGGTTGAGTTGTTTGGCCAGGTCGGGCTGAGCGATTTTATCCATGCTGTTTATTCTATTCTCAAATGACTCAAATTTTTCGAAACAATGATACAAAACATGTTTTGAGGCAAAAGTCGGTATAATCTACTGATACTATAAAACCCCGTGAGGATTATGTGATCGAATTTTTTCAAAACCTGACCCCTTCAATGCAAGCTTTGATTGCCAGTCTTTTTACCTGGGGGGTGACCGCGTTAGGGGCAGCCGCAGTGTTTTTAGGCAGAGGCGTCAGCCAGAAGCTTCTGGACGGTATGCTGGGCTTCGCTTCTGGCGTGATGATCGCCGCGAGCTATTTCTCTCTGCTGGCACCGGCCATCGAGATGGCCGAAGGCGGACCTGTCCCCGTTTGGCTTCCGGCTGTGGTTGGCTTTTTGCTGGGCGGAGCCTTTCTCTACATTATCGATAAGTTATTACCTCACCTTCACCGGGGAGAGAAGCGGCCTGAAGGGGTTAAGAGTTCATGGCAGCGCAGTGTTTTGCTGGTTTTGGCGATTACCCTACACAATATCCCGGAAGGTCTGGCAATTGGCGTCGCCTTTGGAGCAGCTGCCGCGGTTCCCGGAGGCGGGCAACTGGGATCCGCAATCGCCCTCGCCTTAGGTATCGGTATACAAAACTTTCCTGAGGGAATGGCAGTTTCGCTTCCCCTGCGCAGGGAAAAAGTGAGCCGTAGAAAAGCCTTCATGCTGGGGCAACTTTCCGGGGTTGTCGAACCAATCTCTGCCCTTATTGGGGTTTGGGCTGTCTCAATGATGACCGATTTGCTGCCTTACGCGCTTTCTTTTGCCGCGGGGGCAATGATTTATATTGTGGCAGAAGAGTTGATCCCCGAGTCCAAACAATCGGCCGCACAGGGTCATTCTGACATTCCTACCATCGGTGTGATGTTGGGTTTTGCACTGATGATGTTTTTGGATGTTGCCTTAGGCTAATCAGCTGGTTTTTCCCAGACCTGATAGAGGGCGAGATCGCCCTCTTTTCCATCTGAATAAAATTCTTTGACCAGTTGAAGCCCAGTTTTTTGACCGGCTTGTCTGAGATTGTCTGAATCGTAATGATGAATAAAGCGATAGCGGGGTGGAAGGTTTGGTTCGGCGCGCCAGTCGAGCAGGAGGTCATCCTCACTCAGCTCTTGCTGATCTAACCCAACGACAGACCAGGGTTGGATTCGGCAGCTCAACCGCAGGTTATGCTTCACCTGCCAGGTGGATAGATAAAAGCGCCCTGTGAGGTTAAGATTTTCTGCGGCAAACTTAAAGAACCTGTATAAATACGGATCAGCGGGGAAATGCTGGATGACTGCAAAGCAGACGATGGCGTCAAAACACGACTGTTTTATATTGGTTAAAATCTCTGCTGACAAATCGACCTGCCTGAAGGCGAAGCGGTCTTTTCTGGCTGGCGGGATTTCGGCAGCGGCGTCTCTCAGCAAAGAAGCGCTGTTGTCCAGACCAAGGTATTGACCAGCATAGTGTGCCTGCAGCAGTGCCTTTGCCAGGTTGCCGTTGCCACAACCAAGGTCAAGCAAGCTTTCTGCCCTGAGCAGCTCGGGAAGCAAGCGGCGTATCCCTGGTTGAATCGCGTAGCGGGTGGACGAAAATGATTTCGCGTAGCCATCGTAGAATTGGCGGTTAAGGCTTAACAGCAAATCCAGCGTTTCTTGCTTCATGGCTTGATTTTATCAGCAGTCTGAAAGCCGGATCTTGCTGTATGGTTGGTCGCTGTTTTGACCGGCTGGTTCACAGCAGAGCATAAAGCTGCCGTCTGATTACCGGAGCTGATCCTTGTGGGGGGGCTGCCGAATTGCGGCAGGGTTAACGACCAGGTTTGGAATCTGGCAGGCCTTGATGTAGAATACCCCTGTATGAAAACGAATGAACGTGAACTCTGGCGCAAGAAGCGGGAGCACTCTAAGGAGGACATCGCTCTTGCATATAAAATTCTTGAGGAAATCAGGCAGGGCGCTGACGCTCGCAAAGCGCTGCGCGCCAACCCGCTGCCTGGTGGACGAGGTTTCCTGGCAAAGCACGCCCTGGTAGCCGCATACCGTGAAAAGGTCCGTCTGGGAGATTGGGAAGACGACCCCGTGCTTCTGGCGAAAATCCGCATGAAGCCGATTCGGACGCTATCGGGCGTGACTACCATCACTGTTTTGACCAAACCCTACCCCTGCCCGGGAGAATGCATTTTCTGCCCGACGGAAGAAGGGCTGCCTCAAAGCTATCTGTCTGACGAACCTGGCGCCCGGCGGGGAGTTGAGCATGCTTTTGACCCATACACCCAGGTCACTTCGCGGCTCAAGGCGCTGCACGAGGTGGGTCACCCAACTGACAAGATTGAGCTTTTGATTCTCGGCGGCAGCTGGAACGCTTACCCGGCCCGCTATCGTGAGTGGTTTATCCGACGCTGTTTCGAAGCGCTTAACCAGGAGAATCCCAATGACGATCTGGACGAGGTAGATCTTGCGGAAGTGCAAGAAACCAACAGTCAGGGACGCCACCGCAATGTGGGGTTGGTGATCGAAACCAGGCCAGACCTGATCACGATCGAAAACCTGATTGAAATGCGCCGTCAGGGGGTCACTAAACTGCAGCTGGGTATTCAGAGCATGGACGATCGCATTCTGGAGCTCAACCGACGCGGTCACAGCGCGGTAGAGGCTGAAGAAGCAGTGAGACTGGTCAGAGCCGCTGGCTTCAAGGTGGTGGTGCACTGGATGCCTAACCTGTTGGGAGCCACGCCGGAGTCGGACCGTGCAGATTTTGCCCGCCTTTGGCGCGAGGGCGGCATCAACCCGGACGAGTTGAAAATCTATCCCTGCCAACTGCTGCGCAATTCCGCACTCTATCAATACTGGCAGCGCGGCGAATATAAGCCCTACACAGAAAACGAACTGATCGGCCTTCTGGCGGATATCAAGCCCACTGTGCCCCGCTTTTGCCGCATTAATCGTGTCATCCGTGACATCCCATCCACACATGTGGTGGAGGGAAATCGCAATACCAGCTTGCGCCAGGATGTGGTTCTGGAAATGCGCAAGCGGTCAACAGCCTGCCAATGCATCCGCTGTCGGGAGATTCGCAAGGGCAAGATCGGGGACCGCGATCTGGTTTTTGATGACCAAATTTACCAGGCGGGCTGGGCGGAAGAACATTTTCTGTCTTTCAATACCCATAATGACTACATTGTCGGTTTTTTGAGGCTCTCGCTGCCCGATAAGGAGCGCTTTTTCCCTGTGGGGGAGCTGGAAGATGCCGCCATCATCAGGGAAGTGCATGTCTATGGGCAGTCAATTGAAGTTGGCAGCGAAGAAGCCGGCTCGGCTCAGCACCGCGGTCTGGGCAGCAGCCTGATCGAGAAGGCGGCGGAAATTGCCCGATCGAAAGGCTACCAAAAATTGACCGTGATCTCAGCGGTCGGCACGCGACAGTATTATGCTCCCCGTGGTTTCGAATTGGGTGAGCTCTATATGGTCAGAAAGTTAACCTGAGGGCTGCCGGGGTTTGCCGCCTCGTCTTTATCTCACCCCAACAAGGGTCACACACAAGTCGGTTCAAAATGACAGTCTGGAATGGCGATGCTGGAATTGCTCGTGAAAAAAAAAGCATGCGATTTGCGCTTTTCCCCGCCAGTTGGCTGAGCCCTGAGAGTAAACGAACTATCGACCAAACTCAGTGCCCCTTTTTCTTTTGAAAAGGGGCACTCATTAAAACTAATTTTCGGAGCGAACTTAACCGCTTTTGCGGGGCATGAAGCCCATGATTCGGGCGGCAAACGAAGCGGTATTTAACGACTGCAGCCATACTTTACCAGGACCTTCCAACACGCTCAGGAAAAGACCTTCGCCACCAAACAGGATATTGGTAAATCCTTTGACTGTCTCGACATCGTACTTGACTTCCGATTCGAAAAAGGCGATGTTGCCTGTGTCGACCTTGACGCGCTGCCCAGCTTGAAGTTCCATCTCAACAATGGATCCATCCAGCTCAAGGAAGACCATGCCCTGACCGCTGAGCCGCTGCATCAGGAAGCCCTCGCCGCCGAACAAACCGGTCTTCAGTTTGGTGACGTAGGTTGAGAGCTCAACAGAAGGCTGCGCGCAAAGAAAGGCGCTCTTCTGAGCGATATATTGTTTGCGACCATCCAGCTGCAGGGCGCGGATTTCACCGGGCATGGTGGTGGTTAGGGTGATCTCAGCGCCAGGAGCCTGAGAGGTATAGGTGGCCATGAACAGCGACTCACCGGTCAGCATGCGACCGAGACCCTTCATCATCCCTCCACGGACGTTGGTTTCCATTTTGAAATGGTCACTCATCCAACTCATTCCGCCAGACTGAGTATAGATACTTTCGCCGGCATCGAGCTGCAGGGTCAAACCAGGCAGTTTATCACCAAAAACTTTGTACTTCATATAAAACCTCCATTTGGTCTATTAAATCCAGGGGCTTGGTGCCACTGTAGATTTTTTTACAAGATTATTCGCTGTCGAGAGCGGGTTCTTCAGGCTGCTGTTCATCCGTGGGGTCAGAATGGGGTTCAACCCCCGGCAGCAGGTTGCGCTGTTCGATTCGGGTGATCATATCCACACGACGTTGATGACGCCCACCTTCAAAAGAAGCGTTCAGCCAGCCTTCGGTGATCAGCGTTGCCAGACCTCCGGCAACCACACGGGCTCCAAAGCAGAGTACGTTAGCGTTGTTATGGCGTTTGGCCAGGATGGCAGAATAGGGTTCACTGACAGCAGCAGCACGAATCCCGGGGAATTTGTTGGCAGAAATTGACATGCCAATGCCTGTGCCGCAAATCAGGATTCCACGGTCAAACTGACCGGAAAGGATGGCCTTGGATACCAGTTCAGCCACGCGCGGATAATCCGCGCTTTCACTGGTAAAGGTGCCAAAGTCTTCAAAAGGGATCATGCGGTTGTCCAGATAGTTCTTGATTGTTTCTTTAAGCGCTAAGCCTGTGTGATCACAGCCAATTGCAATTTTCATGGTCACCTCACATTATGTCTCTGCCCATTATAACGTCAAAGTGAGATTCCCATGGATAGAGAGAGTCTTTGACCTTTTTTGGGCTTTCAGACTCATTATGATTGTAATAGTGAATGATGACATTTTTCACTACACGAAGAAGGACATTATCCCTAAAATAGTACTTGTAAGAAGTGTGTGCTCCAGTCAAGCAGTTGATTTTTGGATTTCGGAGACACAGTCACACGAGGAAACAACAGAGGTAGGAAAATGGAAGAAAGATTAATGAAAAAGATACTGGTTATCGGCGCTGCCGGACATATTGGAAACGTTTTGGTCAAAGCGCTGCTTAAAAAAGGCTACAAGGTAAGAGCACTGGTACTGCCGGGCGAAGACCTCAGTTCTCTGGCAGATACCAATCCGGAAATTGTGGAAGCGAATATCCTTGATTACCCGGCCTTGAAAAACGCCATGAGCGGTATCGATGTTGTCTTTCATTTAGCGTCTTTGGTTGCATTGGTTCCGGAACAGTATGACCTGATGCGAAAGGTCAATGTTGAAGGAACCGCCAATGTGCTGCGGGCCTGTAGAGAAACCGGCGTAAGCCGTTTGATCTATACCAGTTCGATTCACGCTTACGGACGATTAGAAGAGGGAGTGGTGATCGATGAAAGCCTGCCCTTTAGCACCGAATTTCACGGCGGATACTACGATCAAACCAAAGCCCAGGCGTCCACACTGGTCGAGGAAGCCGCGAAAGCCGGTCTCAATGCGGTACTGCTGGCTCCAACCGGCGTGATGGGACCTTACGATTTCAAACGCTCAGAGGTGGGCGAGATTACTAACTACTGGATGAAAAGTTCGCCCACAGCAAGTTTGGATGGCGCTTACGATTTTGTGGACGTGCGTGATGTGGTCGAGGCGCACATTCGCGCCATCGATCACGGTGAGCCAGGCGAGACATTTATCCTGACCGGTCATCGGGTGACTGTAAGGGAATATCGTCGGCTGGTGCAGGATGCCATGGGCGCAAAGGGACTGGAAGTTTATATTCCGATGGCGCTGGTTCGTTTGTTTGCTCCGCTTGCGGAGGTGTATTACCGCCTTTCGAAGACCCGTCCGATCTTTACAAGCTATGCCATTGATACGCTGTTGAGCAATTCAGTTATCAGCAGGAAGAAGGCGGAAGAGGAGCTGGGCTACCAGGTCAGACCGCTGAAAGATACCGTCAGAGATAGCGTCTATTGGTGGAAAGAAAACGCCAAGAAGGTCAAATCGACCTTACGCTATGTGCAGACAGCCAAAAAAGGGATTTAATCTACTTTTTGACAGACCGGACAAAAGTGGGTGCCGCGCTGCCCCACTTTTGTTTTTTTAATGGGGTTTCCACACCTTGGACAGGGGTTGCCTTCCTGTTGATAGACCTGAAAATAGTTTTGAAAATCACCGCCCCGATAGACCCAATCGATACTCGCCCCTTTCTGATCAATCCCCTTATTGAGTACAAAGCGGATCGACCTAAGCAGTGTGGCGGCTTCTGACTGGGTAAGGCTGTCGCTTCTGCGCAATGGGTGCAGCTGGGCATCGAAGAGCGCTTCGTCGGAATAAATATTGCCGAGACCAGCGATAAAACTCTGGTCGAGCAGCAATGGTTTCAACTGCCGCGACCGTTTGTTGAGCATTTCAAAGAAAACTGAGGGGGTCAGCTGACTGTCAAACGGTTCAGGACCCAGTTTCGCCAAGAGGGCGCTGGTGTCGGGCAACAACCAGACCCGTCCAAATTTGCGCACATCATTGAACACCAGACGCCAGTTGGAGGCAAACTCAAGCCAGAGACGATCATGCTTGATATCACGGAAAGCGGCTGAGGCGAGGTCCTTCTGGGGCTCGAGATAGAGGTCTCCGCTCATTCTGAGGTGAACTACCAGATAGGCATCGCTGAGGGTGAGAATCAAAAACTTTGCTCTGCGGTCAACGCTGAGAACCTTCTGACCAGGCAGGAAGCCGGTGAAAATTGCGGGATCAGGCACAGAAACAGTGCCCGGCCAGAACAGCCTGACCTGACAAATGGTTTGATTCAAAACAGGAGGAGCTGTGTCAAAGCCCTTGATCAGGCGCTGCCGGATCGTTTCAACTTCGGGTAATTCTGGCATTGACCAATCTTACTCGTTAAACATGGCCCCAACACTTGTGCCTTCGTTAGCGCGTTTGATCACCTCTCCTAAAAGAGGACCGATGCTGAGGATCGTCAAGCGATTGCCAAAAAGTTTCAGTTTCTCATCCGAGATGGGAATTGTGTTGGTTGTGACGAAGTGTTTGACCGGCAGGGCAGCCAATCGCTCGGCTGCGTTGGATGATAACACCGGGTGAATAAAGACCACGAAAATATCCCGGGCGCCGTTGGCTTTGGCTTCGCCCACTGCTTCGCAAACCGAACCACCGGTGTCGATTTCGTCATCGATAATTAACACATCCCGACCGCGCACATCACCAATCAGGTTGAGGGCTTCCGGGTGGTCTTCGTTGTCCGTACGCCGTTTTTCGACAAAGGCCAGGGGGATATCCAGTGCCATGGCGTAACGCCGTCCGTGTTTGGCAAAGCCGAGATCAGCCGTCAACAAGACCGGGTTGGTCATTTTAGTGATACATTTTTTCAGATAAGGTTTGAGGATGTGATAGGCAGAGAGCACGTCTCCAGGGATGTCGAAAAAACCCTGGATCTGCCCGGCATGCATATCCATGGTCATGTAGCGGTCGGCTCCTGCCACAACCATCATCTGGGCAACCAGTTTCGCGGTAATTGGCACGCGGGGCTGGTCTTTGCGGTCTGAGCGTCCGTAGCACATGTAGGGGAAAACCAGGGTGATGCGTCCGGCTGAATCGAGCATCAGCGTCTGTGCCATGATCAGCAGTTCCATCAGGTTGCGGTGCACCGGCGAGGAAGTGGTCTGGATCACATAGCAATCCTGCCCACGAACCGAAGCATGTAATTTCACAAAGAGATTTTCGTTGGCGAATTGATGGATGTCCACGCCACAGAGTTCCAGTCCGAGGTAATCCGCAATTTCTTGAGCCAGATCAGGCGATGCGGTTCCTGCGAACAAGCGAATATCCCCATAGAGTGAATTCGTTGGTCTTTTAATTATGGTCATATTAAACTACATCCTCCTGTGGATTTGCGATCCAGTCTGATTTGATGATCCCCATGAAATCGACATCCCAGTACCGCCCGCGATGGTAACGCGCCTGGCGCATGGTGCCCTCGTACACAAAGCCGGCCTTTTGGTAGGCTCTTTTACCCCGTTGGTTTCCTTCAAACACCCGCAAAAAGATGCGGTGCAGGTTTAATTCTTCAAAACCATACTGGCACATGCGGCGCATCGCCTCCGTGCCGTATCCACAGCCCCAATAATCCTTTTCGCCAATCATGATCCCAATTTCAGCGGAGCGGTTCACCTGGTGAATGTCGATGAAGGCGATGTTCCCGATCGCCACCCATTCTGCGTTTCCAGCGATTTCTGTTTCCTGACCAACCTCGATCACCAACGGTAATTCGGCTCTGGGACCCTTCGACATGCGTTCAAACCAGGCTTCCTCATGCAGGCGGTTGAGGGGGGTGGTTTGCTCCAGGTTTTCACAGACTTCAGGGTCGTTCACCCACTTCAGGAAGATCGGAATGTCTTCACGTTCAGAGGCGCGCAGACGGATTCTTTCGGCGTACAAGATCGGCATGCTTTCTCTTTATGGCTCCAGCCGGTTGGGACCTCTGAAAACGAAAACAGCCTCACGGATGGACGGCAGGTTGAGCATGACCATCAGCAGACGGCTCAAGCCCATGCCAAGACCTCCATGAGGGGGGCACCCATAGCGGAAGTAATTCAGGTAAGTTTGGATCGGTTCCAGGGCGAGCCCTTTTTCCACTGCTTGTCTGGCAAGCACGTCGTAGCGGTGCTCACGCTGGGCGCCGGTTGTGATTTCGAGACCCTTTCCGAGCAGGTCAAAACTCCTGGTCAGGCTGGGGTTGTCCTGGTGCAGCATGTGGTAGAAGGGGCGCACGCTAAAGGGCCAGTCGGTCACGAAGACAAAGTCGTTGCCGAATTCTTTCCTGACATAGTCCCCTAAGGCGCGTTCCGCGCCGGGGTCAAGGTCGCCTTTTTTCTCAGGGGGAAGTTTGTAATCCAATCCTTTGAGAATTTTGTAGGCTTCCGCCATGGTAATACGGGGAAAAGGTGTCGATGGAACTTCAAGTTCAAAACCAAAATGCTCCTGGATGGTATCGTCATGCTTTTGTTTTACTGCGTTGTAAGCATGGGCAAGCCAGTTTTCCGCAAAGACCATCACATCTTCATGGCTTTCGATCCAGGACATTTCGAAATCGATGCCGGTGAATTCGGTCATGTGTCTGGAGGTAAAAGATGGGTCAGCCCGAAAGACGGGGCCGATCTCAAAAATGCGCTCGAAGCCGGCTGCCTGCGCCATCTGCTTATAGAACTGTGGAGATTGTGCCAGGTAGGCGGTTCGATCGAAATAATCCACTTTAAAGAGCTCAGCTCCGCTTTCGCTGGGCGTGCCCATGATCTTGGGAGAATGGACCTCGATAAAATCGTTGGCCAGCCAATACTCGCGCATGGCTTGCTCGAGTGTGGTCTGGATCTCAAAAATGTGGCGGTTGCGTTCGCGCCTCAAGTCGAGGTAGCGCCAGTCGAGGCGGTAATCCTGGTCTGGTAGGGTGTCACTGAAGGGTTCAAACGGCAGCGGGACTTCGGCGTTATTTTCGACAACCAGCGATTCGAGCTGGATTTCGATTCCACCGAGTTTGACGACTTCATTAGCCACTACTTTGCCGGTGACGGTCAGGGCAGACTCGGTACCGAGAGAAGAGATGAGTTGGGCCAGTTCGAGGTTGCCTTTTTTCCAGTGAGCGACTTGAGCAAGGCCAGTTTTATCGCGGACTACCAGGAACTGCATGCTTTTTTGATCCCGCAGGGTTTGCAGCCAGCATTTTAGGGTGACCTGCTGGTCAATCTTGCCCTTCAGGTCTTTGATCATTGTTCTTTCCATTAATTACTCCGATTTATGAGGACTTTTGCCGTTCTGATTATACGACAATAATTTTTCGACTGCGCTGGTTGGAGACAGTTCGCGGGCGATCACCTGCCTCATGATCGCTTCGAGCACTCCTTGAGGAAGGTGTTGATAAAAATCGTGCTCCAAAGTACCTGTGATTCGTTTTCGAACTATTTCCTGCAGCGTCCAGGCTTCTTTCAACTGCCATTTTCCGGTGCGCTTTAAGAAATCCCGGTGGTTGAGGACCTGGAGAACCAGTTCTTCAAAGCCGGTGTTTTCGCTTGCGATCGTCTTGAGTACCGGCGGCAGCCACAGGTTTTGGGGTTGATCGGCTTCTGGGTTTTCTTCTTTCGGGAGCGCTGCGGCCAACCTGTGTTTCCCAGCGGAACTGGCCAAAGGGCGGTAGCCCATCTCGATCATCGATTTCAGATAGCGGACACTCTGCTCGGCTGCGGGTCTGTCGGCTTTATTAACGACCAGAATATCCGCGATTTCGAGGATGCCGGCTTTGATCGATTGGATGTCGTCGCCCATGCCGGGAACATCGACCACGATGGTGGTGTGGGCCAGGTTGACAATCTCCACTTCCGATTGACCCGCGCCGACGGTTTCAATCAGCACAAAGTCATACCCGGCGGCATCAAAAACCTGGCTGAGAGCTTCCGTCTGGCTGGAAAGACCGCCCAGGGCACCTCGGGAGGCCATGGAGCGGATAAAAATGCCTTTATCGCTTTGCAGATCAAGCATCCGCACCCGGTCGCCCAAGATGGCACCGCCGCTGAAAGGGCTGGTGGGGTCGACTGCGATGATCGCCACCCGCGGTTTGCTCTCAAGTTGGCGAAGTTGCTTTGCCAAAGCATTGACAAGCGTGCTCTTACCGGAACCGGGTGGTCCGGTGATGCCGATTTTATGGGCATTGCCAGTGAACGGAAAAAGCTGGTCGAGTGCCTGTAGACCGGCAGGGGTGTTGTTTTCGACCTGGCTTAAAACACGAGAAAGGGCGATCCTGCTGCCCTCTCTCACTGATTTACTTAAAGACATTATCCAGCCTAATTAATCTTGACCGCATCGCGGATGTCGCGACAGATTTGACGGGTGTCTGTGCCCGGGCCGTAGACCTGGTAGATACCAGCCTCCCGCAGCTCCTGGATGTCATCCTCAGGGATGATCCCGCCCAGGAATACCAACACATTATCCTGTCCGTTTTCCTTGAGCTTCTTGATTATTTGTGGGATCAAGGCGTTATGAGCTCCTGATAAGATAGAAAGCCCGATCACGTCCACGTCTTCCTGAAGGGCGGCTTCACTGATCATTTCGGGGGTCTGGCGCAAACCGGTATAGATGACCTCCATACCGTCATCGCGCAAGGCACGGGCAACAACTTTGGCCCCGCGGTCGTGTCCGTCAAGACCGGGTTTGGCAATCAATACTCGTATTTTCTTTTCGCTCATAGTCTCTCCAGTTCTGATCCGGATTATAACGTGACATTCTGATTCTGAGCAGGGTTAATCGCCCTTCTGTGACGAGCGCGTCAGTTTTGGTTTGTCAGCAATCGGTCGTGACCACCCCCCATTGGTGAAGCGCAACGCCAGCCCTGAGGTTAAATAATGACAACCTCGCAGCCTGGCAGATGGTCATTTTTGAGATAAGAATTTTTCTGTGCCTGTTATCATCACAATTTCACCGTAATAGATAAAATGATAATCTTTTTCGGGATATGATTTTTCGATGGCAGGGTCAAGGAAACGAGTGGGATCGAATCTGGCGGTGTAGATGGTGCGGCATTCGATGGTCAACTCTGCCTGTTCAAAGGCGGGAGACTTGACCCTGGCTGCCGCAATCGCGGTCAGGTCGGTTTCAGCCAGCTTGTTGCTATCTCGCCCTGAGCGAGTGCCCAGGTAGGAGAGCGCCCGTTTATGCTCGCGCGGAAAAGCGCTGACGGTGAAATCTTCATATTCTTCCATAAACTTGTAGGTGTACCGGGTGGGTCGCACCACGACCTCAACGAAAGGCTTGTTCCACATGGTACCAATGCTGCCCCAACCAATGGTCATCACATTGAAGTCATCCTGGGCGAAATCACCAGCAGCCAGAAGCAAGCTTTGCCGGTCGAAAAGGTGATGAGGATGGATTGAGAGGTCAAAAGGGTTGATTTCGATTTTTTGCATTGGTGAACTCCTTGATGTGGATTTATGGCTATATTCTATCAAATCAAATCAACAAGGTCGGCTTTTGCCAAACTATTTACAGATTGTCATTTTGACGATGATAGAGCGTCTGCACCGAAAACTCATGCTAACAAGGCCAAATCATAGCAAGGTATATTATTCCCGTTTCATTGATGTAGTTAATGTAATAAATTTTGGTACTTGCCTGTTGTATAATTGCGCTCAGGCCTCTTATGTCAAAGCAAAGTAATCAGCAACTCAACCTTGTTATTCGTTGGGGTGGCACACTTCTCTCAATGGGGATCATGATCTATCTCCTCAGTCGGATTGGATGGCAGGAAGCCTGGCAGACCGTTCGCCAACTGATTGTCCTGGGCATTTTATTCGTGTTGATGTTTCAATTTGTCGTTTATCTTGACATCTTTAACTGGCAACACAAACCATGGAAAGATCAGGCTCCAACAAACAGTTCTACAGATAGCCTGAAAGCTGACTTTTCAGATCATGTTCTGGACGGTAAGTATCCAACCAAGGTCGAGAGGTTATTGTTGCAGGCCGCGATATGAATCCAGAAGACACCCAAAAGTTTCTTCGTCACTGGCTGCTGTTGCTTGGAGGAGCCTGTATCTGGTTTTTGTTGGAAACCTGGGAAGTTCGCAATATCTGGTTTAAGGCGATGGCGGTTATGGTGGCGATTTGTGCCATTTTATTCTTCCTTACGAGGAGACTTAAGCCCGGTTTTTTGAACAAAATTAATTTCTTGAAAAGTAAAAGGGTTGGTTGGATTGCTTTTTCCTTGCTTGCTCTCGTGTTGACTCTACTTTTCTTCAATCTTCCGTTCTATATCTTCAGCTATGGGGTCGGCAGATTCGCCTTTGTGATCGGATTTTCGGGTATCTTCGCGTTGCTTTTGTCCAGCAATACCCAATCCTCACTCCATCTGGTGTTTGCCAAGTGGCTGTTGGTATTTGGGGTGATTCACCGCATAGCAGCTTTTGTGCCTGAGATACAAGGCGGTCCCTTCGCCTTGGGCTGGTCGGAAGGCAGTCGTTTTTATAATGCCTCTCTTTTCGCTCCTGAAAGTTTGTATGGTTTGAAATTACCCCTGCCTGCGCTGCCCCCGAGCCGTTACCTGATGCAGGCCTTGCCGTTTTATCTTGGTGTTCGCTCCATCCTCTTCCATCGAATCTGGCAGGTGGTGCTTTGGCTGGGAATGACTCTGTGGGGCAGTTGGCTGATGGCCAAACGTTTGAATACATCTGCAGAAGTCTCTCTCTCATGGCTGACAGCTCTGCTATTTCTTTTCTTTTTTCAAGGAGCGGTCTATTACCACCTGATGGTTTGTGTTGTACTCGTTTTGGTTGGCTATAAAAAAGATGAGCCTCTGCGAACATTGATCTTTGTGATCCTTGCCTCTGCCTGGGCAGGTATCAGCCGTGTCAATTGGATGCCTCTGCCTGCTCTGATGGCAGTAGCGCTTTACCTGCTTGATAGACCTTTCGATGGAAAAAAGTGGGATAAATACCTGCTCTGGCCAGTTGTGTGGGTTATTGGAGGATTGGCGGCGGCATACGTGTCCAGGCAGGGATATATTGCAATTTCCGGTGAAGACCCAACGCTTTTTGATTCTGCCTTTTCCTCAGCATTGCTTTGGTGGCGATTGTGGCCGAATGCTACTTTTTCCCTCGGCATCGGGCCCGCGATGCTGCTGGTGATCTTACCTGGGGCGGCATTGCTCTGGCTGAAACTTCGCGAAAAAAGTTTGCCCAGGTTGCATTGGTTGCAATGGTTGGGCCTGGCTGTCATCCTGGGGGTCTTCTTTGGGGGTGGGTTGGTGGTAAGTGTAAAAATTGGAGGTGGGGGTGACCTCCACAATCTCGATGGATTCCTGGTATTTTGGGCTCTGATTGTGGGTGGCATTTTAGCGATGGGTTCAGGCGCACCGCAGCCAAATAGCCAGATTGCAGACAACCAATCCCGGAAATTTTGGATGGTGATGCTGGTACTTGTTCCAGCGTTGTTTGCTTTTATGCGCGCCGGATTTTGGTCCTTTGACGATATTCAGTCGCAGAAGAGTGAGTTAAATGATCTGAAACGAGCCATAGCTGTGCTTGAGGACCACACTGGCGATGTACTGTTCATTTCCGAACGCCAACTGCTGACTTTTGGTGAGATCAAGCTACCGGTTGTACCCGATTACGAAAAAATATTTTTGATGGAAATGGCGATGAGCAACAATCAGGAATATTTGAGCTTGTTTCGCCAAAAACTAAAAGGTCAGGCCTTTATCGGGGTTGTTTGCGATTCACTTTCAACAAATATTCAAGGCGGAGATCGCAGTTTTGCGGACGAGAATAACACCTGGGTGGAACAAGTAGTTTTCCCGTTGTTGGCAGAGTATGAAGCCATATTATCGTGGCGCAATGGTGAAATAAATCTGCTTGTGCCTCAAGGTGAAACAAAGTTAATCCAACAATTATTGGAGTCTCAGCTACCAGCAAATTAGGGTCTTCCTCAGGGTTAATAATGCCGCGAATTTCTATTTATTTTGAAATTCACAGTATTTGTGCTCTGGCATTCTAGCAGGTTAACCGCCATTAGATTTCAACCGCCCGGTTTGATCATGCAAGGGCCCTGGCTGCTACCTGTCAATAATTTCAATGGACAACAATTACTATACTGGCTGGCGGAGGAAATCAAACAAAGTCGGTTATAATTTTGGCGATGATAGCCAAAAACGAAGACAGCATCCTGGCAGCCAAGCGATCAGAAGACAGCGTAGACCTGGCCCTGCGCCCAACCACCCTGGACGAATTGATTGGGCAACAAACAGTCAAGGATAACCTGTTGATACAGATCCAGGCAGCCCGCCAGCGCGGTGAAGCGCTTGAACACGTGCTCTTTCACGGACCACCTGGGCTGGGTAAAACCACCCTGGCTCACATACTTGCTTCTGAAATGGGTGTGAACATCAAGGTGACCTCTGGTCCAGCCATCGAACGCGCCGGTGACCTGGCGGCGATCCTGACAAACCTTCGCGCGGGCGACATCCTCTTCATAGACGAAGTTCATCGTCTGGGAAAGCTAGTGGAAGAAATCCTTTATCCCGCGATGGAAGATTATGCTCTAGATATTATCATCGGCAAGGGTCCGGCCGCCAAGGCAGTGCGTCTGAAACTGCCCCGCTTTACCGTTGTTGGCGCGACCACCCGTCTGGCATTGCTCTCTGCCCCTCTGCGAGCGCGCTTCGGCGCTGCTTATCGAATGGATTATTACGAACTGGAGTCTCTTGCCGCCATTATTCGGCGCGGGGCAGGCTTGTTAAAAGTGCCCTTTGAAGAGGATGGCATCGAAGAGATTGCCAGAAGAGCGCGGGGAACCCCCCGAATAGCGCTGCGGTTGCTGCGTCGGGTGCGTGATTTTGCCGACGTACGCGCCTCGGGCACCATCACCAAATCAGTTGCCCAAAATAGCCTGGCCATGCTCAGCATTGACACACTCGGGCTGGACGAAATGGACCGACGGGTATTGCTTGCGATCATCGATAAATATGACGGCGGGCCGGTTGGCTTGAACACCATCGCTGCCTCAGTGAGCGAAGAGGCCGACACGATTATGGACGTGGTGGAGCCCTATCTGCTGCAATGCGGTTTCATTGACCGGACTGCCCAGGGGCGGGTCGCCACTCAACTGGCGTATCAACACCTGGACCGAGAATATCGTCCTCCAGCCAGCGCTCAGACAAGCCTTTTCGACGATCCAGCAGACTGAGGGCAATTCCCTTTGAAAACAGAGGAATTTAGCTACGATTTGCCCGGGTACTTCATTGCCCAGGTTCCGGTTGAACCGCGCGACCATTCGCGCTTATTGGTGCTCGACCGCGCAAGCGGTGCCATTGAACACCGCCATTTTTTCGACATCGCGGACTACCTTCAACATGGTGATTTGTTGGTTGTAAACGAGACGCGGGTTATCCCAGCTCGCCTGTATGGGAAGAAATTGCCCGGCGGCGGGAAGATTGAAGTTTTGCTGCTTAATAAACTGGACGACTTGAGCTGGGAGTGTCTGGTTGGTGGGAGCGGCATGACTGCCGGCCGCCGCTTTCAAATCGACCAGGGACCCCAAGGCATGGTTGAGGTCGTTCTGGAGGGGTCAAAGCGCGTCGTTAAGTTTGATGAAGCAATTGAGCCTTTCTTTGAGCTGGCTGGTCACACACCCTTGCCGCCTTACATCCACAACTATGTTGGTGATCCGGAGCGCTACCAGACGGTTTATAACCGCACCCCTGGCTCTGCGGCGGCACCGACCGCTGGTCTGCACTTTACGCCGCAATTGCTATCCAAGATTCGCAATCTGGGTGTCAGGTTGGAGAAGATCGAGCTGCGGGTTGGGTTGGATACCTTCGCTCCGGTGACCGAGGAAATGGCTGAAGACCATGTTATCCACCGCGAATGGTGCAACATGAGCCAGCAAACAGCAGATACGATCCTGGAAACAAAAAACCAGGGCGGCAGGGTGGTGGCGGTGGGCACCACCACCGTGCGCACCCTTGAAAGCGCCTGCCTGGAAAGCACTGATGGGCAGATAAGAGCCTTTTGTGGTGAAACCGACCTGTTCATTACACCCGGTTACCAATTCAAATGCGTGGACGCAATCATCACCAATTTCCACCTCCCAAAGTCGACCCTGCTCATGCTGGTAAGTGCCTTTGCGGGAAAAGAGAATATTCTGCATGCATACGAGGTGGCCAAGGCTGAAGGATATCGATTCTTCTCGTTTGGTGATGCTATGCTCATCAAGTAGCAGGAACTCTTTTGAGGATACCGTTTTGCAAAAACCGTGAAAAATGTTCACCATAATTTTGGAGTATAGTTAAATTAATAACTGTCCTTCCTCTACCTCAAGCGTAGATTTCGTTTCAGAATTGGAAGGAAAGGAGTTAACATGAAAAAAACTGAGAAAATACTGACGATGTTGGTCCTGCTGGGGTTGCTGACCATTTCTGCCTGTGCAAAGAATTCAGAAAAGACACCCGAAATTGTCGAAAACCCGCCAACCAATCTGGCGACAACCTCGTGGATAACCGAATCGGTTCAGTCTACACAATCGGGTGTTACGATTGAATTGCTTCACGTCACGCAGAGAGGTGAAGACCTGGTCTTGCGGGTGAAATTTGGGTTACCTGACTGGAGAAATTGGTATATCAGCAAAGTTAAATTGACCCTGGTGGGGGAAGGGGAATATGGCGACGCCAAAACCGTTTTCTTCGAGAGACTGTACCAAAAGACCCCTAACACCTACTGCCTCTATCAGCCGTCTTACAACGAAGAAGAAAAATGCCTCACCAATAATGAGATGAAAACTTATCAGATCGATGAACTCATCTTCGGCGGTCTTCCAGATGGGTTTAAGGATAAGGAAATGGTTCTTGAAGTTTTGGAACTTTCTACCGCGCCCGGTGAGGAAACTTATTGTGAGGACGTCCGCCTGCCGTACATCGAGGAGGTTTTATCAGGGGATTATCCAGGGCTTAAACTGGAATGTCAGACAGGTGAGAATTCAACGGGATATCGAATTTCCGAAGAGTCGGGCTACGCGGATGATCCCGAAGCAAAGCAGGCTGTTGAGGCACTGATCGAAGAAGCTGCCAGCGGCAAGCTGACCGGTCTGTGGACGCTGGAAGTTTCCAGATAGACCCTCTAACAGAAGAGCCTGGACAATCCAGGCTTGGGTTTTGAAACAGGGATAACAGGCAGGGATCGTCCACTGCACAGCGGAGCGCGGAGTCCGACCGAATTCCCAGGGGCGGTTCTAACAATATCAACGCCAGTTTCACTTATAGCGCGGCTTCAGCGGCGTAATTAATCAATTTCTAACACCTGTAGCGTAAACTCAACTCTGGAACGTTAGTTGCACCATTTAACCAAGTAGATAAGCATAGAAAATTGAGGAAAAATACGATATGATGCGTTTTGATAAATTTTCAGAGAGAGCGCAGGACGCCGCCGCGCGAGCTGCTGAGATCATCCAGCGCTATGGTCATAACCAGATCGACTCTGAACATATTTTACTGGCTCTTATTGAGCAGCCACAAGGGTTTGTAACCCAAATTATAGAAGCTATGGATGTGGTCCCCGGTGACATTGTTGATCGGCTGGACAACATTCTGCGAACAACTCCTAAAGCCAATATCTTTGGCGGTCCGGCCGGCCAGGTGTTCCTGACGCCCCGCGTAAAAATGGTGGTCGACATGGCCAAGACAGAGGCCAACCGGCTGGGAGATGAATACATTTCGACTGAACACCTCTTTCTGGCCATCCTGGCAGAGAGAAACACCCAGCTCGCTCGTATGCTGGAAGAATTAGGCATTAACCGGATCAGGGTTTTAGGTGTAATTCAGGAACTGCGTGGTGGTTCCCGGGGCCCACAACGTGGGAAATTTGAAGGGCGTTACAAGACCCTTGAGAAATATTCCCACAACTTAACCCAGGCAGCCCGCGACAGCAAGCTGGACCCGGTCTATGGGCGCGAGCTTGAAATCGTGCGCCTGATCCAAATACTATCCCGCCGCACCAAGAACAACCCGGTTTTGATCGGCGGGGCCGGCGTTGGCAAAACGGCTATTGTGGAAGGGCTGGCGCAGAAAATTGCCAATGACGATGTGCCAGAAATCCTGGCGGATAAACTGGTCTACTCACTCGATTTGGGCGCAATGGTTGCCGGCACACGCTTCCGAGGTGAATTTGAAGAACGCCTGAAAAATTCGATCGAGGAAATCCAGGAAAGCAACGGCGAAGTGATTTTGTTTATCGATGAGCTTCACAACGTTGTTGGAGCTGGTGCTGCCCAGGGTACAATGGATGCTTCCAACATGCTCAAGCCTGCTCTGGCAAGGGGTGATTTGCAATGTATTGGGGCAACAACCATCGATGAATACCACAAGCATATTGAGAAGGACGCTGCCTTGGAACGCCGGTTCGCGCCGATTTATGTTGAAGAGCCAACCATTGATGACACTATCAGCATGCTGAAAAGTTTGCGCGACCGCTATGAGGCACACCACAAAGTCAAGTTGTCTGACGAGGCGCTCGAAGCAGCCGCCAGACTCTCGGCCCGCTATATGACCGGACGGAAACTGCCGGACAAGGCTATTGACCTGATGGACGAAGCTGCCGCGAAACTGCGCGTAGCCTTATATTCCTTGCCTGAAGATCTTAAAAGCGACCGTAAAGAAATCGATCGCCTGCTGGCAGAGGAAGAGAAGGCGGGCCTTGACCGCGAATATGAATACGCGGTAAAGCTCAAATCTGAGCGGCTTAAACTCGAAGAAAGTTTCAAGCAAAAGCAAGCTGAATGGGAAGCAGAGAATAAACTCGATGATGTCGTCGACGCCGATGACATTGCCGAGGTGATCAACCAGTGGACCGGCATTCCGGTGACGCAGTTGTTGGAATCTGAAACCAAGAAATTGCTCCACATGGAAGACCGCCTGCACGAGCGTATAATCGGTCAGGATGAGGCCATCAAGGCCGTTTCTGATGCCATCCGTCGGGCTCGTTCTGGTTTGAAAGACCCTAAACGCCCGGTCGGCTCGTTTATTTTCATCGGACCTTCGGGCGTCGGAAAAACCGAGTTGGCGAAAGCGCTGGCAGAATTTTTATTTGATGACGAAGACGCGCTCGTGCGTCTGGATATGAGTGAATATCGTGAACAGCACACCGCCTCACGCTTGTTTGGCGCTCCTCCCGGATATGTTGGTTATGAGGAGGGTGGTCAGCTGACGGAAGCCGTTCGCCGGCGACCATACCGGGTAATTCTATTTGACGAAATTGAAAAAGCGCATCCGGAAGTCTGGAATGCCTTGCTGCAAATTCTGGATGACGGTCGGTTGACGGACGGTCAGGGCAGGGTGGTGGACTTCAAGAACACCGTACTGATTATGACCAGCAACCTCGGCACTGAATTTGTCCGCAAAGGCGGCGCGCTTGGCTTTCTGGCAGAAGATGATGATTCTGAAGAGGTCAAAGATTCGCAGGAGAAAATCGAAAAGGCACTCAAAGACGCTTTTAGACCCGAGTTCCTTAACCGAATCGACGATACCATCACATTTGCTCCGTTATCAAAAGCGGATGTGGCAAAGATTGTCAGGCTGCAGGTAACCGAAATCGAAGGACGATTAAAGGAATTTGGTGTGGGGCTGATTGTAGAAGAATCTGCCAGCACCTGGTTGGCTGATCAGGGATATGATCCCCTTTTCGGTGCCCGACCGCTGAAACGGGCGCTGCAGAAATATATTGAGAGCAAACTGGCCATCAGATTGCTGGAAGGCGAATTTAAGGCTGGTGATATCGTGCGGGTGAGCAAAGAAGAAGGCGAGTCAGAACTGTCCTTTACTGCTGAAAATGATGCCGAAACGGCGGCATCTGTTGATGCAGAACCCGTCGAACAAGCACCGCTGGAAAGCGCTCACACGGAGCGGCTTTAAATAAAAGCGAGTAAAAATTGAGATTACATGCCTGATTTGAGCAGTGGTTTCATCCGTCTCCTTCGGGAAAGCGCGTTGTTCAGCGCTCTTCCGGATGAAGACCTGCCCATCATCGGTGAAGCGTTGGTGAGGGTAGAGCTCCCCGCAGGTGAAATCCTGTTTGAAGAAGGCGAAGATATTGATGGTATTTTCCTGGTCGAAACCGGGAAGTTAACAGGTTTCGACCAGGAAAACAGGCATATTGCTGATTATAAGAGAGGGGATATCCTGGGGCTGATCACCAGCAACATGGCGAACGAACGTCAGGAAACTATCCAGGCTCAAAAAAATAGCCAGGTCTGGTACCTCTCAGGCGCAAACCTGGAACGACTAATTTCAGAGCGGCCCGCCTTCGCCGAGACCGTCACTGTCTTAGCCAACAGCCAGGTGATGGTTCGCAGGATGGCGATGCCCTGGTTGGAAGCGGATGAAAAGGTGAGCCTGATTGCTCGCAAACACCCGGTCTTTTTGCTTTTTGCGGGTGCTCCGCCCATCCTTTTTTTTGCCCTGACTCTGGTAGGGCTGAACTATCTGCAGCCTGAAAGTATCATGTTGGGCGTGATGTTTTTTTTCTTCATCTGCGCGGTCTGGCTGCTCTGGAATATCAACAACTGGGCCAATGATTTTTACCTGATTACTTCAAAGCGGATGGTCTGGGTGGAACGAGTGTCCGGCTTTTATGAGAGCCGCCAGGAAGCGCCCCTGGGCACGTTAATTTCAGTTGGTGTCCAGACCGGTCAGATGGGGGCGATCCTCGGTTTTGCTGATGTGATCGTGCGAACTTATTATGGAGATATCCGCTTTGAACGGGTGGCGCATGCCAAAACAATCGGTAAGCTGATTGAAAGTTTCTGGGCAAAGAGCAAGCACGTCGACCTGGAACTGGACGCAAAGGAAATTCGTCGGGTCCTTCGCGAAAAATTCGGCAAAGCTCCCGAAGAGGTGACCTCAAAAGAGCTGCAAGACGAATATGGGATCGAAAACGAAATCCCTCGCGCTGAGATCAGTTTTTTTGAATGGCTATTTAGTGACTTCCTGAAGGTGCGCTATGAGGCTGGCGGTTCGATCACCTATCGCAAGCACTGGGTCGTACTGCTGCGAAAAATTTTCCTGTCGCTTGCCGGGGCCGTACTATCCGCGGGATTTGTGATCGCGGTCCTGACGCGTAATATCAGCGGATTGAACTCCGGCATGGCGCTTACTCTGGGCTTTTTTGCTTTGATGGTCTCTTTCGCGGTGATGCTGTATCAATACGTAGACTGGCGAAATGACGTCTTTCAACTGACACCAAATCAGGTGATCGACCTGGACAGGAAACCCTTCGGAAGAGAATCGCGAAGGGCGGCTCCCTTGGATAACATCCTCAGCATTGAGTACGAACGGCGCGGAATTATCCCGATGATCTTCAACTTTGGCACGGTTTACATCACGGTTGGCAACACCCAACTGACTTTCAATAATGTTTACCATCCCTCTGATGTCCAGCAGGATATCTTCGCCCGGATGGGAAAACACGTCCAGGAAACGCAGGATCGTCAAACTAACCAGGAACGCGACCGAATCGCGCAGTGGTTTAAGGTGTTTCAGGAAGAGTCCCGCGACCTGACCACCAGTCAGGATGTAACCTGGCCTTTGAATCCACCTTCCGGATAAGGTAAAATAGCATAAATCAGAATGTGGAGTAAGTATGGCAATAAAAGATATTGTTACTTTTCCGGATCCTTTCCTGCGATTGAAAGCAAAACCGGTAAAGAAATTTGATAAAGAACTGCAGACGCTGATCGACGACATGTTTGAAACCATGCGCAACGAACCCGGCGTTGGTCTTGCGGCACCCCAAATCGGTCAGTCTGTTCAATTGGTCGTGATTGAATATGCCGAAGAACCTGAAGACGAAGACGCGCCAGAGCCACAACCGAAGCGTTACGTTCTGGTCAACCCTCAAATTGTACAAAAGTCAGAAGAAACGGTCGAAGGCATGGAAGGCTGCCTGTCAGTGCCCGGATTAATCGGGAAAGTGGACCGCCACGAGAAAGTGACCGTCAAAGCGCTCAACCGCCATGGCAAACCGCAGAAAGTGAAGGCGGAAGGCTGGATGGCGCGCATCATCCAACACGAACTGGACCACCTTGATGGGGTTCTTTACATTGATCGTACCAGCGAGATTTTTGAGATTGTCCCTGAGGACGCTGAAGAGTTCGTTGAGTAATGCTGCTCACCCGCCTCTCGCTGACCAACTTTCGCGTTTTTTCCCGCCTGGAACTTGATTTTCCCAGGCGGGTGATTTTATTTCACGGCGATAACGCGCAGGGCAAGACCAGTGTTTTGGAGTCGGTCGCTTTTTTAGCTCTCTTTACGTCTTTCTCCGCAAGCGCAGACCGACAGCTGCTCAATTTCAACCTGCCGGAAAGTGATATCACGAAAGTTGGGCGAATCGTTGGCGAATTTGAGAGAGGTGGACGCAAGCACACGTTGGAGGTGCGGCTCATTCTCGAACCCAACGGCACCAACGGGGGTCTGCGATTCCGCAAAGAAGCACTCCTGGATGGCGTCAAACGACGCTTCAGCGATTTATACGGTCAATTTAATGCTGTTTCTTTTCTCCCCCAAATGGCAAAAATTTTCGAAGGCGGCCCTTCTGACCGCCGCAGGTACCTGGATGAAATCCTCTGCCAGATAGAACCGGGCTATTCGAAGCATCTGCTCCGCTATAACCAGGCGATGATCCGCAGGAATGCCCTGCTCAAAAGACTGTGCGAATCTGGCGGTCCATCAGACCAACTGGATTATTGGGATGGCATGCTGGCGGAGCATGGTGCCTATTTGATTAAAGGACGCGTCAGGCTGCTCGCTCAATTGGGGGCATTGGCGCGAGAGAGTCATCAGCAGATGACGCAGGGTAGGGAGGTCCTCCGGTTGGAATATCAGCCATCACTCGATCCCACCCAGCCGCTTGCGGGGCAGATCCGCCTGCCCGACATGCAGCATCTTGAAGACGCCAGTGAACTTGAGGTAAAAGACATCGAAGAGGTGTTTCTAAGGGAATCCCAAAAAAACAGGAGGGATGACATCAGGCGCGGTTCCACCAGCGCAGGACCCCACCGCGACGAGCTTCGATTTCTATCAAACCAGGTCGATCTGGGCGTTTATGGCTCGCGGGGGCAAATGCGAACCGCGTTGCTTTCCTTGAAATTTGCTGAAGTCGAGCTGATGAAACAGCGCAGCGGCGAATGGCCGGTGCTGTTGTTGGATGAGGTCATGGCAGAGCTGGATCCAATTCGCCGCGGGGCTTTGTTGGGTGTTCTTGATAAAGTGGAGCAAGCCCTGGTGACCACCACTGACCTGGAGATGTTTGAGGATGAGTTTCTATCCCAGCATGATGTTTGGAAGGTTCAGCAAGGGGTGATTGTAAAGGGTAGTCCGGCATGAGAGAAAACTGGAGGCTGCGTGAATGGATCGCGCGCATCCTGATCGGGTCAGTGCTGGGGATGAATCTGGCTGCTGCCATTGATTTTATCGCCAGGCCCGAACTGTACCTGGCTTCCTATGAACTGAGCGGCGAGGTTGGTAAGGCTGTAATAATCGGTTACGGCATCCTCTTTCTGATGTGGCAGGTGCCCTATTGTTTCGCTCTGGCTCAACCCCGACAGCATTGGGTCTCCCTTTTTCAGGCGATCCTGATGCAGAGTGTGGGGCTGGTTGGCGAGATATTGCTTTTGAGGAGCATTCCCAGCCAACACGCGCTGCTGCGTGGGTCTGTTTCAAGATTTATTTTCTTCGATCGCGGTGGATTGGTGTTTTTAATCCTGGCCTTTATTGCGGCCGGAAACAAGATTAACTTCAACCCTAAGGAGTAAAAATGAACTTTTCAGAATTGGTGCTCAAAAGCCGCAGCTTTCGCCGCTTTGATCAAAGCGCAAGACTTCCCCGCCAGTTGCTGGTCGGTTTGGTCAGTCTGGCTCGCGTCTCGCCAAGCCCGTCAAACCTGCAGGGGCTCAAGTTTTGGCTGGTCAGTGATGAGAAAGAGTGCGAACAAATATTCGAAAACGTAAAATTTGGTGGGTATTTTAAGGACTGGGGCGGGCCGGTGGATGGGGAAAAGCCTGCTGCGTACATCCTCGTCCTGGGTGATAAGGAAATTAAACCAACTTTTGAAATCGATGCTGGCATTGCCGCTCAGACGATGTTATTGGGAGCTGCAGAAGCGGGTTTTGGGGGCTGTATGGTCAAGTCTTTCAAGCGTGAGAGCCTGATAGAACTGCTTGAATTAGACCAGACTTTGGAGTTGGTCCTGGTGATTGCCCTGGGCAAACCGGCAGAGAAAAGTGTGATTGAAGATTTCGAAACCGAAAAAGGCATTGAATATTACCGCGACGATGCCGGGGTTCATCACGTCCCAAAACGAAAACTGGAAGATCTGATTTTGAATTTGTGAGGTCAGTCGCCAGTGGAGGGCGACAACTCAGGCATAACTCTTATGGGTGAGATTTCCCATAAAAGTCGGATTGTTCTATGGTCCTGGGTCTCCTGAAGAGGGCGTACCCGTAGTGGTGGGGGTGATTGTGCCGGTTGTAGTGAGAGTCGGCGTTTGCGTGGCAGTGTTGGTCGCGGTGGGGGTCGGTGTGTGTGTATAGGTTGCCGTCCGAGTCGCGGTGGGGGTCGCAGTGCGTGTAGGTGTCGGGGTAGGCGTGAAGGTTTGAGTTGGGGTTGAAGTATTTGTCCCTGTGGGGGTTGGGGTTGCGGTTGCGGTTTGAGTAGGGGTTGGCTTCGGAATTTCGATCAGAATTTTCAATTCCAATCCAATCAGGCTGCCGTTTTCGGCCTGAATCTGCCAGACTCCCTCGAAAAGTCCGTGGTAACTTGGAGCGACCATTTCGAGCGACAGATCGATCACCTCACCTGGCTGCACTGTACGAATTGGTGACGGCGAGTTGCCGCCCATCCGGCTCCCCCGAACATATACTAATTTGTACTGTTCCCATTTACAGGTTCCATTATTATGTACCCGCCAGGTCTTTGTAAACTGCTGCCCCGCTTTCAACATTGATCCCGCGGGAATGCTGACGTCGCTCAACAGGATGGCAGAGATGGTACAGGGTTCAACTGTGGGAGTGATTGTTGGAGTAAGCGTTGCGAGAGGAGTTTGGCTGGGTGTGATGGTCAGCTCAGGGTTTGAGAGCGCCTGCACCAAAACGGCAACCTGGTCGCTGACGAAGTTGCGCCCATCTTGGTCGTAAAGATTGACCATGATCATGACCGCGCCTTCATCGGTCGGGATCCAGGGCTGTTCGATCAGCAGCGCCCCGCGTGGGTGGCTATCTGGCAGGTCAATCCGGATCAACTGGTAATTGGCCATCAGTTCCAGGCGAGACCAATTCAAGCCGGCTGGAATGACCGATTGGACCACCACTTCATGATTGAGCGCCAAAATCTGTCCTGAAGTGGGCGAGGTGATTTCGACGGTCAGAACCTGGGGCGGTTGTTCGCGGCGACCGCAGGCGAAAAAGATTATTGCAATCAGTACCATCAGGGCTGTGATAGTAAGCAGGATCCATTTTTTCATGAGACTCACTTTCTACTATCTTAACCGCCAAACCTGCCAGAAAGTTCCATTCTCAGGTCAACCGGTAAGCCGTATTCTGTCGTGGATGCGCATCTGTCTTGGCTGACTGTCACCAGCCAGCTCATGCGGTCTACCCGGAGATCAATTGAGCCGAGCAGGCTCTCTCTCCTGTTTGACCTTGCACCGAATGGGGGTTGCCTGGCCGCCGCTGTTACCAGCAGCGCCGGTAGTCTCTTACACCACCATTTCACCCTTGCTCTCGCGAGCGGTATGTTTCTGTGGCCCTATCCGAAAGCTTGCGCCCTCCCAGGGGTTACCTGGCATCCTGCTCTGTGGTGTACGGACTTTCCTCACTGATTAAGCGCGCGCACCTGGCTGACCTGAGTAATTTGATGATACCATTAAGCTGTTGAAGATTTATT
>Ga0172382_10000980_pt1 | contig 52620 bp, 58 predicted proteins | sample Leawel138RmetaG_FD_122245 | JGI IMG/M metagenome (GOLD analysis project Ga0172382, IMG submission 122245) | Leachate microbial communities from a municipal landfill in Southern Ontario, Canada - Leachate well 138R metaG | ecosystem: Engineered > Solid waste > Landfill > Unclassified | place... | reverse complement strand
TAGCATCTAAAGCTGTACCTGCTGGCGTATCTACCTGAATCATAAAATCGCTGACATTCCCTTCCGGGAGCATTTTCAGGTTTACGCCCAAAGCGCTCAAAGGCGCATTCATCCCTTGAGGGCGGACAAATTGCCACATGGGCATTAACATCGCCAGCAACAATAAAATAATGACGATAATAAAGAATATGTTGCGCCGACCAGAGGACTCCAGCAGTGGCGTAAACACTCTCAAATAGCCGCGCTGTAACACATCGGGTTTACTGGCGTGAGACTCAAGCGCTGCTTGCTCTGACGAATGCCCAGCGCGGTTACTCTGGCGCTCCGCTTTGCCCCGTAAAAAACGGTACGCTCCCCAAGGGACCACCGTATAAGCCAGCAATACCGAGACAATCATCGCAATTGGGACAAATATGGGGATAGGCAGCATGAAGGGGCCCATCATGCCCGTCACAAAAGCCATGGGGATAAATGCCAGAATCACCGCGAGGGTGGCCACGTTGGTCGGATTTCCGATTTCGTTGGTGGCGTCGATCACGCAGCGGGCAAAACCCCCTTTGCCGCAGGAATGGAGATGGCGATGAATATTTTCGATGACGACAATGCCGCCATCCACTAACAAACCCAAGGATAAAATCAGCGCGAACAAGGTGATACGGTTAATCGTCTGCCCGAGCAACCAACCAATACCGAGAACGGCGCCCAAGGTCAGAGGCACCGTCAAAATAACAATGCCTGCTTCCCGCCAGCCCAAAAAAATCATCAAAATAATAGCCACTACACCAATGGCAATACTCAGATGCTCGAAGAGTGTGCTGACGGCATCATCCGCCCGCGCGCCGTAATCACGGGTAATGGAAACATGCACCCCTTCCGGCAGGGCCTCACGCTCTAGTCGCCCGAGTTTAGCTTTAATCGCGTTGGCTACGGTGACCGCATTCGTGCCCGGCCGCTTGGCCAGAGTGATGGTCACCGCCGGCATAGTGGTGCCCGCCGCAACCCCTATCCGATTGGCACGACCCGCCGTATTACTGATCGCGACATTATTTTCTGCAGCGCCTTCCGTGACGCGGGCCACATCTTTTAGAAAAATCGGCTGGCCATCGTGACTGCCAATAATCAAATTACCCACGCCTCGGGCAGATCCTATAGCGCCATCAATGCGTAGAGGAATCTCGTGATTATCATTAACCAGATTCCCACCCGGAAGAATGACATTACTACCCTGCAACGCTTGCTGAATATCTTTGAGATCCAGCCCAGCGCTAGCCAGTTTGGCAGGATCTAGCCAGATGTTCACCGCCAAAGGGCTGCCTCCAATAATTTCGGCATTGGCCACATCGGGGACATTCTGGAGCTGGTCCATGAGCCGGACCCCCACCTGACGCAAGGCCAGCGGAGACATCTGCGCCGCACTCAGGGTGACCGACATAATTGGCACATCATTGATACCAATGGATTTCACCATCGGCTGCTCCGTGCCAGGAGGCATTTTATCCATGTTTCGACTGAGTTGATTGTAGACTTCGAGCAGGCTTTTTTCTTCGTTAGCGCCCACCTGAAATTCTACCGTGACAATGCCCATGTCATTCACGGAATATCCAAAAGTATGATGGACGCCCGGTAGCGAGGCCATTAAAGCTTCGAGAGGCCGAATCACCAAATGATGAATTTCTGCACTATTAGAACCGGGGCGCGCGACAAAAATTTCGGCAGCGGGGACCACGATCTCCGGATTATAAAGACGGGGAGTGACCAATACCGCCAAAGCCCCGAAGAGCGCTATCGCAATCATGATCAATATGGTGATCTTAGACTGATAGAAAATCTCAGCCAAGCGTCCGGCGAGATTCTGCTTCTGCCCCGAATCAGCCATGAGTTGCTCCAGGCGCTTGAATATGATCGCCATTATTCACAGCAGAAAGATTACCCGTCACCACCTTTTCGCCTGCGCTCAGGCCCGAAAGGATTTCCACGCCATCCGGCGTACTCGGTCCCGGTCGTACCATGCGGTAATGCGCAACGCCCTGCGCATCCACCACGAAAACGCCGGGAATACCCGCCCGCTCCTGCAAAGCGCTGGCCGGAATCACCAAAACCTGCTGCGCCGCCAACGGCGCCTCGACACTCACATAGTCGCCCGCCTGCAAAGGACTATCCGCTGGCAGACTTAGCTTGACCCGGTGGGCATGGGTCATGGCATTTGCAGCTCCTACCATATCCAATACGGTGGCCGTGACCCGCTTGCCATCCGCTACAACCGAGAGCTTCTGACCCATTTTCAGACTACGGTACAGGGCATCTCCTGCTGCGAACTGCACTTCAAGGCGTTTGGTATTGGCGAGCGTGATGACCGATTGCCCCGGCGAAGCCAAATCTCCATTCTGCATGCGCTTATCAACAATAATGCCCGAAAATGGCGCCGTAACGCGCGCGTAACGCAATTGCGACTGCGCCGTGTGGATACCGGCATTGGCCGCCGCTGCCCGCGCCTGTGCCATCGCATACGCAGATTTCACCTGATCCCATTGTTTTTCGGGAATAGCCTGCTGGGCATACAGTGACTTGAAGCGTTCATAATTGGAACGGGCATCCGTGAGTCCGGATTGCGCTTCGGCCAAGCCTGCTTGAGCCTGCTGTACCTGACTGAACACGGCGCTGGGATCGACTTCAAACAGGAGTTGCCCCGCTTCTACGGCCTGTCCTTCACGGACATTCAAATGACGAATATAGCCACTGAGCCGGGAGCTGAGTTGCACTTGTTGTGCAGCCGTGACCGTGCCCGGAATGCGCGTATAAGCAGCCATATGCTGGCTACCAATCTGTAAAATAGGCGCATCCACCTGAGTGTTTACCTCGGGTGCTTGCGGCGGCGTTTTGCTGCAGGCGGCCAAACCCACACTGGCGAGCAGAAGTACGGCCGTAACAACGCTCTGCTTATAATTCATCATTGAGGGACTCCTTCCACGACGGACACATTGGCTACGTCGACGATTTCTTGGGGATCCAACTTGCCGATAGCCAACAACAGGGCACCACGTTCCACGGCCTCGGCATAGTAGGCAGCAACCAGTTTGGCACGGGACTGATCCAACTCTGCCTGACCATGCAACAACCCCGTCACGGTCTCGATCCCATTTTGATAACGCAACCGAACCAAACGTTGCGATTCTTCCATCTGCTTAACGGCCAACTGGCGCATTTTCACCCGCAGGGCCGCCTCACGCGCACTACGCCACGCCTCCGCCACCTGCAGACGCAGATTGTTCTGCGCTTCTTGTAAAGCGGCCATCGCCTGTTCCTGCCCAGCCTGCGCGCGATCCAGACCACCGCCCCGAGCAAAATCGAGGACATTCCAAGTGACTTCGCCACCAATGGTGTACGAAGGTGCCGCATCACCCAAAGTCTGACCGTTCCATTCTTGGTTCGCCATGGCATTCACATGGGGTAGATAAGCGGCGCGGGCGACTTGTATGCCATCCTGCGCGGCTTTGACTTTATGGCGCAATGCAGCAATACCCGCATTATTTTGTAGCGCAGCGTTTTGTAATGACGGGAGCGGTTCAACGGGTAAGCGCGGCCGTGCCGGTGCCGCCACAGCCAAGGCTTTGCTCTCTGGCCAACCAATGAGCATCGCCAGATTATCCAGGGCATTAGCACGATCGTTACGGGCGGTTTCTAATGCCAGTTGCACTTTCTCCAGATGAACTTCTGCCGACAGCAAATCATTTTTAACCAGTACCCCACGGTTGAGCAGCAAGCGGGTCGTTTTGACATAGGATTCAGCAGCCTTATGCGCCTTCTCGGCCACTTGAATGCCCGAATCTGCGGCAATAACACTATCGTAAGCCTGCAAAACCGCAAAAATCAGTTTCTGGCGCGCCATAACATGACCACTTTGCGCGGCTTCCAGCATAGCGCGGGCTTGACTCAGTCGGCCCCAGATTTCGCCGCCATTCCAGATGGGAATTTCGAGTTGCAGCTTGGTCCCCAAATTGTGATAACTGCCCGGTTGATTCAACCCCCTAGGCGCGATGTCATAAGCATTCGGATCGCTGGGATTAAACTGATTGGCTCCAAAATCGTTAAAAGTAGCCTGCCGCTGAGAAAGCTTCATGCCAAAAACGGTCAGCGCGTTGTTGGACTGACTCGCGGAAAACGAAGCACCGAGCTTAGGTAAAAGATGACCACGAGCCTCAGCAACAGCACCCTTGGCTTCTGCCTGCTGTGCCCGGGCAGCCAGCATCTGCGGATTTTGCTTGAGAGCCCTATCTACGCACTGATTAAAATCTAAAGCATGAGCGGAACTCACCATCCCCAATCCGGAAAGCATGACGACTAGGAGCGAAAGCGTTTTTTTTGATGGACAGCACGACATAGGTTTCTCCACCGCCCAAAGCGATATCAGGGGACCCTAATGGATTGAATTAAATCACATGACGAAAGGATCAGCTCTCAACGAACCGCAAAAAAACCGACCGCTTTCATTCAGGCGGCAAAGTATATCAGAATATAATCATATTCAACAAGTCAGCATCTGATGTCTAAAACAGCACCTGCAAGACAGAGCTGCCAAAATCCCTTTTAACGACTCAGTGAATGCTACAGAACACATCACTCATCATAGAAATCAAGCGCAAAGTCCGTGGATCACCCACGCGATAGTACACTTTGTTGGCATCCTTACGAGCGCGGAGAATGTCTTTTTCCCGCAAGATGGCCAGATGTTGGGAAATATTACTTTGCGTCGTTCCTACTGCGGCAACAATATCTTGCACACTCATTTCTTCTGACCCCAATACACAGAGCACCTTAAGGCGCAAAGGGTGGGCCATGGCTTTCAGGGAACGCGAGGCTTGCTCAATATCCTCTTCCCGGGTTGGTAAGTCATCCATAATCATGCCTCTTGGTGTATTATCCATCTTATTGGTTTTACTTGATATTAATATACAGTGAAGCAAATCTCTTCACCTTGCCTTTTACCCCGCTTCCGCATAAAATCGGCCGAATGCGGGTGTAGTTCAATGGTAGAACTCGAGCTTCCCAAGCTCATGACGTGGGTTCGATTCCCATCACCCGCTCCACCATCAGCGAATGAGAATAACCCCATACGCCAATTTTAGGAACCCCGCTGCGGTTATTCTAAAAAAGGGGGCGATCCAGCTCTGCAAGCAACCCATCTACCCGTTTCTTTACAACATCCGTCATGTGAATCGCCCGGCCCCATTCGCGGTTGGTTTCTCCCGGCATTTTATTGGTGGCATCCAGTCCCATTTTCCCACCCAGCCCCGCGACGGGTGAGGCAAAATCCAGATAATCAATGGGCGTATTTTCTATAGGCGTCATATCGCGCACGGGGTCCATGCGCGTGGTCATAGCCCAGATGACATCTTCCCAGCAGCGCACATTGATATCGTCATCCACGACAATAATAAATTTGGTATACATGAACTGTCTTAAAAATCCCCAGATGCCGAACATCACCCGTTTGGCGTGTCCTGGATAACCCTTACGAATGCTCACCACCGCCAAGCGGTAGGAACACCCCTCCGGCGGCAGGTAAAAATCCACAATCTCGGGAAACTGCTTTTGGAGGAGCGGCACAAATACTTCGTTAAGCGCTGCTCCGAGAATGGCTGGCTCATCGGGGGGACGACCCGTGTAGGTACTGTGATAGATGGGATTTTCCCGATGGGTAATGGCTTCTACCGTAAAAACAGGAAAATGTTGAGTTTCGTTATAATAGCCGGTGTGATCCCCAAACGGCCCCTCTTCTGCCATATCTTCAGGATAAATATGGCCTTCCAGAACGATTTCCGCCCGAGCTGGCACTTGCAGGGGCACGGTCAGGGCATGGGCCAGTTCGGTACGACCTCCCCGGAGTAATCCTGCAAACTGGTGTTCAGAAACCGTATCGGGGATCGGGATAACCGCAGCCAGAATGGTAGCCGGATCAGCACCGTAAGCCACCGCCACCGGAAAGGGTTCTCCTGGATGATTTTTTTGGAACTCCCGAAGATCTTGGGCACCACCGCGATGGGCGAGCCAGCGCATGATCACCCGGTTGCGCCCAATGACCTGCTGACGATAAATACCCATATTCGCGCGACGTTTATGAGGCCCTTTGGTAATCGTCAGCCCCCAAGTCATCAGCGGAGCCGCATCTTCGGGCCAGCAGGTCTGTACGGGTAAGGCCGCGAGATCTACCGCATCACCGCGCAAGACGATTTCCTGACAGGGCGGACGACTGACATTCGTCGGAGCCATATACAGAATTTTGCGCAGCGTCGGCAATTTGGCCCACAAATCCCGCAAGCCCCGAGGCGGGTCCGGTTCTTTAAGATAGGCCAATAATTGACCAATCTGCCGCAAATCCGCCAAGGATTCGCCCCCCATACCTAAGGCAACCCGCTCCGTCGTGCCAAAAAGATTGCCGAGGACCGGCGTATCAAATCCCGTCACTTTACTAAAAAGAATGGCGGGACCACCTGCGCGGAGCGTGCGATCGCAGATTTCCGTCATTTCCAGATTCGGAGAAACCGACACCGACAAGCGGCGCAGCAAGTCACGTTTTTCGAGGTCGGCAATAAAAGCACGGAGGTCGCGATAGCTCATCCGTGCATTGTAACCACAGCCGGTCTATTTTGTCCCGCTACCTGGCTCTTCACGCGCGACCACAAAAGCGCTGTCTTCCACAGCCAGGCTGGAGGTTGCCCGAATATCTAAGGCTTCGTGACCGCTCACATATTCGTCGGCCAGCATGGTCAAACACGCGATTTCTTCCTCGGTTACCCGCTCAAATCCTGCAAACCCAATATCTTGCAGAAGTGCTTTGCCACGCGGCTCTTGATCCATTTCACAAAGCACTTGCGTGAGCGCTTCCTGCTGGGCCTGCAACCGTGGACCTATACAAAATGCATGAAAAGCGAAAGCATCGTCTGACTGGTCAATGACGCGTATGCGCTCACGGATTAGCCGGCTCGCCCCTGCATAGACCTCGTTAAATAAAAAGCCCAGATCAGCCTGTCCTTGCAGCACCGCCTTCAATACCCCCTGATAGCTGCCGGTGAAGACAAAATCGAGGCGGGCCCGATCAATTTCTGCCTTGTCCAACAGAAATAAGCCTACCATGTGTATCAAGGTGGATGGATGCGCAGAAGCAATCCGAATACGCTCTGGCAAGTGGTTCAGATCCTCAATGGCACTGGGTTCCGAAGCACATAGGTACACTTCATCAAAATGATTACGTGGTTTGGCAATAGGCAAAAAACCCAGCTTTTGCTGATATTGAACCCAATCAAAGGGATTGGCATAAACCAGATCAAAGTTATTGGCGAGAACCGCTTTTCGTCCTCCGTCAAAGTCATCTTGGGGCTGGAAATGCATGATCTGGCCCAAGTGCCTTTGCAGAAAAGTATTCATCAAAAACCACCCTGGCAGATTTTTACCCGAGTAATTTGGATCTACGGTAAAGTTAAGCATTGCCGTAGATGAGGAGACACTGGGCATTATCCATTCACCTCTCAGAGATCAAAATCGACGGGTATTTCGCCGAGAATACTGAGATGAATATTGAAGGGTGTCATATACTTCATTGCCGTCATCATAGAACCCTTGAATTTTAGCTTGCGCGTCATCAAGGCTGCTTTGCCAGACAATTCTCCAGAAAGGATTCGTTTCCAGTTATCCATCGTTGTCCACATAATAAAATCGCGACGTCGGCCATCCGAGGGGCCTGCGTAAATGACTTTTCCCGCTTTGCAGAACAACATGACATGGGGGATATCCGGGCGATCCTCGATATAATATTCCCAAGTCGCATTAAAATTTTTCAGGTCTTTCTGAATTTCGGGATGCGTATCCCACTGTTTGCCTACCAGACGTATCCATTCCGTACTCATAAATTTTGCCATAACTCTGAGCCCCGCGCTAAAAATCTCCAGAAAAACAGAAATATGATAATTTGTTTATATTATTTTTTATTGTTAGTTCAAGTATTCTTGTGAGTGTTAGTTAGATGCTTTTTACATTTTCGCCAGATGTCAGGAGTTCTTCGATAATGAGCCCTGACAACAAAACACCAAACAATGCGGGCATAAAAGAAATCGTACCATTCACCGTTTTTGGCCGGCCTTGGGGACCGCTCTGAACTTCGGCTGCCGCCGTCGGGCGCGGCGTTTCGTCGGAAAATACCGACAGAAAATCAAGACTCGCTCCGTTCTTGCGCAGCAAGGCGCGCACTTCTCGTGCGAGTGGACAATGGCTCGTTTGGTTGAAGCGAGCGACGCGGACACGCCGAGGATCGAGGCGGTTGCCCGCCCCCATGCTGGAAAATACCGGCAATCCCAGTTTTTGCGCCGACGCAATCAACACGGCTTTCCAAGCAATGGCATCAATACAGTCAGCCACCAACTCCGCGCCGCTTTCGCGCAGAATAGGTTCCGCATTGTCCACGGTAATAAATTCCTGGCGGGCTACCACTTCGCAATCCGGATGAATATCCCGAATGCGCGCTGCCATCACTGCCACTTTGGGTTGGTTCAGCGTTGAATGCAGGGCCACCAATTGCCGATTGATATTGGAAACACCAACCACGTCATGATCCACCAAAGTGATCCGACCTACCCCTGCCCGAGCCAAATTCTCGGCAACATAGCCCCCAACACCACCGACGCCGGCGATGAGCACATGTCGGTCGTGCAAACCGGCCAGTGCGGGGCCACCTAGGAGAATTTCTGTACGCGTAAAAGGATGTTGCATGGGTCAGTTATCCTAAAGACGAAAAAGGGAAAGCGTATTTTGGGTGCAATGGTCTGCCAGTTCTTGCGGTGGCGTATGCCGCAATTCGGCAAGCACCCGGATGGTTTCCGGGAGGAAGCCTGGCTCATTCCGCTGTCCCCGCCGCTGTAGAGAAGATTGCCACGGTGCATCCGTTTCAACCAGTACATTGTCCACCGGAAGCGCTGCCATGGTAGCCCGCAAACGCAATGCGCGGGGATGGCTGCAAGCCGCACCTAACCCTAAGTAAAAGCCCATATCCACAAGACGCTGCCCTTGCACCAGACTGCCGGTAAAACTGTGGACCACGCCCCGCAACCCCGGATAGTGGCGTAATATCAGCAACAGTGCTTCCAAGCTCTGACGGGCATGCAAAATCACCGGCAGATGCAGATCCCGCGCCAAGGCCAGTTGCGTCCGCAGGCAAACTTCCTGCTCAGCGCGATCCGGGGCATCGACGCCCGCATCCAAACCTATTTCTCCGAGTGCCACGGCGCCATCCAGCAACGCCTGCAAACGCTCTGTCCAATCGGCGCCGCATTCTCGCAAATACAGCGGATGCACGCCATAAGCCGGATACAGCAACGCCGGGAATTCCGCACATAGCACCTGTAACCGCTGCCAAAATAATGGACTGTAGCCAGGTACCACTATCTTACTCACGCCTGCTGCAACGGCGCGTTGCAAAACGGCGCGCCGATCTTCGGCAAAAGCCACATCATCCACATGACAATGACTGTCCACAAGATTTTTTAGCGGGGAGGACGCATGGTCTGCAGCGGTATCTGGAAACGTAATCATGCAAGCATTTTAGGTCGGAATGCCCGCCCATGTCCTTACCTGAAAATACCCAAAACACAGACAAAACTTGCCGCAGCAGGCGTCTTAGTCTTAAATGACGCGATATGCCAAAGCGCCGGAGAAATTATGCGTAGCCTGACAGCCGATTTGACCATTCTCGGTAACGGGCCTGTGGCGCGCAGCTTGGTCTTGGCTCTAGCCGATGCACCGCTGCGCGTGCTGATGCTGGACACTTTCCCTAGGAATCTACAACGCCCCCTCCAAAGTGATCGTACCGTCGCTTTGGCTTTGGGGAGTCGACGACTGCTGAGCAACCTCGGGGTAAAAATGCCCCTCGCCGATGCTGCCGCCATTGAATCCGTACAAATCACGCAACAGGGGCTCAGTGGTCGCGTTTGTCTGGAACACTCCCTGCTTGATGTGCCCGAACATAGACTGGGCGAGGTTGCTGGACTCCACACCCTCACCGAGGCTCTTGCAGTACCTTTGACACAGTGTCAGCAGTTGGTGGAGGAAGCGCCGGGACCTCTGGAAACTTTACAGTGGTTCCCAGACCGGTTGCGCTTGGGCTGGTCCGACCTCCAAATCGAAACCTCCCTCGCTGTGGTCGCCGATGGGGGTCAGGGTGGACTGGCAAAGCTAGCCGCGCTGCGGCGCATGGGCTGGAGTCACAATCGACATGCGGTGATTGCCACCGTCACGCCCAGAGAGCCTTTGCCGGGTGTTGCCTTTGAGCACTTTCAGGAAAGTGGCCCCCTCGCCTTTCTGCCAATGGGTAACCAGCAGTTTTCTATTGTTTGGAGTCTCGGCCCCAGTGACGCCAGTCGTGTTTTGGATTACAACGACTTTGACTTTCTGAAGGCTCTCAACCGGCAACGTCCGCCCCGCATCCCTCCCTTGACGGCTGTCGGCCCACGCAGCGTTTATCCTTTATTTTTTCAGCAGCTTTGGGCAGAGCCCGAACAACGTCTCGCACTGGTAGGCAACGCCTCCCAGACCCTCCATCCGCTCGCGGGTCAGGGATACAATCTGGGTTTGCGAGACGTGGTAACCTTGGCGGCCCTCCTGCGCGAAGTCGCGCAGCGTGGTGATGATCCGGGTAGTAAGCAATTACTCAGCGATTACACACGCATTCGACGCCAGGATCGCTTGGAAACGATCGCCTTCACCGAAGCCATGAATCGCCTGTTCAGCAGTCCTCGCCTGCCGCTGCGCGTGATCCGTGCTGCGGCTCTGAGCTTGTTAAATCAGACGAGTTTCGGCAAGCGTGAACTCGCGGCACGCCTTGCCGGGATTCACCTACCGGCAGGCAGTACCATTCCTGATCTCATCATGGAGTTCTCCCATGTCCGAAAAATATGATCTGATTATTTCCGGGGCAGGCATGGTGGGGGCGAGTCTGGCTCTGGCAGCCAATCAGGCTGGCCTGCGCGTCAGTCTGTTTGAAAAACGTCCCGAATCGGTCTGCGCCAGCGCCGATTCCTTTGAACGCGCTAGTCTGGTGGCTTTGGGTTCCCAGCATTTTCTCGATAGCTTGGGTATTTCCGTGGCCCGCTTAGGAACCGTTGTAGAAAGAATGCGGGTCTGGGATGCAGAAGGCGCGGGGAGTATTGATCTGGATGCCGAGGAAGGTGGAGAAGTCCTTCTCGGTCATATTGTCGAAAATCGTCGCCTTGAACAGGCATTGCACGCGGCCCTGGCCGAAGCAGGCGTCAAAATCCACTATGGTGCGGAAATTACCGGAGCCTGGGCCGATGGTCAGGCGATGCAGATTACCGAGGCACAAGGCCAAGAATTTACCGGCACTTTGCTGGCTATTGCCGAAGGCCGTCAATCGGCATTACGCAAGCAACTGATTCAGGCGCCGGTCTTTCAGGAATCCTATGGGCAAGACGCTATAACGGCGACGGTTTGGATGGAAAAACCGCATCGCCATATCGCTTATCAACGCTTCCTGGCTTCTGGTCCTTTGGCCCTATTGCCTTTCAGCAATGATCCAGAAGGTCATCCGCGCGCTTCCATGGTCTGGAGCGCCAAACATCCCGTTGCCAGAAAGCTGATGACGCTGAATGATCAAAGTTTTCTGGCGGAGTTATATCGGGTCTTCGGACCACAACTGGGACATTTCACAAAAATCGGACGCCGTGGCAGTTATCCCCTCTCCGGCATGCACAGCAGTCGTTATATTGCCGAGCGCTGCGCCGTTCTGGGCGACAGCGCACACGGCGTGCATCCGCTGGCAGGACTCGGCGTTAATCTCGGCTTTCGAGACGCCGAGGCACTCACCCAGATCATCCGTAGCGCCCAAGCGCAACATCAAGATTGGGGGAGCACCGCCGCGTTGCGCCGCTACCAAAGTTCGCGGCGCCCTGATAATCTCGTCAACGTGCTGACTTGCGGCGCTCTCAGTCACCTCTTCTCGAACCGTAGTCGCAGCCTTGCGCGCCTACGAGACATTGGGATGCTGGGAGCCGGGATGCTACCCCAGGTCAAGCGTTTTCTCATCCGTCAGGCCATGGGCCTTTAAGGAGACTACTATGCAGCACCGAATTACTGATGACATCGCCGCCGCTTTTGGAGATGCTTTTGCCCGTCTTGGCACCGTCAAAGAAGATGTGGACAAACAGGCGCGGGCCATGCTGTCCAATACGCTGGATCGCTTGGATTTAGTCACCCGCGATGAATTTGATGTACAACAGGAACTCCTGTCACGCCTCGCCGCGCGGGTCGCCCTTCTTGAAACTCGACTGGATGCGCTCGCACCCAAAGCGGTAATAGACGAAAATGCCGACAAGAACTAAATTTTGCCGCTGGCCATCGTCCATAGTCGCGCGCTGACCGGGGTCCATGCGGCAGCCGTTGCCGTAGAGTGTGACCTAGGGCCGGGACTTCCGACCTTCGCGGTAGTCGGCTTGGCGGAAACTGCGGTCAAGGAGTCCCGTGACCGGGTGCGATCGGCGATTCAGAATAGTGGCTTCGAATTTCCAGCACGACGCATGGTGGTCAATCTGGCGCCCGCCGATCTTCCCAAAGATGGCGGGCGTTTTGATTTACCCATTGCCATTGGCATCCTCGCGGCCAGCGGACAAATTCCTATCTCTGCGCTTCAGGATCTGGAGATGATTGGCGAACTGGCCTTGGATGGCAGCCTGCGCCCGGTGACGGGCGCGCTGTCCAGTAGCATGGCTGCAGGCAGTGCAAAGCGTGCCTTGCTCCTCCCCACGGGGAACGCCAAAGAAGGCGCCTATGCCCAAAGCGCGCGCATATTTGCCTGCGAAAATCTCGCCGAGGCGGTAGCACATCTCCGTGGCACGCAACGTCTGACGGTCACCTTGGCAGAGGAGCACGATCTAGGGGATAGGCATCCATATCCAGATTTGCGGGACGTGCGCGGCCAAGAAGCGGCAAAGCGCGCACTGATTATTGCGGCAACGGGTGGACATCATCTCCTACTTTCAGGGCCACCTGGCACCGGTAAAAGCATGCTGGCGGCGCGGCTGCCCGGACTGCTACCCCCTTTGCGTCGCGCAGAAGCCCTAGAAGTTGCTGCCATTCACAGCCTGCAAAGCAGCGGATTTGATGTACAACGCTGGGGCCAACGGCCATTTCGTGCGCCCCATCACAGTGCCTCTTCGGCGGCAATGGTGGGGGGAGGCTCACATCCTCGACCCGGAGAAATCAGCCTCGCCCATAACGGCATCCTTTTTCTCGATGAAATGCCCGAGTTTCCCCGTAGCGTGCTGGAAGTATTACGCGAACCTCTGGAATCGGGCGAGATTCATATTTCCCGAGCGGCAAGACAGGCAACCTTCCCCGCCCGCTTTCAGCTAGTGGCCGCTATGAATCCTTGTCCTTGCGGGCATCTGGGTGATCCACGACAACCTTGCCGCTGCACACCCGCGCAAATCAACCAGTATCGTAGTCGTCTGTCTGGACCCCTATTGGATCGTATTGATATTCAGATGGAAGTACCGGCACTTTCGGTGCAGACGCTGCAGGAAGCCCCCCAAGGCGAGGGATCGGCATACTGGCGGGAGCGCATTGACGCCGCCGTACAACGCCAATGGCAACGTCAGCAGGTGCGCAATGCCCAACTTCAGGGTGAAGCATTGGATGATTATTGCGCCCTGAACAGTGAAGGTTCACGCCTCCTAGCCCGCGCTACAGAAACGCTGCGCCTATCAGCACGGGGCTATCACCGCATCCTCCGTATCGCCCGCAGCATTGCCGATCTGGAAGGTCGAGCCACCATCAGCACGCAAGATCTGGCAGAAGCCATTCAATATCGGCGGCTGGCGCAAACGCTCAGCGTTTGATGCTGGCGCGCTTCAATCTGCCTGCACGGGTGCAACTGTACGCAACTTGTCGGTCGACGCTGGCACGGCCGTTTCCGCTCTGGCGATAGCCGCCATGCGTTCAAAATAATCCTGGGCCCGCCGTGGATCTTTTTTGACCCCTAAACCCTTTTCGTAAGCGAGACCGAGATCAAAATCCGCGCGGGCCAGTCCGAGTCGCGACGCTTTTCGGTACCAGTACAAAGTTTCCGACCAGTTTTTTTTGACCGTCGTTTCTTGGCGGGTAATTCGGGGTGAATAGAGCGTACCCATATAAAAAGCCGCCTTGGCATCGGGTCCCTGGGCTAACTGCTGCAGTTGCGCCAAGGCCGTGGGGTCCTGTTCAGCTTGATCACGCAAAGATTCCAGATCCTGCGCCATAGCCATGACGGACCAGAAGCTCAATATCAAGGCAAAAAGCGTTTTTCGCATCATTTACAGCACTCCTTTGCCGCGCAATCAGGTGTCTGCATGCTCTCGGGTTGCATGAAATTTTACTTGGGGCCAACGCTCCATCGTCAAATCCAGATTGACTCGGGAGGGTGCAAGATAAGCCAGACGCTGACCCGCATCTTCGGCTAATTGTTCTTCATGCTTGCGGGTAAACTCCGCCAATACCTTGGCATCATCACACTGAATCCAGCGCGCCGTCTGGATGGTAACCGGATCGAAAATCGCTTCTACGGTGTATTCGGATTTTAGCCTTTCCGCAACCACGTCAAATTGCAGGACACCCACTGCACCCAGAATCAGATCGCCGCCTTGCAAGGGCTTAAAAACCTGAGTGGCCCCCTCCTCCGCCAATTGCTGCAAGCCCTTTTGCAATTGCTTGGCTTTCAGCGGATTACGTAAGCGCACCCGCCTGAATAACTCCGGCGCAAAGTAGGGAATACCCGTAAATTGTAGAGCCTCACCTTGGCTAAAACTGTCCCCAATCTGAATACTACCGTGATTATGCAGGCCAATAATATCTCCCGCATAAGCATCTTCCACCAACTCCCGCTCCCGCGCGAGAAAGGTGATGGGATTGTGTACTTGAATATCACGTCCTAAACGCAGATGCTTGATTTTCATGCCCCGCTGAAAATGGCCGGAACAAACACGCAGAAAAGCCACGCGATCCCGATGCTGGGGGTCCATATTCGCCTGAATTTTGAACACGAAGCCACTGAAAGCACTCTCCTCTGGCGCCACCCGCCGATCGGTAGTGGGCCGAGGTAAAGGGGGCGGTGCCCAATCAATCAACGCGCCGAGCAGTTCTCGAATACCGAAGTTATTGATCGCAGAGCCAAAAAATACCGGTGTTTGATCCCCCGCCAAAAATTCTTCCAGAGAAAAAACATGGGAGGCTGCACGCAGTAGCTCCACCTGATCGCGCAATTCAGGCATTTCTTCCGGAAAACGTCGATCCAACTCGGGATTATGTAAACCCACAATCCGCTCCACCTGCTGTTCGCGGGTTTCTTCACCCGGTGTAAACACCAGAACTTCATCGCGAAGCAGGTGATAAACACCGCGAAAGCGCTTGCCCATACCAATGGGCCAAGTAACCGGAGCACACTGGATTCCCAGCACGGACTCTACTTCATCCAACAACTCCGTCGGATCTCGGCTTTCGCGGTCAAACTTGTTCATAAAAGTAATAATGGGCGTCGCGCGCAGACGGCAGACTTCCAGTAGCTTAATCGTCTGGGCTTCGACACCATTACCACCATCAATCACCATCAATGCCGAATCGACAGCAGTCAACACGCGATAAGTATCTTCCGAAAAATCCTGATGGCCCGGCGTGTCGAGAAGGTTGATGACATGATCCGCATAGTCAAACTGCATAACAGAACTGGCTACGGATATACCGCGATTTTTTTCAATGGCCATCCAGTCACTGGTCGCATGACGACTACTTTTGCGCGCCTTGACCGTACCCGCCAACTGAATCGCGCCCCCAAACAGCAGCAATTTTTCCGTGAGCGTGGTTTTACCCGCATCAGGATGGGAAATAATGGCAAAAGTACGACGTCGCCGGATAGCCTCCATAAAAGCATCCTCGCTCGACATCACGGTTTCGGGAGATAACGACATAAGCCAGTTCAACCTTCTCTGAGATAATGGACAGCCGGTGTCAACGCGAGAGACAACACCAGTGCATCTTCACGGCCATCCGCATTACGATAATAATTTAAGCGCACACCGATTTCATGAAAGCCGGCGGAACGATACAATTGCTGGGCACCAACATTGGAAACCCGCACTTCCAGAAAGGCTCTTTCCGCGCCGAGCTGACGGGCACGTTGCAGCAAATGGGTCAGCATTTTACGTCCATAACCCAAGCGCCGTCGTGCGGGCGCCACCCCGAGGTTGAGAATATGCGCTTCGGCAGCACCCGTAGACAGCACCCCAAAAGCCAGCAAACTTCCAGAATCTTCCTCCAGCACCCAGACATCATAACCCGCCTGGATACAATCCCGAAAAATCCCCCGCGTCCAAGGCCCAGGAGAAATATGAGATTCCAGATCGGCCACGGCATCCAGATCCTCCGCTTGCATCGGCCGCAGCTTCATTTTTGCTGCTCTTGGGGCAAAAACGGACGAATATAGTGAGGCTCCAACTGCGTCGGGTGAATCCCCGGATCACCGGCAGCGTGGCGCGCCATGGCCAGACGCAATACGGCTTCGGCCTGAGGAAAGCAATCCCCGCTCCACCCCAAAATCTGTGATCCTTGCCAGTGTTGATGATAAGCCTGCCAACCCGTCCCCAGCCCCCACCAAAATCCTTCTTCGGGCCAATCTACGGCTTCTGGGGCACAAACACGCTCTACACCCTGTAATTGCGGGAGTCCACCATCATTTTGCACGTAACTCCCGGCGTACACCTCGCCTTTGCGGGCATCCAGTGCGACCAAAACCTGGGGATACCGTACCCCCGCCGCCAAAGCCTGCAAACTGGAAACCGGATAGACTGGCAATTGATGAATCAAAGCCAGAGCCTGAGCCGTGCTGACACCAATGCGCACCCCCGTAAACCCCCCGGGACCCACACCACAGGCAATGGCCGTGAGATCAGACAAAACATAGCCACTCCGCTGCAGCACCCGCTCGATCATGGGCAGCAATGCCTGACTGTGGACATTCGCGGCTATCACGCACTCTTCAAAAATACCATTCATCCCATGGATAGCCACCGAGCAAGCTTCGGTGGCCGTATCCATCGCTAGGAAGACGGGCTGCCTCATTCCGCAGCCTCCCGCCAGAACTGTTGCACCGCAGCCAAGTCGGAAACTCGGCGCATGGCTGGCAAACTGTCCAGAAAAATGCGCCCATAGCCCTTACTGCGCAAGCGTGGATCACAAAGCAGGAGCACGCCACGATCTTTTTCAGAACGGATCAAACGTCCGACCCCCTGACGTAATGCAATGACCGCCTGAGGAATTTGTAATTCGCGAAAGGGATCACCGCCTGCGGCTTGGCATTGTTCGACACGCGCCCGCAGGATGGGGTCTGAAGGATTGGCGAAAGGCAACTTATCAATAATCACGCAAGAGAGCGCTTCGCCCTGCACATCGACGCCCTCCCAAAAACTGGCTGCGCCGAGGAGTACGGCATTACCCAAGCGGCGGAAACGATCCAGCAATCGCGAGCGCGGCATACTGCCTTGAACGAGCACAGGGAAGTCCAAACGTTGCGGAAGATAATCCGCCGCTTCCTGAAGCGCCCGATGGCTGGTGAACAGAAAAAAAGTCCGACCTCCGCTCGCCTCAATAACGGGTACAGCCACCTCAAGGCAAGCCGCTGTATAAGTTGGCTGATTCGGTTCAGGCAGGCCACAAGGCAAGTACAACAAGGACTGTACGGCATAATTAAAAGGCGATGCGGCATTAAAAGTTCGGGTTCCTATGAGCCCTAGGGCGCGCTCAATACCGACAAAGCTTTCCCCCACCCGCAGGGTGGCGCTGGTAAGGATCAAGGCCGTGATCGGTTCGAGCAAATATTTTTGCAGCGGTGCCGCAACGTCGAGCGGGGTGGCATGCAACTGCACCGTCCGCGCCTTTTTTTCCTGCCAAAAAACCATATCTGGGGCATCGTGGAGCGCGAAGAAATCCACGGTAGCCAACAGCAATGCGCCCCGCGCCGCGCATTGCTCCAAACCCTTACCTCTTGCGGCAGCACTATGCAGGGCTTGATGGAGGAGCGCAACCGCCTGACGTAACTGTAAAAATGCGGACTTTTGCGGTGAGTCCGCAGCCAAAGCCCAGGACCCACGCGCCTCGCCTGTGCCCAGAGCACCGCGCCACATCGTCGTCGCGGCTTCTACTTGGGCAGCGGCTGACAATAAGGGTTCATCATCGGCGGCTTCATTCAACGCTTCCGCACGACTATCCCGAGCCCACTCCCAGAGCTGATGACTGCTGAGTTGCTTACCAAAATAACGACCCGCAAGGTCCACAACCTGATGCGCTTCATCCAATATCATGGCCTCGACCCGAGGCAACAAATCACCCATGCCGTTCGCCTTGAGCGCCAGATCAGAAAACAATAAATGATGGTTGACCACCAGAATATCCGCTTCTTGAGCTTGTCGCCGCGCTTCGACCACATGACAGCGATTATATTCCGCGCAATCATTACCCAGACAGTTATCCCGGGTAGAAGTCACCAGCGGCCACACCGGGGAGTCTTCCGGCACGCTGCTCAATTCACCAATGTCGCCTTCACGGGTACGTCCAGCCCAATCCGCAATTTTGGCCAAAGGTGCGGCCAGAGCGGGAGCCACGCCCTCAGCGCTAAAACGCTGCAAACGATAGCGGCAAAGATAGTTGGCCCGTCCCTTGAGTCGACTCACCCGCAAGGTTTTCCCCACGACGCGTAGCAGCAGGGGAATATCCTTTTCGAGAATCTGATCTTGCAAAGCTTTGCTGCCCGTGGACACCAGCACTTTGCGCCCAGAAACCATCGCTGGCAGCAGGTACGCAAAAGTCTTGCCCGTACCCGTACCCGCCTCAATCAGAGCGACTCCACCCTCGCGCAAAGTCTCCGCAACTTGGGAGGCCATGGCTTGCTGCTGCTCCCGGGCGCGAAATTGGGGCAACATTTGCGCCAGAAGGCCATTTTGTCCCAGACGCTCCGACCAGTCTGCTATTTCTGCTACCACACCCAGATTTCCATGGGGACTCCCGATTTTCTGTCCATCCTGCTATTTTTACACAATTCCATCAAAAAAAGGGGTTTTATGTATAAGCGGCGTGCACGCATTCTCTTCTGGCATCCCGACGATCCTGAAAAAGCCCAAAAAGCGGCCCTGCTCGCTATGGAATTAGGTAGCGCATGGCTGGAAGCACGCGCCAACGATCATGATCTGTCGTGGCCAGACTTATTTATCGCCCTAGATTGCAACAGCATCCCTGAAAAACCTTGGGCACGCCACACACAGCGTAAATGCTGGCCGAAGGACGCAAAAGAACCCGAAGCAGCACTCAGAAATCGTATCCTCGGCGTCATTGGCGGTTTTCGCCTACTGGCGCGCCTCGATCAAAGTCCACCGCCGATGGTTTAAAGGGCGAATTTTGACAAATGACGATCCATATACTAAACCTTAAACAAGATTTTATTGTTTTAGTGGAACCACGCACCTTTCTGGAAAGGAGTGTTTTATGGATGTCGTTCGTAAAGACGCACAAAGCCTCACTATTCGCTTTGATAAAAAAGATCTCGCCAAGATCGTGGAGCCTCTGGTCAAAAATGCGGCCACCTTTGCCAAAGACACTTTGGATATGGCTTATCTATTGGCAGAACAAGACTATCGGACCGATGATCATTTTCGCCAGCCGCCCCACGTTTTTGACTAGAGGAGATTCCATATGCAGATTCTTGAAGAGCAGGAGCACAGTGTTGAAATGATGTTTACGGCTAGCGAGGCGGAACATATTGCCCGCAATATCTTAGACAACGCTAAAATTGCCGGGCCAGCGGCTGTCGCACTGGCCGAGTTGTTGCAGAAGGAAGGTTTTACGGCAGATAAACTGCCCCATGTGGCCCTGCGTCACGAATGGAAAACGCCCGACGATATGGGCCAAAATACCTGATCGATTGTCCGCTAAGGGTCGATTCTGCGCGTAAGGCTTGGCCGTTTAGGTACAGAACCTCAATAAAGGACACGGCTCGCATGCTGTGTCCTTTTCAGTAGATAGGATGAGCGCAGCGCATACTTCTGGGCGTGGATATTGCTTGTACTTTACCACTCATAATGAAGCGATAAGTATTAGCCCTATTCATACCGCACACAGGAGCCTGTCTGATGTCCGCAGATATCCAGCAACCCTATTTCTCATTTAACGACCGCCCGGCGCTGGAAAACTCCAAGTTTCAGCGCGTCGCTTGGGCCATTTTTCTGACGGTTGGCGCTTTTGCCACTTGGGCTATTTTTCGCGCCGATTTCTGGATGTGGCAATTCATCATTCTCGGCATGTGGTACGTTGGACTGATGTGGTTTGGTCTGAAATGGCCCGCTTTTCGCGTCCTCTTTCTGGTGGTTCTAGCCATCTCCGGGCTAGGCATCGGTCTGTATCAGATGGGATTACAAACCAGCGATAGTCTCGCACTGCGCTATTTTTTCCACAGTAATGCCATGTTCTACTGGATGAGCGGAGCCATACTACTTAGTGCCGCAGGTTACTATCTATATCTTTTTGCGGGTAACCAAAGTGCTGGTGACTGGGGTCATCGCTTAGCCTGGGTGGCCGTCGTGCTGGGTTTTTCCGGACTCGCGATCCGCTGGCGGGAAACCTACATCGGGCATCCTTCTTGGGGCCATATTCCAGTCAGCAACATTTACGACGTGATGGTACTGTTCTGTGCAACCACCATTCTGTTTTATCTGTTTCACGAAAATCGTACCGAGAATCGCGGATTAGGCGCTTTTGTCCTGCCCTTGGTGCTGGTTGCTGATATTTTTCTGATCTGGGTAGGTGCCGCTTATCATTTGAACCGCATCCAGCCCCTGATTCCGGCCCTGCAAAGTTTCTGGATGAAAATTCACGTTCCGTCCATGTTTATCGCCTATGCCAATTTTTATATTTCTGCCATGGCAGGCATGGCCTATCTCCTCAAAGAACGGGCCATTCGTACCGGTAGTTTTCTGCGTGATCGCCTACCGAGCCTAGCACTCCTCGACAAGACTTTTTCGGGGACCATCGCTTTTGGTTTTCTGTTTTTTACGGTCGGAACCATTCTTGGTGCAGTCTGGGCTGCCAAAGCTTGGGGCGGATTTTGGTCTTGGGACCCCAAAGAAACCTGGGCGCTCATTGTTTGGCTCAATTATGCGGGATTCCTGCATGCCCGTAGTCAACGCAACTGGGAGGGGCGACCAATGGCTTGGTGGGCGTTTATCAGCTTGATTGTCATTACCTTTTGCTTCATTGGCGTAGACTTATTTTTGGGTGGCCTGCATTCCTACGGCAAGCTCTGAAGAACCTTTACCGTAGTATCCCTACAGACCTAAAAAAACCCGCTGCAGCAGCGGGCTTTTGCGTAACACTACATCCTTGCTTACTAAACCGCCTCAAGAGGCGCTGGTAAACGGTACACTACGCGCTCCGTCGTAATGGGCTGCCCAATAAGGATCGTTGAGACTCCCCACCTGAACACCCGTACTGGGCGTTTGCGCACTCACAAAATGCTGATGGCCAATATAAATACCCACATGAGAATAGGGTCGGTGCATGGTATCAAAAAAGACCAGATCGCCCGGCTTCAGATTTTCCCGAGAGACTTTGCGTAAATCTGCGGCCTGCGCATACGAAGTACGGGGCACCTGAATATCAAACTTGGCCAGAATATATTTCACAAAACCACTGCAGTCGAATCCCGAAGCCGGGCTCATGCCTCCCCAACGATAGGGCGCGCCAATAAACCTTAACGCCGACACGACCATGCTACGCGGTGAAAACCAAGAATCGGATGCGGAATGTACATCATCTTCCGTCGCAGACTGGCTGGCTTGAGCAATCTCATCGGCCAAATCTGCCGCTGCCTGCGGTCCAGTCGCTGCATTGCCACTGCTTTCTAATGCCTGCAAAGGATGTCGAGCCCAGTGATAGGCCTGGCTGGCGAGCATTTCTACGGCCATCCTGAGATGCGATTGCTCCGGCGCTGAAGTGGCTTGAATGGCATCTACCGGAGCCGCGACTGGCTTTACTGGAATACCTGCAGGCTCTGCACTGGTCACCAAGCTGGTCTTTACCATCACCAAAGACTGATCAACAAAGTCGGGGCTCGTTACCGAGCTGCTAGCGATACTCGGAAAAGACTGCATGTGATATTGGTAGTCCGGCCTCGGTTGCGGTGCCGCGCCCACACCGGCAAACTCCACCGGCGCTAGGTGCATCAACTGCAACGCCGTGGGGGTAAGCGCGGTATAATCATTTTTTGCGGCGGGAACCACTCCACGCTCACGCTTAAATTTCCGATAGTGCACTTTTTTGAGGTGATGATAGTGATGCACACGGTGGGACTTTTTCCCGACCACAGCATGGTGTGTGGCCGCGTTGGCGACACCACTACTCCCCACCACCATCATTACCGCTAACGCTAACTGCCAGCGATGCTTCTTCTTCATTACTTATCTCCAGATTCAACTGGGAATCGCCGCTGCGTAATTTGCTCAAGAGCCGCTTATGCAGAGACATTGCCATTTCTCATCAAGAAGAGAAACTTCGAGGCTACCCCCTAAACACCAAAAATAAAGCCGAACAAGTTCGGCCTATCAAGATACTGCATAATGGACTGAGCCAATGGGTAACGACCCAAAGCCGCCAGCACGTCTGCGCACACAGCTCGGCTTCCTCCCAATTCGGGGCGTATATTAGCCATTAGTAAAACTGATGCTCTATAGTCCATGTTTGGGAATATAGGCGGTAAGCCGCCGCTAGACAACCCCCCAAAGCAAAAATTTTTGCCCTCACTCCGTATTTTTTAAGATTTGGCCCAGGTTTTGCTTATTTACAACAGCAAGCAGGAAACAGGAGCAACGCCATCATGCCATCATCCATCCGTAACATCCGCAGAAGAGTCTTTTTTTCTCTTTGTTCGTCAGCAGTTATCGGCTGTCTGTCACTATGTTTCAGTCCCTATGGCATGGCCAATACCTTGGACCTTATGGGGGGCATTGCCCCGAAAAGCACAGGCAAAAAGCCCGCGCAAATTCTACAGCGTCTCAGCCATGCGCACTGGTTCACTCAAGGAAACGGGCCTCACATTATTTATTTGTTCTTTGATCCCAATTGTCCCTACTGCCATCTCCTCATCAACGAACTTCAGCCCCTCATCCAACCCGACCAACTCACCATTCGTTACACTCCTGTTGGCTTCTTGGAAAGCAGCAGTATGGGTAAAGCGGCCGCTATTCTGGAGGCTAGAAACCCACTCCAAGCTCTGCGAAAAAACGAAAAGGGCTTCCGCGAAAAAGGCCACCAAGGGGCTATTGCTGAGATTTTACCGAATACTGCTACCGAACAAGCACTCCGGCAAAACCTCGCCATACTGGAGGCTACCGGACAAAAAACCGTGCCCACCATGGTTTACGTCAACCACCACGGCGAAGCACGGATTATCTGGCAAGTGCTAGACCCCCATGATCTGGCACAAACCCTGAAAAATATTCACTAAGTTTTGAAATTCACCGGCACCAATGCCTATTTTCGAGAGGCCACCTGCGCTGACCCTATTGACAGCAGCACCCGTTATTATAATATTGCGAATCATTCTCATTATTATCCAAATAACGGAGCGTACCCACCATGCCTCGCCTCTTGCTGTCCTTGGCCAAGGTTCTTTGCACTGTGCCTTTAGGCCTATACACCAGCACCTGCCTAGCCGACACGCCGATTGCTGCCGATGGAGCCATTCCAAATATCCCCGGCCTGCCTGCGAAATACTTACCGGCCTACACGCATATTGGCGACGGGCTTTCTTGGGCGGGACATTTAGATAGCGAAATATTTAGCAACTTTTCCGGCGGCATCAAAACCGGAAGCGAAGGCAATATTGTCGGCCAAGTCGGTGCGGAATATGACACGGCAAAGGCGGGGCTGTGGCCCGGAGGAAAGTTCACGCTTTCCCTGATGGGAATCTACAGCAGCGGTATCCAGCAAAACTATAGCGGGGATATTCAAACGGCCAGCAATATCTGGGCACCCAATGCGGTGCGCTTTTACGACGCTGCTTACCGCCAACGCTGGACGGATTGGCTGAGTTCTCGAGTGGGTTACATGGATGTCAATTATTACTTTGATGTCACCGCAAATGCGCTGCAACTCCTGAACAGCTCCTTTGGTATGTCTCCGACGATCACCGTGAATGTCCCCGGCACGGCTACTTATCCTTATTCTGGTCTGGGGTTCCTGCTCGGTGCGCATACCGAGCATCTGAGCAGCAAGTTCGCCATTTTTCAGGGTGACCCCCAGCATCAGACTTCCGCGTTCGACAGAGGATACATGGCGCTTTGGGAAGGTGGGTTGCACTGGGGTCACCGTCCTGAAGATAAACCAAACGATAGCACCGATGATTATGGTCAATATGTGGTCAAGCTAGGCGCTTGGAGTTATCAGCCATCCAATCCAGATCGCTATGGCCTCTCGCTCAGTACGGCGGGTGTTTATGCTATTGCCGAAGGTAACTGGACACTACCCGGAGAACGGCAACTGGGCGCTTTTTTACAGGCCGGTGGTGCGCCTCAAAGCATCAATCCCGTACCTTGGTATGTGGGTGTGGGTTTGCGTCTCGGACATCCTTTTGCCGGGCGTCCAAAGGACAGCATTTCTATTGGCATTGCCCGCGCTTGGCTGCGACCGGAAGCCGTGGCCGCAGGACTAGAAACGGACCCTGCCGCTATTCACCACGCCGAAACCACCTATGAGTTGACTTATCTGGCAAAACTGACCAAGCACCTCAGTTTGCAGCCCGATCTGCAATACATACAACATCCCTCGGGATTTTATCCCAATGCGATGGCCGGCATTTTACGTCTCCATGTCGAATTTTTCTGAATAGGATGCGCATCTCCATGCAAACGCCCACAGTGACAGCTTCGCAAAAAGCACTCCAGCAACCCCTTGGACAATTAAGCAGCACTGCCTGCGCGCGGATTATGGATTTTACCGGCGGGCGGAGTATGCAACAGCGCTTGCAAATGCTGGGTATCCGGCGCGGTACGGAATTTTGTCTTGTGCAAGGTCCGAGCAAACGCGGTGCCGTCGTCCAAGTGGGCGGTGCACGCATCGCCTTGGGTTGGGGCGTCATTCAGCAGATTCTGGTTACGGAGTTGCCCCGATGAGCGCATATCGTGGTGTCGTCGTTCTCGCTGGCAACCCCAACTGTGGCAAAACCACCCTCTTCAATTTACTCACCGGTGCGCATCAACAGGTCGGCAACTGGCCCGGAGTAACGGTAGAACAGCGCAGCGGAACCATGACTTTGGCCGGGCAAAAAATATCCATCATCGATTTGCCGGGCGTTTACAGTCTGATGGGTGGCGGTGGCGAAGATCAGCGCGTCGCACGAGATTTTCTGCTGGATGGCCCCGTGGACCTCATTATTAACATTGTCGATGCCGCCAATCTGGAACGCCACCTGGCGCTGACCGCTGAACTGCTCGAAACCGGACGACCCATGATCATGGTCATGAATATGACCGACGAAGCCGAAGCGCGTGGTTGGACGCTGCACTGCGCCGATTTGGCCGATGCCTTGGGTATTCCCGTAGTGCCCATGGTGGCCCGACAAAACCAAGGGCGAGAAGCTTTGCGACAAACATTGGACCAAGCGCTTCGGGTACCGCCGCAGGGCATCGCTCCCAACTACCCAGTCGTGGTTGAGCAAACCCTCGCAACACTGGCAAATACGCTTCCTGGCGACAATTCAGCGCGGAAACGTTTCGACGCGCTGCGACTGTTAGACGGTGATACTCCAGCGCCCTCGGCCGAGTCAGAAAAAGTCCTCGCCGCAGCCCGAGAACCCATAGCCGAAGCCAGTCATGAGCAAGCCGCCGACCTCATCATGGATCGTCGCTTTTCCTGGGCGCAAGAAATGGCTGGTCTGGCACTCCAAGCGCGAGGCAAAGTGGGTATTCGTCAAAGCCTCAATGATTATCTGGATCGAATCGTACTCAACGACTGGCTTGGCGTACCCATATTTTTGCTCGTCCTGTATCTGGTATTTGTGGTGAGCTTTAGCGGTGGCAATATCTTCCTCGATTTTTTCGATCAGGCTTCCGCCGCCATTCTCATCCATGGCGTGGGTCACCTTCTCCTTTTGGCGGGTCTGCCGAGCGGACTGATTTCCATCATTGCTGGAGGTATCGGCGGCGGACTCAACCTAGTCATTTCCTTCATCCCGCCCATTGCCTTGACCTTCCTCTTTCTTGCTTTTCTCGATGACTCAGGCTACATGGCACGCGCCGCCTACGCCATGGATCGTCTGATGCGCCGCTTCGGACTGCCCGGAAATGCTTTGGTCCCCATGGTCATTGGCTTTGGTTGCAATGTGCCCGCCATCATGGGCTCACGCATCATTGAAGATCCCCGTGGACGGATTCTGACGGTACTGATGCAACCTTTTATGTCCTGTTCTGCCCGACTGACCATCTACATGGCTTTTGCTGTCGTGTTTTTCCGCAGTAACGGTGGACAAGTCGTTTTCGCTCTTTACGTTCTCGGTATTCTCGTGGCGCTGCTGACGGCCTGGCTCTTAGGTAAAACCGCGCTGCGCGGCGAAACCATGCCCTTTGTCATGGAACTCCCCCCCTACCGTCTACCCAGTTATCGCAGTGTCTTGCTGCAAAGTTGGCAACGTTTGAAGGTGTTTGTTCTGCGCGTGGGTAAAGTCATTGCGGTTATCGGCGTCGTGCTCTTTATTCTGCCCGGTATCGGCTGGACCGCGCAGGGACTGCGCAGTACGGATATGAATCACTCGCTGCTCGCTCAGGGCAGCAAAGCCTTGGTACCGATCTTTGCGCCCATGGGTATTCGGGAGGACAACTGGCCTGCAGTGTCGGGATTAATCGCTGGTGCCGCCGCCAAGGAAATCGTCATCGGTACGCTCAACGGTATTTATCAGCGGCAAAACGCCGCCGATCTGATGGCAGACTACCGTCATCCGGATATTCTCGGTCAACTCTGGGCGGCTCTTCTGACTATACCCGCTAATGCGGCCCATTTTATCCAAACGCTCGACGATCCTTTGGGCCTAGCAGCCATAGAATCTCACGCAGCAACCGAACAGGCTTCTGGCGCCGACGGAGCCACATTACAAGCCATTGCTGCAGAATTTACGCCCCTTTCGGCTTTCGCCTACCTGGTCTTTGTCCTGCTGTACGTCCCTTGCGCCAGCACGATGGGCGCTCTCCGTCGCGAGGTAGGCTGGGGTTGGATGCTCTTCTCTCTCATTTACGGAACGGGTTTGGCGTGGAGTGCCAGCACCCTGATTTTTCAGATTGGCACTTTTAAGGAGCATCCTGCAAGTTCATGGATGTGGATTATCGGGATACTCACCGCTTTTGCGATGCTCGTCGTTGGCCTGCGGCGCTATGGCCAGCACCGCGATGCCCGTTTCGGAATGTTGGTGAAGAAAAAAGGGGCATCCGCATGAGTCACCTATTCGCCGTTCGCGACTTACTCCGTAGCGAGAAGATGCTGAGTACCCAGCAAATCGCCACCCGCCTAGATTTATCCGTCGCCATTGTGGAAGACATGCTCGGCTACTGGCAACGACGGGGTCAAGCAGAAACCGTCCACTTCAACGCAGCATCTTGTGGATCAGGGTGTGGCGGTGGCTGTAAGCGCTGTGATAATGCCCAATCAGCACCGGCAATCACCGCTTGGCATTGGCGAGAAGCACCCCAAACCGTTGGGGCTCCGGTCACACTGCATCCTCGCCCATCGCCATAAGGGGTTTTGGCGGCAGCGCTAGACTTGCCAGCCCAACCCGCTCATTTATACTCAAACACTCAGGTGGATAGCGGGAGTATGAAATGCGGGTAAAAGTAGCCGCCATTCAAATGGCTGTGGGCGAAGACGAAGCAGCCAATATCGCCAAGGCGGTTGGGCAGGTCAATGCCGCCGCCGATGCGGGGGCACAAATCATTCTGCTGCAAGAGCTGTTCAGCACCCCTTACTTTTGCAAGGATCAAAATCCCGACTTTTTGGCTCTAGCACGGCCTCGTGATGAGCATCCGGCGCTCCTAGCCATGCAACAACTGGCGCGAGCACGCAAGCTGGTACTACCGGTGAGTTTTTTCGAACGCGCTAACAATGCCTTTTTTAACAGCTTGGTGGTATTTGATGCGGATGGCAAAGATCTGGGACTTTATCGTAAAGCCCATATTCCCGACGGTCCTGGCTATCAGGAAAAATTCTACTTCAGTCCCGGCGATACGGGCTTCAAGGTTTTCGACAGCCAATATGGACGTATTGGCGTAGCCATCTGCTGGGACCAATGGTTTCCAGAACCAGCGCGCATCATGGCCTTGCAAGGTGCAGAAATTCTTTTTTACCCGACGGCTATCGGCTCAGAACCCCAAGCGCCAGAAATCAACAGTCGTGGTCATTGGACCAGAGTCATGCAGGGGCATGCGGCAGCCAATCTTGTCCCGGTAGTGGCAGCTAACCGAACCGGACGGGAGATAGGTCATGAAAGCACCATCACCTTCTATGGAGGGTCTTTCATCAGTGATGCTACCGGCGATCTCATCGCGCATGCCGAGCAGGAAGAAACCATCCTCTACGCGGAGTGGGACTTATCGGCGCTGGCTGCACAACGCGCCGAATGGGGATTATTTCGGGATCGTCGCCCCGAGCTCTATTCCCCCATTTTGAGTCTCGACGGACATCCTCATCGTGAATGAGCTCCTGCCTCCGGACCCTCCCGTTATCGCCCTGAGCGCCTATGAGCGTAACGGCGAGGCTTTTTCTCTGGCACCCCAGTATGCCGCCGCCGTTTGTCAGGCGGGGGGGCTGCCCATTCTGTTTCCCCCCCAGTGTCCCGAAGCCCGCATCATTCTCTCGCGCTGCGATGCCTTGGTGCTGACCGGTGGGGGAGACATTTCTCCTGAGTTTTATGGAGCGACCTGTGATGACAACGTCCACATGGTACACCCAGACCGCGACGCTGCTGAAATTGCCCTAGCCCGAGAAGCGATCGCCCGCCGCATTCCCGTGCTGGGTATTTGTCGCGGACTACAGATCATCAATGTGGCGCTGGGGGGCGATCTCTTGCAAGACTTACCCAAAAATATTGGTACCCGCATCAGTCATCGTCATGTGGACGACAAGCCCATCATGCACGAAGTGATCGTGCTGCCCGAAACCTTACTGGGAAGTATTGTCGGTCGGGACAGCCTAGAAATTTCTTCTTGGCATCATCAGGCCATTGCCAACATGGCGCCTTCCCTGCGCATCAATGCCATCGCCGAAGACGGGGTCATCGAAGCCGTGGACATGCCGGACAATCCGGATATTTTCGCCGTCCAATGGCACCCCGAACACACGGCGGCGGGAGACCCACATCAGCAGGCATTATTTAACTGGCTGGTCACCCGCGCCGCGCGGCGAATTATCCGCAGCATTGAACGCCAAGAACAGAACCCCTAACACCCTTGTGCTCTCTGCGCGTTAGAGGTTACTACGGGCAGGCTGGAAGCGCTGCTGCAGCCACGCCCAAGCGGCCGGCAGCAAAGACAGCAGAATTAAAACCACCAGCACCACATTAAGATGGGCTTTCACCCAAGGAATACTGCCCAAGAAATATCCAGCACCGAGTAGTCCTCCCACCCAAAGTACCGCACCCATCAAGTTAAACCCGAAGAAGCGACGATAAGGCATGGCCGCAATGCCAGCCACAAAGGGGGCGAATGTGCGAATAATCGGCAGGAAGCGTGCAATTACGACCGTTTTACCGCCGTGTCGCTCGTAAAAGTGCTGGGTGGTTTCCAAATACTGGATATTGAGTAACTTGCCCCCAAAAAGATGTACGCCCCAATGCCGCCCAATCCAATAATTCAGCGCATCCCCCAGCACGGCTGCCGTAACCAGCAAGCCCAGCAACCCAAAGACGTTCATGGCGCCGACACCGGCCAGCGTACCACACACAAACAGCATGGAATCGCCGGGCAAAATCGGCAGGATCACCAACCCGGTTTCGGCAAAAAGAATCAGGAAAAGCAAGGCATAAACCCAAGCCCCATAGTCCTGCAAAAAGAGCAGCAGATAGTGATCAAAATGCAGGAGCACCTGCAGTAACGGGTGCACTTCGGACATACTCAGGCCTCTTCCGAAACACCGCTGTAGCGCTGGTAATGGCGCTCAAACATCACTTCTAGTTCGGCAATCACAGTCTCGGCATCGGCACCGCCCATGACATGCTTGGACATGAGACTGGAGGTCTCATTAAGCATATTTTTCGCATCCAGCATGGTGTAGCTCTCGCGCAAGCGCTTAATAGCACCCACCACCGTTTCACCCTCACGCGCAGGCAGCAACTCCGGTTTTTGGATAATACGCTCGGCCGTGGATTCCGGCTTCTGACGACTACGCAAAAATTCCGCAAAAGCAAGAACCTGGTCTTGCTCTGCAACATTCAGTTTGCGCATGGCCTTCAAAAAATGACGTTCCCGGCTATTCATACATCTGAACCCGTATCCACCTTCAGAGAAAATACCGGCGGCTTGCGCTTTTCTGTCATCAACGCCAGCTCTCGCACCAGCGCGACAATGACCCGATCCGTCGTTTTTTGCATTTCCGGCCAAAGAGCGCGACATTGCCCGAGTAGATCGCCAATATTTTCCGGGGTTTCACGATCTTCTTCCATCAAAATATCTTCAATCAAACCCGGCTTCATTTCGGGACGGAACAATAAACCCACCGCGCCATCTTCGGGGCGAAAAGCAATCCAACGCCCCTCATCATCGACTACGAGTGGCTCAATGCCCTTGGGCAAAACGGCCGTGCCCGGCGCCCAGACCATAACTTGAGCACCATCTACAGCCTGAGCCAGAGGATCATCACGGCCCGCCTCCGTAGCATGCGCTGTCGTGAAATAGGCATTGTGATAAGGCTCCAGTTGCAGCTCAGCCCCTTCATACTGCGCCAGCAGCAGCGCGCCCAGACCGAAACCCACCACGGGTCGCCGGTTCTTGCGAAACATGGCAATCGTTTTCACTTCCTGTTCTAGCCAAGGATACTTTTCGGCTTCCAGCGGGGACATGGGGCCACCTAATAAAAAAAGCGCGTCAAAAGTCAGCGCATTACCCGGTAATTCCCCACCCAAAAAGACCCGAAAATAACTAAAACCGATGTCGCGCTTCTCCAGTTGTGTCTCTACAATCCCCAGAAACTCAGAATAACTGTGCTGCACGACTGCAAAATGTTTCATATTACCCCTCGCGACGCACCGGCACGGACAGCATGTCCCTGCTACAGCGGTCTTTGGCAAACTCAAGAAATTCGTCCATGACTAGGCTACGGAATTTCTGTTTTTGATACACAAAAAAGTACGGACGGGTCAGTGCGGGGTCCAGAGATCTGGACAGCAGCGTCCCCAGCGCCAGCTCCTTGAGAACCGTCGCCTCGGATACAATAGCCACGCCCAAGCCGCCCTCTACGGCACCTTTGACCGCCTCGGGACTACCCAATTCCATAGTGATATGCAAATCATCCGTATCAATTCCCGCCTGATGCAGATATTCCATGGTGACCTCACGAGTTCCGGAACCCTCCTCACGCGAAACAAAGGGATAATCCAGAAGCTCCTGAGCCGTCACACTTTCGTGGAGGCCCAAGGCATGATCCGGTTGCGCAATCACCACCATCGAATCCATGCAGCACTTCAGTGTTGCCAGACTTTTATTGGTAACCACGCCCTCCACCAGACCCAGATCCACACTGTTATCTTCGATCATGTGGACAATTTTATCGGTATTACCCACATGCAGGCGCACCTGCACATCGGGATATTTCATTTTGAAATCTCCCAGTACCCGAGGCAGCATGTATTCGGCAATCGTCGTACTCGCGCCAATCAGCAGGTGACCACGTAAATCTCCGGTCATCTCACCAACGCGGTTAGACATTTCTGTATACAGAGAAATAATCCGCTCGGAATACTCATACACCACCATTCCGGCTTCAGTGAGACTGATCCGATTGTGTGTACGGTCAAACAATCGGGTGTTGAATTGTTCTTCGAGTTGTTTGACTTGGAAGGTCACGGCAGGCTGTGTCATGTGCAAGGTATCAGCTGCCTTGGTAAAGCTGAGGAGCCTTGCCACCGTATGAAAAACCTGTAAACGCCTGTCTGCCATGGAAATCCTTAGTCAATCGCGACTTTTAACCAGTTTATGGGTAATATATGAGCACTTCAATACAGTATTTAGGGAGGATACCCCATGCCCAAGGCTTGGGAAAAGCTCGATCTGCAAGGCGCTGGGATACAGAGTTTACAAATTCGCTTGCAAAAACTCCAGAAAAAATCTCTATGGGGTTATCTATACTGGTGTTTATTCCCTTTTGGTGGCCATCGTTTCTATCTCGAAGAGCCATTGGCTTGGGTTTATCCTCTGGTAACGGCGGCCATTATCATACTCGCTTTACTCGGCCTGATCTGGGTCGCCGTAGCCGTGGCCGTGCTGATGCTGGGCGCTGCACTCTGGGATCTCAGCCGAATTGGTTTATGGATTAGTGCGTATAATAAAGCCTTACGCAAAGCCAGTTGGTTCGCCAAACAGAGCCCGGCAGCACCTGCCAACTATCAGGGACGCAGTGATACCGGCGAAGACCCCGCACAATGGCAGCGCGAACTGCAAAATTATACCCAAACCAAAGAAGGCGAACGGGCCGGACACCCGGCAGAGCGCGGTGCTCCTGCCAAAAAGGGTTTTGCCCCGGGGCAACGACGCCTCTCTTTTGCTGAACAGGAAAAACTCCTGCGGGATCTGGCCGATACCCAAAAAGCGAAAAAAGATCCGGATTAACCGATTGTTCCAAGGCGGCGTTTTCTGTTCGTTTATTTTTCCTTCTCGAACATCGCCAGATAACGCTCCTTGGGCAGTGGCAACTGCTTGGCCACGGCCAGAAAATCCGCGAGATGCAGGGGTGAACTCATACCCACGAGGGTGACCCCAATACCGGGTGTAGAACGCACAAACTGAATGGCGCGCTGGGCTGCATTAGCGAGCTCCGGAATGCCTTCTTGCAAGGATGGCACTTCCTCTTGCGCCAACAAGCCCTTACCCAGGGTATGACTGGCCATAACCGTGAGCTTGAGTTGAAACGCCGCCTGTATGGTCGAGCCAATGTTTCCCTGCCCCGTCACTTGGCTGAAGCGCGTATAGGCTTCGGGCATCAGCGCATTAAAGGGCATTTCGACAACCCGCAAATGATGACGATTCCCCTGCCCTGCCGCTTTTTCGGCCAAACCAATCAAACTGGTCAAGGACTGAAACAAAGTATGGTCGGTTTCCACTCGACAGGCGTTGAAGGTAGAAATCCCGTAGTAACGAATTTTATTGTCTTGTACCGCTTGTTCCAGCATGGTAAATACGTCCAGCAGTTTTTGGTACATCCGCTCTTTACCAATAATAGGGATGTGTACTTCGGGCTGGTCCACCAAAAAAACATCCAGCGTTTCTAGGCCCGTTTGTTCGCGCAGATTGTCCAGTTGCCAGGCTATGTAGCTTGGGCTCAGGCAGTGTACACCTTGGGCTAAATCTTCTTCTTTGCCCAAGCCTTGTGCGACCACTTCTTCGCGAAAAAAAGCCAACGGGTCTGCCGGACGCCCCTGCGTAAACGTCAAAAAGCCGCCTTTACCCACCACAAAAAACTCCTCGCGCTGAATACCCGTGGCCATGGCTTTAGCAATACCCACACCCACCGCACGACCAGCACGCCCGAAACGATAATTTGCCCCCGTATCGATAACGTTGATCCCCGACTGCAAAGACTGCGCAACGATAGCCGCGACCGCCACATCGGTAATGTCATCCACGCCCCCCGGGAAAGTCCCTACGCCGAGTGACGACAACTTGATGCGCGTATTTAAAAAGTCGCTGAAGTGTTCTTCCGCGAGGGTATCCGTAAAGCGCGCCACATAATGCTTAGTACCTACACTATTGGCGGCACCGGGAATCAGTGCATTACTGGCAGCATTCACGCAGCGTTTCTCCTGTGTGTAAAAAGAGGATGGTTATGCAGCAAAAAATCGATACGCTCGGTCACAGCTTGGCGCACGGGGCCCGGTCGGGGCAAATCTTCGAGGTGGAAAAACTGTCGGGAGTAGTCCGGCGCCTCTTCATCATCCAGATCCCACACCACATTTTGCAGCAAGTCTCGACCCGATTCTGGTAAATCATCCACCAGCTCACGTCCTGACAGTATTGCCCACAGCCCAGTCCAACAACGGGCAAGTGCAATAGGGTGATAACCACCCCCACCCAATACCAGCATTCTTGGGCTTTCTGCCAGCATCTGCCGGACGATTTCCCAGAACAAGCGATTGGAAACACGAAATTTGCTCAGTGGGTCAGGTGCCAGAATATCAGTACCCGCCTGCAGAACCAGCACGTCCGGATTAAATTGCGCCAGCACTTGCGGCCACAGACGAGCAAAAGCCAAAGCATATTCACTATCGTTGATTTCCGCTGGCAGGGGCAAATTCACTGCGTCGCCCGCCCAGTCGTCGAGCTTACCGCCCTGAAAAGGGTAAGCATATTGGGTATCCATGTGCAGAGATACGGTCAGAGTTTCCGGATCGTCCCTGAATGCCGCTTCAACCCCATCGCCATGATGGGCGTCCATATCCCAATACAATACCCGGAGCCCCTCGCGGCGCAAGCGCTGGATAGCGAGGACTGGATCATTGAGATAACAAAAACCTCGGGCCTGTCCGGGCGCTGCATGGTGCATACCACCCGCTGGGCTAAAGGCGGTAAACCCCTTCAACACCTGTTCGGCCGCTAAAATACTCGATCCCGTCGCTAAATTCGGCGTATCAAAAAATCCGGGGAAGTAAGGATTTTCCAGTGTCCCTAGCTGATATTGTTGACGATCGGCATTTTGCACCCCGCCGCGAAACTGCGCTCGCTCAAAGGCCTGAATATAATCGCGGGTATGAAAACCGAATAACTCCTGATGACTGGCAGGACGACCCAGACAATATTCCTCAGGGGCCATTGCCCCATAACTATTGATCAGGTCAAGCGCCAAGGAAACCCGGGGGATAGCTAGGGGATGATTACTGCCGTAACTGGAACGCCGGTAGCGTGCCGCGCCCACAAAACGCGCCGCTCGGGTCGCGGCAATGCGCGGCTGGAGAAGGGTTTTTTCGTTCATGCGTACCAAGATGCCATCCTCTCAACCCCCATGCCCGCGCAGCCGCAAATAGACTTCCGGCAAGCGGGTAGGCAAGCTGTCCAGATGGGGTAAAACCAAGTAATGACCCTGCCCAAAGACCAGTGGCAAGTATTCACCCCCCTGGGGGTCCAGACTGATACAAAAAGCGTGAACACCCAATTCTTGCGCCTCTCGTACCGCCATTCGGGTATCTTCTTGCAGATAACGCGGATCACCACCATCATCATAATCCGCCGGACGCCCATCCGATAAAATCATCAGCAATCGCCGCTGCGCCGGACTGCGCAACATCAGACGGGTACTATGACGAATCGCCGCCCCCATACGCGTCGCCAGCCGTCCTGATAAACCACCCAGCAAAGCTCGGGCGCGCCCATCAAATTTATCGGCAAAGCGTTTAATGGGATACATCAACACCTCATCATGATATTTGCTGGCAAACCCGTAAAGCGCAAAAGGGTCACCCACCTCCACCAACGCCTCGCCAAAAAGCAGCATAGCGGCGCGCAGACGATCCACCACCCGCACCCCCGTATCTCCAGCCTCCGCCATAATAGAGGTAGACAGGTCCGCTAACAGTAATACCGAAGTATCCCGTTGCTGCGGACGCCGCTGCTGATAGACACTCGCCTTGGGTGAACGACCAGCGCGCCGCTCAATGAGAAACTGTACAGCGGCTTCGATATCTGGCTCCTCGCCTTCATACTGACGACGGCGCGGGGACATGCGCGTCGGCTTTTGAGCTTGCAGTGCCCGCTTCAGACGACGCAGCGTACCGTCATATTCAGCAGCGATCTCCATGGCCTTAGCCTCATCCTTTTCTCGCAACTTACGCTCATGAACCCGCGCCCAATCACTTTTGTACTGCTGATGACGATAATCCCACTCCCGATAGGGCCAACCCCCTTGGGGGCCTTTGACACCGCGCGCCTTGCCAGCCACTTTCGCCGGTAGGGGGATACCCACCCCCACCCGGCCACCCGTACCCTGAATATCTTCAGGAGGAATTTCCATATCCGGATCATTCCCTTCGGCCGACTGCGGAACCTCTCGAGGCTTCTCCTGATGACCCGCAGCGCCTAATTCACCGCTGCCATCCACCTCTGGTCCTTCCGCACCGTGTTTCTGGCGGGGATATACGGGCCGAGCCGCATTGGGAGAATGGCCGGGCAAATAGCCACGCGCCCGCTCCGCCAGACTCAGGGGCGGCAATTCGGTAGTGGCATAAAGCGTTAATGCGACGCGGAAGGCATCGACAATATTCGCTGCGGGCTGGGTAAGGGCGGCCAGATCAGCGGCAAGATGCCCGCGCTGATAATCCTCCAAAAAACGCACCGCCTGCTGGTAGTAGGGCGCAGCGACACCTTCGGGCAAGCCATGCAACTGGGCTGCGCGCAAAATCCGCTCCAGATACCCCGGCATTTCCCGGTCCAGCGCCACATCAACGCGAAGATCCTCACAAAGATCAAAAATCATCTGAAAACGAATCAGATCTTCGCCGAACTGGGCAAACAGCGGTCGCCAGGTGATGCGCTGATCCGGATCAAGGGGGGGATGCTCCATACCGATCTCTGCAAAAAGAGCGTGAATAGCATCCTGCTCATAACTATCAAAAGCCAAGTGTGCGCCCGTATGATAAAAAGCCAGCAGCGCTTCTTCGCGATCAGGCATCACCGCTGGGACAAAAAGACTCCGGCCATCGGTTTCGAGAAAACTACGCCCTCCTTCCAGACTCCAGTCGCCCTCCTCCAGTGGCAGATGTAATCCGGTCCAGGCTTGTAACAAGAGACTAAACAAGCGCTTGTGATTACCCATCCGAAACCCGGGCAGCACCTCCAGTAAAAAGCCCCGCGCCTCGTCACTTTCCAAACGAAACCAGGCTTCACCGCGAATGCGCCCCGCCGCCAGAACATCCGCGCCACGCCGCGCCCAGTCGGCCACACCCTCCAGACCACAGATTCCACGCACCTTAATCGCACCATCCAGATAGGTGCCTAGCCCCAAGCGTCCCTTGGCCAAGTGCTCGGCGGGAGCCAAGAGCGCCTCCAAACCCTGAACGCCCTGATCCCCGATCAAAATCGCCGACGGCATCCGAAAATAGGCTGCGGCACTGTCTACATGGCGATCAATCCAGACCGCACCCCGCTTAAACCACAATGCTTCGCCTTCTGCGCCCCAGTTTTTACGAACGGTAGCCGCCTGCTCAAAAAATCCCACCACCGCCCGGAAAGTGCCACGTTGCCGTAAAAACTGCCGCGCCTGCTCCAGCCAAGGGTCAAGCCCTCCAAAGGCCTCCACCATGGCTGCAGTGGCATGAAAATAAGCTTTTCCCGCTTCGCGGTCGAAAAAAAACAAATCCCGGCCAGTTTCCAGAAAACGGAGCTCAGCCGCCTCGCCGAGGGGCGTTACCGCTGGTAAGGCGTCTCGCGCATCTCTACCCGCCACAAAACTAATGGCCGCCAGATGGTCGAGGATTTCTTCTGTCGCGACCGACATCAATCCTCCTTAACCTTCGGGAAAGAAAGTCCGAAAAATTTCCAGCAAAGCTTCGCCCAGCTCAGGATCATCAGTCTGCGGATTGATAATGGCCATGGTACAGGCTTCCAAGGCTTCCAAGCCGGCGACCATCAAGGCTCCCGCATAAATCAGTGCGCGCGTAGAAGTCACCTCCTGCAAACCTTGATCTTTAAGATTCCGGGCTTTATCCGCAGCCGCCACCAAGGCTTTGGCCCGCGAGGCATCCAGCCCGGCTTCCTTCATGACAATCCGAATTTCGGTTTCTGCCGGCGGATAGGTGAAATTCATGCCTACAAAACGCTGCTTAGTCGAAGGTTTCAGATCTTTCAGCACCGTCTGATAGCCCGGATTATAAGATATAACCAGCATAAAATCGGGATGCGCGCGGATTTCAGTACCCAGTTTTTCAATGGGTAAATGGCGACGATGATCCGTCAGAGGGTGGATGACCACCGTAGTGTCGGTGCGCGCCTCGACAATTTCATCCAGATAGCAAATCGCACCTTCCCGCACGGCTTTGGTCAAGGGACCATCCTGCCAAACCGTGGCATCACCCTCTATCAAAAAACGTCCGACGAGATCGGAGCTGGTCAAATCTTCATGACAAGCCACCGTAATCAATGGCCGCTTCAAACGCCAGGCCATATGCTCCAGAAAACGGGTCTTGCCGCAGCCTGTCGGTCCTTTCAACATGACGGGTAATCGCCGCCCCCAAGCCGCCATAAACACGCCGATTTCATTCCCCACCGGCTGATAAAATGGCTCTTCGATAATCATGTCACTCATTATTAACCCTCTTGATTTTGTTCGGCTTGGCTGCGCAAATAAAGAAAAATATGGCGCAGCGTATGAATCACCATCCGCTCCGGATGTGCGGGTAAGGCATCAGCACGCTCCGCTTTCAGACAATTCTGGTAGTAAATCAGTTCACGACAATTATCACGGATGGTATTCCAGTGCGGTTTGCCTTTCACCAGCGTTTTCCACAGCGCGAGCAAATCGCCATCACTATCATAGGGCTTATGCTCCGCCTCCAGCATAATGCGCAGCAACGCCGCAGCTTCCGCTATGCCCGCTTCCACCAACACGGACAAATCCATACCTTCCGCCTGCTTTGCAGCAAGCACTTCAATGCGTTCATGGGCCGCATCTAAGGCCATAATTAACTGGTTTGAGTCGGTCATCATCACTCCTGATCGGTTTTTCGGCTGAACCCGCTACCACTCCGGGAGATTTTCGTCTAGGATAAAAGAGTTTTAGCTAAATGCGTGTATAATTCATTTTATAGTGTGATTAAAAGGGGCAACCATGAGTACGAAACTGGTCAAGATGGTCAAACTGAACAACCTGCAATACAACGCCAACCGCGATCCTCAAGTCTACCGCCGCGTCGCGGGTCACCCTTTCCGGATTCAGGCCATGCTGGAAGGTAAAGGCAGCGCCAAAGTCACGATAACCTGCGAAGGTAAGACCCTGAAAGACGCCAGCATCGAACTGCCCGGCATTTTCTCTTACGAAATCACCTTCAAAGACGCTGGTATTCGTATCGCCACCCTGACCGTCAGTGTTGATGGCGCCAGTGAAAGTCACGACCTGCTGCTCGACACAGAAGCGCACGCCAAAGTCGGCTAATTCCCCACGGATTCGCCCGTTCATTCCATCCGGGATGAACGGCATCCGCTTCCTCACCAACCAAACTGACTGAAAAATTCGGGCAAGCGTTCCAAACCCTCCGCGCGGTCAAAAAAACGATCCGCCCGCGCTGAACGCGCATTGTCGCGCTGCTCCCGGCTTCCGCCCAAGCAAAATATCGGAATATTTAACTGATATTCGCGTCGTATCAGGTCGATCAGGGCAATGGGGTCTTCAATCTGCGGATCATCCAGATTCAGCAGCATAAAGCGGTGCAAAAGCACTTCCTGCCAATCCTCAAAGGCCTCCAGATCCAATGCCTCGCTCATCTCCCACTGTTCCGGAATCACGGGTAACACTGCCGCCCGCAATTTGGGATCGCTACTCATCAATATAAAGCGTTTTCGCATTCGATCATTGATCGTCGGCACTAATCCCTCCTCATCCATTCATTTCATCAAAACCCGAAACCCACTCAGTCTCGCCAGACTGCCGTTTCAGCAAAGCGTTGCGACCATACAGACGCCGCAACGCCCGTCAAGGTCTGCAAAAAAACATGGAACTCTGCCGAATCAGGTTGCATACCGTCACAGGAGTGGCCGGGTGTCGCGCTCCAGGTCGAACAAAAAACCTTACGAAAGCGATTATTTTCGGTCCATACCCGCAAGCACTGTCCGTCAGGCCAACATTTTTCGGTCAGGAAAGATCCGGCCTTCAGCTTAATGCCTCCTGACACCCGTCGACGCGACACCGATTCCCAATCGGGAGATTCCAACTCCGCATTCGCGATAGCATTCTGTTCTGCCGGGCTAATGGTGCCTTGCCCATCCTGCAATAAGAATCCGCAGCGTTCCAGAGTGCTCGGACAAGCAGCCACAACATCATCTGTTGCCAACTCTTGGCCCCCCCGCAAATCCGACCAACTCCGCAACGACTCTTCTAAAGCCTCCGCCAACCACTGACGAAAACCCTCAGAGGGCGCACGCACACAGCGAATAAATACATCCCACTGAGTACGCAGCATAAAGCTGCCTCCCAACACCAAACTGTTGCCGATGCTGGCCGCGCCCGTACCCCCGACTTTATAGCCCTGGCACCAGAAATCATGACCATTCCGAGCTTCTACCGGCAGCCCGAAATGGTCATGTAAAGCAACAACCCAAGGGCTGATTCGCGTGAACAACTCCGGAGCCTGACGAATACCCGACGAGCGTGGAAAAATGAAAAAATAGTTGAGTTGCCCTTCATCCACCCAAACCAGTCCACCCCCCAAGGGGCGCTGCAACACCGGAATTTGCTGATTAGCACAAGCAATGGGGTCCAATTCGGCAGATCCCGATTGCGCCGCGCCCAAACTCAAATGCGGTTGCGACTGTACCAGCAGGAGAATGGGTAGATCTCCGTCACGCTGAGCCTCCGCCAGCCCCATATACGTCTGATGCAGCAACTCTGGTTGGAGAACACCGAGCCGAATCAATCGCAAGAGCACGAGAGGCGACCAGTTCTTGCCAAGAACATTTGCGGAGCATCAACCCTGAGTTTTTTCTTCTTGGGTTTCCGCATCTTTCGGTCGATAAAAGGCCGAAAAATAGAAATCTTTTTCATTGAGCGCCTGGTGCCAGCGCACCCGTTCTTCTACACCCGCCTGCATGATGCCCGCCATCGCCATCGACTGCTCACTGTCGAGAATGAGAATACCATCCTGCAGATCTTCATCCAGATCAATAAAGTGTGCCGCCAAACCCAAAGGTTCTTGAATATGGACTAGAAAGGATTTGCAGCTTGGATCTTCCGGGTCCAAGGGTGTCATCACCAGACGGCCCATATACGCCATGCGCGCCAACTGGTTAAAACGAGGAATCTCCAGCTTCTTCCCCATTTTGTACTTCTTCAATTCGTTTTTAAGACTGCTCACATCGGTAATCGGTATGGACTTCATGGTATTCCCTAGCAATTTGCTCCACTATAGTTTGGCGCAAGTACCCCTCTTAACGCAAGACAATCCCAGAGAATGGCGCTTCAGAACAAAAAAAGGGAGACGGCAAGCCGTCTCCCACATACCCTGAGGAGGGGATACTGATTAGAAGTCGTAACCCAACTGCAACCCAAAGGAGTTTTCTGTCAGTGTAGCGCTAGTATTCTGGATGTAACCGGCTTTTACGTAGGGTTCCAAGCCGGGTAACAGAGGAGTACCGTTATTGGTATTGGTGAATGCATGCATGTATGCCTCAGTCAACTTCCATCCGCGACCTAACTTTTCTGTTGCACCGAACGTAATAGAGTTCTGAACAATAGCTGGGAACAGCAAATTTGCAGTTGTGTCTGCACCTTGTCCTACAGGATTAGTTCCGTAGGCGTAGCCACCACGGACTTGCAGCCAGTTCGTCAAATCATACTGGGTACCAATATTGAAAACCCATTGATTGCGCCACTTCGTAGGCAAACTCACCACATTGGTACCATTCCAAGGACCATAAATATTGAATGACCCTAGCGTATCGTTCCAGTTAATCCACTGACCTTCTACACTAACCAACCACCGAGTGGTAGGTTTAATAGCCATGCCGAAAGCAACCTGCTGAGGATAGTTTAAATGAGCACTATATTGGCCAGAATTCCCCGAAACACCTTCGACCGTTCCACCGGTTGAGGATGGCACGAATTTCGTGGGAACAAATTGCCCAGTGGCCTGCCAGTTCAGTGGCGTAAAAATTTGAGGTGTTTTATAAGATAAGCCCAGTGTTACCATTGGATTCACTTTATATATCATGCCCAGAGTCAAACCAAGGCCGAAAGCAGAACTTGGGCTGGAAAGATTAAAACCGGACTGACCACTAGGTCCGCCAAATACCTCCTGAAAGGAAGCTGATTCGTAGCCAATATTCAATGCGGCACCAACGCTCATGTGATTATTGACTTTCCAAGAAATCGCTGGTGCCATCTGAAACAATTGAATGTTGCTTGTCGCTAATACTGTTGATCCCAATACGCTATTGAATGGCGCAGGTATGCTTTGTATGTAGTTAGTTCCTAATCCAGAAGTACCGTATATACCACCACCAAAAACTAGATTATGCCCAATCGGTGCGACCCAACCTAAAGCTGGAACCGCATAGATATTGGTATGACTGCCAGTTTCACCAAAGCCAAAATTAGTACTTCGAGTCGGGTTGAATACTTCCGCCGAGAAAGCTACTTGAGGGGCTATCCATGAAAGGCCTGCAGGATTACTCAATGCTGTCATTGGATCACCGGGAGCCGCGACTACGGCACCTGCCATACCCATTTCATACTGACCAATACCGATCAACTGGTATCCGTTCGTTGCAAAAGCAGCGCTGGAAACACCCATCGCTAACGCTGCACCAACCGCCAATCCTAAAATTCGTGATTTTTTCATCTGTATCCTCCGCCCACAGTTGTGTCGCTAATGACACGAAGATTGTGTCGTAACAGGAACAGTGTTGCAAGGATATAGTTCTGTGAATTTTTTTATCTGTTTATCAGCGCTTAAAATATTGGCTTATTAGCAACAATAAATATTTGTGAATTCTATAACCGTTATTAAAAAAGGGGCCGAAGCCCCTCTTACGCCACCTGATGGATGGCTGAAAGAAATTCGCCTACTCAGGCCGGAAATTGCAGATCCTGCAGGCGCATCTGACGACGGACGATTTCGACATCTTCCTTGTTGAGGGCAAAAGGAAAAGAACGAATATCCGAAGGCGAAGAATCTCCATAAGGGCGATTGCAAGCGCTGACTTCTTCATCATCTTTACCTGGGCAACCAGAAGTCTGGAAAGGTTTGCCCGAGTTGATAATGTCTTCGAGTTCCGCTTCGGGATAGCCAAAGCTCAGCACGCGTCCGTATTCGTCAAACTGCATGTCTTCGTAGCGGCCACCCGCGTAATCAATCAGGAAACGCCCCAACTGCACACGACGCCAATGGTCCTGCGGAACCGGGTCCCAATCTTCCATCATGGAACCTTTTTCCGGGAAGAAAGCGAACATGTGATTATGCCCACCCATATCTTTCATTTTTTGACACACTTCGAGGATTTCTTGTTCTGTTTCACCCATTCCACAAATCAAATGCGCGCCAAATTTTTCGGGTCCATAAATCTCAGCAGCCCATTCAATAGTCTGCCAATATTTATCCCAGGAATGCGGACTTTGCACCGTTTTACCGCGAGTACGTTCAAAAATTTCCGGCGTTACGGCATCAAGCGCCACCGTAAAAATATCCGCACCGGCCTCTTTGAGATTGATAAGATCCTGCTTTTCCATCGTGGTGGGATTAGAAAGAATCGAAACCGGAATATGCGGGGCCACTTCCATCCAGCGTTTGAGCATGACCATCGTGTCATTATCGGAATCCGGATGCGTAATCATACTGATGCACATACGCTGGAAATCCCCTTTATCACTATTCTGGGCAATGCGCTCCAACATTTCATCCACACGCACCGTTGGCCAGTCCACGCGGATAAAGTTTCTATCCGCATAATCGCGACTTTCTTCACGATGTCGCGCCAGACCGCAATAGGTGCAATTCGCCCGACAGCCTTCGGGGTATGTCATCAATAAGTTGAGACAATTGGTGCAGGAGGTACGATGCATGACACCAGGCACCAGACCCAGGGTGATCGCCGCCGCCGTGCTTAACTGCACATAGTCTGGAGACCGCATCGTCGGCGTTTTGACGAAATAATCCGGGCGATAAAAGTTTAATGTCTGAGAATTTTCTTGCGCGACCGCACTCATGGACGTTCCTCCTGTCAATCCGCCTTAAGCGGCAAAATATTCGTCAAAAGCGATCCATGCGGACCGCATCACCCTGTCATCCTGCGCTGCGGGCTGATGCCACACCGCTTCTAAAGATTTTCTTCTCTGCACCGCCCGACTCAAAGCCGGGCCGAACTGATCCTGCATGTCTTCCGCATAGCTTTCCAGCGCCTCTGCATCTCCTGCGAGATAATCCACGGCCGCTATCCCCGCAGCATCCCCACTGATGACTGCTGCGGGGATACCCGCCCCAGTGATGGGATGAGTAAGCCCTGCGGCGTCACCGGTGAGGATAGTATTCCCGTGAATCATGGGTCGTATGCCGCCGACCGGAATGGCTCCGCCCGTTCTGCCCAAGACTTCTGGACCCACAATACCGCGATCCACCATCTGTTGATGTAACATTTCCAGCGGCACTTTGAGGTTATCCTCGAAACGTTTATCAGCCCCTAAGCCCAGATTGGCGACGGGTCCGCGTGGGAACAACCACCCATAGCCTCCCGGAAATGCATCCGACAGGAAAATATCGGTATCGGCATAGGCATGCAATAAGGGGACCGTGTACTGACGGGTGTACACTACTTGTTGGTGTGGCAAGCCCAAAGCTTCGGCCACCGGACTGTGCGGACCATCGGCAGCTATCAGCAGGCGCGGTTCAATCTTCTGAATTTCGCCGGTATTCCGCTTTATCGTCGCTACCTGACCATCCCAGCTCAAGAATATTGTCCGGGTATCTACCTGAGCGCCCGCCGACCGTGCGAGATCTGCCAAGCCTTGATCAAAACGGCCACGATCGATCATAATTCCAGGGAAAATACTGTGCTGCTCAAGGCCAGAGGGCAAAACCGTCAACATGCCTTCCACATCTTGAACCCGAGAAGCGGTTTCGTGGACCGTGCGTAGTAAAGGCATGGGCACGAACTCCGCACATTGCACCGGCAAGCCAATTTCTGCGCGACGATCTATGCAAAGCACCTGCAGCCCTCGACCGGCAGCCGCGCGCGCGGCAGCAGTTCCCGCCGGCCCTGCCCCGACCACCAAAATATCTATTGGCAACACACTCATGGCTGCTGCGCCGCCATGCGCAATACCGAGGCGAAGTGCTCGGGCTGCAAACCAAAACCGTCAATCGACTGAGTGATGAAAACTTGTAGAATAATACCGTCCACCTCGTCCAGATGGACGTTACGCAGGGCCGCTTCCATATCCACAATAGCGCGGCGTGGTTGAATAAAATAATCCCCACTAAATTGTACCTGCCGCACGCGGTTACCGAAACTATCCCAAAGCAAATCTGCCTGCAGCGTGCCCCCGGGTGCCCGCAGCATTGCTTTACGAAATGGCATGTCCCTGAGATCCCGATTATTGACGTTTAGCCATTCCGGATCACGGATTTCTGTCAGCATTTCGGGCAACAGATCTTGAACAGCAGCAGGCAGGTCTGCCTCGGTAAACGATAATCCCAGATGCTGACGAAACCCTTCCAGCAGCGCTTTTTGCACCTTCTGCAGTGCCGGTGCCTCGCCCAGTAGCGCCTTGAGGCTGGTCACTCTTTCGGCGACCGAAGATATGGCGTGTGCATCCAGTTTTTCTATCGGGACACGAAGCACCCGCAGCATGCGCGGAATATCCAAATCCACCAGTACCGTTCCTTGGAAGAGCAACACCGAGCCATCCATGATACCCCCCGTACCAGAGATTTTTTTGCCTTCCACTTCTATATCATTACGTGGCCGAAAACGCGCAGAAATGCCTAGTGTAGAAAGGCCGGCTGCGGCCGCCAAGCAAATCTGCCGCGATAAATCAGCCATATCGCCTCGGGGCAAGGCGTCACGCTGACACACCAGTTCCCAGCCTATTTGCGTAGGATCAAAAATGAGCGCACCACCACCGGTCAGGCGGCGCTGCACCGCAATTCCCTGCTCCCGACAAAACTCCAGATTCAACTCTTGCGCGGGAGATTGGTGATACCCCACCAAAGCCGATTCTTCAAAGCGCAGAAAACGAAAGAGGTTTGGTATCGCATGCTCAGCCGCAGCTTGGAGCAGGGCTTTATCCAGCGCCATGTTTTCGTCAGCCGGACGCAACCCCGTATCCACAACCAACCATTCGGCGTCGCGTGATGCGGCCATCAGAAGGCGCTTTGTGTGGAACTTGGACGGCAAAAAAACATCGGTTCAGGCTGAAAAAACGATGGGAATATCGCGGAGCTGAGTACGGCGTTTCGGGGCGACCGGTACATAATCTAGGGGCACCGTGCTCGACTCATCCCCCATAGTTAACACCTCTTCACCAACAATCATGGAACAACAGGATGGCGTCACAAATACATCACGCTCCAAATGCTTAGCCAGTGCCAGCATTCCATCAGAGGGGAAAGCCACGCCATTGAGACCCGCCATAACGGCATAAGTGTCCGTAATAGAACGATGCACACCAGAAGGACGAGCACAGCCTAGTAGCACCGGTGTTTCGGGAAGTGCCGCGCGAGCATCCATAAAAAACTTACCAATTTCGTCAGTGGCTGGGGTCGCAAAGGGGCGACTAGACGAAGCGTACTGCGGCATGATGACTACGAGTACCAATGCACTGGGCAAATGACGCTGGATGATTTCCAAGGAATTCCATTCACCCAGCAACTCCCCATAATGAAGCCCGATCACGATATGGGGCACCACTTTCATTTTGGTAGCCACCAACGCTTCAAGAGCGGCCTCAAAGTCATCCACACTCCGCCGTAAATGATAGACCTGATTGATGGTGTCTTGCGCACCAATCACATCCATCATGGCCACATCAACCCCCGCATCTTCCATTCCGCGAGCGAATTCCGGGGTGGCAATACCCGTGTGCATGGCAATTTGTAGATTGGGATAACGATCCTTAATTTTCCGTACCATGGGAAAGTAAGGCTCATAATGGACCACATTTTGATGATCCGAACCCCCAGAAAGGAGCATGCCACGACCACCATCTAGTACAATTTGGTCAACCAGGCGATCCAGTTCATCCGGACTACGCACCGGAATCATCGGCTCAAGAATTTTAGCCTTGCAGTGATCGCACTGGAGTTTGCAGTCACCGCCGGTAATGGATATCGCCGGAAAAGCATTTTTACCACAAGCCGAAACTTCTGAGGTTTCGTGATGCTTGAACGAAGGTGTATAGAAATTAATCCGCCCCACTTGGCTGCCGGATAAAGCCGACCAACGTTCGCGCATAGAATTGACCAGATCAGCATTAAGGCTCAGATCTTCCAAAGCCTCTACCTGCGAGACGGCGTTTAACCATGGGTTCATATTAATTTCCATCCTTAATTTTACAAAAGCGAGACGGCCGCATGCGCGGCCGTCAATTTCAAAGACGTTACAACTTAGCAGCCGCCAAAGCCGTCAGCCGTCATCTTTTCCTCAAAGGCGGCCAATGCATCGGCACCCGTCTTAAGCTCACCGGAGTCACCCGCAAAGTCGGCTGGGGTCAGTTTTGCGATCCAGCCGCTACCATAAGGGTCTTTATTGATCAGACCGGGGTCTTTTGCGACATCGTCATTACTCGAAACCACCGTGCCACTTACAGGACTCTTCAAAGGACCTACCCACTTACCAGATTCTACGGTAGCCGCCGATTTGTCTTTCTTGATGTCCTTACCCGCACCCTTAGGGGTATAGGAAACGATCTGACCAGCCAGTGCGCAGGCGTAAGAAGTCATGCCAATGGTGACGCTACCGTCATCTTCTTTACGCAACCAAACGTTATTGTCAACGTTGTACATCAGATCTTCGGGGATTTCACAGCCACGTACAGTTCCCATCATTTTCTCCTTCGGGTTTTAAATTAAAAAAACAACAGCCGATCAACAGACAAAATCAAATCAGCAAGATCACCTGCAGATGCCACCTCATCCACTTCATCTATCAAATCGTCTGCTTCGATCTCATAACCTGGAAGTGCTGGCCGGCACACGTAAAGCTGGGCACCGGCATTTTTAGCGTCACGAATAAAATCAATGATGCGCTTGCCACCTTCCATGGCAGCAAGATTTTCGGCAACACCCGTCTTCATCAGCTTGACGGCTTCCATCGTGCAAAAAATCTTAACCTCTGCATCCATGGAAGACAACAGGGAACCTAAATAAAAAGGCGTTGCGCATCGGTGTGCCGTGCTTGGCCCACTGGTCATTACAATGACCACCGACTTCTCGCCGTCGTCGTTTAAATAGTGATCGCTCATCGCATACCCCGTTCACAATGAATGTCATCCCGCAAACAACGTTGACGGTATAACTCAAAAGCCGCATCACCCGTCGCTAACTTTTTCAGAGCAACGTCCACCGATGCTACTGGACGAACCCGCGCTATCCATGCCTCGTAAGGTTCGATATTGAGCAAATTCGGATCTTCGAGAACATCCTCATTGGCTAGGTCAATCACACAATCGAAGACATTCGGAACGGGTCCGGCCCACTTTCCACTTTCAATAGTCGCGACTGGCTTGCCAATTGGACGACGAGTGCCTGGACGCCTTACTCGAACGTGCAGGATCTTACCGGCAATCGACTGGGAAATATCCGTCATACCCACTGTCAACGTTCCGTCACCTTCGCGACGTACCCAGATCTGGCATTCCCGATCATAATATAGTTCGGCGCGAAACTCGCAACCATTACATTCCATAGCCTCCCCCTGGTATCAGCGGCAGGTAAAAAAAAGCGCCCCATCTGGGGCGCCTACCAACGCTATTATACGATGCCTTTAGCCGCGAGCAGATCCATAGAATCGCTGACGTTATCAGGAATGCCGACTTTACGTGCCGACAAGCCCATAGCCAAGCCCAGTAACTGGGTAAAATAGATGACCTTGACGTTGGATTTGATCCCAAATTCGGTTTCTGCACGAACCTGATGCATTTCCAGACCCGAATGACAGGTCGGACATTCCGTCGCAATCACTTCGGCACCCGCGTCTTCAGCCGCCTGCAAAATATTGAGAACCAACTGCGTGGACGTATCCGAATCGGAGAGCGTATGCGCACCGCCGCAACACGCGGTCTTTAGAGGAAAGTCCACCGCTACTGCACCGGCCGCATTGAGCAGGTCATCCATGAAATGTGGTGCATAGCTGGATTCAGAGTCTGGTCCCTGATCTTTCTCAGGAAAAATCTGCCGAGGGCGGGTGTACATGCAACCGTAATAGTTGGCAATTTTTAGCCCGTTAAGACTCTTTTTGACCTTGGTCTTGATCCCTTCTGGTCCGACCTCTTCCATGAACCATTCCAGCGCATGCAAACTCCGCACATCGCCGTCATAAACTGGATCGCCTGATTTTTCCGCGAGATCTTGAACGGTTTTCATGGTTTCTTCAGAAGTGGCGCATTCGTATTCGGTCTGTTTGAGGTTCCGATAGCAGCCGTTACAAGGGGCCATCACCGTATCACAGCCCTGCAACTTACTCGCAATGGCGAGATTACGTGCGGACATATAGGTCTGTAGCATGGGATGGATATTCTTGACTTCCATCGCGCCGCAGCAGTTGTAGTCTTCCAGATTTTCCATCTGCAGGCCCAACTCTTTGACGAGTACCCGGGTTGATTTGTCATAAGGTCCACCGGAACCTTCGAGCGCGCAGCCCGGATAGTATGCAACCTTAGCCATGATGAGCAGCCTCCTTCTGTGCCTTCACATATTCCGCAAGAACTTCACCCGTTTTACCCCAGGACTTCGTTTTGGGGCGGAAGAACACATTCATCCCCATTTTTGCGAGCTGTCCCAAAGGCAGCCCCTTGGACAAACGCTTACCAAATTCTACAATCCAAGGTTGTACCAAAGGCTGTCCCGAACGCTTGAAGAAACCCATCATCACTTCAGTATCCTCAATGCGACCAAACTCAATGCATTGATGCGTGAATTCTTCATCAAAATGCGTGGAAAGCGTCTTGGGAGTCAGACCGTTATCTTCCATCCAGTGCGCTGTTGCCTTCATCACGCCTTCCGGACGTACATCCTTCGGGCAAATATTCGTGCACTTGTTGCAGGATACGCACTGCCAGATAATGTCTTTATCTTTCATTAACTCGGCTTTCAGACCCAGACGAATAAGATAAATCCAGTAACGCGGATTAAAGTCGACATTCTGAGCATACATGGTGCAGGAGTTCGTACAGGAACCGCACTGCCAGCAACGATGAACATTTTCACCACCGCTATAACTTTGAATGATTTCTTCAAAATGCTCTTCATAATCAGTCAGTGTGCGGGGTGTAATCATCGTGTTCCAAGAACCCGACACATCCACGCCGTCAACTACTAAATGATCATGCTGTAAAATCCGATCGGGATCGATCAGTGTTTTTTCATGAATAGCCATAGCTGCTCCTAAACTCTAATTCATCAATGAATGTCGTCTCTTTTGATGCGAGACCCGCCCATCCGCCGGTGTACTTCCACGCCCAGCAACTTACGAATTTGTTCCGTAAAATCTGTTTGCCCGCCAAAATCTGATCGCAAAAAGCCTTCTGCCATTGCCCGCACATACTGTGAATACTGGTGCGCTAAGATAATATCAACCATGTAGGGAACATCACGATATACGCCTAATTCTAGTAGCGCATCCCGCATCCATTGACGGAGTCCCTCAAACATTTCGGGACTTTCGCCAAAAGGAAAATCCGTCAGGTAATCCCCACCACGAATAAACTCACGAATGGCACCCGAAGTGGTATTCTGATCCCAAACCCAGCGAGTCATCAGGGGATAACGCTCTGGATCGCTGAAGTGCAAGACTTCAGCTCCCATATCTCTTACTACCCGTTTTACTTTTCCAGTAGCCGGCAATGCCTCATCAAATCTTGCCATGCGCTGCGTCAGGTCGCCGTGACCTACCAGCAGCTCACGCATCAACTCTCCTACCTTCACCGGACCTTGCTCCTGAATAAGCGGCCAGATTTTCCGTCGTGCCGTAAACATCTGGGCCACGAGGTGTTCCATCTGAACCTCTGTCAGGGGTTGTTGATCTTCCAGCAGTAAACGACGAAAACTTGCCGTTTTCTCCGCAAGACTCGTAACCAGTTCCGCCAAACCCTGCTGGCCTTCAAAAGCCTCCTCTAACTCGTAAAAGGAGCGGTTAAGCAAGCCTTTATCAAGCTCAATGGGCAGGATCGCAGGAACGATGTGTTCTTCGTTCCTGTCTTGGTAGATGTCAGCTGGCAATTTTCTGCTGACTATAGAGATCGGCAACAGCACGCGATCCAGCGGACTGGCCTTGGGCAATGGAATCATCAATGGTTTCCGGTCCGGTAGCGGCTCCGCAAACATAGATGCCCTTACGCGTGGTCCCTTGGCTATTCGTATACTGTTCTGCGCGATCAATAAAGCCGTGTTTTTCCAATCCAATACCGAAGGTCTTGGCGATTTCCGGATTCAGGGCGTTAGGATCCATACCGATAGCATGAACGACAATATCCATTGGGATAACAATAGGACGCTTGACCAAGGTGTCTTCGCCTTTGACTAATAGGCGGCCATCTGGCGATTTCGTTACTTCAGCAATACGCGCCTTGACGAACTTGGTCTTGAACTCTTCTTGACTCTTCCAGTAGAACTTGTCTTCGTAAAGTCCGAAGGTACGAATGTCCATGTAGTAAATGAACACATCGGTGCTGGGTGAAATTTCTTTAATTTCCATCGCCAAATTCGTGGATACGGTGCAGCAAATTTTAGAGCACCACTCACGGCCAATCTGCCGATCGCGTGAGCCCACGCAAAGAAGAATGGCAACCCGCTCAGGAACACGACCATCGGACGGGCAGCGAATCTGGCCAGAACTTACCATTTGTTCCATTTGAGTGGTGGTCAGAACATCTTCGTAGGTACCAAAGCCCCATTCCGGCTTGTTGATCGAATCAAAGTGCGTAAAACCCGTTCCTAAAACAATTGAACCAGCTTCCACTTTCTCACCGTTGCTCAGGGTTGCCGTAAAATTACCCGCCTCGCCTTCTACTTGGGTGACCTTGGTGGATTTGTGAATAGCAACGTTGCCCTCGCCTTCTACTCGGCTAACCATCCGCCCGATGGCGTCTTTCGCCCACTCACCTGACGGTACCAGCTTCGCGTAACCCGAAATAATGGGCGCACCGCCTAGTACGTCTTCTTTTTCTACGATCACTGCTTTTTTACCCATCGACGCGATGGTAGCAGCGGCTGACAAACCGGCTGGGCCGGCACCTACAACAAGTACTGTGTCCTGTGCACTCACTGACTTTCTCCTTAAGCGCCCGCTTTCATGTTGATATTTTGGTTAGTGGCGAGTTCGGGGTTGTAGAGGTATTCCACATTACCCTGTTCCACCTGTTTGAGGTATTCCTGGAAGTCGGCTTTGGCCTTGTCCC
>Ga0172382_10000976_pt1 | contig 52687 bp, 37 predicted proteins | sample Leawel138RmetaG_FD_122245 | JGI IMG/M metagenome (GOLD analysis project Ga0172382, IMG submission 122245) | Leachate microbial communities from a municipal landfill in Southern Ontario, Canada - Leachate well 138R metaG | ecosystem: Engineered > Solid waste > Landfill > Unclassified | place... | reverse complement strand
TCCCTTTCGGGGGTGGGAAAAGGGTGTCAAAAACAATACAAAAGCCGCTTTCAAGAAACGACCCTCTATATATATAGGGGCAGAATTGGGCGCTTTGTCAAGGGTTTTCGCTTTTTTTCACGCTGATTACGCTGTTTTTTTTGTGTCACGCAGATTACGCTGATTTTTTAATAGATTGGGGATGCACAGGATGATGAGGATGAAAAGGGATTTGCGGAAGAGCCGGAACACCGGATTCATCCGGTCGTTGGTGCCAGATTCATCTGGCACAGTGTTCCACCGACCACCCAGACTTCGCCCCCACCACCCCAAACCCGCGCCCATACGTCATTCTGAGCGAAGCGAGAAATCCAGCCCGTGATTCTTAATAGATTGGGGATGCACAGGATTATCCGGATGAAAAGGGATTTGCGGAAGCGCCGGAACACCGGATTCATCCGGTCGTTGGTGCCAGATTCATCTGGCACAGTGTTCCACCGACCACCCAGACTTCGCCCACCAGCACTCAAACCCGCGCCCATACGTCATTCTGAGCGTCAGCGAAGAATCCAGGCCGTGATTCTTAATAGATTAGGGATGCACAGGAATATCCGGATGAAAAGGGATTTGCGGAAGCACCGGAACACCGGATTCATCCGGTCGTTGGTGCCAGATTCATCTGGCACAAAGGGGACAACACGCCACCCTTTTTCACCGGATAAATCCGGCGCGCCAACCGGTTGAAACCGGTGTTCCAACAGGCTTATAGCCTTCAGCGACCCCGTCATTCTGGAGCGTCAGCGATAGGAACCAGTTTCAGGTTATCGAAAGTAGGGAGAATTTTAATGATTCTCTAAATTCACCAATTCTCTTTATACCAGCCCCAGTTTAATCATTTCCCCCAAGCCCCATCAATTCGCACAGTGGTTTTTATCCTAAAAGGCCTAAATAACTGTAGCCGATATATGCTATTCAGTTATGTGACTAAGAGTTACGAAGTATCAATACTCAGGATTCACTCTAATGATTTAATGAATTAAACTTTTCCTCTTATACCGTCCCTTTTGGGAAAATGGAGAATGTGGAAAAAGAGAAAACATCATAAGATACTGGTATATATACATATATAGTATATATATTATTATATAGTAATATATTTTTATACTATTATACTACGTATATAGGGGGCTAAGATCCTGGACTCCTGTGTCTTAGCTCTCTCCTTCTCTAAATGTCTTGTATCCAGTTTTTCCTTTTTCAAAAAGGGACGGTATAAGAGGAATTTATAAACTGATTACGATTATAAACGCCCTGATAATCACAATTGTATTCCTGATAAGCATTTAGGGGACTTTCGGCAAAATATGGCTTTTGCGAATTGATAAAAATTAATGAAAACGATGTAATCCGGGGCTGGTATAAAGAGAATTGGTGAATTTAGAGAATCATTAAAAATTTGGCTCAGTGTGATGAATTGCAAATGCAGGGAAAAAATGCGAGGTTCTTTTATCAGGGGTGGGTGATGGTAGCCGGAGTTGGGTGGAAGAACATTGTGCCAGATGAATCTGGCACCTACGACCGGATGAATCCGGTGTTCCAACTCGCTATTCCGCAGTTAGTTAGCGACTATATTGAATCCTAAAACGATAAAACGCAAATCCCTTTTTCATCTTCATCATCCTGTGCATCCCTAATCTATTAAGAATCACGGCCTGGATTCTTCGCTGGCGCTCAGAATGACGCATGGGCGCGGGTTTTCTGCCTAAAGAGCGGAGCTGAGTGGTCAAAAGGACATTGTGCCAGATGAATCTGGCACCAACGACCGGATGAATCCGGTGTTCCAACTCTTTATTCCGCAGTTAGTTAGCGACTATATTGAATCCTAAAACGATAAAACGCAAAACCCTAAAACGTAATCCCTTTTTCATCTTCATCATCCTGTGCATCCCTAATCTATTAAAAATCACGGGCTGGATTCTTCGCTGGCGCTCAGAATGACGCATGGGCGCGGGTTTGGGTGGTGGAGGCGGAGTCTGGGTGGTCGAAAGGACATTGTGCCAGATGAATCTGGCACCAACGACCGGATGAATCCGGTGTTCCAACTCGCAATTCCGCAGTTAGTTAGCGACTATATTGAATCCTAAAACGATAAAACGCAAATCCCTAAAACGTAATCCCTTTTTCATCTTCATCATCCTGTGCATCCCTAATCTATTAAGAATCACGGCCTGGATTCTTCGCTGGTGCTCAGAATGACGCGCAGCGGAACGATAAAACCCCACAACCCTAAAATCAGCGTTATCGGCGTTATCTGCGTGACACAAAAAACCTGCGGAAAACCCCTTGACAAACCCCCAAATTCTGCCCCTATATATATAGAAGGATGTTTTTATTAGCGCGCAAAAAAAACAGACTGAAAAAAACTCGGAGGACATTCAATGTGAAAATGAAATGCAAATGTGGCTTCAGAACCCGATAGCCTGAGATTACGGAGCAGCCCCGGTTTCAACGCGGTTCATTTTCCATCGAACGCATATCCTGAGAAAGAAAAAAGGGGCGAAAAGAGGAAAATCTTCTCGGCAAAACAAAAGGCGGGAACAAAGTCCCGCCTTCTGAGATGTTATTTTAGCCTTTTTTAGTGGGCAGTGTGTTTTTCGGTGACTTGTTCCACGACCTGTCCATCGCTCACAGAGCGTTTGAAATAGTAGGTGTGGAGCAGTTTAAGCGCCAGGGGTGAAAGAGGTGCGCCCAGGAAACGCTCATAGATTTTGACGACTTCGGGATTTTTGTGGGATTGACGCACGGGAAGGCTGCGATCTTCTTCATAGAGAGAAAGTCCGCGGCGGGCACGGGAAGCGATGTCATTTCCATAGGGCTGACCACCGCCACCAACGCAACCACCAGGGCAGGCCATGATTTCGATGAAGTGCCAGGGTGATTCGCCTGTGGTGGCAAGGCTTTCGCGCACGCGGTCCATCACGATGCGGGCATTGCTGAGGCCGTGGGCAACCGCAACGCGCACTTCGCCAAAGCCGGGAATGTCGATGGCAGCTTCCTTCACGCCTTGGAGACCACGGACAGCGTCGATGTCCAGGTGCTCAAGTTCTTTTCCCGTAACCAGGAAATAGGCGGAACGGATGGCAGCTTCCATCACACCGCCGGTGGCACCAAAGATGGTTCCAGCGCCGGAATAGAAGCTCATGCCTTCGTCCGGTTCTTCTTCCGGCAGATTGGCAAAGTCGATGCCGGCTTCCTTAATCATGCGGATGAGTTCGCGGGTGGTGAGCACATAGTCTGTATCCTGGAATCCGGAGTCACGCAGTTCGGGACGGCGGGCTTCGAATTTTTTGGCGGTGCAGGGCATGACAGCCACAGAGACGATTTTGGCGGGGTCGATGTTGTTTTCCTTCGCGTAATAGGTTTTGGAAAGCACGCCAAACATGCTCATGGGGGATTTTGCGGTGGAAACGCAATCCGCGAGGTCGGGATAGTAGGTTTCCATGAATTTAATCCAGCCAGGAGAGCAGGAAGTGATGAGGGGGCGTTTTTCGCCCGCTTTAAGTTTTTCCACACATTCGGTTCCCTCTTCCAGGATGGTGAGGTCGGCGGTGAAGTTTGTGTCCATCACGCTGTCGAAACCGATTTTACGCAGAGCGGCATACATTTTCTTGGGTGTGACCGCGCCGAGGGGAAGACCAAAATCCTCACCCAGGGAAACACGGACAGAGGGAGCTTCCTGAACGATGACATGTTTGTCCGGGTCCAGGATGGCATCCCAAACTTCGTCGATTTCGCCGCGTTCACGCAGAGCGCCGGTTGGGCAATAAACTGTGCATTGTCCGCAGTTTACGCAGGGGCTGTTTGCCATGCCCATTCCGAAGGGAGTGTCCACATGGGAGCCGATTCCGCGGTCCGTCATGGTGATGGCAAAAACGGTCTGCACTTCGTTGCAAACGGTGATGCAGCGTCCGCAGGAGATACATTTATTCACGTCACGGATGATGGAAAGTGAGCTTTCATCCACGGGCTTGCGGTCCAGGATGGTGGGCATTGCTTCAGGGTCGACGCCCAGATTGTTCGCCAGGGTTTGCAATTCACATTTGTTGTTTGCCACGCAGGTGGGGCAGGTCACATCGTGGTTTGAAAGAATCATTTCAATGAGGGTTTTGCGGTATGAGCGCAGGTGTTTGCTGTTTGTTGCCACCTTCATTCCTTCATTCACGGGGGTGCAACATGCCCTTTTGGGGGCGGGTGTGCCTTCGATTTCCACAACGCAGACGCCACAATTTGCGGTTGGCGGCAGGTCGGGATGATAGCACAGCCTGGGGATGTAAATCCCGTGTTTATCGGCGGCTTCGATGATGGTCATGGTGTCCGGAACTTCCAGATGCTGGCCATCGATCCAGATATTTACAGTTTTAGCCATTTCTAAACCTCTTTATCTTACTTTTTTGTTATCGCGATGAATTCGTCACGGAAGTATTCGACGGCGGAACGTATGACCAATACAGGGGATTGTCCCAGCGCGCAGAAGCTTGTTGCGAACATGGTTTCAGCGATGGTGAGCATGAGCTCGACATCGTCCATGCTGCCATTTCCTTTTTTGATTTTGGTAATCAGCTTGTAAAGCTGTTGGGAGCCGTTGCGGCAGGGAGCGCATTTTCCGCAGGATTCATGACGGAAAAACCTCAGGATTGACCAGAGGACATCCACGATGCTTTGATGCTCGTTTATCACCAAAATGGCGCCCGAGCCCAAAACAGCGGCATAATCCTTCAAACTGGCAAAATCCATGTTTACATCCAGCATTTTTTCAGGCAGGAAAACGCCCGCAGCTCCGCCCACGAGAGCGGCTTTGAAGCGGAAGCCTTTTTTCATGCCGCCGCCATGCTCGTTGATGATGGTGCGCAGGGTTGTGCCCATATCAACTTCGCAGAGGCCGGGATGCGCGACGTCGCCCAAAATGGTGTAAACCTTGGTGCCGGCTGCATCCGGAGTGCCGTGTTTTTTGTAGGCATCCGCGCCTTCTTTGATGATGAAGGGAACGTTGGCAAGGGTTTCCACGTTGTTCACAACAGTGGGAGCCTTCCAGAGGCCTTCAACGCCGGGGAAAGGCGGTTTCCAGCGTGGGTGACCGCGGTTTCCTTCCAAAGATTCGATGAGGGCGGTTTCCTCTCCGCAAACGTAGGCGCCGGCGCCAATCTTAATCTCGATATCCAGGTCGAAGCCGGAACCGAAGATGTTTTCGCCAATGATGCCATATTCGCGGCATTTGTCGATGGCTTTTTGCAGGCGTTCGATGCAGAGTTTGTATTCTCCACGGATGTAAATCCAGGCTTTGGAAGCGCCAACCGCGCGAGCGCAAATCATTGTGCCTTCAAGCAGTTGGTGTGGGTCACCTTCCATGATGAGGCGGTCTTTAAAAGTGCCAGGCTCGCCTTCGTCGGCATTCACCACCACATATTTTTGGGGTGCTTCGATGGGAGCCGTGAAGCTCCATTTCACCCCAGTGGGGAAGCCGGCACCGCCGCGTCCTTGGAGGCCGGATTTTTTCACTTCGTTCACAATATCGATGGGCTGCATCTGAGTGAGCGCTCTTTCCCAGGCTTCATAACCACCAAAGCCGATGTATTCATCAATGCTTTCGGGGTCGATGAGGCCGGAATTGCGCAGGACGATGCGGTTTTGATAGTCGAATTTGGGGGTGAATTTCCCAATTGCGTCCAGCATCAAACGTCCCACAGGACGTCCTTTCAGGAAGTGTTCTTCCACCAATTCCGGGATGTCTTCCAGCTTAACATCTTGATAGTTGATGTTTTCCGGATAGACGCTGAGGCAGATTCCGCGCCCGAAAAAGCCCAGGGGGCCGGTTTCAAGCACGTTCACCTCTTCCTGGAGATGGTGTTTGGAAAGCTCCGCTCTGAGGCTGTGGAGAAAATCCTCCACCCCGGCTTGCAGGGAGGTTTCATTTATTCCCACCAGGATATGGCTGCGATAGAATTTCATTGGTTCCCCCTTCTGATCTTTTCGATGATTTCCTCGACTCTTTCATCTGTGAGGTCGCCATAGACATCGTTGTTAATCATCATCACGGGAGCGTTTCCACAAACTCCCAGGCAGGCGCAAAGTTCCAGGGTGAAAAGCCCGTCCCGCGTGGTTTCCCCAGTTTGGACATCCAGCAGGGCTTTGAGCTTGCGCAGGATGTTTTGGCTGCCTTTGATGTGGCAGGGCGGGGATTCGCAGAGACGGATTATATTTTTACCGCGTGGCTTGGTGCTGTACATTGTGTAGAATGTGAGCACGCCATAGATATGGTTTTCGGCAATGCCCAGATATTTCGCCACAGTTTGCACCGCCTCGTCTGAGATATAATGCTGTGGATGAGTGTCTTGGATCTCGTGCAGGATCTGAATGAGGTTGTGTTTTTCAGGAGTGTATTTGTTACAGATCTCTGTGTACATGGTTCCTCCTTTCTTTAATCGTCATCATCGGCCAAACGGGCCAAGCGCTCTTGATTTTTTGTTACGTCGACATGTATACCGGGGATGCGGTCGATGGCATTAACCGGACAAACGTCCTGGCAATTGCCACATTTGATGCAATCCACCTGGTGGATGGTGTATTTTTCCTCGCGGGAACCGCTGATGCATTCCACAGGGCATTTGCGCGAGCAAAGCGAACAGCCGATGCAGCGTTCTTTATCTATATTGAAATAGAACAGGTCTGTGCAAACCTTTGTGGGACAGGTTTTGTCCCGAATATGGGCTTCATATTCGTTGCGGAAATAGCGGATGGTGGAAAGCACGGGATTGGGCGCGGTTTGACCGAGGCCGCAAAGCGAAAGCTTGTTGATGGCTTCGCCCAGGCGCTGCAATTCGTCCAAATCACCTTCCCTGCCCTTGCCTTTGGTGATGCGGTCCAGAATGTTATACATCTGTTTCAGACCGATGCGGCAGGGTGGGCATTTTCCGCAGGATTCCTCCACGCAGAATTCGATGAAGAACTTGGCAACGTTCACCATGCACTTTTTATCGTTCATCACGATGACGCCGCCGGAACCCATCATGGCTCCGCGTTCTTTCAGGCTTTCATAATCCACACCAACGTCAAGGTGTTCGACAGTGAGGCAGCCACCTGAGGGTCCGCCAAGCTGAACCGCCTTGAAAGGATGGCCGCCGGTCATGCCGCCGCCAACGTCGTAAATCAGCTCACGCAGGGTGATTCCCATGGGAACTTCCACGAGGCCGGTGTTGTTGATGTCACCAGTGAGGGCAAAAACCTTGGTTCCCTTGCTGGTTTTGGTTCCCATTTCGGAAAACCACTGCGCGCCTTTCAGGAAAATGGTGGGCAGGTTGGCCATGGTTTCCACGTTGTTCACCACGGTTGGTTTTTCCCAAAGTCCCTTCGTTGCAGGATAGGGCGGTTTGGGTGTGGGGTTTCCGCGCTCCCCTTCCAGGGAGTGGATTAGAGCCATTTCCTCGCCACAAACGAAAGCGCCGGCTCCGGTGCGAACCTCAGCGTCGAAGCAAAAGTTCGAGCCGAAGATGTTTTTGCCCATGAGGCCAACTTCTTTTGCCTGAGCGATGGCACCCTTGATGCGCTGAATGGCAAGGGGATATTCCGCGCGGATATAGAAAAATCCTTTGGACGCGCCGATGGAATATGCGCCCAACATCATCCCTTCCAGGATGCGATGAGGGTCACCTTCCAAAAGTGAGCGGTCCATAAACGCGCCGGGGTCACCTTCGTCGCCATTGCAGATAATGTATTTTTCATCGTCCTTGATGTTGTGAACCATCTGCCATTTAATATGGGTGGGAAATCCTCCGCCTCCGCGTCCTCGCAAACCGGATTCCTTCACCACGTTGATGGCGTCCTGGGGGGTCATTTCGGTCAAAACGGTTCCCAAGGCTTCATAACCACCTGTGGCGATGTATTCTTCCAAACTTTCAGGATTGATATAGCCGCAGTTTGCCAGCGCCACTTTAATCTGTTTTTGGTAAAAAGGCACTTCTTTTTGGGCGGCAAAAACTTTTTCATCTTCCTGAAGCATGAGGCGCTGAACAGGGCGTCCCTTCACAAAATGTTCGGAAACGATATCATCCACATCCTCCACTTTCACATGTTTGTAGAAGATGCCTTCGGGATAGATAACCAACACTGGACCATAGTCGCAGGGGCCCATGCAGCCTGTTTCAATCAGGTTTACCTCACCGGTCAAACCATGTTCGTCCAACACAGTGTGAAAACGTTCCTTAATCTTCAGTGCGCCTGCCGAAACGCAGCCTGAGCCACAACAAATCAGCAGGTCAATTCTTTTCAAAGCCATTCGTTCCTCCCAGATTAGTTGCCTGTGGCAACCACATAATCGGAGACAATCCTGCCATTGACGATGTGCTCAACCACCACCTTTCTAACCTTGTCGGGATTCATGTTTCCATAGGTGACCTTGGGTTTGTCTTCTTCGATAACGTCCACAACGGGCTCCATTGAAGCCAGCCCTTTTTCACCGGTCTGGGTGACGAGGACGTCGGTGAGGCTACGGTTCGCGATTTCTTCCAGAAAGGTCTTCATGACTTCGCGCGCGCCCATCGCGATGCCGGATGTTCCCATCCCCACCACGATTTTCACGCGAACGCTGCCGCCACGAAGCTTCATCTCTTCCTGGGCTTTTTCACGGATTTTTTTGAGGTCTGCAAGTGTTTTCATCAGACATTCTCCATGCTTGTATTTTGTATTCCTTCTTGTAAAGATTGGTCAATGTATTCAATCACATCGGGATAGGTGAGCGGAATATCTCCCAGCTCTTCCTTGATGGCCGCGGTTTCAAAATGGAAGGAATATTCGCGGCCTCTTTCACAGTGGATTAAAATGATGTGGAAATCCACCTCCGGGTGGCCGATTATGGCTCCCAGCAGCGTGGCTTTCAGGTTGCCCAAGGGCATGCGGTCGATGTGGTTCAATTCAAAATCCACCGTGAGAACAGTGCCGAAACCCGGCTGGCTGCTCATTTTGAACGAACCATTGCTCATCTCCGCGTTTTGTTTGAACAGCGGAATACCCAGCCCCACCTTCTTTTCACGCTCACCTTTGCTGGTGTAAAAAGGGTCTTGGGCCATGGCCAAAGTCTCGCTGTCCATGCCGGTGCCGTTATCTTCCACGATGATGCGCAGAAGATTTGTGCCCACGTCCTTGATGACGCGGACCTTTATATTCCTGGCTTTGGCCCGGACGCTGTTTTCGATTATGTCCAGCAGATGCAGGGATATATCTTGCATTTGCAGCCTATTCGTATTTTTTGAGGATCTCGGATAGCTTGTCCCTGGTGTCGACGCGCCCGTATGCTTCGTCGCCAATCACAAAAACTGGCGCCAAGGAACACGCACCAACGCAGCGAACAGCGCTCACTGTAAAGCGGTTATCTTCCGTTGTTTCACCAACTTTCACACCCAGTTCCTCCTCAATCATCTGAGCAAGGCGAGGCGCACCTTTAACGTAGCAGGCCGTGCCCATGCAGATATTGAGGGTATATTTCCCACGTGGGGTCATGGTGAAAAAGTTGTAAAAAGTTACAACGCCGAATACCTTGTTTGCCGGGATATCCATTTCCCGGGCAATGAATTCCTGCACTTCAACTGGCAGGTAACCAAAGATTTCCTGGGCCTGACGCAAAACCTCGATGAGCGGATTGCGCAGTTCCCGGCTGGCTGCGATGACCTCTCTGAGTTGGTCATACAACAGATTGTCTTGCTGTGTCGCGGGAGCCATTAACTCCTCCTGTCTCTGTATTTTATACTAAAATCTTTCTATTTTCGATGCCCAACGCGGCTTTGGCAAGCTCATCCGCGCGGGGACTTTGGGCGAAAACCCTGCTGATTCCCGAGCCCAAATCTGCCAGATAGTGAGCGTCCGAACAGCGCAAAAAGCTTTTGCCATCCAGCTCCGGATGCAGAGCCAAAAAACCATCCAGCTTCAGGCTTGCCGTGATGCCAAACAGGTCGAAACGTGGTTCCGGCGGCAAAAATCCCAACTGTCCAAAAAGGCTGTTCACTTCGGCGTCAACATGGGCGGGAACGCAGTATCCTCCGTAGCTGCGAGCAATTTCCACAGCGCTTTGCAAATCCCATACGGAAGAGTTTATCAGCGCCCGTTGTTCCATTCCTAAAATGTTACCATTTTCGTCAATGATTACTTGATCCCCAAAAAATTCAGGGTCGTTGTCAATCGGCAAAAGTGAGCCATGAAGCTCGCCGCCAAAGGCTTTTGCCTGTTCACATTCGTCAAAATAAACCAAGAGATGAATCTCTTCCGAAGTCTGCACTTCCACGCCCCAGGTGAAATTAATTCCTCCGGCGCGGGCGGCAGCTTCGTAAGCAGGGCAGTTTGCCAAAGAATTATGGTCTGTGATGGCCATCCACTCTATTCCACAGGCTTTTGCGCGTTCCACCACATCCCGGGGCGACATTTCCAAGCCTCCGCAGGGAGAAAGAACTGAATGGATATGCAAATCTGCCGTGAACCATCGCATCGCGCGTTTTTTATTTCAGCATCCCGTAAAGAATGCCAGCCAGGCTGAAGCTGTCCAACTCGCTGGAAATCAGGCAGATTCCTTCAGAAGTCGCCTTTTCCACCACGTTCTCTTCCGGGACGTTTCCCTTGGAAAAAACAATGGCGGGAATTCCCGTCAGCGCGGCAACTGCCACCGTGTTCAGATGTTTCATAATCGTAATCCAGGCTTGGCCTTCGCGAGCCGAACCCATCACATCACTAAGCATATCGCAAACATAGCCGCCGCTGATTTCTATCTTTTCGGGGTCCATTTTCGGAGTGTGGTTCGTCCCCTGGACCGCGGCCATGTATTCTGCCAAATTTATCATTTTCAATTCCTTATTGGTCCTCTTCCTTGCTGTGACGCTTGAGCAGCACCACGCAGTCATCAATTGTGGCTTTGCCCTGAACGATGTCTTCGGCGAGGGCATAGCAGCTTGGAGACCCGCAGGCACAGCAGTTCAAGCCTGGCAGTGTCGTCAGAATCTCGTTCAGCTTCTTCATTTTCATAATCGCTTTTTTGATGTTTTTATCCAGTTCCAGGATGGAACGCGGCGCCAGGGGCACAACATCAAATTCCCCATCACGATACAGCTTTGCCAGCCCCATCGTATCCAGTCTGCTGTTCACCCCATCCTTAATCATTTTCTTGATGCGGCTCATCGCCACGAAGGGGTTTTCAACGTTGAAAGCGCCGCCCACACAACCGTTTGTGCAGCTTCGCAAAACTATATAATCATATTGATCCAGATAGTGGTCTTCCACCCGGGACAAAATCTCCATCACGTTTTCAACGCCGTTCACGGAAAGGGTGCGAATATCCTCACAATCCACCAGCTCTGCCTGAACTCCGGAAAGCGCCCAGGTGAGCCCTCTCGGATACGTATCTATCTGCGGCGGATTGTTTTGCAATTGCTTGATATACTCGCGCACCCTGCCATAAATCATGCCGATGGAAAAAGCGCCATCCTGCAGGCGTTTATAGGCTCCCTCAGGCTGATGCACAGCGGTCATGTGAGCCGGGCAGGGCACGATTAAAAAGATGCCGATATCCTCTTCCGGTATGCCTTTCAGAGCCATCACGCGCTCTCTCAAATAGCTGGTGAGAATGCTCATCGGCGCTTCCAGATGAAAAAGGTTCGGAAGCAGGGAAGGATATTTTAGCTGCACCAAACGCACCACGGTTGGGCAATTGCTGGACAGGATGGGACGCATGTCACGATTCGCGCGGATATAATCCCGAATCATGTTTATCATGAATTCCGTCACCATTGCCTCTTCCTGAACCTCATCGAAGCCAAGCTCGTAAACAGCTTGTTTTGCAACCTCATAGGAAACATCTTCCGTAAACTGGCCAAAATAGGAGGAAGACAGCACGGCAATCTTATATTTGAAATTATCGATTAAATCCAGCGGGTCGCTGTGCGGAATGATGGCGTGAAACTGACACACCTCAATACATTTACCGCAGTCCACACAGCGGTTTGGGTTAATCCACGCCTTACGGTCTCGAACGCGGATTGCCTCTGTGGGGCAAACCCGCACACAAGCCGTGCAGCCAGTGCAGTTGTCCGGCAAAATATGTAAAGCGTGGTAGTATTGGCTTTCTTCTTTATTCATCATTATTAAAAAAGATTAGAAACTCCAAAAGCGTCTTTCCATTTTCCTCCGAACGGATGCGCAGAGCATCAGCATTCTTTTTGATGTTTGGCAAGCCCAAACCAGCTCCAAAACCAAGCTCACGCACCATTTCATCCGCGGTGGAATAGCCTGGAATCATGGCTTGTTCGATGTCCGCGATTCCCGGACCATCGTCTTCAAAAATCACGTGAATCAAATCCGGATAGACGTGGCTCAACATCATTCCACCCTGGGAATGTGCCGCCACATTTATCTCTGCCTCGTAAGCCGCAACCGCCACGCGGCGAAGCACTTCCGGATTCACACCCAGGCGTTTCAACAGGTTTTTCACCTCTGCCGAACCTTTGCCGGCGCTGTTGAAATCCTTTTCCGGGATGGGTGAATCCATGGACACATCTGCCTCTGGAGGTTTTTCAATGAAATCCCTGACGGCTCGCTCGTATCCATTGTGGATATGAAAGTATTCCGCCATGTCAGATTTTACAGCTACGAAGTCCCGCACCATATAACAGACCGCTGGAGCGATACATGGTTAAATCTGTGCAAATCAAGGGTAGGTCACGTTCTTTGGCCATCTCGGTGATTTCATCCATAGGACGTTTGCCACGCACAAAAATGATGCCAACGATGTCAATCATGTCTGAAAGCCGGATCACCTGATTGTTTGTGAGGCCGGTGAGAAGCAGGGTTGGCTCCTTGGTACACATGAGGATATCGCTGATTAGGTCAGACGCGAAAGCACAGGGAACCTCCACATCCAATCCAGAACCGGCGAAAAGAACTTCGCCTTCCAATAGTTTTACAATTTCCTGTAAGGTCATTCACTGTCACCTGTTTACTTTGATGAAATCCATATGATTGAAACGCCCGTATCAGTCAAGTATTTATTTGCCCCCTCAGAAATATGCTGACTGGAAGCGGATGCAAGCCGCTTTGGATGTGGCTTGATATGAATTCAATCATCCATCCGGATTAGTTGTTTCCCCTCTGTAAACTTCTTTTTAAATCACCCCTGCTCCGCTCTTTATTCCAGCTCCAGAGTCACAAATACATGCCTCGTGAGCTTCCCGATAAAGAATCGGGATACTCACGGATTGATGCCAGGAAACACTGCTGTTGGAATAAAGAGCGAACCCAGCGGCAATTTCCCCAAAACAGCGCCCACAAGAAAAGCCTTGACGTCAACGCCCCATTGCAGCTTTTGAGAAAAAACATGGATAAAAACGCATGATGATGAAAAACGAAAGCTCGATGACGATGAAAATAACCCGCCGGAGACAAACTTTTCCCTGGTTTTTAGTTCTTTTAGCGTTGATTTGCCTCGCTCCGCTGCAGCTTGCGGCGCAAAACCTAAATCAGCAAATGCTTAAATCAGAACGGCGACAGGAATACGTTTGGCATTTCGCGCTGATGCCGTTGGCGAATTTTGAGGCGAACCACCATTTTGGTTTGGAAAACGGTGATGAAAAAGGATATACTCCACACCATAACGCTTTGAGCGTCAGCGGCTTCCGCTTCAAAGCCATCAACCTTTGGCAGCGCGAGGCAGCCCGACCGAACAGTGTGACCTATCCCGCTTTCATGGCTGGTGCCAGCCTTGTTGACAAAGCCGTTTTCAGTTGGGAACAGGATTCCAAAGATTTGGGCATTCTGGTGGATATTGCCAGCGTAAACCTCGGCGTGACACAGCTTTCCTCTGGTGGGTTGTTGCATGGGCAGCTTGAAGTGGCAGGACATTACGGATTTCAAAGACCCCTGCAAAGCGAAATCGGCTACTACAGCTACGTCAGCTCTTTTTCAGACGGAAAAGAACGTACCTACAGGATTTGGGACGGCCAGTGGGGCGCGGAAGCCAGATTGCAGCTTGGTGTCAGGATTGCCAAACACAATTACCTGAACCTGCACGCCGGCACGCGCTATCAACAGCCTCTGAGCGGTAACTGGTATGCGAATCAAGACATTAGCGATTGGATGCTGGAAGACGCGGCTTTGCCCGCACCCTCCATTCCAACCGGTGCGCCCAGCCGCAATGCGGCTTTTGAAGGTTGGGGCTTCCATGTTGGCATTGGCATCGAAACCGGGGTTTTCCCCTACCTTTTGGGTCAGCTTTTCGACGCCGCGGATAAAGACCTGAAATAGATGTATATCAAGGATTTGAAGATGAAAAATGTAATCGTTTGCCTGCTGTTTTTCTGCGTCAGCATTTCGCTTTCCGCAGGGAACTGGACCTGGGCAAAAAGCCTCGACGCCGCGGAAGTGAGAGCTTGGGATATGGCTTCCTCACCGTTCTGCGACGCGCTTTGGGTGGCAGGGCAATTCAGCGAAACCATGAATTTCATGGGACAGGAATATCTCGCCCTGGGCGAGCCTGATGCCTACGTTGCCAAATATTCCCTCGCCGGCGAGGAGCAGTGGTTTCGAAGTTTCGGCTCTCCGGAGGAAGATGTATGTTTTTCCGTGGCAACCGGTTACAACGATTGGGGCAATTGCTTTTTCACCGGCTATTTTAATGGCACGATGAGCGTGGAAGGAATTGAACTGGTTTCAAACGGGAGCTGGGACGTGTTTTATGGCAAACTGGATGCGGACGGTAACTTGCAGTGGCTCAAAAAGTTCGGCGGAGCCTTGTACGATATGGGCTATGGCATGGCGGTGGATAGTGAGGATTATTTTGTGATTACGGGCTGGTTTGCCGACTCAATCGATTTTGGAAATGGCATCATTCTGGAGTCTTACGGCGGCAGCGATATGTTCCTGGCACGTTTTGACCCCCAAGGAAACTGTCTCTGGGCACGGCATGGCGGCGGAATCGGTGTTGATTATGGTTTCAAGGTCGATGTGGGATTGGATGGCAAAATTTACGCCACCGGCACATCCTCTGTGGGAGCGGATTTTGATGGACTCACCCCAAGCCAAAACGGTATGTTTTTAGCGGTTTACGATGTGGACGGCACCATCCTGCGCCTGACCTCGGCAAAGAACGCCAACCCCATAAATATCAGCGTTTCAAAGCAATCGGAATCCGAAAGCAGGGTTTTGCTGACCGGAAGGGTGACCGGTTCGGCGATTTTCGACGGCGTAACTTACAGCAGCATGGATGATTCCGACGATATATTCCTGGCGGAATACGATTTTGAGGAAAACCTCTGGAGCAATGTTCAAATCATCGGAGGACCCGGTTCAGACAAGGGTCGCGCCGTTTTCGTGCATGACGTTTTTGGTTACAGCCTGGCAGCTTCTTTTGAGGAAGAGCTTTATTATCAAGGACTTGAAGCCAGCTCTGAAGGCAGTTGGGATTGCCTGCTCATACGTGAATTCGATGAACCTGCCATGACCTGGTTTGGCAGCCAAAACACTGATGTGATTGCCGATTTGCTGCGCTATGACGCCTTCCGCGAATACAGTTGTGGCTGGTATTGCGGAGAGATGAACCTGGGTGGCGTAACTTTGAATAGCGGCTCAGACTTTATCCAAAGCGGCTTTGTTGCCTGCTACGATTTTTCCGCCAGTTCCGTCAATGCTGAATTTTTGCCCGCACCCTCTTCCCTATTCTGTTATCCAAATCCTTTTGGGGAAACGCTTTACATCCAAACAAAACTTGGGGAGGCGCAAACTTTGCGTGTTTTCAACCTCAAGGGTCAAAAAGTGAAAACTCTACAACCCCAAGGGAAAAACAACTGGCATTGGGATGGACGTAACGAAAGCGGAAGCAAATGCCCGCCAGGGGTTTACATCATCTCAGGAGAGAAAGGCTTGGGAGTGAGAAAGGTCTTGCTGGCTCCCTGAAAGAAAAGTCCGTGTTGGAACGCAGCCATTAAAGACTTCCAGATCTTATACAGCTATTTTTTACGGGTTTCCAAAGTCTCTTCATAATTATAGAACGAGTCTCCTGAAAATGAGGTTGAAGTCTCCTAACCCTCTGTGTCGCTTAACATTGCTTTTGAAACATAAGGGAGACTAAAGGCGGCAAGCAAGAAGGCATGAAAACAAGTCATTGAGAATAAACTCAGGAACTAAACAGAAAAAAGGCTGAAAGCCCAGCGGTTAGCTTGTAACAACTATAAATTTCAACGCGTTATCCGTGCAATAATTTGGCTTGAATCCGCTGTTGCCACATTTTGTTTGACAAAGACCACAGGACAAAAATCATGTTCTTTCACGCTGGATTTATTGCGTATTTCATTGCAGCGTGGTATTTAAACTCACAAGGAGCCCTGATGGAACAGGATTTTAGCAGGCTGGATGAGATTATTTCAGCCCACCGGGAAAAAAAGGGAGCGCTGATACCGCTATTGCAGGCTGTGCAAGGCCTGGACGGCTATCTTTCCCGCCCTGTTCTGCAATATATTGCCAGCGAACTGGGCATCCCGCCCGCCGAAGTTTACGGTGTGGCAACCTTTTATTCAATTTTCCGGCTTCAGCCCCAGGGAAAACATATCATCCGCCTTTGCAAAGGCACTGCCTGTCATGTTTCAGATGCGGATGGGATTAAAGCTTCGCTTTTTGAAAACCTCGGCTTGGCGTTAAACGAAAGCACCACCAAGGATATGCAATTCACGGTGGTGGAAGTGGCTTGCCTGGGCTGCTGTTCCCTGGCGCCGGTGATTATGATTGACGACCAAACTTTTGGCAAGCTGAATCCAGAGATGATTCCCGGCATTTTGGATCGTTTCAGGGACGCGGGGGCTTGATATGGATAAAATGATGGTGAAAGTCGGGCTGGCAAGCTGTGGCATTGCCGCCGGTGCTGAAGAAGTCTATCTCAAACTGCAAGAGCATCTTGGCGCTCATCCCGGGGCGTTCCAGCTTGCGGAAACCGCCTGCAATGGCATGTGTTTTGAAGAGCCGGTTGTGGAGCTTTGCGGGCTGGAATTGGGGAAAGTGACCCTGGGACGCGTGAATCCTCAGAATATCCTGCCTTTGGTGGAAGAGTATAAAAGCGGCAAGCTGCCTTCCTCAAACATAATTTTGGCGGAGCTGCATCCCGCGAAACATAATGAACTGATGGCAAACCAAAAGCGTATCGTGTTGCAAAACTGTGGGATTATCGATCCGCTTTCGATACAGGATTATGAAGATCGCGGTGGCTACGTCGCCCTGCGCAAAGCTTTGAAACTTTCCCCGGAAAACATCATTGCTGAAATCCAAAACTCCGGTTTGCGAGGACGCGGAGGCGCGGGATTTTCCACCGGACTGAAATGGGCACTCTGCGCGGCATCCAAAAGCGACAAAAAATATGTGATTTGCAATGCCGACGAAGGCGACCCCGGCGCGTTCATGGATCGCAGCATGCTGGAAGGCGACCCTCACAAAGTGTTGGAAGGCATGATGATAGGCGCCTACGCCATGGGTTCGGATGAAGGTTATATCTATTGCCGGGCGGAATATCCGCTCGCCATCAAACATTTGAATGCTGCCATCAAAGCCGCCCAGGAGCGTAACTATCTGGGAAACAACATTCTGGGCACGGGTTTCAGCTTCAAGCTCCACATCAAGGAAGGTGCGGGAGCTTTCGTTTGCGGCGAAGAAACCGCGCTAATTCATTCCATTGAGGGAAGCCGCGGCATGCCCACAATCAGGCCTCCGTTCCCGGCGGAAAGCGGACTTTGGGGCAAACCTACAAATATTAACAACGTGGAAACCTGGGCAAATATTGCCTGGATTATCCAAAACGGCGCCCAGGCTTTCAGGGCTATGGGAACCCATAAATCACCGGGCACCAAGGTGTTCGCCCTGGCTGGAATGATTGCCGGCAGCGGTTTGATTGAAATTCCGATGGGAATGACGCTGCGGGATATTATCTATAAAGTTGGCGGCGGCATGAAAACCGACAAACCCTTCAAAGCGCTGCAGATTGGCGGGCCTTCCGGAGGCTGTGTGCCCGCGGAACTGCTTGATACCATTGTGGATTACGACAGCATCACCGCCACTGGCGCCATCATGGGTTCGGGTGGAATGGTGGTGATGGATTCCGGCACTTGCATGGTTGACGTGGCTCGCTATTTCTTGAATTTCACCCAAAACGAGTCCTGCGGAAAATGCACATTTTGCCGAATTGGAACGCGGCGCATGTTGGAAATTCTCACCCGCATCACCGAGGGCAAGGGAGTGCCCGAAGACCTTGATAAACTTGAAGAACTGGCAACGAACATCATCAAAGGTTCCCTGTGCGGACTGGGGCAATCCGCGCCAAATCCGGTTTTAACCACTTTGAAGTATTTTAGAGAAGAATATCTGGCGCATATAAACGAAAACCGCTGTCCCGCAGGGGTTTGCACCGTTCTTTTGCGCTATGAAATCCATCCTGATAAATGTATCGGCTGCACCGCCTGCGCGCGTGCCTGCCCTGTAAACTGCATTTCCGGATATGTGAAAAAGCCCCACCTCATCGATCAAAGCCAGTGCATCCAATGTGGACAGTGCTACAAAGTCTGCAAATTCGATGCCATCACAAAAGGATAAATGAATGATCACGGTAACCCTGAACGGAAAACAAGTTAAAGCAGAAGCCGGGATCACCGTCCTGGAACTTGCCCGGCGCCACGGCATTGAAATTCCAACCCTTTGCGACGATAAAGAGCTGAATCCTTATGGCTCCTGCTGGGTTTGCGCGGTTGAGGTGAAGGGACGTCGCGGTTTTGTGACTTCCTGCGGAACAGTGATCAGCCCTGGAATGGAGATTGTGACTGATTCCGATGAGATTCACGCCGCCCGCAAGATGGCGTTGGAACTGCTGATCTCGGATCACTATGCCGATTGCGAAGCACCCTGCAAACTTGCCTGTCCCGACCATGTGGATGTGCAAAGTTACGTTTCGCTGATTGCCAACAAGCAATATCACGATGCAGTTAAAGTTATCAAAGACACCCTTCCCATGCCGCTTTCCATCGGTCGTGTTTGTCCCGCTTTTTGTGAAAGAGAATGCCGGAGACAGATTGTTGACGAAGCCATAGCCATTAGACAATTAAAGCGTTACGCCGCCGATGAGGACCTGAACGATTTTTGGAGCTACATCCCCGAAAAAGCCGCGGCATCCGGAAAAAGGGTGGCAATTGTGGGCGCCGGACCTTCCGGACTCACCTGTGGATATTATCTCTCGAATTTGGGACACGAAGTCACGGTTTTTGAAGCCGCTCCCGAAGCGGGAGGCTGGCTGCGCTATGGAATTCCGGAATACCGGCTTCCCAAAGATATATTGGACAGCGAAATAGAGCTGATGTGCGCCAACGGTATGAAGATTGAATATGGCGTCAGTTTGGGCAAAGAATTCACACTTGAGGGGCTCAGAACAGGTTACGACGCGGTTTACCTTGCCATCGGCGCGCAAAAAGCAGTGGCAATGCCGGTTAAAGGCTCCGACCTTGAAGGTTGCTACCTGGGCGTGGATTTCCTGAAAGAGCGCAGCCTTGGAAACACACCTGCTTTGGGCAAAAAAGTGGCCATCGTTGGGGGTGGAAACACGGCTATCGATTGCGCTCGCACCGCTATCCGCCTGGGTTGTGAGGTCAGTGTTATCTATCGCCGCACCAAGGACGAAATGCCTGCCGAAGCTTTTGAAATTGACGCCGCCGAGCAGGAAGGAGTGGTTTTCCACTACCTGTGCAACCCGGTGGAATATCACGGTAAAAATGGCAAATTGAACAAGGTGACCATCGAAAAGATGAGGCTCGGCGAGCCCGATTCCAGCGGAAGACGGCGCCCCGAACCAACAGGTGAGTTTTTCACCGAAAGTTTTGATTCCATCATCGCCGCCATTTCCCAGATTCCGGATGTGGAGGTTTTTGCCGATCCCCAAAACCATATCGCAGGAAAAGAGCTTCCGCTCAGCCGTTGGCAGACCGCGATTGTGGATGAAAACACGATGTACACCGGCTTGGAAAATGTTTTTGCGGGTGGAGACTTCCGCCGTGGCCCAGCTACCGCCATCGAAGCAATCGCGGATGGACGTTTTGCGGGAGAGGCAATTCATCGCCTTCTGAGCGGAAAAGCCATTTTCAAAGACCACTGGCGCTTCGACTCCAAAAAAGGATATAATGTTCAGGAAATTTCCCCGGAAGAATTTGAACAATATGAGCGCATCGACCGCTTTGAAATGCCTGAAATAACGCTGGAAGAAGCGATTAAGACATTCAAGGAAGTGGAAAAAGGGTTCAGCGAAAACGATGCTCAGGATGAGGCAAAACGCTGTCTTGAATGTGGCTGTCAAGTGAATGAAAGCTGCCTGCTGCGTGATTATTGCACTGATTTCAAGGTGGACGCACTGCATTTTCCCGGCAGCATAAACAAACACCCCATCGACCACAGCCATCCCTTCATCCTGCGCGATACAAATAAATGTATAAATTGCGGCCGCTGCGTGAGAACCTGCGCCGAAATCCAGGGCCCGGCGGTTTTGGGATATGTATATCGAGGTTATACCGCTGTGGTGGTTCCCGAATATGACGAATCTTTAACCCAAACCACCTGCGAAAGCTGTGGCAAATGTATCGCCGTTTGCCCCGTTGGCGCGCTGGTGGAAAAGAACGTTAACTACAAGCTGAATCCGCTGTTACGGGATAGCACCCCGCAAAATTGCGGGCTCTGCGGTGTTGGCTGCCATCTGGTTTGTGAAACTCAGAGCAGCCTGCCTGTGCTGATGGGCACGGATGAAGAAAATCCCGGTTTTAACGACCGCAACCTTTGTTTTGATGGGCGTTTCGGCTGGCAGATACTTTTTGGGGAAGAGCGCCTGAAAGAACCAATGCGCCGGGAAGGCACAAGCTGGAAAGCAATTGGCTGGGATGAAGTTTTGAACCTCGTTGCCGCCGCAGCGGGAGCAGCCAAAAAGAAACGTTTCCATATTTCTCCCAACATCAGCCTGGAAGAAATGCTCATCTTCCGCCGTGCCGCGCAAAACGCAGGCGCAACCTTGCATTCAGACCCACGCCACAAGGTTTTCAGCAGCAAATATCTGCAGATGACGCCAAACCCCAAACCCTTTGCGCTTCTGGATTGGTTCGATGAATATGTGGTGATTGGCGAAGTGAGCCACACCCTGCGCACCATGCTGCGCTTAAAACAACGCGCCGGGAAGAAGCTAAGCAGTGTCAGCTTTGGCGCTTCCAAGCCCCTGCGCTTCGCGGATGAACGCCACTCTTCACTGGATACACTGAAACTTGGCTCTGAGCAGCTCTTTATCTACAACCTGAATCGCATCAGCGAACGCGCCATTGCCACTGTTTTGAACGCGGCGCATGGAATTGACCCCGGCTTGAGCAACGTGTTGGAAACCTCGGACTACGTGAACTACAATGGTTTGCAGCTCATTGGAGCGAACTTTGGTGAACCTGCAAAAGCGGGATTTGTGGTGGCTTGGGGCTGCGATGCCAAACCATCGGACAAAGATACCTTCAAGATGGAAATTCGGCACTTCCTGGACCCCAATTCCAGAGCGGACTTGGTTTTGCCCGCGCCCTCTTTTTTGGAAATTGAAGGCAGCGCTCTGGCTGATGACGGCGGTGTGGCATTGTTTAAAAATCCAGCTAAATCCCTGCTGATGGGAGAGCTTTTACGTCTATTCTATAGCTTGGGCTGGATTTCACCGGCAACGGCTGATATAAACCACTGGAACGAAGAGGTTCAACGCCTTTTGAAGACCGCGCCGCAAGCGCCCGCAGAAAAATATGACCCCCGGCATATGGACATTAATTCACTGCGTGACAGTGTCTTGAGCCCGGACAGTCTCCTTTGGCAGCATTTGGAAAAATTCTACCAAACAAGAAAAAGCCCGGTCACTTTCTGAGCCGGGCTAAAGTCTTTCAAATCCACTCTCTGGGAGTGATTGTCACCTTTTCCTGACCACGCGGAATCCGATTTCATCTTCCTTTGCATAGGGTTTGGCATATTCACGCCGGGTGACACGCAGCTCTTCGGGCTGGCTTTTAAATGAACCACCACGCACAACTTTGTCCGTTCCGCTGTCCGGCCCGGTGAAAGGCATGTCTGTGCTTTGAGAATAGGGCGCGTACCAATTCCAAACCCATTCCGAGGCGTTTCCACTGAGGTCATAAATCCCGTATTGATTGGGCTGCTTTTGTTTAACCGCTTGAAGTGTCCCCCCGCTGTTGCCATAAAACCAGGCTATCGGCTCGGCTGAATTTGATCCACTGAATACAAAATAGTCGTTTTGGCGGCCAGCTTTTGCCACAAATTCCCATTCCGCCTCTGTGGGTAAGCGATATCCAGTGGCGCTGAAATCGCAATTCACCCCATTGCTATAAAATTCGTAGCAGGGCTCCAGTCCGTCGAGGACGCTTTTTTTGTTGCACCAAGCTAAAACTTCGTCGAAGGTTACACCCGTTATGGGAAGGTCTTTTTCTGCATCCCTGTAATCCTTGCTGGGGATAACCATGGCCCATTCCTCTTTGGTGACCTCTGAAACCCCAACCATAAAAGGCTGCAGTGTAAGCTGTAAGAGGGGATATTCGTCCGAACTGGCGCCTTGAACCACATTACCCATCACAGCCGTGCCGCCGTTAATTGGAACCATGTTTATGGCTTTATTGACAACGACTTGAAGCTCTTTTTTGCCCACATTTTCAATGATTCCCTTAAAAAAGGATTTTTCGCTCAGAATCACATATTTGAACAGTATATAGATGAGAATCACGGCGGAAATCGCAGCCATTATTTTGAAGTTTTTGCGCAGTTTCAACACTTCGGGGGAGAGATTTACCGGCTTTTTGGTTGATTTTTTCTCTTTTATCTTTCGGAATCTCTCGATTACAGATTCCCGTTGACTTGGAGGTGCCGCAGTTTTAGGCTTTTGCGTTCTGGGCAGCCCAGGCTGGGTAACAGCTTCATCCCGCGCAGGGGCATCATCTCGGAGGGGTGGAATTCGCACAGGTTCACCGGAAAAAACATCGATGGACACTTCTTCCTGCCTGATAATGGCTTCCCGCATCTCCTGGGCCGAGGCAAAACGCCTGCGAGGGTCAATCTGCAGTGCCTTGCCCAAAATGCTCAGCAACCAGGAAGGGATTTGCTTTCCCCCCAAAGCTTGGTTCACCGGAGGCTTGGAAAAAAGCTCCTGTTTTTGGGAGGATGGAGGTTGTCCTTTATCGATTTCCCAGGGCAACCTGCCTGTGAAAAGCAAATATGCCAGAACCCCGATGGAATAGATATCTGAACGCTGGTCTGGGTTTTGCTCCAAAAATATCTCCGGAGCCGTGAAAATGACCGGATGAAATTCCTGGCCGCCCGGTTCGGCATTTTTCCAAGCATGGGGCGACCTGCCAAAACCGAATAACTTCAGTTCATAATCCGTTGTGATCATGATTTTTGAGGGCTGAAGATTGAGATGGAGGGTCAGCAGATTGTGCGCGTATTGCAATGCATCCAGAATCTGCAGTGTCCATTTAAGCGCCTGGCTATAGCTGATATCCACCTTGGGGATGGCCAAAATATGATCCAGCGGATCACCTTCCAGATATTCACAAACCATGTATGCGGAGCCGCCATCTTCAAACAGACCAATGGTTTCCCTGATGTTGGGATGCCTCAGCCGGCGCCCTGTTTCCGCCTCACTGCGCAACTGCTGAAGCAAAACCTGGTTCCCCGCAAAGCTGTATTCATTGGTTTTGATGGTCACGATTCGTCCGCTGAAGTAATTCCGAGCCTTATACACCCGGAACTGTTTTGATTTATGCAGCGTCTCTATAATCGTGTAGGCGTTTTCGCCCTGGTTTGCGTTCATTTATCTCCCTGAAAAACAAGCTCCCCGCCGCTGTAAACCTTTGTGACATGGCTGGATCCGAGATGGTAGGGGATGAAATTGATGGAAGGGATGTCCCAAAAAACAAAATCCGCTCTTTTGCCCGGTTCCAGAGACCCCAGCTCAGCACCCAAATCAAGGGCGTAAGCGGCATTCACGGTGCTGGCGCAAAGTGCCTCAGCAGGAGTCAAGCCCATCATCAGGCAGGCCAGGCTCATTGTGAAAGGCAGGGAGTCGCAGTTGCAACTGCCTGGGTTATAGTCAGTTGCAATGGCAACAGGCAAGCCGTTGTCAATCATACAGCGTCCCCGGGCGTAATTTTTGCTGCCCAGAGAATAGAGCGTAGCAGGAAGCAAGACTGGGATTACACCCGCTTTCTTGAGCGCTTGAATCCCCGCGTCGGACGCAGCGCCCAGATGGTCTGCGGAAATGCAACCCAATTCCGCTGCCAGTTCCGCGCCGCCCATGGATTCAATTTCATCGGCATGCATTTTGAGCTTTAATCCATTCTCGCGGGCACAATTCAGCACCTTGCGGGATTCTTCAATGTCGTAAACATGGGCTTCGGTGAAAATGTCACAAAACTGCGCGATGCCCTGTTCTGCTACCGCGGGAATCATCTCTTCGCAGAGGATTTTGATGTAGGCACTGTGGTCGTTTTTATATTCAGCGGGAAATTCGTGCGCTCCCATAAAGGTTGGCACCACTGTAATCGGCATTTCATCTGCCAAACGACCAATTACACGCAATTGTTTTAGCTCGCTGGGGGTATCCAAACCGTAGCCACTTTTTGCTTCCACGGTGGTGGTTCCCAGGCAGATCATTTTTCGCAAACGTTTGGCAGCCAATTCATAAAGCAGCTCTTCAGAAGCATCGCGCGTGGTTTTTATCGTGCCGCGGATGCCGCCTCCAGCTTGGGAAATCTCCACATAAGATTTTCCCGCCAGACGCATGGCAAATTCGTCCTCGCGTGTGTGGACAAAAACTGGATGCGTATGGCAATCCACAAAACCAGGCAAAACCAGTTGCCCTTTGGCACAAATCACCTCATCGGCGCTGTAATTTGCCATAATCTCAGCACTTGTCCCCACAGCGAGAATACGCCCATTTTTGACGGCAAAAGCGCCGTCTTCAATGATACCGGGATCGTTCATTGCCGCGCCGGTTCGCGGACCGGGTGGGCCCTGCAAAGTAACCAGCTGCCGGCAATTCCTGACAATCATGTCAGCCCGCATATTTTAACCTCCAAACTTGGTTGAATCGGGTTTTATTGCCTGACGCAAAGATGCTCAATCTTCGTCTTCTTCTTCCTCAAAGTCACCTTGCAGATATTCGTGAAAAAGATCCGCAACTTCGTTGAATTCGTTGTCGTCCTCAATCACATTGAGGTTTACAAAGTCATCTTCCATTTCCCAGGCAAGGATGTCATATTCATTGCTGTCAACTTCCGCCAACGCCACATATTGTTTTCCGTTGTGCTCCAAGGTTCCCAGCAAAATGAAATCCTGCATGGTTCCGTCATCCATTTCAAGCTGGATAACGTTTGTTTCCTCTTCACCTTCGTAGGTGTCTATTTCTTGTTCTTCGGCATCTTGATGGTCGTGTTCATGACCTTCGCAATCGCAATCCTTACCGCAGTGGCAATCATTCTTTTCGAGATCTTTCATGAGAAACTCCTTGTTTTTTGGCAAGTTTAACTTCCTCAGTTTTTTGGCAAGTAAAAAGTTTTGGGTGCGGCTCACATCAGGTTTAAGGGGTCGATATCCATGTAAGCCCTCAAGGAACGGGAAGGCGTGTAAATCTCGAAAACCTTTGTCAGAGCTTGCTTTAAGATGGACGGGCTTCGAGCTTTAAAGATTAGGTGCCAACGATGCAATTTATTGATTTTTGACATCGGCGCGGGCGCGGGACCCAGGATAAACAGCTCGTCTGAACCGAATGGAAAGCTGATATTCTGTATTTTGTCGCCCAGAATTTCCATTTCCTGTTCAAGCTGGGCGCAGTCCGTACTTTGGAACAAAATTCTGCCCAAACGGTAAAAGGGCGGATAATTCAATTGCCGACGGTGAGAAAGCTCTTCACGGGCAAAAGCACGGTAGTCCTGCGCAGCGGCATGAACGATGGCATAATGCTCTGGGTTATGGGTTTGAATGATGACTTCACCGCGTTTGTCGGCTCGTCCAGCCCTTCCAGCCACTTGAGTGCAAAGCTGGAAAGTGCGTTCCGCAGAGCGGAAATCCGGAACATTCAGGCTGATATCCGCGTTGATGATGCCCACCAGGGTCACATTGGGAAAATCCAGTCCCTTGGAAATCATCTGAGTGCCCAGCAAGATATCCACTTCACGGTCTTTCATCCTGCGATACATGGACTTATGGCTTTCCTGGCGGCGGGCGGAATCTGAATCCAAACGCAGAATCCGCGCTTGAGGGAAAAGAATACGCAGAATCTGCTCCACTTTTTGGGTTCCGGGTGAACCATAAGAAAAGCTGAAGGCGCCGCATTTAGGACATTTGCGCGGGCTGGGATAGTAGTTTCCGCAATAGTGACATTGCATTTCCTCGCGGTCGCGATGATAATACATGCTAATCTCGCAATTCGAACATTTGATAAGTTCACCACATTTCAGGCATTGCATAAATGAGGAAAAGCCACGCCGATTTTGAAAGAGGATTACCTGTTCTTTCTTTTCCAGGCGTGTGGCAATGGCAGCGATAAGTTCATCTGACAGAAGCTGTTGGGCATAATCTTCCCGCAGGGAAATCACTTCCACTTCGGGCAATTTCACGTCCAGAGGTCTGCTCTCAAGAACGTGCAATCTATATTTGCCGATTGTCTGGTTGTGCCAGGATTCCAAGGAAGGAGTGGCGCTTCCCAAAACAATACGGGCGTTCTCAATCTTTGCCCGCATCACAGCCAGGTCACGTCCGTTGTAGCGCGGATTGGAATCCTGTTTGTAGGATTGCTCGTGCTCTTCATCCACAATTATGAGCCCCAAATCCGGCAGAGGTGCAAAAACGGCGCTGCGGGCTCCAATCACGAGCCTACACTGTCCGGATGCAACTCTGCGCCATTGATCCAGCCGCTGTCGATTGCTTAATTGGCTGTGGCTGATGGCCAAAATGGAGCCGAATTCCCCCTGAAACCGCTCCACCATTTGCGGCGTTAAAGCAATTTCGGGAATCAGGAAAATGACGCCTTTTCCAGCTTTGAGGCAATCCCGGATGAGGGGAATATAAACCTCGGTTTTCCCGCTTCCCGTGATGCCAAAAAGCAGGTCTGCACTGCCAGAACCATCTCCCTGGGAAATATCTTTCACGGCTTGGAGCTGTTCTTCATTCAAAATCACAGTTTTGGGAATTTGACCACCTTCATAGCTGAAAAACTCCCTTTCCACCTGCTTCGGTTCGATGGAAAGCATTCCTTTTTTTTGCAGGGCTTTGATTACGGAATAGGAAACTGTATCGGCGATGCGGGCAAGGGGAAATTCCTCATCCGGAAGGTTCAAAAGCATTTGCAACACTTCACGTTGCCGCACGGGAAAAGCGTCCAAATCCGGTTCACGTTCCAAAAGGCGGACATAATTCAGGGTTTTGGGTTTATCCTTGGGGCTGAGTTTGCGTTTCAGCTCCAAAAGTCCGGCTTCGGCTCCGCTTTCCACCAAGCTGAGAACCGGCTTGCCCCGGATTTGTTTGCGGAGCTCGGAAAGCTGTTTGGGAAAGCCATCCGCCAAAGCGGCTGCCAGCTCTTCATAGCCGGCTGGAATTTCCGCAGACAGCCACCTGACCTCAGCATCCACATCTGGAATCAACCAGGCAGGCAGCATGGCAAAGCAGGCGCTGCCCATTGAACAGCGGTAATAATCTGCCATAAAGCGGGCAAGTTCCATCAGTTTTGGTCCCAAAACAGGCTTTTCATCCAAAACCTCAAGAATGGGTCTGTAGCTGATGTTGCTGGAAGGTGCTTCGCGCAGTGCTTCACCGCAGATGCCGATTATGTCCCTGCCTTTAAAAGACACCAAAACACGAACTCCCGGAAGCAGACGTTCCGAAGAGCTATAGTGAAAATCACGGTTTAAGGATAAAGGCAGATGAACAACATGGTAATACATGGTGAAAGCTTGAAGGGAGTCCCTTTTGTGTCAATCAAAATCTATTGAACCCTGTGAAATCACCCGCTTTTTCCTGCTTGAGCCGCACTTTATTCCAGCCCAAAATCTCCATTTATCCCCCTCGTGGGCAACCCGATTCTTTGACGCGAGACTCACGAAGGAGAGTGCAAAGGATGTGGAGTTGGAAAAAAGAGCGAAGCAGGTGCCCCCATTTTTCACCTTAAAAAACAAGGGCCCCATGGAGTTGTGGGGCCCAAGCTTCTCGTGATTCGTATTAGGCTGTCAGAGTAACTCTAAACTGATATTTGGTTGCTTGAGAGACGTTGAAGCGCCAGGATTCCACAATGCTTTTCACTTCACTGAGAAAAGCCTGAGTGAAGGTGGCGCTGCTTGTACTCACTTGGGCAGACACGGCGCCATCGGCACCGATGTTCATGACCACATTGATGGATCCGGTCTGTCTCTTGATTGCCGCATTGCGGCGGTATGCCTGTTCGATCTGGCCTTTTCTGGCTGAGATCTGGCTGTAGATGACATTGGCATCAGAACCGGTGTAGGCAGGCTTTGGAATCTTAACTTCGGGTTCAGGTATTTTGCTGACATCTTTGGGTTGGGTGACAGTTTGCGTCACTTTTTTAGCTTGTTCCTGAGCCGAAGGGATGGACTGAGTGGGACTGGATGCGGAAGGTTTCAGCTTGGAAGCATCTCCGGTGAATGTTTGGGTGGGAACTCCAGGCGGCAAAAGTGAGCCAGCCTGCTGGGGAAGCTTATCCGCAACCCTGCTGATGCCGGAGCCGGAGGGATCATAACCTTGGATGTTACCCGGATCATAGGTTCCAGAAAATCCTGAGGAGGCTTTGGAATCGAAGCTGGGAGCACCGGATGTTCCACCAATGCCTTCGCCTGAGCGCACTCCAGGAGACGCTGTCACAAAGGATTGCAGTCCTGTCACGGCATAATGTGGCCTTGAGGCACCTGATGAGGCTCCCGGAGGACCAGACTGTCCAAAAACTTTTCCAACGTCTGTGGTTCCGGAACCCCTGCCGCCGCCGGATGTAGTGCCTTTGGACACTGTCTTTTTCCTGTCTGGCGAAGCTTTGCCAGCTTCCTCTGAGCTTCTGTCTGCGGGCTGATCCAGCTCTTGGCGATCGGCAAAATCCATTCTGGAAGGATCGGCAAGGCTTCGGTCTGCCTCAATGCGGCGGGCCTTTTCAAGCCCAGATAGTTCCACAACAGCTTTGGCTCGGTCCAGCCTGGGCTTCACCACTTGGTCGTAAATGAGCACAAATGCTATACCCAGAATGAGGAAAAGCAGAATAAAACCAGTTTGGCTGCGCTCTTCGGAAGTCAGATGCCGCGGTTGCATGCTGCTGTTTACAACAGCCTGTTCCTGCGGCTTCAAAACGACTATGCGCGGTTCCGTATAATCAAAACGAACCTCGTAATCCGGATTGAGCTGCACCGTTCCAGAGAGACCTGGGCCAAGCTTCAGCAGAGAACCCGCGAGGATACCGCCGCTTTGCAAGTCGTTAGCATCCAGGGGTTTACTGTCTTTGCTGCAGCTTAGGCTGGAGCCAGCAGGCAAGTGCAGATAATAGTCATTTCCTCGCCTATCCAGGAATTTGTGTTTTCGGGGCATGCTTTTGGAGTCGTCCAGGATTTGCCAGAACAGGTGTTTGTCCGTTCCAATCATCCAACTTTTGGTGAAGTCGGTTTTTTCCCGGATCGTATCCAAATGCTTGCCGCGATAGAACAATTGCAGGTTTAATATTGTCTTTGCCATCATACCTCCTTACCCACTGGTGATCGATTTACTTTTTTCAAGCCAATCAGTTTCCAGGAGGGTGGCAAAATAGATGTAATCGTGAAAGGAGCTGGTTCCCAAGCTTACAAATTCGGTGATATACCAGCAAGGTATGCTTTTATCCGCTTGAATCAGCAGGGCTGTGGGAGTTTTGGGATTGCCGTCGTCATCTTTGTCTGCCAAAATCTCCAAAGCTGTGTTTTGCAGATAGTTGAAGATTGCTTCGCGTTTATTTTGGTCGCTGGCAAACTCTTGCAAGGTTCCAAAATAGATGCCTTGCTCTCCCAACAGGATGCGGTCTGGATAAATCTGAACCAGAGTGGTTCCCTTGTTTTCCAGCAGGTCGCGTTTTTCCATGGTGACCGGAAAGGTCATGTTGTTTGGCATGGTGTGTTTCTGCACTTCCATGGACACGTTTTTCATGAGGAAAACCAGCAGAATGGTGAGGATATCCACCAGCGAAATGATGGAAAGACCACTGCTTTCGGGGAATTTTCTGCGCACCTTGCGGTTTAGGGTTTTGGATTTCATCAGATGACTCATGAACTTCCTCCCACATAGTATCGAACTTGAGGAGCCTTGTAATGAACCCCGCTAAAATTGTTGTTACGGCAGATATCGATGGTTTTGATCAAATCGTTATATTCCACGTCGTCGTAGGGCGCCACACTGATATCTTTAAGATCCGGATAGTTTTCTCTAATCCGTTTCAGGTTGGCGTTCAGCGAGACATAATCAAACCGTCCAGCGACCATATCCACCTTGGAAGTTTGGCTGGGTTCCCTAATCTCAAAACCGGGACTGATGGTGTTTTGGGGATCCGTGGAAGCCATGATAATCACCGTGATGTCCGGTATATCCTTTTGGGAACCTCCAGTGCCATCAAGAGAGGCTGACGCACCCGGGGGAGCGGCGGAAAAATTGAAGGCCACCAGCGCCACCTGGGTTATCACCAACATCAGAAGCAGAAAAGGAATGATGGTGAGAAAAAGATTCATAATCGGAGTGATGTCCGGAATCTTCGGCTCGCTAACTGGGCGTTGGTTCCTTCCTGCTGAAGGACGGTATGCCATTTTCTTATCCTTTTGCTGAGATATTGATAAAGTTAATCAGTTTTACGCTATATTCGTCGATTTCGTTGATCAGCTTTTGAGCCCTGCCCATCAGCCATCCTTTGATGAATGTGAGCGGGATGGCAGCCAAGAGCCCCAGCGCTGTGGTGCCAATGGCGGTTTTTATCCCGGCTGAAAGCAAGAGGTTCTTTTGGGAGTCAGCAATTTCGGGATTGCTGAGAGCGGCAAAGGCCAACAGAAGACCCCAAATCGTTCCCAGAAGCCCCAAATAGGTGCAAACCTGAGCCAGGGTGTCAAACCAAAAGAGACCGGCATCCAGCTTGTAAACCTTTTGCAGAACCGCTTCGTCGAAGGCGTTCTGGACCTGGTCGCTGATATCTTCATGAGATTTCGCGCTCTGGCGCACATCTTTATAAACGGAAAGTCCGCTGAAGAATATGAAACCGAGTGTGGTGCTTTTCAGCTTGTCCGTAATCTTGATGGCTTCATCAATCTGGTTGTTTTTGATGTAGCCTTTGAGGCTTTTGTAAAGGTTTTGGGCGTTGATTTTTTCCCGGTGGTAAAGCTGGACATAACGTACGATAGCGTAAACGATACCGATGAGGAAGACCAGCACAATTAAATAGCCAAAGATCCCACTATCATTGAAGATGGTGGCAAGATTCACGGTTTCTGTTTGGGCCGTGGTTGCTGTTTGAGCTGAAAGGGCTCCAACCGCAACGAATAATGTTAGGATCACGAGAACGATATGTTTAGCTTTCATTTTGACTCCTCTAGCCAATTCTTTATTTTTTGGTTCCAATTTTCAAGTTGTTGTTTGCTGGCTTGCCTGATTACATCCATGTTTATGGTGAAGTCATACTTGGCAGCCGGCGCGTAGGTGTCGGATTTAATCTGGACCACGCTGATATCGGGCATCATGGTCTTGATCTGGATCTGAAGCTCCGGGATCTCATCTTGCTGGGGAGCAGGGCTAATGTTGACCTGCGCCAGACAAAACGTGATGCCAAACAGAAGCAGGGTGCTGACAATCAAAAGTTTCTTCATCTATGTTACTCCTTGGAGAACTGTATCAAACTAAGCTGGGCCATCATTCCCCGGTTCAGGGAAGAGTTGTTATGAACCTCAATCCTGAGGGTGTTGAGCCCCGTGCGAAGGTTCGTCACAGGGAGTTCCACCCGGATGGGTTTGGCTTTGAAAGGTTCGGTGTTATACTCCATCTGATATGCTTGTCCCAACCGCCTGCCATTCAGCAGAATCACGGCACTGTTTGGCGCCACAAAATCCAGATGGGCTTCCAGCAATTCCACTTCCAGCTCAAACTGTTTTTCAAATATTACCGTCTCATAGAGGAAATCCTGCGTTTCTTGAGCCCAAATGGGCAGGGCGGATTCATCTGTGAGGAAGATGGATTTATCCACGGGCAGGTTAAAATATTCAGCGACAACGGCGTAGGACCTCGTGTCTTCCCCGGTTTCAGGGTCTTTCACAATCACAATCCAATCCGGGTCCGAAACGATATTCTGTGAATCCAAGAATAAATCATAGGATTCATCGTCCGCTTCAAAGAAGAAGCTGGCTCCAAAACGGATGGGCGCGCCTATCGCAGTGGAATTTGGAAAACTTCCCTGGAAGCTGTTTTTGCCTTCTCTGAAGACATCCCCAGGTATGCGCAGCGCGTAAACTTTGCCCGTGGTAAGTTCATCCACAGGGATGTAAACTGGATCCAGTTTTTTTGAGTTCAGCGTTAGCTGGGGTTGTTGGTCGTAAACCAGATAGAGATAGGCAAATTCGGGCTTTGTGGAGAAGTTGAATTCCCGCTCCAGAGACAGATTGTGACCGGCTGGAATCTCGTAGGCAGCCAAATCTCGTCCGTTGGTCATTGTTTCCAAACCAAAGCTGGAGATATTGAGTTTTTGGCTGCTGCCGTTGGGTTTAACCAAAGTGATTTTCCAATCCGCATTCAGGGGATGGGGTTCCTCGGCATAATCCGGTAACAAATTGCGCTCCAAGAGCTTGTCTTCGGCGGTGTTTGTGTATTTATCGTAGTAGCCAGCGGTGAAATAGTTGTTGTAGATATCCAAATAGATTGCACTGGAGCTGGCCAGGAACATATCCACGTAAGGCTGTGAGTAGGGCAGAATCTGGTCATTAATCAGTCTGTCAAATTGTGCCTGACTGTATTGCCTGCGGTCTCTGAAGCCCGCCATTTCATTTGTTGCCTGGATGTATTTGTTTATCTGGGTTTCCACCACGTTGGCGGCATGGTCGTTAATTTTGGCAATGAGGCTGAGCGCGCGGAGACGGCGTTGGTTATCCAGATGGTCGGCCTGATCATTTTGGAGCAATTTAACAATCTTTTGCACTTCACGTTCGGTTCTTTCCTTGAAGGCGGGAACCCGGTTTGGGGTGCCTCCAAATAAGTGCTTTTGCCAAGTGGTCTGTGCGGTCACAGATATCAATTGGTTCGGCGTGCTGGTGAGGAATTCGCCTTTTTCGATGCCGTCGAGTTGGCGGTCAAAACTGGTCAGATAATCCTGTCTGGCCAGGATGGCGGCATATTCTTTTTCGGCAAAAGAGAAAGCTTCGTGGGCTTTTGATGTGTTAACGCGCAACCCTTCGGCGATATATTTGGATTCCTGGAGTTTGAAGTCATCGCGCTTATCGAAAGCCAGATTCCAATTCTTTTCTTCATAAGCAGCATCGAAATCCTGAGCCAAGGCTCCCAATTTGCGATTTGCCACCACGAGGTAGCGGTCGCTCTTGGTTTTATCACTCTGATAGAGCTCACGGGCATAGTATTCAAAATTGTCTTCGTCCCCACGGGCAAGATGCGTGTCTGCCAAAAGGGCAAGAAAATCAATGGTTCTGGGATGGGTCGGATAGGTCTGAACAAAATAGCTGAGGGTTTCAATTACCTTATCCTCATTTTTTTGATCCCTGTAAATATCAACCGCCCAGAGATATACATCCTGAGGAGTGACTTCCCCGCTGTCGATTGAGCCTGCCTTGACGTCTCTGTGAAGATCCAAATACATGCTGGCAGCACTACCGAGTTTGGCGGGTTCTTTCCTCATTTCTTCAATTAGGTCAACCCTGAGGAGGAAAGCGTAATTGCTGGAAGGGAAATCCCTGATGAACTCGTTTTTCAGAGCCTGGGTTTTGACAGGGTCTTTGAGTTTGTCTTGGGAGATTGACCAGCTTTGATCGTAGAGAGCATATTTTTCGTCCAGGGATGTTTTTTGACGGGCTAAGCCGGTTTTGAGGTCGATGGCGCGGTTGTATTCCCCAGCTTTCAAATAAGCCTCGGAAGCTTGGAACACATAACCCTGGCTGCGAGCCGGTTCATTGGCAAACTTCTCGGAAAGCCGCATAAGTTCTTGGGCAACAGTCAGATAATCTCCCCCTTTTTCCGCTTTTTCATAGTTGTTCTGAATCTGAAGCCGAACAAGATTTTCAATCTCATTCGCATCGGCGGAATCGTTGGCAAAATCTTTGGCAGCGACGTACATTCTTTCAGCTTCAGAATAGTTTGCGGCATTTTCCTCAATCTGAGCCAAATTCAGATACAGGCTTCTGCTGGTGCTTTGATCAAGCCGAACGCCGCTATCCAAAATGGTCATGTAACGAGTTTTGGCAACCTGGGATCGATTCTGTTTCAGCTCCACATCCGCCAGTTCCATCAAAATGGCAGGCGCACCGCTTCTGGCATCAGTATTTGAGGAGTTCACAAGAACAGAGTAGAACTTCAAGGATGCGTCGCGGTATTTTTCGTAAAGCTCATTTCTGCTTTGAGGCAGGCCTGCGGCTGGTTTGAATCCTGATTTATCGAACTGGGGATTCAATTCGGTAAAGATATTCTGGGTGTATTGATAGATTAAACCTTCGTTGTTGAAGTAATCGGGATTGTTTGCAAAGTCTTCATTGTAGGCACGCAAAACTTGGATCGCGTTTTCATAGTCGCGGGGAGTGTTGCGTTTTTCAGCCATCACACTCGCCAAAATGGTGGATGATCTGCGGTTTTGGTTTTTAAAAGCAAGCAGGGATTCCGGGCTTTCAAAGAGTTCTTCATAACCCTCGAAACTGGCAACGTGCCCGTCGTAGAGAGTTTTGTGTTCATTCGAAGCGGAATCCAGAAGGTCATTATAATGGCGTATGCGGATGTGCTCGTAAGCCTCGTGAATAATCTCAAGCTGTTGAGCCAAAACGGGCTCGCCAAGATTTTTGTCTTTCACGTTCTGGTTATACCAAGCTGTTCCTCTGCCATAGTTTTTCTTTATATCATCATATTTTTGATTCCGAATGCGGGCAAGATCTGTGCCGGGACGCAACTGCAAACCGGGAGTATAATAGAGCTTGATGATGGAATCCACCACGGCGGGGTTGGTTAGTTCAAGAGGCGATGTGCGCAGCTTAAGTTCCATAAAATCAATGGCTTGCAGAGGTGCGTCAAGCTCAACCTTGAGCTCCGCGGCTTTTTCCAAAACCAAAGATTTGACCTTGATATCCGAATAACCAGCCATCACAGTGTTCATTTCCTGCACGCCTTTGGAAGGATGGTGGAAATCCAAACCGTCCAGCGCGATGAGAGAATAGGCAATGTTGTCGATGGAATTAATCCGATAATCCTGAGCCAGATATTCATCTCGAATCTTGCTGGTATCGGCGTCTTCCATCAACTCCACAAAATCCTGCAAGGCAAGCTTTAAGGCTGCCTCATCACCTTGGTTCATGTTTACCCAAGCCCTCTGGTAGAGAGCATCAAAGCGATAATCGCTTTTGGGATTTGCCACCAGCACGTCAAAGCGGCGGTTTGCCTCTTCGTAATAATGTACAGGCTGGTCAGCATCGGAACCAATCAAAAAGTTCAAGACGCCAAGACGATAGATGGCCTCATCGTAATATGGTGAATCCTTATATTTTTCAGAATCCGCCAATTCCGTGTAGGCGTTAACAGCCTCGGTGAAATCTGCTTCGCTAAATTTGAGATGCTCGGGACGTTCGCGGTTAGGATAGGCAGCGCGAAAAGCTTCAATCTGGGAATATTTTTCCGCCTTTTTTTCCTCACTGCTGAGATAAGCAATGTTATAGAGAACCCGGTCACGCAGATGAAAATCGGGATTGATTTGCAGAACTCTACGATAATTTGCCAAAGCTTTTTCAGGATTGTCGAGATCCACCGCATATTGAAGTTCTGCCATATTGTAATAGAGAACCGCGGTATTGAGAAGATAACCACCACTGGGTTGTTCCATTGCCTTGAAGCCGGGATTGGCGGTAACAAAGTGTTCATGGCGTCCCAAAAGCTCGGATTTTTCTTGGATGATAGCTTGATATTGAGCGTGTTGTTCAGCCTCACCAATCTGGTCGATGTTTTTCAGGCGTTCCTGTTCTTTGTGATGAACTTTGCGATAATCCATAATCAGATTCAGGAAGTCCAGGTTTGCCAGGAAGGTGGCGTCTACAGGAAAATCTTCCAAGCCAACTTTTTGTACTCTCAGATATTCCTGCTCAATAGCATCTTTTTGATCCTGGGGGAAGTTTTTCTGGATCATGGCCAGCATCACATCTTCGAGATCGGGCAGCAGTTCATCCAGGGTTCTTTTGTCGCGAGTGGTGGCGTAGTATTCTTCCAGAAGCTCCATAAAAATGCGTTCTTCAACACTATCATGGCTTCTCCTGATTGCCAGGTAGCGTTCCTTGCGGTTCTGTAATTCGGCAATTTTCTCCAAATATTCCTGGCGCTCGGGTTCCATATCGATATTCAGACTGGCATAGTTTGGATCAGACATAAGTTCATCAATGCCCGCCACGATATCGGTGTAAAGATATATGTTGCGTTCGATATCCATCAGCAGCTTCAGTTCCAAATCGCTGTATCCCACGCTGGCTGCGGTGGGATATTGGCTGATAAAAATCTCATATTGGTTTTCGAAAAAGCGATCGATGAGATCCAAAGTCTTGTTGATGAGATCGGAATAATCTTTCACTGTCTTCAGGTTTAAGGCGCCCTCACGGTAGCGGGCGAAAACTGCGGCGTCTGGATCGCTGGGCTCCAGGGAAGCAAGGTATTCAAGATCAATGGGGGGCACGGATTCAAAGGGTTTAATCTGCGCTTTGAATCTATCCAAGGCATTCATCTCTTCATCGGAAATGCGTCTGATAGCGTCGGAAAACATCAAACCAGGAATGGCTTGGAATTCGTTGTAAAGGTCTCTGAGGTCTTCCTGGATTTTGTCCACCCTGTTTTTCAGGGCTTCAGCCCCAGCCTGATCGGGCTTTGAATAGAAAGCTTTGAGATCCAAATCATCAAGGCGCTGAACGATGGCTTTCCTTTTTGCCACAAAAGTATATTTAATCCAGTCCTTGTTTGCCTCGTAGGCATCCACATAGTTTTGAACTCTTGTATCCTCAGCCTCTTCCGCCAATAGGTCTGCCCAAAGAAATAGGTAGGTGGGATAGTAGCGCCCTGTGGAAAAGTTGTTCATGACATCTTCGAGGAATTCCGCTGCTTCACGCGGGTCGCGTTTTTGAATATGTTCTGTGGCTCTCTGATAAATAAGCAGTTGGAACATCGAGCGGGCATCTTCACCCAGCCTGGGATCTTCCAAGAGCAGTTCGAAATAGGGAATTGCCCTGGGAGCATCCATAATTGAGTAAAAATGTCCCATCAGATACATCAGGTCTGCTTCGTCGAGCTTGTTCAAACTCTCAAAATGAAGCGCATATTCATTGATTGCAGTGTCGATGTCTTTACTTTCCACCAACGTGGGCAACCTATTCATTAAAAAATCCATGGCCGCTGACACTTCAGGATCCGAATAAGCAGCCAAATTAGAGCTTTGTGCCAAGGCTGGCATAATCGATATTATTGTGAATATCAGCAACAGATACAGTTTGATATATTTTTTCATAACCCCGCTCACTTATCGTCCAGAATCTCTTTTCTGCAGAGGCTTTAAACATAATTCAGGATGCAGCTGGGAAGCCGCATCCTGAATCATGGCTTTGACCAAGGGAAATATGTAGGCAGTTGCCTGCACTTTCAAAAAGGGTGTGCAAGCGTAAAAATTTATTGGTTCTCTTCTTTGAGTTCCTGCAGCCACTGGCGAAGATCTTCCAAGGCTTTTTGGGCTTTTTGGCGTTCAATACGCAATAGGCGAAGCTCTTCAAGAAGGTCTTTCGCTTCCGGGGACAGGGTCTTATATTCGTCTCCAGGAGTCACAATTCCCGGTGTGGGAATCTGGCCGCCGGGAGTCACAATGGCCACGTCACCCGTGGTGGGGTCAGTGGTTGCAACTGGAACCTGGGTACCTGGCACCACTTGCGGCTCCAAGTCTGCCGCTGTGGCATAGAGGCTCAGATTCGGACGAGTGCTGGCGCCTTTTTCGGAGAATTTGTCGAAAAGATAGGAAAGCCCAAGGGCCACGCGGTAGTTATTTTCATAACCGTTGCCTTCAGAGCCCTTGGCAAGGTCTTCGACGGCTTGCGCACCCAGACGAACACCAAAATTCTTATAGCTGTATTTCACGCCGGCATTGAAATCTTTTCCGTCGTATTCCGCCTGCAAGGCAAAATTGTTAAACGGCGAAACTTCGATGGAAGTGAAAAAACCGCTGAGCCAACGAGAACGCGGAACCTGACCTGTGTGTCTGTTCGTACCCATTCCCAGGTTGAACATCCAGTCAATACCACCCAAAACAACCTGTTTTGAGGCTACGCCATAAAAGGAGTAGTTCTCATAGTCGGTCTTGTCCGGATGGTCGATCCAACTTCCCAAATTGAGTGGATCTCTTTCTTCGGTATAGACTCTTTGCTCAAGATCATCGTCCCAATAAAAATAGGGTCCATAAAGATCTGCACGGTGTTTGTTCACCGGCGAAAGAATATTATCCACGCCGAGGGCAAGTTGTGGCCATTTTGGTGATTCTTCCAAAACTTTCACTTTTGCGTTGAAGAAATAGACGTAATCTCCACCAAAGAAGTCCAACTGGACTCTGTCGAAGAGCCCCACACCCAGCATGCCGTAGAAATTCAGGCCATTCTTATCCGGATCAACATATTGAGGTCTTTCCACATTCCGGTAGTAGCCGGCAAGCACCATTTGGGCTGCTTTGTGAGGAATCACATACGCATCTGGCGTTCTGAGCAATCCCATTGTTTGAAATGGTGCTGCTTGCACAACGCCAACCAACGCGGTCAGAACAATTACGCTTAATATAAATTTTTTCATACTTCCCTCCACCTTTCGGTGTTTTTTTAGTCTTAGGTCATAAATATCATTGACAGTTTATCCGTCAAGCTTTTTTTTGCTGTATGGATAAACAAAAAGCAAATGAAATATACAAGATTGGAGAGGACCTCAGCGCTAAATTCCTTGAACGCAAGGGGTATAGCATACTTCACCGGAACTATCGTGTGAAGGGCGGTGAGATCGATATAATCGCCCAGCACGGTGACAGCTTGGTGTTCGTGGAGGTCAAAACACGCTCCAAACACTCTATTAAACAAGCCTTGATGAGCATTTCATATACAAAACGAAAACGCATCACTTTTACAGCTCAGCGATATATTATTCAACACCCGGATTGTGTCAAGTCAAGATTTCGTTTCGATGTGATTATTGTGTGGTATTTTCGCCACAGCGACACCTATCAGATTGAACACTTTGAAAATGCGTTTTATCCAGAATTTTGAAAAATCTTTGGTCATGACAATCCTAAACGCTTGTTAATGATTAATTGTAAAGCAATGTTTTATCGAAATCTTCACCCAAATAATACAGTGAATCCGGATGTGAGCTTTCGCTGTCGTCCCCATCAACATAAATGAGACGGTAGTTTCCATTCATTTGCATATCCAAAAACAGATAAACAGCCCTGCTGCGTCCCTGGTATTTCCAAATTTGATAATCTTTGCGCACAAAACGGGCATCATCGGATGAGACGCCTTTATCAATCTCGTCCGGTTTTCCCTGCCGGATGTGGATGCGTCCCATGTCTGTGGTCCAGCCTTTATCGAAATAGCTGAAATAGCTGTTGGCATAATCCACCCTATCCTGAATTTGCTCCAACATCCCACGCACGCTCATATTTTGCGTATTTGCCAATGATTTCCAGCTTTGTGAGAGGTAACGCCGCTTTGTGGCATCGTCATATTTTTTCCATTCGGCTGTTGAGGTACCTCCGCTGAAATAGCGATACAGCTTAAAATCGTCTTCCGGATCCGGAAACACAAAATACTGTTCCTGTTTGGGCTCCGTTATGAAAAAGATGAACTCCCGCTCCTGAGATTGCCCTTCCAACTGTAAATCCACGAAACCATTATACTTGCCTGCCTCCAGCTCTTCCAGGGGAATGCGCAGCGTTAGCCCTTCCGAGGCAGCTTGGGGCTTGTAATCCAGCATGGTATCAAACACAATGATGCTGTCTTTTTCCACGGTGAGAACCAAGATTCCAGTTTGGTCGATGGCTTCCAGTGGCGCATAAACTTCAAAAAAGAGGCTGAGGTTTTCCAGTTCGGTTTTATCGAATATCAATGATGGCTCAGTTTTGTAAAGCGAGCCACCCCTGTGAAAACGATCCAGATAACTGCTGCTATCCGGCCTCACGATGCTGCAAAGTTCCAAATCGCTGATCAGGTCGTTGGCAGTAAGTGGCTCCGCCTGGTAATAATAGTTAGCGGTTTTGCGGGAATTGATGTCTTTGGCCTTCACTCTCAAAAAATATCCTTCCCCGTCCAAACTAAAGCTCAGACGGTTGAGATGCGATTTATTAGAGCGGGCGTCATTTTTGTTTGAGATGCCAATGTTGTCGTGCACCGTGCGCGAAAAAACCACGCTATCAGCTTGCACAAATTCCACTTCCAGTTCCACTTCGGCAAAATATCCAGAGTTTTTTGCCAAAAACCACAGATTTGAATAGGGAATCTGGTAATCGATATTCAGGATGCTGCCCTGACCACGTGGATCCCGAAAACGCTGTGTTGCCACATGCATGGTAAAACTATCCGCCCAGATTGAACCTGTCAGCGCCAATAGAGCCAGGCACCAGAAAAAGACCTTAATATTCCTCATCTTTATTCCTCAATTGGTAAAGTCCGAAACCGCCACTGTCTGTAAAAATGAACTCCAAATTTTGTTGATAATAGCTCCAAATGATGTAGGGATCCCGCCCCAGAGGCTGCGATTCACTCAGTATTTCACTGGGTTCTCCATATTTAATATATATTCTGCCACGGTCGGATTTCCATCCCTTCAATCTTTTATGGATTGTGAAATTCTCATCCGCAGTAATCACCCTCTGGTAAAATGCTTCCCTGGCCTCATTGCGCAGTGTTCCCGGGCTTGGATCCCGCACTTGCCAAAATTTTTCGATAGCGTCCGGAATCTGGCTTTCAGGAATGGAACGCAGGCTCTTATATTCATTTTGGTTTGCGATGTAGCGTAGCTGTTGGATTTGGTCTTTAAAACTGTAGCGCGCGTTGTAGGAAAACCAGGGGCTGAAAAGAAATGGTTCCATGTCATAGCGGATATTACCCTCAAAAACGCTGACGCCAAGCTGGGACAGGGCTCCTGCGTTTGCCAATTCTGTCAGATCCGCCTCATAATATGCAAGCGGTGGCAAAAAAGATTGGATGGGTTCAATTCCCACAACGTGGACGCTATCCGCTTCCAAGCCAATCTTTTGCTTCAACACACACCCTTCCAGAGGGAGAGGTAACTTTTCCAAATCCGGGGGTTGAAAAAGCACACCTTCCTTTTGCGCCAAAAGCCAGGCTTGGCCAATCTCTGTGTGCTTGTCCCCCAAAGTGAAGGCCCGTTTATAGTCACTTTTTTCGCCCTGGGTCAAGTTTCTCAACCTCATGGAAGCCTGATAACTGCCGGGTTCAAGCTGCGCGCTGAACATCACGGGCAAAGCCGCATCCCGCAGCCAATCTTGTCTTGGCACCCTGAAAGAAGCATCGAAATTGTGTATTTTTTTGGTCTTGTTGTTCTTCAGTTCCATCACCAGTTGATAATTGGATTCAAACACATCTTTTTTGAAAACCAGGGTATTATAAGGTATTAAAATCCAAATATCCGTCCCTTGGGAATAGTGTTCCACAATCAGCTCCTGCGCGGGCAAAAAGACCGCAATCGCAAGCAGGACAAGGCAAAGCCTAATCTTCTTTTTCGTCACGAAAAGCCTTCAAATTGAAATCGAATTTCCGTTCTTCCAGCCATTCCAACAGGAAATTTGCGGGAAAGAATCTGAAGTCGGATTCCAGGTTGTGATGGTCACCATCTTCAGTGATAACAGTGGTTTTAAGGGTGAAATTGCCCTTATATTTCTCGACGAGTGAGGAGAATTCGATCACGAACTCCCGCGAAAGCCTGGGCAGGGGGATGTTGAGGCTCAGCTCGCCCCAGAGATAAAGATGCAGCTCTTCCAAGGCAACCAAAGCTTTGGGACTCACCCGCGCCATGCCATCTTCGTTGCCGTTGTAGGTGGATTTTGAACCGAACACGAAATAGATTCTTCCCGGTTTCAATGTTTCGGAATATTTTTCGAAATCCCGGTTGAACAGCGCAATCTCAAACCGCCCTGTCATATCCTCGAACTCCACAAAAGCGAAGGGTTTACCCTTGTTGTCCCGTTTTCGCGTTATCTTGGTCACGATTCCCGCTAAAACCAGTTCCTGTCCGTTCGCACCCTTCATGTTTTGCGCGCTGCTGTTTGTGAGATATTTCACCAAAGCCCGATATTCATGCAGCGGATGCCCACCCATATAAAAACCCAACACTTCTTTTTCCATCTCAAGCTGGTAGGCATAGCTCCAGGGTTCCTCTGAAGGCAGCGGAGGATAGTATTCCTCGGCATCGTCGTCGCTGGCAAGTAAATCAAAAAGTGAAGCTTGCCCCATCTTTTTGTCTCTTTGGGCGCCTGTGCTGAAAGAGAGCGCTTGCTCAATCACCGCCCATTTTTGAGCGCGGCTTCCCTCCAGTTCGTCCATCGCGCCACTGGCAATCAGGCTTTCCAACACGGTTTTATTCACCGCGCTGCTGTCGAGCCTGCCGCAAAAATTGAAAATACTGGTGAAAGCCCCATTTTTATCGCGCTCTTCCACAATATCGGCAATGGCTGCTTCACCCAGGTTTTTAATCGCTTTCAGCCCAAAAAGAACCTCTTTGCCCTTCACGCGGAATTCTTTGTCGCTGCGATTGATATTGGGCGGTTGAATCTTGACACCCATGGAGCGGCAAACCTCGATTTTCACAGGAATCTTGGCAGGATCGTCTTCCAAGGAAAGCAGAGCTGCCATAAATTCAACCGGATAATGCGCCTTCAGCCAGGCAGTGCGATAAGCCACCAGCGCATAGCAGGTTGCGTGGCTTTTATTGAAGGCATATTGGGCAAAATCCAGCCAGTCGTTCCAGATTTTTTGCGCCACTTTTTCTTCGACGCCGTTTCCAGCCGCACCTTCCATGAATTTTTGTTTGAATTGCATCAGCAAATCCAGGCTTTTTTTGCTCATCGCCTTGCGCAGGGTGTCGGCTTCGCCGCCTGTGAGGTTGCCCATCTCACGCGAAATGCGCATCACCTGTTCCTGATACACAGTTACACCATAGGTTTCCTTCAGCGCGCGCTCCATGATGGGATGATCGTAAACCACCTTTTCCCGCTTGTGTTTGCGTGCGATATAGGTATCGATGAATTTCATCGGACCCGGCCTGAAAAGCGCCACCATCGCGATGAGATCTTCGAATTTGTTTGGTTTGAGTTCGGTGAGGTACCTGCGCATGCCGTCGCTTTCAAATTGGAAAACCCCGTCTGTGTCGCCTTTGCCCAAAAGTTGGAACACCTTTCTATCGCTCAGGTCCAGATTGTCGATGTCGATTTCCACACCCTTGGATTGGCGCACCAAATCCACCGTATTTTGTATCAAGGTAAGGGTTTTGAGCCCCAAAATGTCCATCTTGAGAAACTTCAGTTCATCCAGCCAGCGACCCTCATATTGAACCAGGATGTTGTCCTCAGCGTCTTTTTGGGTGCTGCAAGTTAAAGGAATATAATCAGTTAAATCTCCAGGAACAATCACCAACCCCGCGGCATGGATACCAGTCTGGCGAATCAACCCTTCCAAAACCAACCCATAGCGGTAGATGCTTTGATACAGTTCGTTGTTTTCAATCAAATGACGAAATTCCGCCGATTCTTTGTAAGCTTCTTCCAAAGATTTTGCGGCGGGAATGGTTTTGGTGATATTGTTCGCTTCCGAAGCGGGAACCATCAAAACCCTTGCCACGTCCTTGATAACGGATTTCGCCTGCAAAGTGCTGAAAGTCACAATCTGCGTAACGCTGTTGCGACCATACTTTTGCACCAGATAGTCAATCACCTTGCCACGTTTCTGTGCGCAAAAATCAATGTCAAAATCCGGCATGCTGATGCGGTCAGGGTTCAAAAAACGCTCGAACATCAGGTCATAGCGAATGGGGTCAATCTGCGTGATATCCAAAAGGTAGGCAATGATGCTGCCTGCGCCCGAACCGCGCCCTGGCCCAACCGGAACGCCCTGCTTGCGAGCGTTGTCGATTAAATCTTTCACCACCAAATAGTAGCCGTTGAAACCCATGCGGTGAATCACACCCAGTTCAAAATCAATCCTTTCCCTGATTTCATCCGTCATTTCAGGATATTTTTGCTTGGCACCCTCCTCGCAAAGCCAGCGCAGATAACTGCCCATATCCTCAAATTCCGGTGGTGTTTCAATCTGTGGCAACAAAAACTCATCATAGCGCAGTTCCAAATCCACCATGTCCGCAATTTTTAACGTGTTATCAAAAGCGTCTCGCGCTTCCGGGAAAAGCAGCAGCATCTCTTCGGCTGATTTGAAATAAAGCTGGTCTGTGTTATATTTCATGCGCCCGGGGTCGTTGAAGGTTTTTCCAGTTTGGATGCAAAGCAGGATATCGTGCGCTTCGTGGTCTTCCTTGTGAAGATAGTGGCAGTCGTTTGTGAGCACCAAAGGCAGATCCATCTCCCTCGCCAAAGCCAGCACCTTGGGCATCACATCTTTTTCCACATCCAGCCCATGGTCCTGAATCTCAATGAAATAGCGCTCTCCAAAAACATCGCGATACCATGCTGCTGCTTCTTTTGCCTCGGCGTCCCTCCCGTTTGCCAAAAGCGAAGGAATTTCACCCTTCACACACGCGCTCAAACAGATTAGCCCTTCGCTATGCTTTTTCAACAGCGATTTACTGATGCGCGGCTTATAATAAAAACCGTCGATGAAAGATGTGGACGACAGCTTGATAAGGTTGTGGTAGCCCTGCAGGTTTTGCGCCAGCAGAACAAGATGGTGGCGAGTGTCGCTTTTATTGTGTTCGCTGTCCAGTTCGCCGTTAATGATGTAGGCCTCGGTTCCGATGATGGGTTTTATGCCCGCCTTTTTGGCTTGTTTATAAAAATCTATCACTCCATACAGGTTGCCATGATCGGTGATGGCAACCGCTGGCATGCCATATTCCTTAGCCAGAGCCACCATCCGGTCAACCCGGCAGGCTCCATCCAGCAGGCTATATTGGCTGTGGTTATGTAAATGTACAAATGACATCTTAAATCTCTCCCTTATCAAAATCACAGGAAAAGATGCAGCCATTTTTTGTCAAAGGATTCTTGCCAAAACCACCTGAAAAGATGGAAAAAAGTATTTTCGGCTTTTCAGACCCCCATTTTTGAATTTCAAAACCTCCGCCAGATAAATTCCTTGACAGTTTCACCAAGTTTTTTACTGTTTCATCTTCAAAGATTTACAAACTGGAGAAAACCTTATGATCACAGAAAAATTGATACCCTATCTTTGTGATTCCATCAAACAGTATTGGGATTTTCCCGCTTTCACAGACTATCCCGGTCCCTCTCTCAGCTATGGCGATGTGGGAAAACGAATTGTGTGGCTGCACCGGCTTTTCAAGGAATGCGGCCTGGACAAGGGCGCGAAAGTTGCCCTGTCGGGAAAAAACAGCAGCAACTGGGCTTTAATCTGGTTTGCCAGTGTCACCTACGGTGCCTCCATCGTCCCCATTTTGGTGAATTTCGCCCCGGAGGAAATCGCCCATATCGTAAACCATTCCGATGCCGACGTCCTCTTCATCAGCAAAGACAAATTTGACAGCATCGAAGAAGAAAAACTCCGCAAGGTTAAATATGTCTTCAGCTTGGAAGACCTCAGCCTCGTTTATAGCCCCAACCGGGAATTGGACCAAATCATCCCGCCTTTCGAAGAACACACCGACCTCCAAAACCTGGACAAAGACCTCCTGAATTTCCCCGACGTCTGCACAAATGAAGATATCGCTTCCATCAACTACACATCAGGCACCACAGGCTTTTCCAAGGGTGTGATGCAGCCCCACCGCTCCCTTTTGGCAAACCTGATTTACGCGCGTGAAAAGCTCACTTTCCAGGTGGGCGCCAAAGTCCTGTCCTTCCTGCCTTTGGCACATTCCTTCGGTTGCGCCTTTGACCTCCTCTACCCCTTCACCCGCGGAAACCATATCAATTTTATGGGCAAAATTCCCGTGCCCAAGCTGCTTTTGGCAGCCCTGCAGAAACTCAAACCGAATGTGGTGATGGTCGTCCCCCTACTTTTGGAAAAAATCTATAAAAGCCAGCTCCTGCCCGTAATCAATGAACCCAAAATGAAAACCATGCTCAAAATTCCCCTCCTGAACAAGGTGGTCCACAAAAAGATACGTGAAAAATTGATGACCGCCTTCGGTGGAAACATCGTGGAACTCATTGTTGGCGGTGCGCCCATGAACGCCGAGGTGGAGCTTTTCATGAAAAAAATCCGCTTCCCGTTCACCATCGGCTATGGCATGACCGAATGCGGACCTTTGATTAGCTACGCTGGCTGGAGCAACCATCGCTTCGAATCCAGCGGCCAAATTGTCGATTCGCTTCAGTGCAAAATCGATTCACCCGATCCCAGCAAAATCCCTGGCGAAGTTCTGGTGAAGGGAGACAACGTTTTCAGCGGATACTACAACAATTCTGAAGCAACCGCGGAAAGCCTCCGAGGCGGATGGCTCTACACAGGCGACATCGGAACCTTGGATAAAGACAATTTTATCTACCTGCGCGGACGCAGTAAAAACATGATTTTGTGCCCCAGCGGAGAAAACATCTATCCAGAACTGGTGGAACAAAAAGTGGACAACCTCCCCTACATCATGGAATCCCTTATTGTGGAACGCGACCGCCAGATCCACGCGCTGGTCTATCCCGATCTCGATACCTTGGATAAAGATGGCATCCCGGAATCCCGCATCGCGGAAATCATGGAGGAAAACCGCCAAATCGTGAACAATGAGCTTGCGGATTTCAGCCGCATCACAAAGATACACGTGGTGAACGAACCTTTCCAAAAAACACCCACTCAAAAAATTAAACGTTACTTATATCGCTGACGCGTTTAATCTCTTTGACACAAACCCCACACCCGAAAAAGTAGTCTCACAGACTGCCCAAATACTGGAGTATATTAAAATGGATAAACATATCATAGACCTGATGGCATTTTTGGACGCTTCCCCAAGCTCCGCGCAAGCCTCTTTGGAAGCCCAAAAGCGCCTTGATTCACACGGTTTTACCCCTCTTTCCGAATTGGAAGCATGGAACCTGAAACCCGGCGAAAAACACTACGTGATTCGCGACACCAGCGTTGCCGCCTTCATTGTGGGCGCCAAACCCTTGACAGACATAGGGTTCCACATCGCCGCCGCCCACCTCGACAGCCCCGCTCTGAAGCTTAAACCCGGCAGCCTGAAACGCGTTTCCGGCGTCACCCGTGTGGCTGTGGAAGTTTATGGCGGACCCATCATCTCTTCCTGGCTGGACCGCGACCTCGGCATTGCCGGTCGGGTTGCAGTTCGAGACGAAAATGGCGGTTTCACCATCCAAGCGGTAAACTTGGACACAGCCGTCGGCATCATTCCAAACGCTGCCATCCACCTCAACCGTGAGGTAAACACCGGCTTCAGCTACAACAAGCAAACCCATCTCCAAGCCTTTTTGAGCACCGGCGAAGACAGCGAAAACCCCTTGCACGCCGCCATCGCCGCCAAGCTCGGTGTTCCCGAAAGCAGCCTGGGCGAGATGGACCTCTTTTTCTACGACCTCGCCAAAGCGCAAATCGGAGGCCTCGACCAAAGCCTCATCATCAGCGGCAGGCTGGATAACCTCGGCATGAGCCACGCCATCCTCAGCGCCATTTTGGAAACCGAAAAACCGGAAAAAACCGCCTTGGCAGTGATTTATGACCACGAGGAAATCGGTTCCAAAACCATGCAGGGCGCCCAATCCACTTTCCTGGAAAACGTTTTGGAACGCATCGCCCTGGCGCAGAACCTCAACCGTGAGGAACAGCTCATCGCGCGCGGACGCTCCTTCCTGGTTTCGGCTGATATGGCTCACGCTTACCATCCCAATTTCCCCGAAAAATACGACGCCCTCACCGCCCCCAAAATGAATGGTGGCCCCGTAATCAAGTGGCATGCCGCTCACAGCTATGCCTCCACCGCCCAAAGCGCCCAAATTTTTGCCCAGCATTGCGAAAATGCCGGTGTGAAACACCAAAGCTTCGCCATGCGCAGCGACCTTCTTTGCGGCAGCACCGTGGGTCCCATCCTCGCCGCCAGCCTTGGCATCAGCGCTGTGGATGTGGGAAACCCGCTTTGGGCGATGCACTCCATTCGTGAAACCGGCGGTGTGGATGACCACAGCGCCATGATTCGCGCCCTTAAAAATTACTATCAATAAAAAACATATAGGAGAGCCATAATGGCAGTTTTCAAACCCTTCCGTGCCCTGCGTCCCATTCCGGAGCGCGCGGCCGACATCGCTTCCCTCCCCTACGACGTCATGGATTCAGACGAAGCCCGTCTGGAAGTGCAGAAAAACCCCCTCAGTTACATCCACGTGGAAAAACCCGAAGTTGACCTCCCCATCGGAACCGACCTCTACGACCCCAAAGTCTATGCCAAGGCAAAGGAAAACCTGGATAAATATGTCACCGATGGCCACATGAAACAAGACAGCCAACCGATGTTTTACATCTACCGCCAAATCATGGACGGACGCGAACAAAACGGCCTCGTGGGCCTGGCTTCCGTGGATGAATACATGGAAGGTAAAATCAAAAAACACGAATTCACCCGCGCGGACAAGGAAGCAGACCGCATCCGCCACGTTGACACCTGCGACGCGCATCCTTCACCCGTGTTTTTCACCTATCGCCACAAAGAAATCATCGACTCCACCGTGGAAAAGGTTAAAAACTCCAAAAAACCAGTCTATGACTTCGTTTCAGACGACGGCATCGGACACACCCTCTGGCTGATGGATGACCCCCAGGACATCAAAACCATCCAGGACGCCTTCGCGGAAATGGCTTGCCTCTACGTCGCGGACGGACATCATCGCACCGCTTCAGCCGCCAAGGTTGGCTTGGTGCGCAGGGAGCAAAATCCGAACTACACCGGTGAAGAGGAATTCAACTTTTTCATGACCGTGATTTTCCCGGATAACCAGCTCAAGATTTTTGATTACAACCGCGCCGTGAAAGACCTCAACGGTCGCAACACCGCTGATTTCCTGCGTGAAGTGGAAGAAAAATTCACCGTCACACCCCACACCGGTCCCGGAAATTTCCATCCCGCCAAAACCCACGAAATCGGCATGTATCTGGCTGGCGCCTGGTATCGTCTGGAACCCCGTCCCGGAACCTGGAACGCAGACAACCCGGTTGATTCCCTGGACGTCTCCATCCTGCAAACCAATCTTCTGACCCCCATTTTGGCAATCGGAGACCCACGCCGCGACCAACGCATCGATTTCATCGGTGGAATCCGCGGTTTGGACGAACTGGTGCGCAGAGTGGACAGCGGCCGTGAAGCCGTTGCTTTTGCCATGTTCCCCACTTCCATGGACGAACTTTTGGCCATTGCCGATGCCGGCGAAATCATGCCTCCAAAATCCACCTGGTTCGAGCCCAAGCTCCGTTCCGGGCTTTTCATCCATCCCCTCTCGTGACCAAATACTACATCGAGAGCCTTGGCTGCGCCAAAAACCTGGTGGACAGCGAAGTCTTCGCCGCCATTTTCGAGCGCGCCGGCCTTGAATGTGCCCCTTTGCCAGAGGAAGCGGACCTCATCCTGGTGAACACCTGCTCCTTTTTGGAAGCAGCGCTGTTGGAACTGGATTTGGTTCTCAGCGATTTGGCTGCCCTGAAAAATCAAGGGGAATTTGATAAATTAATCGTTTCCGGCTGCGTCATGCAGCGCGGCCGGGACGATTTTGAAAAGCATTTCCCGGAAGTTGACGCCTGGATTGGTCTCAAGGACTTTGCCGCTCTGGAACGCTGGCTGGGCTTGGAAATCTCCAGCCAAACATCCCGGCTGCCCATCTATCACGGCTTCCATCGCTATCTGCGCGTCAGCGACGGCTGTTCAAACCACTGCAGCTTTTGCGCCATCCCTTCCATCCGCGGAGAAGTCCGCAGCCAGAGTATTGATGAACTGGTTCAAGAAGCCCAAGCCATCGCCACCGACGGCGACACCAAATACCGAGAATTAATTGTAATTGCCCAGGATACAGCTAATTACGGAATCGACCTCTACGGCAGAAAAGCCCTGCCCGAGCTTCTGGAACGCCTGGTTGAACTCCCCCAATACAGTTGGATTCGCGTGATGTATCTCCATCCCGACCACTTCGACCTCGATTGGCTATACCTGTGGAAAAAGCACCCCAAGCTGCTGCCCTACTTTGAATTACCCATCCAACACAGCGAAGATAGAATTCTCAGGGCGATGAACCGCAAAAAAGGGCGCCTGCAACTGGAAGAACTCTTCCAAACCATCAAGCGCGAAATCCCCCATGCCGCGCTCAGAACCACCCTCATGAGCGGATTTCCCGGCGAAACCCGCGCCGAAGCCATTGCGCTGAAACGCTTTATCCACAATATACCTTTCGACCATCTGGGCGTCTTTGCCTATTCCCGTGAAACCGGAACCCCAGCTTTTCATCTGGAAGGACAAGTCTCCGCCCGCACCGTCCAGCGCCGCCAGGACACACTTTTAATGGACTATTTTTCCATCCGGGAAAAGCTCTTGGAAAACCTGGTGGGCAAAAATGTGGAAGTAATCGTGGAAACCCATGGCGATGATGAAGATACCTGGATGGGTCGCGCCTGGTTTCAAGCCCCGGACGTCGACGGCATCACCCACATCGAGGGAAAAAACCTTCAACCCGGCCGCATCTACAGGGCGGACATCACCGACGCCATCGGTCCCGACCTTTTCGCCACCGTAAACAACCAGGAGGATGAATCATGAAAGTGGCTCTCACCGGAATAAAACCCACCGGAATTCCCCACATCGGAAACTATCTGGGCGCCATCAAACCAGCCCTGAAACTGGCACAAACCTGCGAAGCACGCTATTTCATCGCGGACTACCACGCCCTCAACGCCTGCAAAGACCCCAGCCAGATTCGCTCCATGACCCTGGAAATTGCCGCGGCTTGGCTCGCCTGCGGACTCGACCCCCAAAAAGTGCTTTTCTACCGCCAGTCTCTGGTGCCCCAAACCCACGAACTGCTTACCATTCTCCTGTCTTTCACGCCCAAGGGTCTCATGAACCGCGCTCACGCCTACAAAGCCATGCTCCAGGCCAATGCCGAGGCAAATCGCGACCCCGACGACGGCGTAAACATGGGTCTGTTCACCTACCCCGTCCTCATGGCGGCGGACATTTTGCTTTTCGACACCGACCTCGTCCCTGTGGGAACCGACCAATTTCAACACGTGGAAATGGCTGTGGACATCGCCCAAAGCTTCAACCATGTCTATGGCAAGGAATGCTTCCGTCTGCCGCAACCCATTGCCACAGAACACAGCCGCGTCCTGCCCGGATTGGATGGACGCAAAATGAGCAAAAGCTATGGCAACACCGTGCCCATCTTTGCCCCTGAAAAACAGCTCCGCAAACTGCTGATGCGCATTGTCACAAATTCCCAGGGCGTTGAGGAACCCAAAGACCCTGATGCCTGCACCATCTTTTCGCTGTATCGCAATTTTGCCACAGACGAACAGGTGGAAGCCCTGCGCCAACGCTATTTGGCTGGCGGCATGGGCTGGGGACACGCTAAACAGGAACTTTTTGAAGTGATGAACGCCGCTCTCACCCCGCTGCGCGAACGCTATGAAGAGCTGATGTCAAACCCAAAAACCATCACGGATGCCCTGGAAGAAGGCTCCGCCAAAGCCAGAGAGCTTGCCCAACAGAAAATCGATTTCCTGCGTGAAGTGATTGGCATGGATTAGGCTCTGCCTTCAGCCTTAAAATCCTGAGTCTGCGCGTCATCCTGAGCGCCAGCTAAGAATCCAGTCCGTGATTCTTAATAGATTAGGGATGCACAGGATGATGAAGATGAAAAAGGGATTAGGTTTTAGGGTTCAAAAAAGGTTGCTAACTAACTGCAGAATAAAGAGTTGGAACACCGGATTCATCCGGTCGTAGGTGCCAGATTCATCTGGCACAGTGTTCTTCCACACAACTCCACCCACCAGCACCCAAACCCCGCCCAGACCGTCATTCTGAACGAAGTGAAGAATCCAGGCCAAGGCAATAATGAATGTTCCTCTGACCACCCAAACCCGCGCCAAACCGTCATTCTGAGCGTCAGCGAAGAATCCAGTCCGTGATTCTTAATAGATTAGGGATGCACAGG
>Ga0172382_10000975_pt1 | contig 52704 bp, 44 predicted proteins | sample Leawel138RmetaG_FD_122245 | JGI IMG/M metagenome (GOLD analysis project Ga0172382, IMG submission 122245) | Leachate microbial communities from a municipal landfill in Southern Ontario, Canada - Leachate well 138R metaG | ecosystem: Engineered > Solid waste > Landfill > Unclassified | place... | reverse complement strand
AGGGATCGGGATGCAGCAGGTAGAGAAAGGACAGCGCGCCGTCGGGCACGCGCCGCAGCACCTCGAGCGCATCGCCCATGTGCAGGCGGACGTTGGCGAGGCCGCCGTCGCGAACATGCCCGAGCGCGCCGACCACGCCGTTGAGGAACGGCTCGCAGCCGATGAAGCCGTGGTCGGGCAGAAGGTCGGCACGCCCGGCAAGGTGCTCGCCTGAGCCGAAGCCGATCTCGAAATGGAGCGGCAGGTCATGGCCGAACAACGCCCGCGCGGTGATCGGCCCTTCCGCCGGCACGCTGATCTGCGGCAGCAGCGTGTCGGCGAGCGCCTGCTGGCCGGCGCGCAGCTTCTTGCCCTTGGCGCGGCCGTAGAGCCGGTTGAGCGTGGTGGGATCGCCGGGCTTGTTCGCAGTCATGGGGCGCGCGCGTGGCAGCAAAGCGTGCGCGGGTCAACGCAGAGTTCCGGGACAGCCCGCTTGCCAAACTCCATCGCGCTTCTCATATATACGGTACCGTAATTAATAGTCGGCAGTGATCCTGGCGCAAAGGCGAAGACGGCGTGCCCAAGACCCATGTTCTCCAGCAACGGGCGATCATTCCGCAAATCCGGACCATGACGCTGGCGCACTACGTCGATGTCGCTCGGCGGATCGGTGTCGATCCCTATGCCCTGCTCAAGCAGTCCGGCATCCGGGCCGACTTTCTGGACGAGCCGGACAACCTGCTGGCGGCATCGGCGGCCATGCGGCTGGTCGAGGACACCGCCGCCGCGGCCCGGTGCGAAGCCTTCGGCCTGCTGCTGGCGGAAGGCGCCACGAACGCCTCGCTCGGCCCCGTCGGCCTGCTTCTGCAGGTCGAGCCCACGGTGCGCGGCGCGGTGGGGGCGCTTGCCCGCTACCAGAAGCTGTGCAACGATGTCCTGTCGTTCGATCTCGACGAAGGCAGCGAACTCCCGATCATCCAGCTCAATATGGCACCCGGCTTCGCCTCTCGACAGCTCATCGAGACGATCCTCGCCCAGACCGTGCAGGCGCTCCGCTCGATCAGCGGAGACCGCTGGCAGCCCGACGCAATCCACCTGCGCCACGCGGCACCAGCCCACCCCACGGTGCACAGGCGCATCTTCCGCTGCCCGGTGGAATTCGACGCCGCGTTCGACGGGATCGTCTGCGCCCCCGGCGCGCTGGAGATACCCAACCCGCAGGGCAATGCCGATCTGGCCGCGCACGCCCGCAAGTACCTGGACATCCTTTCCGCCGGCCAGAAAGCCGCCTCGGCCACCGACCGGGTCCGCCAGGCGATCAACAAACTGATCGGCAGCGGCGCGATAACGCGGAACAAGGTGGCCGGCGTGCTCGCCATCCATCCGCGAATGCTGCAGCGCATGCTCGAACACGAAGGCACCAACTTCGCCGTACTGCTCAATGAATGCCGCCGCGAGCTTGCGCACCGGTACATCACCACCTCGTCCAAATGCCTGCTCGAGATCTCCGAACTGCTCGGCTATGCCAACGCCAGCTCGTTTTCGCGCTGGTTCTCGCGCGAGTTCGGCGTCACGCCGATGACGCTGCGCAACGAGCGGTTCCGCAAGGGGCTGATGGACCGGCAGGAAGCGGCGCGCCACGTCACCTATTGCAGCACCAACCGTTGCGGCCTGGAAGCGACCAACGACGCCTGAACGACAGCGACAGCGGCAGCGACAGCGGCACCGGCTCGCTTCCCGTTCAGCCCCGCCGGACCGCGCACGCGAAAACGGCCCGCTGCAAGCAACGGGCCGCCCTTCGACTTATGAGAGAGTGCTAGTCGAGGAGAATGTATCGGGGCCGCTCAGGCCGCTTCGGCGCGTTCGTCGGGATCGCGCAGGACATAGCCGCGGCCCCACACCGTCTCGATGTAGTTGGCGCCGCCGCAGGCATGCGCCAGCTTCTTGCGCAGCTTGCAGATGAACACGTCGATGATCTTCAGCTCGGGCTCGTCCATGCCGCCGTAGAGGTGATTGAGGAACATTTCCTTGGTGAGCGTCGTGCCCTTGCGCAGCGACAGCAGCTCCAGCATGGCGTATTCCTTGCCGGTCAGATGCACGCGCGCGCTGTCGACCTCGACGGTCTTGGCATCGAGGTTGACCACCAGCTTGCCGGTGCGGATGACCGACTGCGAATGGCCCTTCGAGCGGCGGACGACCGCATGGATGCGGGCGACCAGCTCTTCGCGGTGGAACGGCTTGGTGACATAGTCGTCGGCGCCGAAGCCGAAGCTGCGCACCTTCGAATCCATCTCCGAGATGCCCGAGAGGATCAGCACCGGCGTCTGCACCTTGGCGACGCGCAGCTTCTTGAGCACGTCGTAGCCATGCATGTCCGGCAGGTTCAGGTCGAGCAGGATGATGTCGTAGTCGTAGAGCTTGCCCAGATCGAGGCCCTCTTCACCGAGGTCCGTCGAATAGACATTGAAGCCTTCGGCTGTGAGCATGAGCTCAATGGCCCTGGCAGTGGCCGGCTCGTCCTCGATCAGCAGCACACGCATGCGAATCCCCTTGTTTTCGCTCAGAAAATTTCAGCGCGAGCCCCTTGGTCAGGGCCATGGCCATCTATTAACCATAGGACATATGAAGATTAAAGGTTAATCTTGTGTAAACACGCGGCGAAAAGTTTCATTTTGCCTAACGCCGCGGACGCGCCCGACCCGGATTGGCAAACAGTCCGGACTAGCCAACGGCCGGGCTTTCGAAAAACGCGGGGCCTCGCGCGTCAGAATATCTCGAACAGCCCGGCCGCGCCCATGCCGCCGCCGATGCACATCGTCACCACCGCGTGCTTCGCCCCGCGCCGCTTGCCCTCGATCAGCGCGTGCATCGCGCAGCGCGCGCCGGTCATGCCATAAGGATGGCCGATGGAAATCGCGCCGCCGTCGACGTTGAGCAGCTCGTCGGGGATGCCGAGCGTGTCGCGGCAATGGATCACCTGGACGGCGAAGGCCTCGTTCAGTTCCCACAGGCCCACGTCCTCGGCCTTCACGCCGAAGCGCGAGAGCAGCCTGGGCACGGCGAAGACCGGACCGATGCCCATCTCGTCGGGCTCGGTGCCGGCAACGGCGGTGCCGACGAGGCGGCCGAGCGGGGCGAGGCCCTTCTTCGCCGCGACCGCCGCTTCCATCACCACCAGCGCGGCCGATCCGTCCGAAAGCTGGCTGGCATTGCCCGCCGTCACCGTGCCGCCGGGCATCACCGGCTGAAGCGCGGCCAGCCCCTCGCGCGTGGTGTCGGGGCGGTTGCCCTCGTCCCTGGCCAGCGTCACTTCCTTGCCCGACGTCTCGCCGGTGGTCTTATCGGTGACGTTCATCGTCACCGTCGCGGGGACGATCTCGGCGTCGAAGCGGCCCGCCGCCTGTGCCGCGGCGGTGCGCTGCTGCGACTGGAAGGCGTATTCGTCCATCGCCTCGCGGCCGATGCCGTAGCGCCGGGCGACCACCTCGGCGGTCTGCAGCATCGGCATGTAGGCGGCCGCGTGCATGGCGATGAGATCGCGGTCGAACTCGACCCGCATGTCCTTGGTCTGGACGGTGCTGATCGAATCCTGCCCGCCGGCGACGACCACGTCCATGCGGTCGAGCACGACCTGTTTGCAGGCGGCGGAGAGCGCCATCAGGCCCGAGCCGCATTGCCGGTCGACGCTCATCGCCGCCACCGTCACCGGCAGGCCGGCCCGCAGGCTCGCCAGTCGGCCGATATTGAGCGCCTGCCCGCCCTGCTGCAGCGCCGATCCCCAGACCACGTCGTCCACCTCGCCGCCCTCTATCCCCGCGCGCTCGATCGCCGCCGCGATCGCCAGCGCGCCCAGGCTCGGCGCGGCGGTGGCGTTGAACGCGCCCTTGTAGGCGCGGCCGATGGCTGTACGGGCGGCGGCGACGATGACGGCGTCACGCATGTCTTTCTCCTTGCGTCATCCGGCGAAAGCCGGGGTCGGTGGCCCTCCGGGCCCGGAACGACGTTTACACGAAATGCTGGAAGATCCACTCCGCCAGCAGGGCGGGCTTGTCCTCGCCCTCGATCTCGATCGTCGCCTCGACGGTCTGCTGCCACTGGCCGGGGCGTTTCTCGACCAGTTCGAGCAGCCTGAAATGCCCCCGGATGCGCTTGCCCGATTTCACCGGCGACAGGAAACGCACCTTGTTGAAGCCGTAGTTGACGCTCATCTTCACGTCGGGCTTCTCGACCGAGCCGTCCATCATCGGCGCCAGCATCGCGGCGGTGAGGAAGCCGTGGGCGATCGTCTGGCCGAACGGCGTCGTCCTGGCCGCTTCGGGATCGACGTGGATGAACTGGTGGTCCTCGGTCGTGTCGGCGAACCGGTCGATCCGCTGCTGGTCGATGAGGAACCAGTCGGAGATGCCGATCATCTCGCCCACCCTGGCCTGCAGGTCCTCCAGCTTCATGCGCATGTTCTCCGCCCGCTGCACGAAGCACAGTCATGGACCAAGCCGGACGTGCGTGCAACGCGCGCTATTCGGCGGGAAGCGCGCGCGCCGCGCGGCGCGGCGGGCGCCGGTTGAGCCAGCGCTGCGCCGGCTTCTCGACGCCATGGTAAAGCCCCGCCGACGCGGCGAGCACGAGCGCGAGAAACCCCGCCAGGCGCGCCCAGTCGAGCTGGAGCGTGGCATCGACGAAGGCGAGCTTGAACAGCAGGAACAGGAAAGTGTGCGCAAGGTAGGTCGAATAGCTGATCTCGCCCAGATAGCGCAGCACGCGGCCGCCGAGCACGCGGACCGCGACGCCGCGCCCCAGCGCCAGAGCGAGCAGCCCCGCGGCGAAGACAGCCGGAACGAACGCCGGCTCGGGCAGGCCCAGCGCCAGGCCGGCGCCGAGCACCGCCAGGCAGGCCGCCAGCGCGATTGCCCCGCCGTGCGCGCTTTCGCGCCAGCGCTGCCAGAGCAGGCACAGCAGGTTGCCCAGCGCGAATTCGGCAAGGCAGCGCCACAGCCCCAGGCGCGGGATGTCGTCGCCCAGCCCGGTCGCGCCGTGCCGGTGGAACAGCAGCGCGAGCGCCGCCGCCAGCACAAGGCCGCCGGCGATCAGCGCGCCGGTCGGCAGCCGTTCCCACTTCACCGCCAGCACGAGCGCGGGAAAGACGAGGTAGGCGGCCGTCTCGGTGCTGATCGACCACGCCGGGTCGTTCCACGCGAGCTGCGTGGTGAAGCCCCAGTTCTGCATCAGGGCCACGTGCAGCGGCAGTTCCGCGAAAGGATAGGCCGCGGTGTCGCGGCCCGTCGCCAGCAGCACCAGCGCGAAGGCGACGAACAGTGCCAGGATCAGCAGGTGCAGCGGCCAGATCCGCGCCACCCGCCGCCACAGGAAACGCCCCGCCTCGTCCAGCCCGCCCGCGCGCAGGCGCGGCGCGTAATTGTACCAGAGCACGAAGCCCGAGAGCATGAAGAACAGGTCGACCGCGAGATAGCCCCTGGCGAAAGCGCCGATCACCGGCACGGGCAGGATGCCGGTCAGCGACAGGCGGATGTGGTAGAGCACCACCAGCCAGGCGGCGATGCCGCGGATGCCGGTCAGCGCGTCGAGATGCGCCGGGGACTCGCGCCCGGCGCTCATGCCTCGGCCGCCCGCTCGGGCGCGGCGGCGACCATGGCGGGCCGCCGCGCCCGGTCGATGCGGCGGTCCGGCGCGGGCGCGTCGATGCGCTTGAGATAGCTCCACAACCCGCACTGCACGCCGATCAGCATGAGGATGAACGGCTGGTAGGCGATGCCGATGAACAGCGCCCCGACCAGATAGATCACGTGCGCAAGCTGCAGCGCGTTGGCCAGCGGCGCCTGCCACTGCTCGCCGGGGCCGGTGCGGTGCTTCCAGCGCCAGCGGATGCGCTCCATCTGCCACAGGCCCGACGCCTGCAGCCACAGCCAGAGGATCAGCCCGGGCCAGCCCTGCTCGCCCAGCATCTCGAAGTAGCCCGAATGATAGGCGCGGCCGGCGTCCTCGACATAGCTGGATTCGATCTCGGCGGCGCTGCCCGAGACTTCGGTGACCTTGCGCTGATAGCGGATCTTGTTGCCGCGATAGGCATCGAACCCGCCGCCCAGCGGATGTTCCCCGACATAGTCCCAGGTCCAGGCCCAGACGGCGAGCCGCGTCGAGGCGGATTCGTCGGACTGGTGGCTCTCGATCGTGTTCATGCGATCGGTGTAGCTCTTGGGCAGGAACGGGATCGCCGCGAGCAGCGCCAGCGCGCCCAGCATCACGTAAAGGAAGCGCCGCCGGGCCGTGCGCAGCGCCAGCACGGCGAGCACCCCCAGACACAGGAGACCGGTGCGCGCCTCCGTGCCCACGGGGATCATCAGGCACGCGAACGCCAGCGCCAGCGCGAAGAGCGTGACCGTCCAGTGTTTGGGGAAGATCGTGCCGTGGCGCGCCAGCCAGACGATCAGCGGAATGATCGCGACCGCCACCATCGCCAGCGTGCTGCCTTCGTAGAGGCCGGTGTTGTTGTCGACCAGCAGGGCGAGCGAGCCGTAGCCGCCGCCGCCCAGCGCCGTCTTGATGCCGCCCGAGATGATGATCGCCGCCGCCGAGAGGACCATGACCAGCGTCACCGCCTCTATCCTCAGGCGCGTGCGCAGCGTCAGCGGCAGGAAGATGGCGAAGACCAGCGCCTTCCACACCCACGACCACTTGGTCGCCGCTTCCTCCGGGAAGTCGGCCACCAGCGTGGTATAGCCGCAATAGACGAGCAGCAGGCAGAGCAGCGCCTGGCGGTAGGTGAAGCGCGAGCCCTGCTTGTCGTCCACCAGAAGCCAGCCGCCGAAAGCGGCGGCGAAGACGATCAGCGACAGCGGGATCGACGCCAGCAGGTGCCACGAGACCTGCTGCGGCGCGACGATATCGACATAGCAATAGGCCAGCACCCAGAGGAACGGGCGCCGAAACCCCAGCGCCAGCAGCCCCATGACGAAGAGGAACAGCCCGTAGTCAGTCACGCGGGGCGGGCTTCCGGAAACGCGGCCGGTCCTCGTCCTCGCCGCCCGGGTCGCGATCGAGATCGGCGCGCTGGACCAGCCGCCAGGCGGCGAGCGCCAGCAGCCCGTGCGTCAGGGCAAGGGCGAACAGGTCGACCATCACGCCCCCCGTAGCAAGCCGCGGTTGACGGGCCGTTAAGCCTATTCGCCTAGAGACGCGCCATGCTCCGGGTGCTGCACGTCCTCGACCATTCGCTGCCGCTGCACAGCGGCTATACCTTCCGCACGCGCGCGATCCTGAAGGCCCAGCAGGCGATGGGGATCGAGCTGGCCGCGATCACCGGCCTGCGCCACGCCGCGCCCGGGCCGGCGGTGGAGGAGATCGACGGCCTCACCTTCCATCGCACTCCCGGCGAGCCCGGCGGGCTGCCGGGCTATCGCGAATGGCGCGAGATCGGCCTGCTCGCGGCGGCGATCGAGCGCGTGTGCGAGCGATGGCGGCCCGACGTCCTCCACGCCCATTCGCCCGCGCTCTGCGGCGAGGCGGCGCTGCGCGCGGCGAAGCGCCTCGGCCTGCCGCTGGTTTACGAGATCCGGGCCTTCTGGGAAGATGCCGCGGTGGGCAACGGCACGACGCGCGAGGGCTCGGCCCGATACCGGCTCACCCGCACGCTGGAAAACCACGTCGTCGCCCGCTCCGACGCGGTGGTGACGATCTGCGAGGGGCTGCGCGCCGACCTGATCGCACGCGGAAACGACGGCGGCCGCATCGCGATCATGCCCAACGGGGTCGACCTGGCGCTGTTCGGCACGCCCGCGCCGCGCGACGCGGCGCTGGCCGCCGAGCTGGGCTTGGGTGACAGCCCGGTCATCGGCTTCATCGGCAGCTTCTATGACTACGAGGGGCTGGACGGCCTGATCGCCGCCATGCCCGCGCTCGTCGCCCGCCAGCCCGACGCGCGGCTGCTGCTGGTCGGCGGCGGGCCTTGCGAGGCCGCGCTGAAGGCGCAGGCCGGCGCCTCGCCCGCCGCGCAGGCGATCCGCTTCGTCGGCCGCGTGCCGCATCATGAGGTGGAGCGCTATTACGCGCTGGCCGACGTCATGGCCTATCCGCGCAAGCGCAGCCGCCTGACCGATCTGGTGACGCCGCTCAAGCCGCTGGAGGCCATGGCCCAGGGCAAGCTCGTCGCCGCCTCGGACGTCGGCGGACATCGCGAACTGATCGCCGACGGCCGCACCGGCCGGCTTTTCGCGCCCGACGAGCCCGCCGCCTGCGCCGAGGCGCTGGCCCGCCTGCTGGCGGAACGCGCGGAATGGGACGCCTATCGCGCCGCCGGCCGCGCCCATGTCGAGACGCACCACGACTGGGCCCGCAATGCCGAGCGTTATCAGGACGTTTACCAAAGAGCGCTAGGGACAAGGCCGCAATCCGCGCTGCACGCCGCCTGAGCGAGACCAGCGCGACAGGGAACGGGGTTAGAGAATCTTGGCCGAGCCGCACCGCACCGAGCCGCACCGCTGCCGGCCGATCAGCCGCCATCCGCTGTTCCCCGCGATCGTCGCCCTGTGGTTCGGCACCCTGCTCGCGCTCGGCACCCTGGCGCTGCGCACGCCGCTGATCGAGAACCTGGTGCTGACGGCCCGCATCGACAGCCTGGTTCCCGCCGCCGCGCCGCCGCTGGGCGTCACCGCGCGACTGCTGCTGGCGCTGGCCGTGGGCCTTGCCGGCGGCGCGATCGGCTGGGTCCTGGCCCGGCGGATGGCCGCGCCGCAAGAGCCCCTTGCCCGCCAGGTGTTCGCCGTCGGCAATGCCGACCTGCATCCCGACGACCAGTGGCCCGGCGTGGCCGCACCGCAGCCGCAGCCGGTGGCCGTCATCGAGCCGGCTCCGGTTCTCGAGCCGGCCCTTTTTCTCGAGCCGGCTCCCGTCATCGAGCCGGCCCCCCTTCTCGATCCTGCAAGCCTGCTTGCCTGCGAAGGCGAGGCTACGGATGCGGCCCCGGAATGCGTACCCATCGCGGCCGAACCGGAGCCGGAGCCGGCTCCGTCCCTCGTCGAGCGCCCGTCGCCCGTTCGGCCGATGTCTCTTGCGGAAGAACGGATCGTCACCGCCGATCTCGACTCGCTCTCGCACGTCGAACTGGTGGAGCGCCTGGCCATCGCGCTGCGGCGGCGCCAGGAACGACTCGCCACGATAGAGGCCGGAGCCCCCGCCGGCGTGATCCGCTTTCCCAACTTCGCCGAGCGGCACGGCCCGCACGCCGTCCCGCCGGCCGAAGCTGCGCGATCCGCCCCGCGCGAAACCGAAAAGGCCCTGCGCGAGGCGCTGGCCACGCTCAAGCGCATGAGCGGCGGCTGACGCCCCTCGGGCGCCTCCGCGGCGCCCGGATCTCCGCCAGAACGCCAGCCCCGGGCGCCCATTCGTTTCGTTCGCGGTTGCAAAAACGCCTTCCTGTTGTCATGGAACCCGCTCGCGTGCCCGCGCCGGTTCGGCGACGGGCGATTCGCGTTTGCAGCCGGAAAGGCACCGCCGCCGGCCAACGACAGGATGGAATTATCGATGGGATTTCCTCAGCCCCAGGGGCTTTACGATGCGCGCAACGAACATGATTCCTGCGGTGTGGGCTTCGTCGCCCATATCAAAGGTGCCAAGAGCCACGCGATCATCACCCAGGCGCTGGAGATTCTCAAAAACATCGATCACCGCGGCGCAGTCGGCGCCGATCCGCTGCTGGGCGACGGCGCGGGCATTCTCATCCAGATGCCCGACGCGCTGTTCCGCAAGTGGGCGGACGGCGAAGGGCTGACCCTGCCGCCGGCCGGCGACTATGCCGTGGCCATGTGCTTCCTGCCGCAGGACGAGGCGGCGCGGAACTTCGCGGTCGGTCATTTCGAGCAATTCATCGCCAAGGAAGGCCAGACCCTGATCGGCTGGCGCGACGTGCCGATCACGCTCGACGGGCTGGGCAAGGCGGTGATCGCCTCGATGCCGGTGATCCGCCAGTGCTTCATCGGCCGCGGCCCGAACTGCGAGGACCAGAACGCCTTCGAGCGCAAGCTCCTGGCGATCCGCAAGCAGGCGCAGAACCCGCTGGCGGCGCTCGCGGTCAAGCACGGCCTGCCGGGCCTCACCGAGCTTTACATGCCGAGCTTTTCCAGCCGCACGATCGTTTACAAGGGGCTGCTGCTGGCGACCCAGGTGGGCAGCTTCTACGAAGACCTGCGCAACCCGGACTGCGTCTCGGCGCTCGGCCTCGTCCACCAGCGCTTCTCGACCAACACCTTCCCGAGCTGGAAGCTGGCGCACCCCTATCGCTTCATCGCCCACAACGGCGAGATCAACACGGTGCGCGGCAACGTCAACTGGATGAACGCGCGCCGCCGCACCATGGAATCGGAGCTGATCGGCCCCGATCTCGACAAGATGTGGCCGCTGATCCCGCACGGCCAGTCGGACACCGCCTGCCTCGACAACGCGCTCGAACTGCTGGTCACGGGCGGCTACAGCCTCGTCCACGCGATGATGATGCTGATCCCGGAAGCCTGGGCCGGCAATCCGCTGATGGACCCCAGGCGCCGCGCCTTCTACGAATACCACGCCGCGCTGATGGAGCCGTGGGACGGCCCCGCCGCCGTCGCCTTCACCGACGGCCGCCAGATCGGCGCGACGCTCGATCGCAACGGCCTCAGGCCCGCGCGCTTCTGCGTCACCGACGACGACCTCGTGGTCATGGCCTCGGAAAGCGGCGTGCTGCCGATCAAGGAGCAGAACATCGTCCGCAAGTGGCGGCTCCAGCCCGGCCGCATGCTGCTGATCGACTTCGAGCAAGGCCGCATCATCGAGGACGAGGAGATCAAGGCCCAGCTCGCCAGTGCCGAGCCCTATGAAGAATGGCTCGAGGCGGCGCAATACGACCTCAAGGACCTCGACGTCGTCGAGCCCGAGCTGGCGCAGCTCCCGGTCGAGACGACGAGCCTGCTCGATCGCCAGCAGGCCTTCGGCTACACGCAGGAAGACACCGGCAAGTTCCTCGAGCCGATGGCGCAGCTCGGCGACGATCCGATCGGCTCGATGGGCACCGACACGCCCATCGCCGTGCTTTCCGGCCGCCCGCGCCTGCTTTACGACTATTTCAAGCAGAACTTCGCGCAAGTCACCAACCCGCCGATCGACCCGATCCGCGAGGAGCTGGTGATGAGCCTCGTCTCGATGATCGGGCCGCGGCCGAACCTGCTCGGCATGGACGCGGGCACGCACAAGCGGCTGGAGGTCGACCAGCCGATCCTCACCAACGAGGACGTGGCGCGCATCCGCTCGATCGAGGCGGCGCTCGACGGCGCCTTCCGCACCCAGACGATCGACATGACCTGGAACGCCGCGACCGGGGCCGCCGGCCTCGAGCAGGCGATCAAGGAAATGTGCTGGTCGGCGACCGAGGCGGTGCTGGCCGACAAGAACATCCTGATCCTGTCCGACCGCGCGCAGGACGCGGACCGCGTGCCCATGCCGGCGCTGCTGGCGACGGCGGCGGTGCACCACCACCTCGTCCGGCAGGGTCTGCGCATGCAGACCGGCCTTGTCGTCGAGACCGGCGAGGCGCGCGAGGTGCACCACTTCTGCGTGCTGGCCGGCTACGGCGCCGAGGCGATCAACCCCTACGTCGCGTTCGAGACGCTGGAGGACATCCGCCGGCGCAAGCTGCCGCAGCTCGACGCCAAGCAGGTCCAGAAGAACTACATCAAGGCGATCGGCAAGGGCATCCTCAAGGTCATGTCCAAGATGGGCATCTCGACCTACCAGTCCTATTGCGGCGCCCAGATCTTCGACGCGGTCGGCCTGTCGACCGCGTTCGTCGAGCAGTATTTCACCGGCACCGCGACGACGATCGAGGGCGCCGGCCTGCAGGAAGTGGCCGAAGAAGCCGTCCGCCGCCACGCGGCCGCCTATGGCGACAACCCGATCTACCGCAACATGCTCGACGTCGGCGGCATGTACCAGCTGCGCCTGCGCGGCGAGGAACATGCCTGGACCTCAACCAACATCGCCAACCTGCAGCACGCGGTGCGCGGCAACATGCCCGAGAAGTACCGCGAGTTCGCGCAGTCGATCAACGACCAGTCGGCGCGGATGCTCACCATCCGGGGCCTGATGGAGCTGAAGAAGGCGGACAAGGCGATCCCGATCGACGAGGTCGAGCCGGCGAGCGAGATCGTCAAGCGCTTCGCCACCGGCGCGATGAGCTATGGCTCGATCAGCTGGGAAGCACACACCACGCTGGCGCTGGCCATGAACCGGATCGGCGGCAAGTCGAATACCGGCGAGGGCGGCGAGGACCCCAGGCGCTTCCTGCCGCTGGAGAACGGCGATTCGATGCGCTCGGCGATCAAGCAGGTGGCAAGCGGCCGCTTCGGCGTGACCGCCGAGTACCTGGTCAACGCCGACGACATCCAGATCAAGATGGCGCAGGGCGCGAAGCCCGGCGAAGGCGGCCAGCTTCCCGGCCACAAGGTCGACAAGACGATCGGCGCCACCCGCCACTCGACCCCGGGCGTCGGCCTGATCAGCCCGCCGCCGCACCATGACATCTATTCGATCGAGGATCTGGCGCAGCTCATCCACGATCTCAAGAACGTCAATCCGGGCGCGCGCATCTCGGTCAAGCTCGTCTCGGAAGTGGGCGTCGGCACGGTCGCCGCGGGCGTTTCCAAGGCGCGCGCCGACCACGTGACGATCTCGGGCTACGAAGGCGGCACCGGCGCCAGCCCGCTGACCTCGCTGACCCACGCGGGCAGCCCGTGGGAGATCGGCCTGGCGGAAACGCAGCAGACGCTGCTGCTCAACAACCTGCGCTCGCGCATCTGCGTGCAGACCGACGGCGGCATCCGCACGGGCCGCGACGTCGCCATCGCCGCGCTGCTCGGCGCGGACGAGTTCGGCTTCGCCACCGCCCCGCTGATCGCGGCGGGCTGCATCATGATGCGCAAGTGCCACCTCAACACCTGCCCGGTCGGCGTCGCCACGCAGGACCCGGTGCTGCGCGCGCGCTTCACCGGCCAGCCCGAGCACGTGATCAACTACTTCTTCTACGTTGCCGAGGAACTGCGCGAGATCATGGCCGAGATGGGCTTTCGCACCATCGGCGAGATGGTCGGCCGGGTCGACCGGCTCGATGCCCGCGCGGCGGTCGACCACTGGAAGGCCCGCGGCATCGACCTGTCGAAGCTGCTCTACCAGGCGCCGCAGGGCGACAGCCCCTCGCTCGCCTGGAGCGAGACGCAGAACCACGGGCTGGAGACCGCGCTCGACAACGACCTGATCGCCGCCGCCGCCGACGCGCTCGACCGCAAGGAGGCCGTCCGCATCGAACGCACGGTGATCAACGTCAACCGCACCGTCGGCGCGATGCTTTCGGGCGAGGTGGCGAAGCGCCACGGCCATGCCGGCCTGCCCGACAACACGATCAACGTGAAGCTGACCGGCGTCGCGGGGCAGAGCTTCGGCGCTTTCCTGGCGCACGGCGTCACGCTCGACCTGACCGGCGATGCCAACGACTATGTCGGCAAGGGCCTGTCGGGCGGCCGCGTGATCGTGCGCCAGCCGCCCCACGTGGACCGCGAGCCGAGCGAGAACATCATCGTCGGCAACACCGTGCTCTACGGCGCGGTCGCGGGCGAGGCGTTCTTCAACGGCGTCGCCGGCGAACGCTTCGCGGTGCGCAACTCGGGCGCCATCGCGGTGGTCGAGGGCTGCGGCGACCATGGCTGCGAATACATGACCGGCGGCGTCGTCGTCGTGCTCGGCAAGACCGGGCGCAATTTCGCCGCGGGCATGTCGGGCGGCATCGCCTATGTCTACAACCCCGATGCGCTGTTCATGGACCTGTGCAACCCGTCGATGGTCGACGTGCTGCCGGTTTCGGCACAGCGCGACGAGGATGACGGGACGGGCCAGGAAAATTGGGGCCGGCCGCAGCAGCGCACCAGCGGCGTCGACGACGCCGGCATGGGCGACATGCTGCGTCACGACGCCGATCGCCTGCGCATCCTGCTGGAACGGCATCACCTGCACACCGGCAGCAAGCGCGCCCGCGCGCTGCTCGACGATTGGGACAACACGCTCAAATGCTTCGTCAAGGTGATGCCGCGCGACTATGCGCGCGCGCTCAAGCAACTCGAGGCCGAGCGGCTGGAAGCCGCCTCGGTGGCCGCGGAATAGAGTCAGGAATTACAGATGGGTAAGGAAACCGGCTTTCTCGAGCTTGACCGCCACGATCGCAGCTACGGCCCGGTCGACGAGCGGATCAAGAACTACAAGGAATTCATCGTCCCGCTTTCGGACGAGGATCTGCGCGCGCAGGCCTCGCGCTGCATGAACTGCGGCATCCCCTATTGCCACAACGGCTGTCCGGTGAACAACATCATCCCGGACTGGAACCACCTGACGTACGAGGGGGACTGGAAGAACGCGCTGGAAGTGCTGCATTCGACCAACAACTTCCCCGAGTTCACCGGCCGCATCTGCCCCGCCCCGTGCGAGGCGGCCTGCACGCTGAACATCCAGGACCAGCCGGTCACGATCAAGTCGATCGAATGCGCGATCGTCGACAAGGGCTGGCAGGAAGGCTGGATCGTGCCGCAGGTGCCGACCAGGCGCACCGGCAAGACCGTCGCCGTCGTCGGTGCGGGGCCCGCGGGCCTCGCCTGCGCGCAGCAGCTCGCGCGCGCGGGCCATTCGGTGACGGTGTTCGAGAAGAACGACCGGGTCGGCGGCCTGCTGCGCTACGGCATCCCCGACTTCAAGATGGAGAAGCACCTGATCAACCGCCGGGCGGTGCAGATGGAAGCCGAAGGCGTCCAGTTCCGCACGGGCGTGGAAGTCGGCGTAACCATATCGGTCGCATCGCTGAAGGAGAACTTCGACGCCATCGTCATGGCCGGCGGCTCCGAGGAAGCGCGCCGGCTGGAGATCCCCGGCGCCGAGCTGCCGGGCGTGCGCCTGGCCATGGAGTTCCTGACCCAGCAGAACAAGCGCAACGCCGGCGACGACGAACTGCGCGCCGCGCCGCGCGGCTCGATCACCGCGACGGGCAAGAACGTCGTCGTCATCGGCGGCGGCGACACCGGCTCGGACTGCGTCGGCACCTCGATCCGCCAGGGCGCCAAGAGCGTCACCCAGATCGAGATCATGCCCAAGCCGCCCGAGAAGGAGAACAAGGCGCTGTCCTGGCCGAACTGGCCGCTCAAGCTGCGCACGTCCTCCAGCCACGAGGAAGGCGTCGACCGCGACTGGGCGATCCTGACCAAGCGCGTCGTCAGCGGCGGTGAAGGCAATCAGGGGGACGTCAAGGGCCTCGAATGCGTCCGCATCGAATGGGTCGACGGCAAGATGCAGGAGATTCCGGGCAGCGAGTTCACGCTGGAGGCCGAGCTGATCCTGCTGGCCATGGGCTTCGTCGGCCCCAGGAAGCAGGGCCTGGTCGAGCAGGCGGGCGTCGCGCTCGACGGACGCGGCAACGTCGCGGCCAACGTCGTCGACTACCGCACCAGCGACCCCAAGATCTTCGCCTGCGGCGACATGCGCCGCGGCCAGTCCCTCGTCGTCTGGGCGATCCGCGAAGGCCGCCAGGCCGCCCGCGCCGTCGACGAGGCGCTGATGGGCGCGAGCGAACTGCCGCGCTGAACGCCGGCGCAGACCTGACCGAACGGGGCGCATCGCAAGGTGCGCCCCGTTTCGTTTCGGGCTTATGGCGGTGCAAACGCATACCAGCCATCCCCCAAGCCCGCTCAGGCTGAGCGGACATAGTTTGCAGCCGCCTTTCGTGTGCCCGCGCCGTGGAGCGCGAGGACTGGAATTGATCCGCGTCAAATCCCCGCACGCGGAAACCCGTCAGACTGACGGAAGAAGGTGGCGTCCGTCACCGAAAACCAAAGCGGGGATTCCAGATGGCCACTCTTGCCGATGTCCGGGTCGAGCCGATCAAGCCCAGGATCGGCGCCGTCGTCCACGCCGACAAGCGCACGCTGCTCGATCCGGCGTTCGCCCAGCGGGTGATCGATCTGCTCAACCGGCACGTGGCGCTGGTGTTCCCCAAAGTGGGCTTCACCGACGAGGAGCAGCTCGCCTTCACCGACAACCTCGGCGAGCGCGTCAACTTCACCAACCGCGTGCCGGGCGGCGACCTCTCCTCGCGCGATGTCTATACGATCACGCTCGACAAGGACGTCAACGACGAGCCCGAATACGTCGTCGGCTCGATGTTCTGGCACGCGGACGGCATCACCATGGACATCCCGCCGCCCAAGTACACGATCCTGTCGTGCAAGCGCCCGCCGGACAAGGGCGGCCAGACCGAGTTCTGCAACACGATCGCGGCCTGGGAAGCGCTGCCCGAGGACGAGAAGGCGGACTTCGCCAGGTTGCGCGTGGTCCATTCGGTCTGGGCCGCGGTGCGCGACTTCAAGGACTACGACCAGCTTTCCCCCGCCCGCCGCGACCTGCGCCACGAGCATCCGCTGGTGTGGACCCACGGCGACGGGCGCCAGTCGCTGCTGCTGGGCTCGCACGCGGACTACATCGTCGGCATGGACAAGGGCCAGGGCCGGGCGATCCTGGCGCGGCTTACCGAATGGGCCGCCCAGCCCGATTTCAGTTGCCGCCATACCTGGAGCGAAGGCGACATGGCGATCTGGGACAACTGCGGCTCGCTCCACCGCGCGCTGCCCTATGCCGCCGATTCCGGCCGCCGCATGCACCGCACGACCGTGGCGGGCTACGAGGAGATCGCCTGACCCCGCGATCGCGCGCGGAACCTGCGGCCCGGCATCTTCCCGATCCGCTTGAATCGGTTCGACTTTCCTACAGGGGCCGGCTCGGCTATCCGGAAGGAAAGGCGCGAATTCCGGTCGACACGGGGGTCGACATGGCGGGCGCAGTTTCCATCTCCCTGGACACCGTAAATATCGTCAACTTCGTCAACCCAGTGTCAACCCGCTGTCAACCGCTGGCGGCAGGGCCATGTCGCGACAGGGCGCCGGGGCGCAAATCGCCCGCCGGGCCGATCCGGCGAGCCCGCCCGCCCTTGACCTGACGCGACGGAACGCGCATCGGCACCCACACGAATCCGGTCATTTCCGCGCTGCGACATGCCGCGACCGCGAACCGCCCGGATCAAACGATAACCACTAAAAGGGGAAATCAGGCGCATGACCCAGGTCGGACAGGACTCGCTCGGCACCCGCAGCACCATGACCGTCGGCGGCAAGGAAGTCGCGTACTACTCGCTCAAGAAGGCGGGCGCGAAGCTCGGCGACGTCAGCCGCCTGCCCTTCTCGATGAAAGTGCTGCTCGAAAACCTGCTGCGCTTCGAGGACGGCGGCTTCACCGTCTCCACCAGCGACATCCAGGCGCTGGTCGACTGGCAGAAGAACCCGAAGGAATCGCAGAACGAGATCCAGTACCGCCCGGCGCGCGTGCTGCTGCAGGACTTCACCGGCGTGCCCTGCGTGGTCGACCTTGCCGCCATGCGCGACGCCATCGCCAAGCTTGGCGGCGACACCAGCAAGATCAACCCGCTGGTGCCGGTGAACCTGGTGATCGACCACTCGGTCATGGTCGACGAGTTCGGCCATCCCAAGGCCTTCGAGCAGAACGTCGAGATCGAGTACCAGCGCAACCTGGAACGCTACGACTTCCTCAAGTGGGGCTCGAAGAGCCTCAACAACTTCTATGCCGTGCCGCCGGGTACCGGCATCTGCCACCAGGTCAACCTTGAGCACATCGCCCAGGCGGTCTGGACCTCGAACGACCAGAGCGGCGTCACCGTCGCCTATCCCGACACCTGCGTCGGCACCGACAGCCACACGACGATGATCAACGGCCTGGGTGTGCTGGGCTGGGGCGTCGGCGGCATCGAGGCCGAGGCGGCGATGCTGGGCCAGCCCGTGTCGATGCTCATCCCCGAAGTCGTCGGCTTCAAGCTGACCGGCGAGCTGAAGGAAGGCGTCACCGCCACCGACCTCGTGCTGACCTGCACGCAGATGCTGCGCGCGCATGGCGTCGTCGGCCGCTTCGTCGAATATTTCGGCCCCGGCCTTGCCACGCTGAGCCTGGCCGACCGCGCGACGCTGGCCAACATGGCGCCCGAATACGGCGCCACCTGCGGCTTCTTCGGCATCGACGACAAGACGCTGGATTACCTGCGCCTGACCGGCCGCGCCGAGGACCAGATCGCATTGGTCGAAGCCTATGCCAGGGAGCAGGGCTTCTGGATCGAGCCCGGCCACGAGCCGATCTTCTCCTCCACGCTGGAACTCGACCTCGGCAACGTCGTCCCCTCGCTCGCCGGTCCCAAGCGCCCGCAGGACCGCGTCTCGCTGCCCGAGGTGGACGACGTGTTCAACGCCGACATGGCCAACGTCTACAAGAAGGCCCAGACGCGCGTCCCGGTCGAGGGCAAAGACTTCGACATCGGCGACGGCGACGTGACGATCGCCGCCATCACGAGCTGCACCAACACTTCCAACCCGAGCGTCCTGGTCGCCGCCGGCCTCGTCGCCAAGAAGGCCGACGAGCTGGGCCTCAAGCCCAAGCCCTGGGTCAAGACCAGCCTCGCCCCCGGCTCGCAGGTCGTGACCGACTACCTCGAGAAGGCCGGGCTGCAGAAGCACCTCGACAACATCGGCTTCAACCTGGTCGGCTACGGCTGCACCACCTGCATCGGCAACTCGGGCCCGCTTGCCGAACCGATCAGCAAGGCGATCAACGAGAACGGCCTCGTCGCCGCCGCGGTGATCTCGGGCAACCGCAACTTCGAGGGCCGCATCTCGCCCGACGTGCGCGCCAACTTCCTCGCCTCGCCGCCGCTGGTCGTCGCCTACGCGCTCAAGGGCACGGTGGTCGAGGACTTCACCACTACGCCGATCGGCCGGAGCAAGGCAGGCGCGGACGTCTACCTCAAGGACATCTGGCCGACCAACCAGGAAGTCTCGGCGACGATGGCGAGCTGCGTGAGCCGCGCCATGTTCCAGGCGCGCTATGCCGACGTCTACAAGGGCGACAAGCACTGGCAGGCGATCGACGTCACCGGATCGGAAACCTACCCGTGGCGCGCGGGCAGCACCTATGTCGCCAACCCGCCCTATTTCGAGGGCATGACGATGACCCCGGCCCCGGTGCAGGACATCGTCGAAGCCAAGCCGCTGCTGATCCTGGGCGATTCGATCACCACCGACCACATCAGCCCGGCCGGCAACATCAAGGCCGACAGCCCCGCGGGCGAGTGGCTGATGGAGCATCAGGTCGCCAAGGCGGACTTCAACTCCTACGGCTCCCGCCGCGGCCATCACGAAGTGATGATGCGCGGCACTTTCGCCAACATCCGTATCCGCAACGAGATGGTGCCCGGCGTCGAAGGCGGCTTCAGCCGCTATGGCGACGAGGCGGGCGCGGTCTATGACGTCGCCATGAAGCACAAGGCCGACGGCACGCCGATGGTCGTCATCGCCGGCAAGGAATACGGCACCGGCTCCAGCCGCGACTGGGCGGCCAAGGGCACGAACCTGCTGGGCGTGCGCGCGGTGATCGTCGAAAGCTTCGAGCGCATCCACCGCTCGAACCTGGTCGGCATGGGCGTGCTGCCGCTGCAGTTCAAGGACGGCGACACGCGCACCTCGCTGGGCCTGACCGGCGACGACACCTACACCATCAAGGGCATCGCCACCCTGCAGCCGCGCCAGAACGTGGACGTGGAAGTTACCCGCAAGGACGGCTCGAAGTTCACCTTCACCGCCCTGTGCCGCATCGATACCGCCAACGAGGCCGAATACTTCATGAACGGCGGCATCCTGCAATACGTGCTGCGCAAGCTGGCCGCCTGACCGGCCGACACCGCTCCGGGCCTGACCCGGGGCGGCCGGCAGGTTGGCTCCACTTTCCTGCGCGAACCTGCGCAGAAACAACGGAAAGGGCGGCCCAGGAGGGGCCGCCCTTTCGCGTTCTTGAACCGGATCGGGACAGACCGGGTAGCGCTCAGGCGTCCCCGCGCTTCGTCATCCGCCGGCGGGCGAAGACCGCCGCGGCCGCCGCGCCGAACAGGATCAGCATCGGCGGCGCCGGCACCTCGTGCCCGCCGCTGGTGCTCGTGCTGCCGCCCGACGAAGTCGAGGTCGAGGTCGACGTCGAGGAGGAAGTCGACGTCGAGGAGGAAGTCGACGTCGAACTGCTCGACGAAGACGACCCGGAACTGGAGGACGTGGACGACGAACCGCCCGACGACGAGCCGCCGGACGTCGCGCCGCTGGACGTGGCGCCGCCCGAGGTCGAGGTCGAGGTCGAAGAGGAGCCGCTCGACGAGGACGAGGACGACGAGGAACTGCTCGATCCGCCCGAGGATGTGGTGGTCGTGCTGGTCATGCCCCCGGTCGAGGTCGACGTGGTGCTGGTCACGCCCCCCGTCGAGGAGGATGTCGTGCTGGTCACGCCGCCGGTCGAAGTCGATGTCGAACCGCCGCTGGTCGAAGTGGAGCCACCGCTTGTCGAGGTGGACCCGCCGCTCGTGGAGGTCGAGCCGCCGCTGCTGGTCGAGGTGATGACAATGCTGCCGCTGCTCGATCCGCCGCCGCCGAAAAAGCCGCCGAAGAAGCCGCCACCGAAGCCGCCGCCGCTCGATCCGCCGACGATCACGGGGGTGCCCCCGCCAGAAGTCGTCACTACCACCTGCGGCGGCGGCGGCGGAATATAGGGCGGAGGCGGAGGCGCGGGCTGCTCGACCACGCGGCGCGCGGGCGGAATCGGCGCGGGCCGCGGCGGCGCGACCTTGCGCGCCGGGCGCCGCACGACGCGGCGGGCCTTCTTCACCTGCTTGACGTGCTTGACGTATTGCGGGTTTTTGGCCGGCGGTTCGGCGACGTGGACCGCCCCTCCTCCGATCAGCGCCCCACCCGCCACGGCGGCGGACAGTTTTGCGATGACCATACGAACCGACATAGCGCTGCTCTCTTCGTTTCCCTGTGCGATGGCCTTGCCGAAGCCGAACCCACGCACCCTGTGCCACGAAAAGCGCAGAGAGTTATTAATGCGACAACGCCGTTAACCGTGTTCGGACCGTCCCGAAGCGGGATTTGTCCGCTATTTGCCGGCGAGGGTCGGCGACTGTCCCGATTTGGAACCGATCCCCGCCGAAACCCCAATGCACCGGGCTTACGACGGCTCTTCCTCGCGGTCGGCATCGAACAGGCCGGTCTGTCCGCCCGTCGGCGGCGCCAGCCCCAGATGGCGCCAGCCGCGGTCGTTGAGGCAGCGCCCGCGCGCGGTGCGGGCGACGAGGCCGAGCTGGATCAGGTAGGGCTCGATCACTTCCTCGATCGTGTCGCGCGGCTCGCTGAGGCCCGCGGCCAGCGTCTCGACGCCCACCGGGCCGCCCTTGTAGATGTCGGCGATCATCCGCAGGTAGCGCCGGTCCTGCGCATCGAGGCCCAGCGCATCGACTTCGAGCCGGGTCAGCGCGTCGTCCGCGATCGCGCGGGTGACGGCGGCGTTGCCGGCGACGTGCGCGAAATCGCGCACCCGCCGCATCAGCCGCCCGGCGACGCGCGGCGTGCCACGCGCGCGGCGGGCGATCTCGCGCGCGCCCTCGGGCTCGATCGCCATGCCCAGCAGCCGCGCGCCGCGCGTGACGACGCTTTCCAGTTCGCCGATCGTATAGAAATTGAGCCGCACCGGGATGCCGAAACGATCGCGCAGCGGCGTCGTCAGCAGGCCCTGGCGGGTGGTCGCGCCGATCAGCGTGAACGGCGGCAGGTCGATCCGCACCGAGCGCGCCGAAGGCCCCTCGCCGATGATGAGGTCGAGCGCGCGATCCTCCATCGCCGGATAGAGCACTTCCTCGACCACCGGGTTAAGCCGGTGGATCTCGTCGATGAAGAGCACGTCGCCCTCTTCCAGATTGGTGAGCAGCGCGGCGAGGTCGCCCGACTTGGCGATCACCGGTCCGGACGTGGCACGGAAACCCACGCCCAGCTCGCGCGCGACGATCTGCGCCAGCGTCGTCTTGCCGAGGCCCGGCGGCCCGAAGAACAGCACGTGGTCCATCGCCTCGCGCCGCGAACGCGCGCTTTCGATGAACACGCTCAGGTTGTCCTTGGCCGCCGCCTGCCCGACGAATTCGGCCAGCGTCTTGGGCCGCAGCGCCGCGTCGGCGTCCTCGGCCTGGCGGGTGGCGGACAGGAGGCGTTCGGGTTCGGTCATGCCATGGGTGCCCGATGCGAAATGGGCCCTGAAACACGTTCAGGGCGACGATGGTGGTGGTCGTGGGGTCTCATCCCGCCGCCCTCCGCAGCGCCACGCGGACCAGGTCGTTGAGCTGCGCCGCTTCGCCCAGTTCGTCCACCGCATGGGCGACCGCGGCGGCCGCGACCTGGGGCTTGAAGCCGAGGTTCTGCAAGGCCGAGACGGCGTCCGCGCTGGCCGAACCCTGCGGCGCGGCGGCCGGCGACGCCGCGCCCGGCGCCACGGGCAGCCCGCCCGCCTTGTCCTTCAGTTCGTTGACGATACGCGCCGCCAGCTTGGGCCCGACACCCTGCGCCCGCGCCACCTGCGCCGCGTCGCCGCCGGCGCAGGCGCGCTGCAGTTCCTCGGTCGAGAGCACCGAGAGCACCGCCAGCGCCACCTTGCTGCCGACGCCCTGCACGCCGGTGAGCAGCCGGAACCACGCACGCTCGGCCCCGCTGGAGAAGCCGATCAGCCGCACATCATTCTCGCTGACCTGCATCTCGGTATGCACGGTCACGCCGTCGCCACATATGCCGAGCGCGGCGAGCGTCTTGGCCGAGCAGTGCACAAGATATCCGACGCCGGCGACGTCGATCACCGCCCAGTCCGGGCCGGTCTCGTCGAGCATGCCGGTAAGCTTTGCGATCATGCTTTGTTCCTATGGCATAGGCGGGATTCGGGGGGAAGCCGAAAACGGCGGCGGCGCTATCCCCGGATCATGTGCGCGTGCGCCACCGCCACCGCCAGCGCGTCGGCCGCGTCCGCCCCGGCGAGCCTGACCCCCGGCAGCAGCACCCTGAGCATCGCCTGGACCTGCGCCTTCTCCGCTCCGCCGGTGCCGACCAGCGCCTTCTTGACCAGTCGCGTGGCGTATTCGGTAACCGGCAGCCCGGCGCGCGCCAACGCCAGCAGGCACACGCCGCGCGCCTGGCCGAGCTTGAGCGTCGACTGCGGGTTGGCGTTGACGAACACCTCCTCCACCGCGCCGCCATCGGGCGCGTGGACCGCGATCACGTCGGCCAGTTCGCGGTCGAGCGTGACCAGCCGTTCGGCCAGCGTGGCTTTGGGATCGGTCCTGACCTGACCGTTGGCGATGTGGCTGAGGCGGTTGCCCGACTTGGCCACCACGCCCCAGCCGGTGCAGCCCAGGCCGGGATCGAGGCCGATGATGATCATGGTTCCTCCCCGAGCCTGGCTCGGGGAGCGGGACCACCCGCAGCGTGGCGGCGGGGCACGACCGGGCGTGCGAGGTTTCGAGAGGCTCCGCGATACGGCGCGTGCCCCTCCGCCCCCGCCCTGCGGGCGGCGGTCGCCCTCCCCGAGCCATGCCCGGGGAGGAATTTCAACCCAGCTTCTCCATCACCTCGTCGGAGATCTCGTAGTTGCCCCAGACGGCCTGCACGTCGTCGTCGTCGTCGAGCACGTCGATCAGCTTGAGCAGCGTGCGCGCCTCGTCCTCGCCGACGTCGGCCTTGAGGCTGGGCCGCCAGGCGAGCTTCACCGCCTCGGCCTCGCCCAGCGCCTTTTCCAGTTCGCGCGCGACTTCGTGGAGGCTTTCGACGCTGGTCCAGATCGAGTGGCTGCCGTCCTCGCCCACCTCGCTCTCGACGTCGTCGGCGCCGGCCTCGATCGCTGCCTCCAGCACCTTGTCCTCATCGCCAACCTTCGCCGGATACTCGATGAGACCCAGCCGCTCGAAGCCGTGGCTGACCGCGCCGCTGGCGCCCAGGTTGCCGCCGTTCTTGGCGAAAGCGGTGCGCACGTTGGTAGCTGTGCGGTTGCGGTTGTCGGTCAGTGCCTCGACGATCAGCGCGACGCCGCCGGGGCCGTAGCCTTCGTAGCGCACTTCCTCGTAGTTCTCGCCGTCGCCCTTGCTGGCCTTGTCGATCGCACGCTGGATGTTGTCCTTGGGCATCGACTGCGCCTTGGCGGCGTTGACCGCGGCGCGCAGGCGCGGGTTCATGTCGGGATCGGGCATCCCCATCTTCGCCGCGACGGTTATCTCGCGGGAGAGCTTGGAAAACATCGCCGAGCGCTTCTTGTCCTGCGCGCCCTTGCGATGCATGATGTTCTTGAATTTGGAATGGCCTGCCATTGCTCGCTTCGTCAGCTAGGGTTTGGACGTTGCGCCCCCTAGCCCAGACTTGCCGATGGAGCAATGAGCGCCCGCACGGGCACCCCTCATCCGTTGACGATGATCCCGCCGTTCGGATGCAGCACCTGGCCGGTCATGTAGCTCGCATCCTCGCAGGCGAGGAACAGGAAGGCGGGGGCCACCTCGTTGGGCTGCCCGGGCCGACCCATCGGCGTGCCCTCGCCGAAATGCGCGACCTTCTCCTCGCTGGCGCCGCCGCAGGGGTTGAGCGGCGTCCAGATCGGACCGGGCGCGACGGCGTTCACGCGGATGCCCTCGCCCACCAGGTTCTCGGACAGCGAGCGGGTGAAGGCGGTGATCGCGCCCTTCGTGGCCGAATAGTCGAGCAGTTCCTTCGATCCCTGGTACATCGTCACCGACGTGCAGTTGACGATCGCCGCCCCCCGCTTCAGGTGCGGCCGCGCGGCCTGGACCAGGTAGAACATGGCGAAGATGTTGGTCTGGAACGTGCGCTGGAGTTGCGCGGCGGTGATATCGCGAATATCCTTGTCGGGGTGCTGTTCGCCGGCATTGTTGACCAGCACGTCGAGCCGGCCCCACCTGTCGATCACCGCGCGCACCAGCCCTTCGCAATGGCGCGGATCGCCAAGGTCGCCGGCCGAGGTCAGGGCCTCGGCGCCCTCGGCCTCGCACAGCTCGCGCGTCAGCCTGGCGTCGTCGTGCTCGCACAGGTAAGCGATGGCGACCCTCGCCCCCTCGCGCGCATAGAGCACCGCCACCGCGCGGCCGATGCCGCTGTCCGCGCCGGTGATCAGCGCCACCTTGCCCGCCAGCCGGCCGGAACCGGCGTAGCGCGGCGCGAACTCGGGCTTCGGTTCCAGCGCCGATTCGTGTCCCGGCAGGCCGTCCTCGTGAATAGGCGGAGCGAAATCGGTGGTGGAGCTGTCCATGACGCGGTCCCTTCACCCGCATCAACCGGACTGGCCCCCGCAAGGTTCCACCGTCCGGCACCGTTCGCCAAGACTCAGGACCGGAACGGCGAATTTGCCTCAGCCCAGGCCGAGCGCCGCCTTGTAGAGGTCGAGGATCGATTCCATCTCGCGGCGATCGTCGGGCGGCATCTTCCGCAGGCGAACGATCTGGCGCATAATCTTGACGTCATAGCCGACCGCCTTGGCTTCGAGATAGACGTCCTTGATGTCGTCGCCGATGCCTTTCTTCTCCTCCTCGAGGCGTTCGATGCGTTCGATCAGAAGGCGCAGGCGGTCGTCGGTGGCGTCGGCCATCGGTGGGGTCTCCAAAAGGTCAGGTGAATCGGTTGACCGGCTGATAGCGTCGGGACGGAGATCATAAAAGCCGGTCGACGCGTTTTCCACGTCATCGCGTTGCACGCCGTCCGGGCGTTTCCGCGTCATCCCGGCAAAAGCCGGGATCGCTGGCCTCATCGACGCGACGGTTTCAGTGCACGCCGCCGTTCTTCTTCAGGCTCTCCTCCATCCGCGCCATCTGCTCGGGCGTCGCCTCGGTCTGGTACTTGTCCTTCCATTCGGCGGCGGGCATGCCGTGGATCAGTTCGCGCGCCTGCGCCTTGTCGCCGGAGTGGCCCGCCTCGCGGATCCAGTCGGCCAGGCAGTTGCGGCAGAAGCCCGCCAGGCCCATGAGGTCGATGTTCTGCGCGTCGTGACGCTTGCGCAGGTGGCGCACCAGCCGGCGGAAGGCTTCCGCCGCATGGCTGTCGGCGAGCGTGTCCAGCGGGTCTTCCCCCGGGTTCGTTGTCATGGTGATCGTCCTTGGTCTTTGCGCGTTGCTTTGCCATAGCACACGGCAATTCTGAAAGGGGTACAGTCTTGGCCAAATCCGATCGACCGAGCAACCTGGGCGAACCCGTCGTGCAGGGGCGCCAGGTGAAGATCCTGGCGACGCTCGGCCCTGCCAGCAGCAGCCCCGAGATGATCGGACGGCTGCTGCGCGCCGGCGCCAACGCCTTCCGCGTCAACATGAGCCACGGCGACCACGAGACGCACGCCGCCACGATCGCCGCGATCCGCGCGGCCGAGAAGGAACTGGGCCGGCCGATCGGCATCCTGTGCGACCTGCAGGGGCCGAAGCTGCGCGTGGGCATCTTCCAGGAAGGCCGCGCGGTGATCCGCCACGGCGGCCACTTCACGCTCGACCGTGATCCCACGCCCGGCGACGAGACGCGCGTGTGCCTGCCCCATCCCGAACTGTTCGGCGTGCTGCACAAGGGCCAGCGGCTGCTGATCGACGACGGCAAGCTGCGCCTGCGCGTGATCCGGGCCGACGACAACGCGATCTTCTGCTCGGCCGAGGTCGGCGGCGTGATCTCCGACCGCAAGGGCGTCAACGTGCCCGACGCGGTGGTGCCGGTGCCGGCGCTGACCGAGAAGGACCGGCGCGACCTGGCCTTCGCGGTCCAGCATGGCACCGACTGGGTGGCGCTGTCCTTCGTCCAGCGGCCCGAGGACGTCGCCGAGGGACGGCGGCTGATAGGCGGTGCCGCGGCGCTGATGGCCAAGATCGAAAAGCCCGCGGCGGTCGACCGGCTGGAGGAGATCATCGAACTGGCGGACGGCATCATGGTCGCGCGTGGCGACCTGGGCGTCGAACTGAATCCCGAAGAGGTGCCGCCGCTGCAGAAGCGCATCGTCGCGGCGACGCGCCGTTCGGGCAAGCCGGTGGTGGTGGCGACGCAGATGCTCGAATCGATGATCGAGAGCCCCGCGCCGACCCGCGCCGAAGTGTCCGACGTCGCCAACGCGGTCTATGACGGGGCCGACGCGGTCATGCTCTCGGCCGAGACCGCAACGGGCGCCTGGCCGGTCGAGGCGGTGACGATCATGCACCGCATCGCCGCGCAGGTGGAAAACGATCCCGCCTATGCCGAGCGGATCCATTTCACCGAAGTCCGCCCCGACGCCACGACCGCCGACGCGCTGGCCGTGGCCTGCGCCCAGATCGCCCTGACGCTGCCGATCTCGGGTGCGATCGTTTTTACCGGTTCGGGCTCGACCGCGCGGCGCGTCGCGCGCGAGCGGCCGGGCGTGCGGATGCTGGTGCTGACGCCTTCGGTCAGGACGGCGCGGCGGCTGGCGCTGCTCTGGGGCGCCTCCGCGGTGCACACCAAGGACATCGGCAGCTTCGAGGAGATGATCGCCAAGGGCAAGCGCATGGCGCTGCGCCACGGCTTCGGCAAGGCGGGCTCAAAATTGATCGCGCTGGCGGGCGTACCCTTCGGCACCCCGGGCTCGACCAACCTGCTGCACGTGGTGACGATCACCGGCGACGAGCTGAAACGGCACACAAGCTGACAATTCCTCCCCGAGCAAGCTCGGGGAGGAATTTATCTCCTCATACCGAACAGCGCGCTGCCCACGCGCACGTGCGTCGCGCCGAGCGTCACCGCGGTCTCGAAATCGTCGCTCATGCCCATCGAGAGGCCGGTCAGCCCGTGGTCGTCAACAAGTTTGGCCAGCAGCGCGAAATATGGTGCGGGCTCTACTTCCAAAGGCGGCACGCACATCAGCCCGGCGAGCGGGATCGCGGCGGCGCGCGCCTCGGCCAGCAGCACCGGCAGCTCGGCAATGGCGCAGCCGCCCTTCTGCGCTTCCTCGCCGATATTGACCTGGACGAAGCACGGCACCTGCCGGCCCGCCTTGTCCATCGCCTTCGCCAGCGCGGCCACGAGCGAGGCACGGTCGAGCGAATGGATGCAGTCGAACAGCGCGACCGCGTCCTCCGCCTTGTTCGACTGGAGCCGGCCGACGAGATGAAGCGCCACATCGGGGTGCGCCTCGCGCAGCGCGGGCCATTTCGCCTGCGCCTCCTGCACGCGGTTCTCACCGAACACGCGCTGGCCGGCGGCAATCAGCGGCACGATGCGCTCGGGCCCATGCGTCTTGCCGACGGCGACGAGCATGACCTCGCCGGGCTCGCGCCGGGCGAGCCGGGCGGCGGCGGCGATGCGGGCGCGCACGTCGCCCAGCAGGGTGGCTGGTTCCTCCATGGCGCGATGCTATAGCGGCGCGATGTCGCAGCGCCAGCCCGCATTGCCCGCCATCTGGCTCGTCACCGACGCGCGCAACGACGCGCGGCTGGAAGCGGCGCTGGCGAAGCTGCCGCGCGGTTCGGGGCTGATCTTCCGGCACTATCACCTTGCCGCGGGCGAACGCCGCGCGCGGTTCGACAGGCTGGCGCGCACCGCGCGGCGGCGGGGGCACGTCGTGATCCTGGCGGGCAGCGCGCAAGAGGCGCGGCGCTGGCGCGCCGACGGAGCCTATGGCGCTCCCGCGCAGATGAGGGGGCCTGGGCTGCGTCTCGTCACCGCGCATTCGCTGGCCGAAATCGCCGCCGCGCGCCGCGTCCGCGCCGATGCGATCCTGCTCTCGCCCGCCTTCGCCACGCGCTCGCATCCCGGCGCCCGCCCGCTCGGACCGCTGCGCTTCCGCCTGCTGGCGGCCCGCGCAGGCATGGCGGTGATCGCGCTGGGCGGCATGAACGCGCCCCGCGCGCGGCGGCTGGGCGCCAAGCGCTGGGCGGCCATCGACGGCATTGCGTCGTGTCGGGCTCGCCCCGGGGACGAGGTCGGATCGGCCACAATCTCGGGATTCTTGACGCGGAGTCGCCCTCGGGCGCATTATCAACGTGAGATCGGGGGTAAATGATGGCCACACGCGCAGCAACACCAAGCAGGCGGGTCGCCGCGCCGAACTGGCGCGCGGTGTTGCGCCGCAGCCTGCGCCGCAGCAGCGAGATCGGCGGCGCCATCGTGCTGTTCGCCGCGATGGTCTTCCTCGCGCTCGCCATGGCGAGCTACCACCAGACCGATCCTTCCGCCTCGACCGCCGCGGGCGGCGAGGTGCGCAACTGGATGGGCCCGACCGGCGCCTACGTCGCCGAGCGCGCGCTATTCCTGTTCGGGCCGGTGGCGGTGCTGTTCCTGCCGCTGCTCTACGTCTTCGCGCGCAAGCTCTGGCGCCTGGTCGAGGAAGAGGACGGCGTGCTCGAGCACAGCGACCAGCGTTGGTGGCGCCCGGTCGGCGTGCTGCTGCTGGGCATGGCGCTGCTTTCGACCGTGCTCTCGCTCACCTTCACTGAGCCGGGCGGATCGCTGCCGGCCTCGATGGGCGGGCTCGCCGGCCTGCTCGGCTCGGCCGCGGTCCGCGCGCTCGCAGGCCTGCTGCCCGAGGCGTTCCGCGGCTGGACGATCCTGGGGCTGGCGCTGGCCTGCCTGGGTGCGGGCGCGGTGCTCGCCGGCCGGGTCTTCGCGTTCGACTGGGCGGCGCTGCTGACGCTGCCCGGCCGCCTGCGCGGCATGCGCGCGCTGCCCGTGCCCGAACGCCTGCCCTTCACCTCCCCGCGCGAGAAGAAAGCGCGCGAGCCCAAGCCGGCGCCCGCGCCCAAGGCCGAGGCGCCGCGCCGGCCGACCGAGATCAGCGATCCCACCCGGCCGGCCAAGCCCGCGCAGTTCACCGCCACGAGCCGACAGGGCGACCTGTTCGACGAATACGAGCTTCCCGCGCTCGACCTCCTCGCCGATTCGCCGCCCAGCTCGCAGCACAAGATCGACAAGCTCAGCCTCGAGCGCAATGCCCGCCTGCTCGAGACCGTGCTCGACGACTTCAACGTCAAGGGAGAGATCACCGCGGTACGCACCGGCCCGGTCGTGACGATGTACGAGCTGGAGCCGGCGCCCGGCATCAAGGCCAGCCGCGTGATCGGCCTCGCCGACGACATTGCCCGCAACATGAGCGCGATCTCCGCGCGCGTCTCCTCGATCCCGGGGCGCACCGTCATGGGCATCGAATTGCCCAACACCGACCGCCAGATGGTCAGCTTCAAGGAGATGGTCGGGTCCGAGGCCTTCGCCAACCACAAGGGCCTGCTGCCGATCATCCTGGGCAAGGACATCGCCGGCGAGCCGATCGTCGCCGACCTCGCGACGATGCCCCACCTGCTCGTCGCCGGCACCACCGGCTCGGGCAAGTCGGTGGGCCTCAACTGCATCCTGCTGTCGCTGCTCTACCGCCTGACCCCCGCCCAGTGCCGCCTGATCCTGGTCGATCCCAAGGTGCTGGAACTCAAGAGCTACGACGACATCCCCCACCTGCTCTCCCCCGTCGTCACCGAGCCGGCCAAGGCGGTGCGCGCGCTCAAGTGGGCGGTCGAAGAAATGGAGCGCCGCTATCGCATGATGAGCGAGATCAGCGTGCGCAACCTCGCCGGGTTCAACGAGAAGGTCCGCGCCGCCGCGGCCAAGGGCAAGCCGCTGGGTCGCCGCATCCAGATCGGCTTCGATCCCGATACCGGCGAGGAACTCTACGAGGACCGCCAGCTCGACTACCAGGTCATGCCGCAGATCGTGCTCATCGTCGATGAGCTGGCCGACCTCATGGTCACCGTCGGCAAGGAGATCGAAGTGCTGATCCAGCGCCTCAGCCAGAAGAGCCGCGCCGCCGGCATTCACCTGATCATGGCGACGCAGCGGCCCTCGGTGGACGTCATCACCGGCGTCATCAAGGCCAACCTGCCGACGCGCATCAGCTTCGCCGTCACCAGCCGCATCGACAGCCGCACGATCCTGGGCGAGCAGGGCGCCGAGCAGCTCCTCGGCAAGGGCGACATGCTCTACAAGCCCAACACCGACCCGATAAGACGCGTCCACGGCCCCTTCGTCAGCGACGAGGAGGTAGAGCGCATCGCCGACCACTGGCGCGCGCAGGGCAAGCCCGAATACGTCGATTCGGTCACCGAGGAACCCGAGGACGGCGGCTTCGGCTTCGACGACATCGACGCCGCCTCCGACAGCCCCGAGGAGCGCAAGTACCGCCAGGTCTGCCAGCTCGTGTTCGAGAGCCAGAAGGTCTCGGCAAGCTGGATCCAGCGGCAGATGGGCGTGGGCTACAACACCGCCTCGAAATGGGTGGAACGGATGGAGGCGGACGGCTTCGTCGGCCCGGCGAACCACGTGGGCCGGCGGGACATCTACCGCGACAGGGACGGGAACCCGCTGTAAGCCGGTTCCACAGGCTCCGGCCCGTCCCTAGATCAGCTTCGCCTCTTTCGCCATGACCAGCGCGGCGCCGATGTTGGCGACGTTGAGCCGCTTGATGATCCTGGCGCGGTGCATGTCGATCGTGCGGATGCTGAGCCCCAGCTCATAAGCGACGATCTTGCTCGGCTTGCCGGTGGCAAGCGCGCGCAGCACCTCGATCTCGCGCGCGGACAGGGTGTGCACGGCGCCCAGCCGGGCCCGCTCGGCGCGCCCGCGCAAGTTGTCCGCGATCCGGTCCGACGCGCGCGCCAGCGCTTCGATCAGGTTCTCGCGGCGATAGGGCTTGCGCAGGAAGTCGACCGCGCCCGCGCGCATCGCCGAGACCGCGTCGGGCACTTCGCCGAACCCGGTCAGCAGCACCACCGCATGATCGGTGTCCATCTCGCCCAGCCGGTGCTGCACTTCCAGGCCGTCGATGTCGGGCAGCCGCAGGTCGAGCAGGACGCAGCCGGGCGGCAGATCGGCAGCAGCGTCGAGAAAGGCGGCACCGGTGGCGAAGGTCCGCACGTCGTGCCCTTCGCGCCGGAGAATCAGAGAAAGCGACGCGAGCAGGTCCGGTTCATCATCGACGATGTGGATGTGCAAACTTCTCCCCTCGGCAAGCGCGCGGAACCTATGCGCTGTCGCCCGCCGCATCAAGCCGGATAGCGCGGCGCTCGATTGCGCCCCCGCCCGCGCCATGCGAGACAACCCCGATGACCGCCGCCGCCGTGACCGCCGCCCCATGAACGCCACCATCGACCCGTTCCACGCCATCTCCATCGGCGAGCTTGCCTATGAGCTTGCCGGCCGCGGCCATCCGGTGATCCACATGGAGTACGGCCAGCCGTCGACCGGCGCGCCGGCGGCGGCGATCGCGGTGGCGCACCGCGTGCTCGATGCCGATCCCATGGGCTACTGGGAAAACCCCGAGCTGAAGGCGCGGGTCGCGCGCCTCTATGCCGAGGAGCACGGCGTCGCCGTGCGGTCCGAGCAGGTGATCCTCACCTGCGGCGCCTCGCCCGCGCTGGTGCTGGCGCTCTCGACGCTGTTCGCGCCGGGCGCCCGGGTAGCGCTGGCGCGGCCGGGCTACGTCGCCTATCGCAATACACTGAAGGCGCTGCACATGGTGCCTGTCGAGCTGGATTGCGGCGAGGCCGAGCGCTTCCAGCTCACCGCTGCGGCGCTCGCCGCCCTCGACCCCGCGCCCGACGGCGTGATCCTGGCCAGCCCCGCCAACCCCACCGGCACGGTGATCGCCCCCGACGAACTGGCGCGCATCGCCGAGGTCTGCGCCGCGCGCGGCATCCGCGTGGTCTCCGACGAGATTTATCACGGCATCAGCTATGTCGGTCCGGTACGCTCGGCACTGGCCGTCGCGCCCGACGCACTGGTGATCAACAGCTTCTCCAAATACTACAGTATGGCCGGCTGGCGGCTGGGCTGGCTCATCGTGCCGCCGGCCCTCGTCGCGCCGGCGCGAGCGCGCATGGGCAACCTGTTCCTGACGCCGCCCAGCCTCGCCCAGCACGCCGGGCTCGCGGCGATGGACTGCCGCGACGAACTGGAAGGCCACGTCGCCACGTATGCGCGCAACCGGGCGCTGATGCTGGCGGGGGTCGGCCGGCTCGGCCTCAGCCACATCGCCCCGCCCGACGGCGCGTTCTACATCTACGCCGATGTCGGCCAGCTGACCGGCGACAGCCTTTCCTTCTGCCGCCGCATGCTCGAGGAAACGGGCGTCGCCACCGCACCGGGGATCGATTTCGACCCGGCCCACGGCAACCGCTTCATCCGCTTCAGCTTCGCCGTCTCGACCGCGCTGGTCGAGGAGGCGCTGGCCCGTCTCGAACCCTGGTTCGCCGGCCAGCCGCGCCTGGCCGGACCGGTGGGTAGCGGGTCAGCTTGAACTATGATTTCCACTTCTTTGGGGACACACGACTCTTCCTCTTTTCTGTCGCCCCTGCCTGCGCAGGGGCGACGAAAGGGGATGGGCGCTCTTTCCGCCCGACGCTTCAGTTCCCACTGATCCGTTCGCCGCGCGGCTTTCCTCACAGCCGCCAGTCGATCGCCCCGCGCCCGTGCCGTTCCAGAAAGGCGTTGGCCTTGCTGAAATGCCCGCAGCCGAAGAAGCCCGAATGCGCCGAAAGCGGGCTGGGATGCGGCGCGGTCAGGACGAGGTGGCGGCCGTGCATCAGCCCCGGCACCCGCGCCGCCTTGTTGCGCGCATGGCTGCCCCAGAGCATGAACACCGTCGGCTCCTCGCGCGCCGCGACCGCCGCCACGGCCGCGTCGGTGATCGCCTCCCAGCCGAGTTTCTGGTGCGAGCCGGCGCGGCCCTGCTCCACCGTCAGCGAATTGTTGAGCAGCAGCACGCCCTGCCGCGCCCATTTTTCCAGGTTGCCGTGGCCCGGCGGGGGAATGCCGAGGTCGCTTTCGATCTCTTTATAAACGTTGACCAGCGAGGGCGGTATCCTCACCCCCTCGGGCACCGAGAAGCACAGGCCGTGCGCCTGGCCGGGGCCGTGGTAGGGGTCCTGCCCCAGGATCACGACCTTCACCGCGTCGAGTGGGGTCAGTTCCAGCGCCCGCAGCCGTTGCCCGCGCGGCGGATAGATGTGCTTGCCGGCGGCTTCCTCTGCCTTGAGAAACCCGCCCAGCCGCCGCGCCTCGCGCGTAGCGAGCACCGGCTCGATCGCCGCGCGCCAGCTTTCGGGAACCGCCTCGGCCGCCATACTGTTGCTCCCTAAACCCCTTTTACTTGCGCGCGGATACGCCTAAGCCGCTTGCCCTATGGCTGTCTATCTCCACGAAGAAGATCTCCCGGCGGGCGTGCTCGCGCCGGGCCCCGTCGCCGTCGATACCGAGACCATGGGCCTCATCACCCCGCGCGACCGGCTCTGCCTCGTCCAGATCGCCGACGGGCAGGGGGACGAGCACCTCGTCCGCTTCGCGCCCGACAGCGCTTATGCCGCGCCGAATCTCAAGGCGGTGCTGGCCGATCCGGCGCGGCTCAAGCTGTTCCACTTCGCCCGCTTCGACCTTGCCGCGATCGAGCACTACCTCGGCGTCACCGCCGCGCCGGTGTTCTGCACCAAGATCGCCAGCAAGCTCACCCGCACCTATACCGACCGCCACGGGCTCAAGGACCTTGTGCGCGAGCTGCTCGGCAAGGAGATATCCAAGCAGCAGCAGTCGAGCGACTGGGGCGGGGTCGAGCTTTCCGACGCGCAGCGCGAATATGCCGCCTCCGACGTGCGCTATCTCCATGCGATGCACGCGATCCTGGTCACGCGGCTGGCACGCGAGCACCGCACCGAGCTGGCCCAGGCCTGCTTCGACTTCCTTCCCGCCCGCGCCAGGCTCGACCTCGCCGGCTGGCCCGAGCGCGACATCTTCAGCCACGAATGACGGCCCAGGCTGACATCATCCGCGATCAGCGACGGCATTTCGCCGCGCCGGGCGGGTCCCACGATCGCCTGGTCGCCTTCCTCGCCCGGGCGCTGCCGGCCGGGATCGGCCTCGTCGCGGCGGTGATGGTGCTGGTGCCGCTCAGCCCGCGCAACGAGATCAGCTTCCTGCTCGACCGTAACAAGGTGGCGGTGACGCCCGAGCGCATCCATGTCGAGGAGGCGATGTACCGCGGCCAGGACAATCTCGGCCGGTCGTTCCAGCTCACCGCCGGCAGCGCGATCCAGCCCACTGCGGCGGTGCCCGTCCTCGACATGACGAACCTCGTCGCGCGGCTCGAGCTGCAGGACGGGCCCGCGCAGATCACGGCGCCGGGCGGCAGCTACAACTTCGACACCAGCCAGGTGACGGTCCCCGGACCGGTCAACTTTTCCGCGGCCGACGGCTACAGCATGGTCACGCAGCACGTCGCCATCAACCTCAAGACGCGCCGCGTCGCCGGTGCCGGCGGGGTATCGGGCACCGTGCCGGCTGGCACTTTCACCGCCGACCGGATAATCGCCGACCTGGGCGAGCGGACCGTGACGCTCACCGGCAACGCCAGGCTGCGCATGACCCCCGGCAAGATGAGGATGCCCAGATGACCCATCGCACCCCCTTCGTCCGGCCGGCGATCAGGATCGCGCTCAGCTCGTTCCTGGTCAGTGGGGCGGCGCTGCTCGGCTTTCAGCAGCTCGGCGCGCAGGCGATCTCCGGGCACGACAGCAACGCGCCGGTGAACTATGCCGCCGACCGCATCGAGCTGCAGGACAAGGCCAAGCGCGTCGTCCTGTCGGGCAACGTCGAGATCAGCCAGGGTGACCTGCGCATGCAGGCGGCCCGCACCACAGTGGCCTATACCGACACCGATTCGCTCAAGGTCCAGCGGCTCGACGCCACCGGCGGCGTCACCGTGGCGCGCGGCAGCGAAAGCGCGCGGGGCGATGTCGCGGTCTATGACTTCAACCGCCGGATCATCACCCTGGCCGGCAACGTCGCGCTACGCCGGGGCACCGACACGCTGATCGGCGGCCGCCTGGTGATGGATCTCAACACCGGCGTGTCGAGCGTCGACGGCAGCGCCGCCGGAGCCTCCTCGGCGGTAGGCAATTCGTCGGGACGCGGCGGGCGCGTGTCGGGCTCGTTCTCGGTGCCCAAGCGCAACGATTGAGCGCCGGCGCGCTTCACCTCGCCGATAAGCCATGACGCAGGCCCGGCCCATCCTGCCGTTCCTGTCGGTGACGGGCGGGATCGCCACGTTCAGCCTCATGGATGCGCTGATGAAGCGCGCATCGATCGAAACCGGCGTGTACAACGCGCTGCTGCTGCGTGCGGCGGTGGGCAGCGCGCTGATGCTGCCGATCTGGCTGCTGGCGCGCGGACGCTGGCCGGCGCTGCCGGTGCTCCGGCTGCATATGCTGCGATCGGCGGTGGCGGCGGCGATGGCCGGGCTGTTCTTCTGGGGACTGGTGCGGCTGCCGATGGCCGTGGCGATGGCGCTTTCGTTCATCTCGCCGCTGGTCGCGCTCTACCTCGCCGCCGTCGTGCTGGGCGAGAAAATCCGGTCGACCGCGATCCTCGCCTCGCTGTTCGGCCTGGCGGGGGTGTCGGTGATCGTCGCGGCGCGCCTCGGCGAGGGGGCGGGGCCGGCGGATTCGGCGCCCGGCATCGCCGCGGTTCTGCTGTCGGCGGTGTTCTATGCGTGGAACCTGATCCTGCAGCGGCAGCAGGCGCTGGTCTCCACGCCGATCGACGTGGCGCTGTTCCAAAACCTGTTCGTCGGACTCATCCTCATCGTCGGCGCGCCGTGGCTCGCCGCCTGGCCGAGCGTTGCGGCGCTGCGCGACGTCAGCGGCAGCGCGGTTCTCGCGGCGGTCTCGCTGATGCTGCTGAGCTGGGGCTATGCCCGCGCCGAGGCGCAGGCGCTGGTCCCGCTGGAATACACAGCGTTCGTCTGGGCAGCGCTGGCCGGCTGGTTCTGGTTCGGCGAGGCGGTCACCGCCTCCACCGTCGCCGGCGCGGCGCTGATCGTGCTGGGCTGCTGGATCGCGACGCGCCGCACCGGCGGGCCGCATGTGCCGGCCGCGAACCTGCCCCCAGCTCCCTGAACGCAGCTCCCTGAACGCGCGCGCGCCTGAACGCGGTCCTGCCCCGTCAGGCCCAGGCGGAACTGGCCGAAGCGCGGCGGCTCGGTGCCAACGCTCCGAAATCGCGGCTGCACGCCGGCACGCTCCGCTCGGCATTGCGCCAGGCGGCGGGCGACTGGCCGAATTCGACGGTGAACCAGCGCGAGAAGGAACTGAGAGTCGAATAGCCGAGCAGCAGGCCAACTTCGGTAACCGTCTGGTTGGAGCCGGTCAGATAGCGCACGGCCAGTTCCCGCCGGGTCTGGTTCAGCAGGGCGGCGAAAGTCGCGCCCTCCTTTTCCAGCAGCCGCTGCAGCATCCGCGGATGCAGGCCCAGATTGTCGGCGACGCTTTCCATGGTCACGTTGCAGCGGCCGATCAGGCAGTTGATGGAGCGCTGGACCTGCTCGGTGATCGATGTCGTGGCGCGCTGGCCGGCCAGCACGTCGAGGCAGCGCTCGGCGTGGCGGGCCATGGCCGTGTCCGCCGCCGGATTGGCGATCCCCAGCGCGGAGGACGCACAGGACAGCCCGTCGAAATCGCTGTCGAACTGCACGGGGCAGCGGAAGAAGCGCTTGTGGGCCTTGAGGTTCACCGGCGCCGCGTGGCGGAAATGGATGCAGTCCGGCCGCCACCGGCCGCCCGTCATCTCCTGCAGCACGCGGAACATGACGCCGACGGTAAACTCGATCGTGTCGCGCTGGCCGTATCCGGGCAGCAGTTCCATGCGGAACGTCGCGACCTCGCCGTCGTCCTGCAGGATATAGTCGGTGAGATCCCCCAGCATCCGCTGGTGCCGGGCGACCGCCCCGATGGCGTCACGGACCGAGCCGCAGTGCTGGAGAAGCAGGCTGACCGGGCCGAGCGAGGCGAAATTCCGGCGTTCCGCCATCAGCAGGCCGAAGGTTTCGCAGCCCGATTGCCGCGCCGTCTCCTCGGCCAGCCCGACAACCGCAGCGGCGGCGAGCCGGGTTTCGGGATCGGTCAGGTCCTCGGGCCGGATCCTGGCCTTGCGCAGCATCTCGTAGGGATCGACGCCCAGGCGGCCGGCCACGTCCATATAGCCCGACAGGCACACGGCGCGCACCTGCGGAACCACGTCCGACTTGATTGGACCACCCTTGCTCATGTCGTTCACCCTCGATCATGCCCCATGCGGCATTCCCGGCGACAACGCGATATCGGAGAACTACCGCATCGGCGGGGAGCATCGCCCGAAACTTACGGTACTATTATCATATTGCCCGGACGAGCCGGCTGCGTCAGCCTTCGCGCCCGAGGGGCAGCGACAAAATGCTAGATGCGGATGAGCGGTGGCGCGCAGCGCTCGAAGCCTCGGGCCTGGGCGTGTGGGACTGGTATCTGCCCACGGATGAAATCTTCTATTCGCGGCTCTGGAAGACGATGCGCGGCCTGGACGCGGACGAGCCGGGACCGAGCATCGCCGAATGGTCCGACTGGATGCCCGCGGAGGATTGGGAAGCGTGCGGGGTCGCGCTCCGGGCACACATCGAGAATAACCTTCCGTGGTACGAGCTGGACCACCGCGTCCGGTGCAAGGCCGGCGACTACAAGTGGTGCCAGTCGCGCGGCATGATCGTAGAGCGGGACGCGGACGGCAAGCCGCTGCGCATCATCGGCACGAGCCTCGATATCGACGAAGCCAAGAAGGCCAGCATCCGCGCACAGCGGCACATGCGGCTCCACGGCGCGATCCCGGCGTGCAACCTGGCCATCGCGCGCCGCAAGTCGATCGGCGAGCTTTCGCACGAAGTCTGCCGGATCCTGGTGGAGAACGGCGATATGCGGACGGCCTGGGTGGGCCGGCCCAGCGCGGACGGCGCGCGCATCCTGCCGACGGTCATATGCGGCCAGGACACCGCGCTGGACCTGGACTCCGTCGTCATCTCCACCAGCCCCGACGAGCCGACCGGCCGGGGCCCGTCGGGAACCGCATTCCGCGGTGGCGTGGCGGTCTGGGTGGAGGATTCCACCACCGACCCGCGCACGGCGCCCTGGCGCGACCTGGCCGTCGCAAGGCGCCTGCACGGCACCGCGGCCATTCCGATCTGCCAGAAGAACGGAACGGCCGCCGTGCTCACGCTCTACACCGACGAGCCCGCCTTCTTCGACGAGACTACGCGAACGCTGCTGCAGGACATGGCGGCGCAGTTCGGGCTGGCGCTCGACGCGCTGGAAGCCGAAGCGGCGGCCGCGCGGTACCAGGACAGGCTGCGCCGGTCCGAACAGCGCACGCGCGCCATATTCGAGAAGGCGCCGCTGGGCATCGCGCTCAAGGATTCGATCACCGGCCGGTACCTGGACGTGAACCCCCGGTTCGAGGAGATCGTCGGCCGCGACCGCAAAACGCTGCTGGGCACGCGCTGGCACGACATCACCTTTCCCGACGACCGCCGGGAGCTCGACCTGGCGCGCATCCTCCAGACGGACAACCTTCCGCCGGCCTTCCTCGAGAAGCGCTATGTCCGGCCGGACGGCTCGCTGGCGGCGGTCAACGTCACGATCGCCCACTTCGAGACGCCCGAGGGCGGCAATCCGCGCCATCTGGCAATGGTCGAGGACGTCACCGAGCGGATCGAGCTGCAACAGCAGCTTTCGCAGCGCCAGCGCCTCGAGGCGCTGGGCCAGCTCACCGGCGGCATTGCGCACGACTTCAACAACCTGCTGACCGTCATCATCGGCAACAGCGAGGCCCTGGCCCAAGCACTGGGCGAAGGCGACCTGGGCGAACTGGCAGGACTGGTCCTTTCCACCGGCGAGCGCGCGGCGGACCTCACCGGGCGCCTGCTGACCTTCGCCAGCCGGCAGTCGCTGGCGCCGCGCTCGGTCAAGGTGGGCGATCTGGTCGACGGGCTGCTGCCGCTGCTGCGGCGGGCCGTGCCCGACGGAATCGAGCTGCGGCTTTCGGCGCGGTTCTCGTCGCGCTCGGTCTATGCCGACCTAACCCAGCTCGAGATGGTGCTGCTCAACCTCGTGCTCAACGCGCGCGACGCGTTGCCGGGCTGCGGACGGATCGAGATCTCGTCGGAGGACGTCGTGGTCGGCAAGCTCGGGCTGCCGCAGGCGGACTTGCCTCCCGGCCGCTACATCGTGCTCGCGGTGAGCGACAACGGCGTCGGCATGAGCGAGGAGACGCTGGAGAAGGCTTTCGATCCTTTCTTCACCACGAAGGGCCCCGGCCAGGGCAGCGGCCTGGGCCTCAGCATGGTCTACGGCTTCGCCCGCCAGTCGGGCGGCCATGTCGAGATCGCCTCGCGGCTGGGCAAGGGCACGACGGTGAAGCTCTATCTGCCCGCGACGCGCAAGACCCCGCCCGGCTCGCCCGAGACCGAAAAGGCACCGGATGACCGCGGCGCGGGCGAAACGATCCTCATTGCCGAGGACGACGCGCTGGTGCGCAAGTATGTGGAGGCCCAGGTCAGCGGGCTGGGCTACCGCACGATCGCCACGCCCAACGGGCACGCGGCGCTGGCGGTGCTGCGCGGCGACACGCCGGTCGACCTGCTGTTCACCGATATCGCCATGGAAGGCGGCATGGACGGCATCGAACTTGCCGACGAGGCCCGCCGCATCCGGCCGCGGCTGCCCGTGCTGTTCACCTCCGGCCATGCCGAGCAGCACGTCGAGCGGCTGGCCAGGCTCCATGCCCCGCTGCTGCGCAAGCCCTATCGCCGGAAGGACCTGGCCGGCCACTTGCGCCGGGCCCTGTCCGCGTCACACGCCTAGAGGCATTCCGGTTCTGATCGAACCGAAACGCCTCTGGATTTTCCTTTATTTGCCGTGATTTCCGAGTCGCCAGATGATGCCATCCGGCTCGAAATCACTCCTAGGCGCAGCGCGTGCCGGAGTCTCGCCGGACCGGCAGAATGGCGGGGGCATTGGCCGCCGGCTGCAGTTGGGCCGCCAGCCGGGCCAGTTCCTCGAAGGAAAAGACCTGCTGGAACACCAGCCCGTAGGCAAGGTTCGAGCGCCAGCAGACGCTGCCGACGATCGGTGGCAGGCCGCTGGCGGTGAGCTTGACCTTCTGCCGGATTGCCAGGAGCATGCTGGTCTCGATCCGCGCGCCCTCGCGCGAGAGGTCGCGGACCATGGCGTTCGCGGTCATACCGTCGGCCTCGACCGTCGCCGGGAACTCGATCCGCAGGCGCAGCGCGCGGCGGGGATAGGGGCTGGCTTCGCTGATGAAGGCCTTGACGTCGATCCAGTCGGCGAAGCGGAAGCCGGCGTGGTCCTCTGTCTCCCAGACGTGCTCGATCGCGAAGCGCTCGCCGGTGGCAAGCTCGAGCTGGAAGTCGCGGCAGGGCGGCAGCGCGTGGAAGGTGCGCAGCCGCACGCCGCTCGCCGAAACGTCGCGGATGACGCACAGGTACTCGCCATGCTCGCAGATCAGCTTGGCGCTGCGGATGAGGAGCGTGAAGCGCGGCGCCGACCGCAGCTCCTCGACCGAGGGCTGCGAAGCCGGTTCAGCACCGCCGTGCGTCTGCGATTCGTCCATCGTTCACCCGCTATCCCCCGCCCTTCCCCACATTCCCGCGCGGTCCGGACGGCGCTTTTCGCCAGCGACGATAGGACGATGAACCTAATGCCTGATTAATCCCGGCCCGGATCTTGCCGGGCGGCAAAAAGCCCGGCTGCGGCAGACCGCGGCCGGGCTTCGTGCGTACCGGGCGTTCAGCTCAGAACTTGTAGCCGATCGTTCCGCCGAAGGTCAGCGGCTCGCCGATCGGAATATAGGTCCGCGAGCTGGGGCGGTAGTGCACCGCATACTTCTCGTTGGTCAGGTTGTTGCCCCAGATGCGGACATAGTAGTGGTTCGTCGGGTCGGTCCAGGTGACGGACGCATTGATCAGCGCGTAGGCTCCCTGGCGCGCGCGCTGCTCGCTCGCGCGGTCGAGGTAGGGCGCGCCGGCGGCGCCGGCGGCCGTGAAGACCTGCTCGTTATTGGGCGCGGCATTCGGATCGACCGCCAGCCGTGCCTGGTACGACGCATTCGTCTCACCGCCCCAGATCGAGGGATCGGTCACGACATAGCTGGTGGTGTATTTCAGGTTAGCCGCGAAGCGGAGGCCGCCGTCGCCCTGCGGGATGTTGTATTCGAACCCGATGTAGCCCGAGAAATCAGGCGCGCGCGTCATCTGCAGCCCGCTCAGGTCCTGCCACAGCGGCGGGATGAACAGGTTGGGGAAGGCCTTGAGCGGGTCGGACGCGTTCGGCACCGCCACCGCGCCGGCCGGGTTGACGCCCACGCCCTCGTAATAGGCCTTGGAGCCATAGCGGGCATTCAGCCAGGTACCGCCGGCGCGGACCTTGAAGTCGGGCGTCACGTCGTACTCGACGTTGCCCTCGATGCCGTAGACCCGGGCCTTGGGCAGGTTCTGCAGGAGAACCGAGGCAACGCCGCCCACGAACTGCACGGAGCTGACCTGCAGGTCCTTGTACTTGTAGTAGAAGCCGGCGAGGTCGAAGCGCAGATTGCTGTCCGCGCCCTTGATGCCCACTTCGAAGGCATCGACGGTTTCCTGGCCGATCTGGCCCAGCTCCTTCCACACCGTCGGGTCGTTGGCGGGAATGACCCCGTTCCATTCGCCCGCCTTGAAGCCCTGCGAGTAGCTGGCATAGACGTTGACGCGCGGCGATATCTCGTAACGGATCGAGGCGCGCGGCGTGAACTTGCTGTAGGTTGATCCGTTGCGCGCGTCATAGATCGTCGACGTCACCCCGCCCAGCGGAACGCCGCCCGCGCAGCCGGCCGCCACCGTGCAGTAGTTGTTGAAGATGGCGTGGATCTTCTGCTTTTCCTTGCTGTAGCGGGCGCCGAGATTGACGCTGAGCCGGTCGGACACATGGAACGTGGCGTCGATGAACGCCGCCCAGGCTTCCTTGGTCCGGTCCGAATCCCGCTCGTTGGAAAGGATATAGCTGGAAATCGGCGTCCCGATCGGCGAACCCGCCGGCGCGACGAGCGCGGCGTTGGCGCGGCCGTCGGCATAGCCTTCGGAGTTGTGGAAATAGGTCGCGCCGACGACCAGGTCGAGGTTCTCGATCGCGTCGATCGTGAAGTCGAGGTTTTCCTGCCAGGTGTTATCGACCAGCTTGGAGTCGCTGACGCTGCTCGGCGTATAGGTGATGCCGCCGGAATCGTAGGTCGTCACCAGCGTTGAGTGCTGGTAGCCGGTCACCGAGCGCAGCGTGCCGATGCCCGTATCGAATTCCAGCTTGAGCAGGCCTTCATGCTGCTTGAAGTCGAGTTCGAACGCCTGACCGATGACATCGCCCCGGCCCCAGTTGCCCTGGCTGGCCGCCGTCAGGTTCTCGGTCGGCGTGAAGAAGGTGCCGCGCGGATCGTTGGCCCGGGTGAAGTTGTAGCCGATGGTGGCGCGGAAGCCCTCGGCCAGCTCGCCCGTGATCTTGGCGCGGATCGATTGCTGTTCGAGGCCCAGCGTGCGGCCTTCGGTCTTCGTCGTGTCGGTCGGGCTGACCTTGTTGTAGTAGCCGTCCGTCTTGCGGTACGTCCCGGCCAGGCTGAAGCCGATGTTGTCACCCAGCGGCCCGGAAACGTAGCCACGCGCGCGCCGGTCGTCGAAGCGACCATACGTCGCCTCGACATTGCCGGTGAAGTCCCGGCCCGGGTCGATCGTGTCGATCAGGATCGCGCCGCCGGTCGCGTTGCGGCCATAGAGCGCGCCCTGCGCGCCCTTGAGCACCTGGATGCTCTGCACGTTGGGCAGGTCCATGTTCAGGATCTGCGGGGTGATCTGATAGAGGCCGTCGACCCACAGGGCGACGTTGTTCTCATAGGAACCCGAGTTGGTCGTGGTGATGCCGCGGATCGCCGGCTGCGGATACGTGCCGCTGTTGTTGAGCGAGAAGCCGGAGGTCACGTTCTGCAGGTCGCGCAGCGTGTTGACGCCCAGCGCGTTCAGCGTGTCCGGCGTCACGACAGCCACCGACATCGGCACGTCCTCGAGCGCTTCCGCGCGGCGCTGCGCGGTGACGATGATCGTATTGCTGTCGACGGTGGCGTCCGCCGTGCTCTGCGCCACGGCCGGCGTGACGGTGAATGGTACCGCCAGCGCGGTCGCGCTCATCATGGCGGCAAACCGAAGCGGCCGCGATTTCTGGATGATTTTTTTCATTTTTATCCTCCCCTGTCTGATCGGTGGTTTAAGTGAACTGCTCCTCGTGATCTGTATTTGTGCGATCTGTATTTGCGTGATCCGCATTTGCGCGATCGGTGCCTTCGCAAATCTGGTGCGGACGGCGGGACTCGAACCCGCACTGGGATGCCCAAGCGGATTTTAAGTCCGCTGCGTCTACCATTCCGCCACGTCCGCGCGTGCGCTGCGCGCAGCTTGTTGCAGATGGCGGCACTGACGGCAACGGCTGTGCATCCACCCCGGCCAGCCTCCTCCCTCGCCCGGTTAACCCATGTTCAGCCGGGCCCGCATGTCCTTGCCCGGCTTGAAGTACGGCACGCGCTTTTCCGGCACGTCGACGGTATCGCCGGTGCGCGGGTTGCGGCCCTTGCGCGCTTCGCGCTGGCGCGTGGAGAACGCCCCGAAGCCGCGCAGTTCCACCCGGCCGCCGCGGGCCAGGCTTTCCGCGACCTCGTCGAAGAACGTATCGACCGCGCGCTCGACATCCTCGCCGCGAAGTTCGGGATTTTCCCTGGCCAGGGCTTGCAACAGCTCCGATCTGATCATTGCGCTATCATTCCCAAACGCGAATTCAGCCTGCGCCATGCCCCCCGCATGGCGCGCAACAGCCAATTCGTGCACCTGTCAAATTGCCATGGCGGCAGCCTGTTCGCAATGCCGAAACCCGAAAGGAACCGTCACAGACAACGAATTTTACGGCACTGTACCAATATTGTACCAAGTTTCTCTGCGGAACCGCGTTCTCAAGCGGTCGCTTTCCATACGCGGGAACAGCTTATAGGGTCCGCCGCACCTTCCGATCCCGCCCGAGAGAAAGCATGGCCGCGATGAAACCCATGTCCCTGTGGACCGAGACCGACATCATCGCGGCGATCACCGCGCTTGCGCTGTTCGCCTGCCTGACGGTGGGCGGCATCATCGCCATGCGCAGGAGCGAGCAGGTCGTCGGCCACCCGCGCGGCCTTTTCGTGCTGTTCTATGCCGAGATGTGGGAGCGCTTCTCGTACTACGGCATGCGCGCGCTGCTGGTGCTCTACCTGACCAAGCACTGGCTGTTCTCCGACGGCAAGGCCAGCCTGATCTACGGCGCCTACGGCAGCCTCGTCTACATCACCCCGGTGCTGGGCGGCGTCATCGCCGACCGCTGGCTGGGCCAGCGCAAGGCGGTGGTGTTCGGCGGCGTGCTGCTGGCGCTCGGCCACCTGCTGATGGCGGTCGAGGGCCACGGCGGCACGGATGATCCGGCAATCAACGTGTTCTGGGCGGCGCTGGCCTTCATCATCGTCGGCTCGGGCTTCCTCAAGGCGAACATCTCGGTAATCGTCGGCCAGCTCTACGGGATCACCGACACGCGCCGCGACGCGGCCTACACGATCTTCTACATGGGGGTGAACGTCGGTGCGGCGCTCGGCACGATCCTGGTCGGCTATCTGGGCGAGACGATCGGCTGGGCCTGGGGCTTCGGGCTGGCCGGGATCGGCATGGTCGCCGGCCTCGTCATCTTCATCGCCGGCCGGCCCGCGCTGGCCGGCAAGGGCGAGCCGCCGCTGCCGCTGCCGCGCCCGCGCGAGCTGCAGCTCTATGCGGTCGGCATTGCCGCGGTGGCGGCGGTCTGGCTGCTGATCCAGTTCCAGGGCGTGATGCAGAACCTGCTGATCGTCGCGGGCGTCGCGATGCTGGGCTATACGCTCTACGAGGCGCTCAAGCTGCCCAGGGAACCGCGCCAGCGGATGTTCGCCATCCTTTTCCTGATCGCGCTCAACCCGATATTCTGGGGTCTGTTCGAGCAGGCCGGCGGCTCGCTGAACCTCTACACCGACCGCTATGTCGACCGGCAGGGCGTGCCGGCCAGCCTGTTCCAGTCGATCAACCCGATCTACATCGTGCTGCTGGCGCCGCTTTTCGCCGCACTCTGGTCATGGCTGGGCAAGCGCGGGCTGGAACCTTCGGCGCCGGCCAAGTTCGGCCTGGCGCTGGTCCAGGTCGGCCTCTCGTTCCTGGTCTTCGTCTGGGGCGCAAGGACGGTGGGCATGGCGGCGATGACGCCGGTGATCTTCGTCTTCCTCATCTACCTGCTCCAGACCACCGGCGAGCTGTGCCTGTCGCCCGTCGGGCTGTCGGCGATGACGCGGCTTTCGCCCGTCCACCTCGGCAGCTTCATCATGGGCGCGTGGTTCTACATGACCGCGGTGGGCCAGTTCGTCGCCGGCAAGATCGGCGAGGCGACCGGGGGCGAGAGCGGCACGATGTCGAAGGAGCTGACGCTGTCCATCTACGAGCAGATCGGCTGGCTGACGATCGGCGTAGCCGTCGTCGTCCTGCTGCTCGCCCGCTTCGTCAAGCGCTGGATGCACCTCGATACGCTGGACGACCGCGTGACGCCGGCCGACCAGACGACGGTGCCCGGCGGCGGCGAGGGCGAGCCGGCGCTGGCCGGGCTGCCCAAGGCGTAGGGCCTTCCGGGCGCGGGGGCGGCGAGGTTGGCGTTCTCGCCCCGCCTCTAACGCGGACAACCCATCATCCCGTCGCCCCTGCGCAGGCAGGGGCCTAGATAACCTCTCGCCCTGCCGCTGCCCCAGCATCGACACGGATGGCTTATCTGGGCCCCTGCCTGCGCAGGGACGACGGGAATGAGTGGGGAGCTAGGCTTCTGGGGGAGAGGGTGTGGCGCCCTGATCCAGCACGAAACGCGTCTAGGCGGCCGGCTGGCTCACCTCGACGATGGTCAGCCGCCGCTCGTGGCCGTCGCGGTCGGGCCAGACGATCGACTGGCCCTTGCTGAGCCCGATCAGGCCGGCGCCCACCGGCGTCAGGATGGACACCTTGCCGGCGGCGATATCGGCGTCCTTGGGAAAGACGAGCTGCACGGTACGGTCGGTTCCCGACGCCTCGTCGATGAACGCGACCGTGGCGTTCATCGTCACCACATCTGGCGCGATTGCATGACGCGCAAACAGCTTCGCGCGGCCGATCTCCTCAAGCAGCATGTCGCTGAGATCGGGGAGCCTGTCCTCCACGCTGAGCGCGAGATTGGAAAGGACCTCGGCCTCGCTGTCGATCATCCGTATGGGCGGCCGCGATGCGGCCTTCTTCTTTTTCGTCGTCATGTCTGTAACCTTCGGGAAGTGCGCGCGACGTGGCGTTGCGCGCCAGGGATCGATCTCGCCCCGGGCTCGGGGCGTGCCGCTCCGGAACCCGGGGCTAGATGCCCACGAGAAGCTGACCTCCGTGGTGGCGGAAGCAGAGGAGGGAAAGGTTCAAGGCCGACATGGCGTGATGATGGTACGGTGCGGGCGCGGAGTCAAACGGGCTGAAAGACAGCGCCGCCCTCAGGCCCGCGCCTCCGCCACGCCGGCGCTGTTGTGGCGCAGCGCCTTCAGCACCGTGTCGACGATCTGCGGCGCGTTGAGGCCCGCCGCGTCATACTGCCGTTCGGGCGTGTCATGGTCCTGGAACACATCGGGCAGGCGCATCGTGCGGATCTTGAGGCCGCTGTAGACTCCCTGGCCGTCGGTCAGGCCCTCGTCGCTCGCCAGCGTCAGGACATGCGCGCCCAGCCCGCCGATGGCGCCTTCCTCGATCGTCACGACAACCTCGTGCGTCGCCATCAGCCTGCGGATCAGCGCCTCGTCGAGCGGCTTGGCGAAGCGCAGGTCGGCGACCGTGGTGGCCAGGCCCTTCGCCTCGAGCTGGTCGGCCGCCTTGAGCGCCTCGGCCAGCCGCGTGCCGAGCGAGAGCAGCGCGATCTTGCTGCCGCCGCCTCTTTCCTGACCCCGCACGATCCGGCCCTTGCCGATCTCCAGCCGCTCGGGCACCTCGGGCAGCGGCACGCCGACGCCGTTGCCGCGCGGATAGCGGAACGCGATCGGGCCGGTATCGTGCAGCGCGGCGGTGTGCGTCATGTGCACCAGCTCGGCCTCGTCGGCGGCGGCCATGACGACCATGTTCGGCAGCGAGGCCAGGTAGGTCACGTCGAAGCTGCCGGCGTGAGTCGCGCCGTCGGCGCCGACCAGCCCGGCGCGGTCGATGGCGAAGCGCACCGGCAGGTTCTGGATGGCGACGTCGTGCACCACCTGGTCGTAGGCGCGCTGCAGGAACGTGGAGTAGATCGCGCAGAACGGCCGCATGCCCTGCGCCGCGAGGCCCGCGGCGAACGTCACCGCGTGCTGCTCGGCGATGCCGACGTCGAAGCAACGGTCGGGAAAGGCCTGCTGGAACTTGTCGAGCCCGGTGCCGGACGGCATCGCCGCGGTGATCGCGCAGACCGCCGTGTCGCGCTCCGCCTCGGCGATCAGCGCCTTGGCGAAAACGCCGGTATAGCTCGGCGGCCCCCCCGCGCCCTTGGCCTGCTCACCGGTCACGATGTTGAACTTCTGCACGCCGTGGTACTTGTCGGCGCTGGCCTCGGCCGGGGCGTAGCCCTTGCCCTTCTGCGTGACGACATGGATCAGGCACGGACCTTCCGCCGCGTCGCGCACGTTCTCCAGCACGGGGATGAGCTGGTCGAGGTTGTGGCCGTCGATCGGGCCGACGTAATAGAAGCCCAGCTCCTCGAACAGCGTGCCCCCCATCGCCATGCCGCGGGCGAACTCGTCGGTCTTCTTGGCGGCGCGGTGCAGCGGCTCGGGCAGCTTGCGCGAGATGCGCCGCGCGAGGTCGCGGATGCCGAGGAACCGGCGGTCCGATACCAGCCGGGCGAGATAGGCCGAAAACGCGCCGACCGGCGGCGCGATCGACATGTCGTTGTCGTTGAGGATGACGACGAGACGGTTGCCGGCCTGCTTGGCGTTGTTCATCGCCTCGTAGGCCATGCCCGCGCTCATCGCGCCGTCGCCGATTACCGCGATGCCGCGTCCCGGCCGCTCGGCCAGCTTGCTGGCCACGGCAAAGCCGAGCGCCGCCGAGATCGAGGTGGAGCTGTGCGCCGCCCCGAAGGGATCGTAGGGGCTCTCGCTGCGCTTGGTGAAGCCCGACAGTCCCCCGCTCTGGCGCAGCGTGCGGATGCGGTCGCGGCGGCCGGTGATGATCTTGTGCGGATAGGCCTGATGGCCGACGTCCCAGATCAGCCGGTCGTCGGGCGTATTGAAGACATAGTGGATCGCGACGGTCAGCTCGATGACGCCGAGCCCCGAGCCGAGATGGCCGCCGGTCTGTCCGACCGCGGCGATCGTTTCGACGCGCAGCTCGTCGGCAAGCTGCCGCAGCCGCTCGACCGGCAGCTTGCGCAGGTCATCGGGGGTGTCGATCGTATCGAGCAGGGGAGTTGCCGGGTCGGCGGTCATTGCAAGGGCCTTACACGCTCGTCTATCTGGTGTCGATTGCGCGTGGCGCAATAAGCCCGCTGCGCCGGCCGGGTCAACGAGGAGAGGATTTCGTCCGATGTCGCTGCTGTCCGCCAGCCCGGTCGCCTTCATCCTCACGGCCGACCGCGTGCGCGCCAAGCCGTTCTACGCCGGCGCGCTGGGCCTGTCGATTCTGCGCGAGGACGATTTCGCCGTCACCTTCGACCTCGGCGGGGGCGCGACGATCCGGCTGACCGACCTGCCCGGCCACACCGCGGCGGAGCACACCGTGCTCGGCTGGAGCGTGCCCGACATCCGCGCGAGCCTCGCCGCGCTCAAGGCCCGGGGCGTCACCTTCCGCACCTACGAAGGCTTCGGCCAGGACGCGGACGGCGTGTGGACGCCGCCCGGCGGCAGCGCGCAAGTCGCCTGGTTCACCGATCCGGACGGCAACGTGCTGAGCCTGACGCAGTTCGGCTGAGACGGCAGCTTTCCGCCCGCCCGCGCTCGCGGCCTTCGCTGCGCCTTCAAAAAGGTATGGCGCGCCGATTCGGCGCGCCATCCTGTATGCTCCCGATGCGGGATGCCGCCGTCAGAAGCGAAACCGCAGGCCGACGGTAAAGCTGTCGGTCTTCAGCTTGCCGACGCGGAAGCCGCTCGTCGCATCCCATGCGACGTTCGAGGCGCTGACCTCGCGGTGGCGGTAATCGGCGGTGAGCTCGATCGACTCGCTCACCCGGATCGCGGCGCCCGCGCCGAGCTGCCAGGCGAACTTGGCCTTGCCCTCGCCGTCAACCTCGAAGCCGGAAATGCCGATGCCGCCGCCCGCATAGGGGGTCACGACACCGCCGACCGGAACGTCGACCCAGACGTTGGCCATCGCGCTGAGCTGCCGCAGGCGGCTGCCTGGAATCGTGAAGGTGTTGCCGGTGCCGCCGCAGGTATCGGCTTCGAGAAAGTCGCAAACGTCGTCGCGGTCGGTCGCCGTCAGAGTCACCGGCGCGCCGTTGACGCTGTTCAGGGTCAGCGCCTTCAGCTTGTTACGCGAATAGCTGATTTCGACATCAGCGCGGACGGTGCCGAAGTCGTAGCCGATCACGCCGCCGAAAGTCGCCGCGGACTTCAGGTCGTAGCGGGTTTCGATGGTATCCTGCGTGCCTGTGCCTCCGGTGGCGAACGTGCCGGGCGCATCGTAATAGGTCACGTTCGTATCGCCCACGGTGGCGACGCCGACGTTCAGGCTGCCGTAGAAGCCGGTGTCCGCATCCTGCGCCAGCGCAGCGCCCGCCGGCGCCATCAGGCCGGCGACAAGCGCGGCCCTGAAAACGATCCTCATGAAACAGTTCCTCCAGTTGCATTCATTTTCGCGCCACAGCGCGGCGGCGACTTAGGTGGGAAACTGGCGGGCGTCGTCATCCGAAAGGTTTACGCCGTGACCCAATTTCTATAGCCGAACCGAACAAAATGAGGGGGTTATGGCTGACATTCTGCAAAGCGCGATTGCCGACATCTACGAAGCGGCGGCATCCGGCACGCTTTTCGAGCATTTGCCCGACGCCATCGCCGGCTGCGCGGGCGCCCGGTCGTGCGTCGTCCGGACATCCGACAGCAAGCTCGCCCCGGTCAACATCTCGCACTCGTGGTTCACGCCCGAGATGGTCGAAACCTATGTCCGCGAGCAGATATTTCTCGACGACGTATGGTCCAATTGCGCGGTCGAGCAGGGCATCTACGATCGCACCATCGACATCGGCGAACTGACCGGCAAAGAGCGCTATGCCCGATCCCGGTTCTATCGGGACTTCATCCGGCGCTTCGGCGACGATACGGGGCAGTGCGTCGGAGCCCTGCTGCGGCGGCCCGAGGGCGGCTTTCTGGTCTATGGCACGCACCGCGCGGCGCGCGCGGCATCCTTCGGTGACGACGAGGTCCGCCTGCTTGCCCTGCTCAACCCACATCTGCTGCGGGCCGCGTCGATCGACGGAAAGCTCGCGGGAGCCCGTAGGGAAGCGGGACAGATGCACGCCATCCTGGACCGGCTCGAACAACCGCTGATCACGGTGAGTGCGACGCTGCAGGTGAAGCTGGCCAATGCGGCGGCGGAAGCGATCGTCGCCCGGGCGGACGGGTTCGCGCTCAGGGCCGGCCGGCTGACGGTGCTCGATCCCTCGGCAGGGCAGCGGTTCACACGTGCGATCGGCAGCGCCTTGGCCGGCGGCGGGGAGCAGGGCGGAAACCTGCTGGTCCCGCGTGGCGGGGAAAAGCCCCCCTACCGGCTGACCATCGCGCCCCTTACGGGCGGGAACGGCACGCATGCCATGATCCTGATCGACGATCCCGACCGCGAGACGCCCGGGGCAACGCGCCAGTTATGCGAGCTTTACGGTTTCACCAAAGCAGAGGCCGATGTCGCCATTCTGATGGCGCAGGGCCGGTCGGCCGAGGAGATCGCAGCCGCGCGCGAGGTGGGCGTGGCAACGGTAAAGACGCTGCTGCAACGCTGCTTTCGCAAGAGCGACACGACCCGGGCGACCCAGCTTGCCCGCATGGTCAATCGCCTGCCGCGCTGAGCGATCCCCGCGAGGCGTCGCGAGCAGCCGCGCCGCGATCATGCGTCCGAGTTGCACGCCTCGCAGATACCGCGCAGTTCCACCACGGGGCGCACGTCGGCGAAGCCGGCCGCGCGCGCTGCGGTCACCAGCGCGCCGGTGAGGCTGTCGTCGTCGATGTGGACCACCTGGCCGCAACTGTCGCAGATCAGGAAGATGCAGTCGTGGCGGCAGCCGGGGTGGGTGTTGGCGATGTAGGCGTTGGCGCTCTCCACCCGCCGGGCCAGGTTGGTGCGCACGAAAAGGTCGAGGATGCGATAGACGCTGTTGGCCGCGACCCGCTTGCCGCGAGCGGCGGTGACGGCCTCGGCGATATCGTAGGCCGACGCCGGCCGGTCGCGCGCGGCGAGCGCCGTGAAGACGTCGGCGCGCATCTCGGTCCACTGCTCGCCGGCCTCGACCAGCGCGTCGCGCGCCGCGTCGATCAGGCCTGCGCCGCTGTGCTCGTGGTGGTGATGCCCCGTCATTGCTTCCATATAGGAAGCAATCGGCCAGTGGTGAAGCCGCGCGTGCGGGGGGCTATCGGGCGGGCGCGGCCACGGCGGCCGGCACGACGCCATGGGCCAGGTCGTCGCCGCCGCCGCCGATAACGATCGTCACCAGCACCAGCAGCGCCCCGGCACCGAAGCCGATGGCGAAGAAGCGGTAGAAGTCGGCTTTGAGCAGTCCCATGGCGCCAATCGCTCGTGATT